>Ga0066256_1000115_pt1 | contig 351508 bp, 348 predicted proteins | sample ThiBio_1000_biof_FD_87107 | JGI IMG/M metagenome (GOLD analysis project Ga0066256, IMG submission 87107) | Wastewater bioreactor microbial communities from Cape Town, South Africa - Thiocy_expt_1000_biof (version 2) | ecosystem: Engineered > Bioreactor > Thiocyanate-remediating >... | reverse complement strand
CTCTCCTCGATCGACCGAAGCCTTGCCGCAGCCGAATGGACCAACGACTACAACCTCATCCGACCCCATACCGCCATCGGCGGCCTCACCCCCTGGCTCCGCCTGAACAACCTTCTTGGAAACGACACCTAGGGCGCCAATAGAGCGTTGCTCTACTCATCGCTCGCCACCGCCAGGTCCGAGGCGGATGCAAAGAGACTAGCGCACGCGCTTGATCAGTTCGGATTTGAGCGCAATGAGGTCCTCGGGAGCGAGGCGGTGGATGTCGCGGGCGAGGCGGTTGGCGAGCTCGGTGGCTTCCGGCTCGAGGCCGCCGGTGTCGATGGTCACCCGCGGATCGGACAGTTCGGCCAGCCGCTGCAGTTCCTCGGCCTCGTCCCAGATCACCTGGAAGTAGTGGATGATCTTTTGCAGCATGCCCCAGGTCGGCCGGCCGCGCTTGCCGTGCTCGAGCGCGCTCAGATAAGCGCTCGAGACGTCGAGCGCCTTGGCCATTTCCTTGAGCGTGACGCCGCGGGCTTCGCGCAGCTCGCGCATTTTGGCGCCGAGCGGGGTCATCGCTCCTGCCTCCGCAGCCGCACGTACCAGGCGCCCTCGCCGCCATGCGTCTGGGCCGACTGGTCCCAGCCGGCGACCAGCGGCAGCAATTCGGGCGAACTCAGCCAGATCGGCAGCATGGTGCGCAGGACGCCGCGCTCGACGATATTGGTGGGGTCGCCATTGAGCTTCTTGAGGCCCTTGCCGGTGATCACGAGGATGGTCCTGTCGCCGCGGGCCGCCCGGGCGCCGAGATAGCGGGTGAGCGCCGCATAGGCCTCATCCTGCCGCATACCGTGCAGATCGAGCGTGCCGTCGATGCTGACGCGGCCACGGCCGAGGCGCTTCCTGAGCTTGGGCTCGATGACGCCGGACGGTGTCGTTCCGGGCGTCTGCGGAGATTGATATGCCGGCATAGCAAAGAGCGGAGGCCGTTTGGGCGGCGGCGATACCGTCGGCGGCAGCGGGAGGGGCGCAGGCGGTCGCACTCGGCGGCGCGGCCGCAGGGGAGACACGGTCTCGGCCACGTCCTCCCACAGGTGGAAATCGGGGATGGGCGGTTTTCTCGATCCGCCCCGGCTCGCCATGGTCGCCTCGCGCCCTCAGGAGAGCTGGTTGGTGGCGACCAGCTTCCAGTTCGGGTCACGCGATTTGGGATTGCGGGCGAAGGTCCATTCGTCGGCGATGGTCTGCACCTGGTCGGCATTGCCTTCAATCAGCGTGCCGTCCTTGTCGCGCGTCGCCTGGACGATCTCGGCGTTGAAGCGCACCGCGACGCGGGTCTCGCGCTTGTCGAAATCGGCGTCGGAGATGTCGACCTTGGGCAGGCCCACGAAGGTGAAATCGACCTTGCGGCCAGCCGCTTCGCGGTCTGCGATAGCGCGCTCGAAGCCGTCATAGACGTCCTTTTCGAGCAGGTTCTTCAGTGTCTTGCGGTCGCCGGTGGCAAAGGCGGTGACGATCATCTCGTAAGCACCCTTGGCCCCCTCGAGGAACGCCTTGGGCGAGAAGGTGGGGTCGGCATCGGCGATGGCCTTGAGGCCGGACGCCACTTCGGCGTTGCCGCGGGAGAGCTGCTCGATCTCGGCGCCGAGCTTGAGCGCCCGGCGCTCGGCATCGTTGTCCATCGGCTGCGGCGCGGGAGCCGGGCGCATCGGCACGACCTTTTCGTCGTTGGCCGCCTTCTGCCCCTGCTGCTGGGCGCGCTGCAGCGGCGTCCGCTCGGTGCCGGTGCGGGTGCCCAGAACCTGGCGCAGGCGGAAGAGCACGAAGATCGCGACACCGATCACGATCAGGGTGGGAATATCGAAGAACTCGTCCATGCTGCACCGGCTGGTTGGAAGACCGGCGCCTCTGGGCGTCGGCCGCGTTATCCCTATATAGGCAATGCCGTACCCTGAAACCAGTTCACGAAGTGTCGAGCGGTTAAGCAAGGGATGCGGCAAACCGCCCGAAGGAGGCGATAGATGTTTGGCCGGATCGTGTTGCTGACCATATTGGCGCTGCCGCTGATCGAGATCGCCCTGTTCATCGTGGTCGGCCAGACGATCGGTGTGTGGCCGACGCTGCTGGGCGTGGTGCTCACCGGGCTGATCGGTGCGCTGGTGCTGCGCTGGCAGGGCACCGCGGCGCTGCGCGAAATGCAGTTCCGCCTGCAACGCGGCGAGATGCCGGCCCGCGCCATGGGCGACACCATGCTGATCGGCCTCGGCGGCCTGCTCCTCTTGCTGCCCGGCTACTTCACCGACCTTGTCGGCCTGTTGCTGCTGCTGCCCTGGACGCGCGAGCTGATCTACCGGCTCCTGGCGCGCAATCTGCGGGTGGTGGAGGTCTCGGCCAGTTATCGCCGGCCCGACGACCCCGAGCTGATCGACCTCGACCGCTCCGACTGGCGCGACGGGCCAAGCTTGTGAGCACAGGGCAAAACTGCTAGTCCGGCGCCCGCGAACAGCAAGGAATCCCCGATATGGCCGACGAAAATGCCGCAGGCGGCACCAGCAATGCCAACGCGCAGCAGGGCACCACGCCCAGCTTCAACCTGATCGGCCAGTATATCCGCGACATGAGCTTCGAGAATCCGGGCGCGCCGGGTTCGATCATGCTGGGCGGCCCCAATCCCAGCTTCAATGTCGGCATCAATGTCGGCGTCAAGAAGCAGGCCGACGACATCTATGCCGTCGAGATCACGCTCAACGCCAAGGCCGAGCGCGAAAAGAACGTGCTGTTCAATGTCGAGCTCATCTATGGCGGCGTGTTCCGCATGAAGAACATCCCCGAGAATCAGCTCGCTCCGCTGCTGCTGGTCGAGTGTCCGCGCCTGATCTTCCCGTTCGCCCGCCAGGTCCTCGCCTCGGTGACCCAGCAGGGCGGCTTCCCGCCGCTGATGATGGAGCCGGTCGACTTCAACGCGATCTACATGCAGAATCTGAAGCAGCTCCAGGCGCAGCAGGCCGGTGGAGCGACCGGCGGCGCGGCGCCGACGCCGACCGTCACGAATTAAGGCATCGACCCCCGCGGTCTGAAGCGGCGCCCACCGGGCGCCGCTTTGCTTTTTGGCGGCCCCGTCAGCTCCGCGCGGCCTCGACATCGAGCACCCAGGTGACGCCGAACCGGTCCCTGAGCATGCCGTAAAGCGGCGACCAGCCGGAGGGGCCGATCGGCTGGATCAGGGTCGCGCCGGCCACCAGCCGGTCCCAGTAGCCGCGAATCTCGGCAGCGTCGGCGCCGCGGATCGACAGGAAGAACGGCGCTTCGCCCGGATGCCAGGCCCGCGCGGCCGGCACGTCATAGGCCATGACGCGGAAACCGTTCTCGGCGGCAATTTGGCCCCACATGATCTGATCGGCTGCGGCCGGATCCTGCACCGCGCCCGCATCCCTGTAGGTGACGGCGACGAGGTGTCCGCCGAAGACCTCGCGATAGAAGTCGAGAGCGGCGCGGGCCTGGCCGCGGAAGTTGAGGTGGGCAGTGGTCTGGATCGTCATCGGAAGCTCCTTTTTGCGTGACGCGATGGAGCTGTGATACGGAACGCCAACTGCCACTTTCCGTCAGTTGGACATGGCCCGCGCCGACCGCCTGTTCCGCCTCCTCCAGGCCATGCGCATGCTGCCGGCGCCGCTCACCGCCGCACGGCTGGCCGAGGAAACCGGCGTTTCGCTGCGCTCGCTCTATCGCGACATCGACAGCCTGCGGGCAGCGGGTGCCCGGATCGAGGGCGAGCGCGGCTATGGCTACCGGCTGGTCGAGGATTATGCGCTACCGCCCCAGACCTTCGACCGGCTGGAGATCGAGGCGCTGGCACTCGGCCTGGCCGAAGTGCGCCAGATGGGCGACCCTGCCCTGGCGATGGCGGCGGCATCGGTCCTCGCCAAGGTCACGGCGACCCTGCCCGACGACCGCGAGCAATATCTCGTCCATGCCGTCTCGCGGGTGTACCGGCCCGACGGGCGATACAGCCCGGGCCCGCATCTGGCGACGATTCGCGAGGCCTGCTGGCGGGAGCAGGCAATCCGTATCCGCTATGCCGACCGCGACGGGGCAGCGACCGAGCGGTCGATCCTGCCGCTGGCAATCGTCTATGCCGATCACAGCCTCGCCGTTCTGGCCTGGTGCCTGCTGCGGCAGGGCTTTCGCATCTTCCGGATCGAACGGATGAGCGAGGTCGAGGCGACCGGGGAGAGTTTCCGGCCGCGACGGGCAGCGATGCTGCGCGACTATCTCGCCGAGCTCGACCGGCGGACGGCTCAGGCCGCCGCTTCCTCGTCGCGGTAGTAGCCCCAGAGCGCGGCTTCGCCCATCGTCCGGATCAGCGACATGTGGGCCGCGAGCGTTTCGGCGTCGAGACGCGACGGGAGCGGGGTGGGTCGTTGCGGCGCCGCATGGGCGACGAGCGTTGCGCCGGCGTAGCTGACATTGACCTCCTCGACCAGCGCCAGCGCCACCTGCCGGCCGCCGATGAGCTCGAGATAGACATCGGCCAGGATCTCGCTGTCGAGCAGCGCGCCGTGAAGGGTGCGGCGGGAATTGTCGATGCCGTAGTGCTTGCACAGGGCGTCGAGCGAGACGCGGGCGCCCGGATGCTTGTCGCGAGCGACGGCCACCGTGTCGATGATGGGGTTCCGCAGCGCCGGCCGTCCGGCTTTTTCGAGCTCGAAATTGAGGAAGGACACATCGAACGGCGCGTTATGCGCGATCAGTGTGGCATCGCCGAAGAAGGCGAGCATGCTGTCGGCGATCTCGGCGAAGCGCGGCTTGTCGCGCAGGAACTCGTCGCTGAGCCCGTGGACGTTGTAGGCATCCGCCGTCATCTGCCGGTCGGGATTGATATACTGGTGGAAGGTCTTGCCGGTGGGGATATGGTTGAACAACTCCACGCCACCGATCTCGACCACGCGGTCGCCCGTCAGCGGGCTGAGGCCGGTGGTTTCGGTATCCATGACGATTTCGCGGGTCACTCACAGTCCTTCCGGGTTCTGCGTCAGCCCCTCGACCAGCGCTTTGACGACGGTCCTGAGCTTCCACATCGGGCCGGTGGTGTAGATCACATAATCCGCCCGCTTCCGCTTTTCATCCTGGGGCAGCTGCCGGGCAAGGATAGCGTCCAGCTTTTCCACGGTCATGCCCGGGCGGGCCAGAGCGCGGGCACGGATCTCCCCGTCCGGCGCCCAGGTGGTCGCGACGCGGTCGAGCCCGTAGTCGTGGCCGGTCTCGAACAGGAGCGGGATATCGACGACCGCGACCTTGGCACCCGACGCTTCGGCATCGGCCAGGAACCTGCCGATGCGCGCCCGCACCAGGGGATGAACCGCCGCTTCGAGTTCCCCAAGCCGTTGAGGCTCGGCGAGAATTCGGGCGCTCAGCGCCTTCCGGTCGATCTCGCCATTGTGGCTAACTCCGGGGAAAAGCGCCTCGACCACCGGCACTGCTTCGCCGCGATAGAGCTCATGCACGGCATCGTCGGACGAGAAGGTGGGGACGCCGAGCGCGGCAAATTCCTCGAGGGCCGTCGACTTGCCCGAGGCGATCGAGCCGGTGAGCCCGAGCTTCCACATCAGAGCGTCGCCTCGACGAGCCGCCGCAGTTCCGGCGTCACCTCAGGGCGGACGCCGAACCAGGCCTCGAAGCCGGGGACCGCCTGGTGCAGCAGCATGCCGAGCCCGTCGACCGTCTTGAGGCCGGCCTGACGCGCAGCGGCAAGCAGCGGAGTTTCGAGCGGCACATAGACGAGGTCCGTCACCACGGCCGATTTCGGCAGCAGGCGGAGATCGATCCCCTCAAAGCTCGACCCATGCATGCCGACCGAGGAGCAATTGACCACGAGCCCGGCCCCCGTCGCCACGCCGGCGAAGTCGCCGAGCCGGCCAGCCTTGATCGGCCCTTCGAGGTCGATGGCAAGGTCCTGCGCCTTCTCGATGGTACGGTTGAGCAGGTGGATGATGGGGACGTTGCGCGACTTGAGGGCGACCAGGATCGCCCGCGCCGCCCCCCCTGCCCCGATGACGATGGCCGTCTCGAGCCCGTCGTCCCAGCCCGGCGCGTTCTGGTCGAGATTGCCGAGAAAGCCGAGATAGTCGGTGTTGAAGCCCAGCACGCTGTCGGGCCGCCAGAGCAGCGTGTTGGCGGCGCCGATCGTCTCGCACAGTGGATCGAGCTCGTCGGCGAAGGCGAAGGCGGCCTCCTTGTGCGGAATGGTGACATTGCCGCCAACGAACTCGCCTGCGCTCACCCGCGCGAAGAAGGCGGGCAGGTCGGGAGGCGCTACGTCGATCGCCTCATAGGAGCCGTCGATCCCGTGCGCCCTGAGCCAGTGGCCGTGAATGAGCGGCGAGCGGGAGTGGTTGATGGGATGGCCGATGACGAAGGCGCGTTTCACGTGAATCCAACAGGGCGAGAAGCGAAGCGGAAATGGACTCGACTCGACTCGCAGGTTCGAGTCCGTCCTGCAATCCCTCGGCTGCTGCCGGGGCCGATTCCGGCCCTCATGGCGGCCGCTCGCAATTGTTCACAGAGTCATTGCGACCCGCCGCGTGCGTCTGTGGGATTCCCCTCCGCCGGATGGCGAGGGAGGGGTTGTCACCGCTGGGGTGGAATCCCGTCCCCAGTCCGTTCCGCGGCACGGTTAATGAAAGGTTAACACCTGCGAGCGGGGATAACGTGATTCCAGCGGTGCCCGGCCGTCCACAGCTTGTCCCCAGGCGCGGCGTCCAAAGGGAAATGGTTAACGATCCGTTAACGCCGTGGAGTCCGGGCGTCTGCTCCCCAGTTCACATCGCGCCGTCCCCAGCTTGCGGATGCGACTCTTCGCGCTCCCCGTCCAAGCGCTTCCGGCTGGCCGCCTTGCATGAATTCCTGCAAAACACCGCCATGATACTGATGATAAAAGAATCTCTCTCTTTCTTAGGATCCCGACTGTGAGCCCCGTGGCCAAACCGCTGCTGGCGACGGTGCGCGGCGAGCGCCAGGGACGGCCGCCGCTCTGGATCATGCGGCAGGCCGGCCGCTACCTCCCCGAATACCGTGCCATCCGCGAAACCGTCGGCACGTTCCTCGAGCTCTGCTACACGCCCGAGCTTGCGGCCGAAGTGACGCTGCAGCCGCTCAGGCGCTTTGAGCTCGATGCAGCGATCCTGTTCTCCGACATCCTCGTCATCCCGGACGCTCTGGGCCAGACCGTCCGCTTCGAGCACGGGGAAGGCCCACGGCTCGAACCGATCACTCCGGACGGGCTGGGGAGGTTGAACGCGGATGGCGTTGTCGAGCATCTGGCTCCGGTCTTTGAGACCCTGAGGCGGGTCAAGGCGGACCTCGCGCCGGACAAGACGCTGATCGGCTTTTGCGGATCGCCCTGGACGGTGGCGACCTACATGATCGCCGGCCGGGGTTCGCCCGATCAGGCGGCCGCCCGCATCTTCGCGCTGAGGCACCCGGAGGCGATGGCGCAACTGCTCGACCTGCTGGTCGATGCCTCAGCGGCCTACCTGATCGCGCAACTGGAGGCGGGGGCCGATGTGCTACAGCTCTTTGAGAGCTGGGCGATGAATATCGATGAACGCCAGTTCGCGCAGCTCGTGATCGAGCCGAACCGGCGGATCGTCAAGGCAGTCCGCGCCGCGGTCCCCGATGCCGCCTTCATCGGTTTCCCACGCGGTGCGGCCGGGCTGGTTCCGGCCTATGTCGCCGGCACCGGAGTGAATGCGGTTGGGCTCGACTACATGATGCCGATCGGGACCGCCGATGCGAGCCTCCCCGCGGCACTGCCGGTTCAGGGCAATCTCGACCCGCTGCGGCTGCTGGCGGGTGGCGAGCAGATGGAGGCGCGGATCGAGGAGATCATCGCCGGATTCGCCGGCCGGCCGCATATCTTCAATCTGGGGCACGGCATCGTGCCCGAAACGCCGATCGGCCATGTCGAGCGGTTGGTCGAAATCGTCAGGCGGGGGCGCTGAGCATGTGGTGGTACGACTGGATCAAGGCGTTGCATGTGATCAGCGTCCTCGCCTGGATGGCCGGCATGATGTATTTGCCCCGGCTGTTCGTCTATCACGCCGAGGCTCAGGTCGGTTCGGAGAAGTCCGAAACGTTCAAGGTGATGGAGCGCCGTCTCTACCGCGGGATCACGACCCCGGCGATGGTGGCGACCTGGGTGTTCGGCCTCGCCATGGTGTTCCACGGGCTCATCGACTGGTCCAGTATCTGGCCCTGGGTGAAGGCAGCCTCGGTGGTTGCGCTGTCGGGCATCCATGGCTTCTACGGCCGGCTGTTGCGGGACTTTGCCAACGACCGCAACAGGCGGCCGTCGCGGTTCTTCCGCATGATCAACGAGCTGCCCTTCGTGCTGGCGATCGTCATCGTCATCATGGTGATCGTGCGGCCATTCTGAGTGCGCAACGTTTCACGTGAATCCGAGGAGCGGGGCGGCGGGCGACAGCCGCCCCTTGAACAAAACACCCATTCCCGCTATCTCAGCGTCACTGCACCACCAAAGCGCACGCCGCCCGGCGAGAAGCGCGGTGCACTTCCCCCCAAATTCCGCATCTCCCAGAGTTACCCGCCTCATGGAAACAATGAAGCTCAGCGAGCTGAAGGCCAAATCTCCTGCCGATCTGCTCTCTTTTGCTGAGGAATACGAGGTCGAGAATGCCTCGACCATGCGCAAGCAGGAGCTGATGTTCGCCATCCTCAAGGAGCTGGCGGCACGGGACATCGACATCGTCGGCGAAGGCGTCGTCGAAGTGCTGCCCGATGGCTTCGGCTTTCTGCGCTCCCCGGACGCCAACTACCTGCCCGGCCCGGACGACATCTACGTCTCCCCCAGCCAGATCCGCCGCTTTTCGCTGCGGACCGGCGATACGGTCGAGGGCGAAATCCGCTCTCCCAAGGAAGGCGAGCGCTACTTCGCGCTGCTCAAGGTCAATCTGATCAATTTCGAGGATCCCGAAAAGGTCCGCCACAAGGTCAATTTCGACAACCTCACGCCGCTCTATCCCGAGGAGCGGCTGCGCCTCGAGCTCCCCGACCCCACGGTCAAGGACAAATCGGCGCGCGTGATGGATCTCGTCGCGCCCATCGGCAAGGGCCAGCGCGCGCTCATCGTCGCCCCGCCGCGCACCGGCAAGACGGTGCTGCTGCAGAACATCGCCCAGTCGATCGCGATCAACCATCCGGAGTGCTACCTCATCGTGCTGCTCATCGACGAGCGGCCGGAGGAAGTGACCGACATGCAGCGCTCGGTGAAGGGCGAGGTGATCTCCTCGACCTTCGACGAGCCCGCCAGCCGCCACGTCCAGGTCGCCGAAATGGTGATCGAGAAGGCCAAGCGCCTCGTCGAGCACAAGCGCGACGTGGTGATCCTGCTCGATTCGATCACCCGGCTCGGCCGCGCCTACAACACGGTGGTTCCGTCCTCGGGCAAGGTGCTGACCGGCGGTGTGGACGCCAACGCCCTGCAGCGGCCCAAGCGCTTCTTCGGCGCGGCGCGCAACATCGAGGATGGCGGCTCGCTGACCATCATCTCGACCGCGCTGATCGATACTGGGTCGCGCATGGACGAAGTGATCTTCGAAGAGTTCAAGGGCACCGGTAACAGCGAAATCGTGCTCGATCGCAAGGTCAGCGACAAGCGCATCTTCCCAGCGATGGATGTCACCAAGTCCGGCACGCGCAAGGAAGAGCTGCTGGTCGAACCCGATATCCTGCGCAAGATGTATGTGCTGCGCCGCATCCTCAATCCGATGGGAACGGTCGATGCCATGGAGTTCCTGATGGACAAGCTCCGGCAGACCAAGACGAACTCCGACTTCTTCGACTCGATGAACACCTAGAGTGGGTTAGCGCCCGATGGACGGCGATACGATTGTCGCCCTGTCGTCGGGCGCTCTCCCCTCCGGCGTGGCCGTGATCCGGCTCAGCGGACCCGGAACGAGTCGGGTTCTAGAATCACTTGCTATATCGGACATCGAACCGCGGCGCCTGGCGCTGCGGTCGCTGCGGCTTGCCGGCGAGCTGATCGACAACGGACTCGTCGCCTGGATGCCGGGACCGCAGAGCTTTACCGGCGAGGACACGGCGGAGCTGCAGGTGCATGGCTCGGCCGCGGTCGTGCGTCGTCTGCTTCGTGGAATCACGACGATCGAGGGCGTGCGGCTCGCCGAGGCTGGCGAGTTCACGAGGCGTGCCTTCGCCAACGGCAAGCTCGACCTGACGGAAGTGGAAGGTCTCGGGGACCTCATCGAGGCCGAGACGGAGACGCAGCGGCAGCAGGCGGTGGCCCGGCTGGCCGGTGGCATCAGCGAGAGGATCGCGGCGTGGCGCGAGACGCTGCTCGACGTCCGGGCCGAGGTGGAGGCGCGCCTCGACTTCTCGGACGAGGGAGATGTGTCGCAGGAGCTGCCACATAACGTGATTCAGGCCGTTGGTGCGCTCGCCGGAGAGCTTCGGGGGGCCGTGGAATCGGTTGGCCGCGGCCGTATTGTTCGCGAGGGCCTGCGCGTGGCGCTGGCGGGCCCCCCCAATGTCGGCAAGTCGTCGCTGCTCAATGCGCTGGCGAAATCCGATCTCGCCATCGTCAGCGATGAGCCGGGGACGACTCGCGACGTGCGGGAAGTGTCGCTCGATCTGGGCGGGCGGCTTGTCATGCTCATCGACATGGCGGGGCTGCGCAGCAGCGACAGCCGGGCCGAGGCTGAGGGCATCCGTCGCGCGGAGGCGGAGATCGCCCGGGCCGATCTCGTGCTCTGGCTGGTCGCCCCGGATGTCGCTCCGCTGACGCCGCCGCAGCGGACGCCGCTCTGGACGGTTGGAAGCAAGGCGGACCTCGGGCCGGTCGCGGCCGAGTATGTGCTATCGGCCGACACCGGTCTCGGGATAACCGAGCTCCTCGCGGCGCTGGCGGGTTTCGCGGAGACGGCGGCCGGCAGCGGCCCGCCGGCCCTGCTCAGCCGCGAGCGTGATCTGGTGGCGTTGGCGGCCGCCCGGGACGCGGTCGAGCGCTTCCTGACCGAGGGCGCGACAGATGAGATCGCGGCGGAGCATCTACGCCAGGCGAGCCTCGCGCTGGAGCGGTTGCTGGGGCGGATCGACACGGAGCAGGTGCTGGATCGGCTGTTCGCGGCCTTCTGCATCGGCAAGTGAGCGCCGGCCAAGCGCAGTCCGTGACTCACGTGAAACATTGCTGTATCAGCCCGCGCCATGAGTGACTTCGGTGTGATCATTGTCGGTGGCGGCCATGCCGGCTCAGAGGCTGCAGCGGCATCGGCGCGGCTTGGGGTGCCGACGGCCCTCATCACCCATAAGTTCGCGACGATCGGAGAGATGAGCTGCAACCCCGCCATCGGCGGGCTGGGCAAGGGTCACCTCGTCCGCGAGATCGATGCGCTGGGCGGGGGCATGGGCCGCGTGGCCGATGCCGCCGGCATCCAGTTCCGCGTTCTCAACCGCCGTAAGGGCCCGGCCGTCCGCGGCCCGCGTGCGCAGGCGGATCGCAAGCTCTACAAACAGGCAATGCAGGCTGAGCTCGGTGCGCAGCCGAACTTGACGATCATCGAGGGTGAAGTCGATGACCTCGTTGTCGACGCCGGCAATATAACAGGAGTCATCCTGCTCGACGGGCGCCGGTTTTCGACCACGTCGGTGGTCTTGACGACCGGAACCTTCCTCCGCGGCCTTATCCATCGCGGCGAGGAGACCATCCCGGCTGGCCGTGTCGGCGAGAAGCCGGTCCTGGGTCTGTCGACGCGGCTCGAGGCGCTGGGCCTGCGGTTGGGACGGCTGAAGACGGGCACGCCGGCGCGTCTCGACGGAACGTCCATCGACTTTACGGTGCTCGAAACACAGCCCGGCGACGACCCGCCGGAGCCGTTTTCGTCGCTGACGACGGCAATTACGACGCCGCAGATCAACTGCCACATCACGCGTACGTCGGCCGAGACGCACCGCATCATCGCCGACAATATCCATCGCTCCGCCATGTATTCCGGCCGGATTCAGAGCCGTGGGCCGCGCTATTGCCCCTCGATCGAGGATAAGATCGTCCGGTTCGCTGATCGCGACACGCACCAGATCTTCCTCGAGCCCGAGGGCCTCGACGACCCGACGATCTATCCTAACGGCCTCTCGACCTCCCTGCCCGCCGAGGTGCAGGAGGCGTTCCTCAAGACCATGCCGGGCCTCGAGAACGTCCGCATCATCCGGCCGGGCTACGCGATCGAATACGACTATGTCGACCCGCGCGAGCTCCGGGCCACGCTGGAGCTGAAGCGGCTGCCGGGCCTCTATCTGGCCGGTCAGATCAATGGCACGACAGGCTACGAGGAGGCCGCCGCACAGGGGCTCCTGGCGGGCGCCAATGCCGGCCTTCGGGCCCGCGGCGAGGAGCAGATCATCCTCTCCCGCACGGAGTCCTATCTCGGCGTCATGGTTGACGATCTCATAACGCGAGGCGTAGCCGAACCGTACCGCATGTTCACGTCGCGGGCTGAGTTTCGCCTGCATCTGCGCAGCGACAACGCGGACCAGCGGCTAACGAGGCTCGGCATCGACAAGGGGTTGGTCGGTGAGACTCGTCAAGCAGCTTTCGAGTCGAAGGTCGCTGCGCTTGACGGCGGCCGGAGACTGCTCGATGCGCTGACGATGACGCCAACCGAGGCGCGCAAGAATGGCGTCGTGGTCAATGCCGACGGCCAGCGCCGCAGCGCGTTCGATCTGCTGGCCTATCCTGACGTCACCGTCGAGGATGTCACCCGCCTCTGGCCCGAGATTGGGGCGATTGGAACGCCGATTCTGGAGCAGCTTTCCATCGATGCGCAGTATGCGGTGTATCTGGAGCGGCAGCGCGCCGATGTTGCGGCCATGCGGCGCGATGAGGCCGTCGGTATTCCCGACTGGCTGGATTATAGCATGATTCCGGGACTTTCCGCCGAGCTCCGGCAGAAGCTGACGCAACACAAGCCGGCGACAATGGCGCAGGCTCAGGCGCTTGAGGGGATGACGCCGGCAGCGGCGACCCTCCTCCTTGCCATCATCCGCCGGGGCGCGCTTCGCAAAGCCGGATGAGCCAGCAGGACGACCTCGAGCGCTACGCTGCGCTCCTCCGCAAATGGAATGCGGTCCAGAATCTCGTTTCACGTGAAACAGTGGACGAGCTGTGGCCGCGCCATATAGCGGACTCGCTGCAGGTGATGCGGTACGTGCGCGACAGCGACCGGGCCGTCATCGACCTGGGCTCCGGCGGCGGCTTCCCGGCGATTCCGATGGCCATCGCGTCTCGGGGAGCGGAACGCCGATTCACTCTGGTCGAGCCGATCGCCAAGAAGGCGTCGTTCCTTCGCACGGTGGCGCGCGAGCTTGGTCTTCCGGTGACCATCGAGGCCAGGCGCGCCGAGCAGATTGATTCACGTGAAACATTCGACCTCGTCACGTCGCGGGCGCTGGCCTCGCTGCCAGAGCTGCTCCACCTTTCACTGCCCTTTGCTCGCGATTCGGGACATTTCCTGCTGCACAAGGGCCGGAATTACCGTCAAGAACTTGACGCGGCGGCTGCCAAATTCCACTTCGATGTGGTAGTTCATTCCAGCGAGTCCGATCCCGAGGGCGTGATCCTCGAAATCACCAACTTGCGAGCCAAATCAGCCGCTTAGCGGCAGGAGACAGCGTGGCTGCACGCATCATCACACTGGCCAACCAGAAGGGCGGCGTCGGCAAGACGACCACCGCGATCAACCTCGCCACGGCCCTTGCCGCCATCGGCGAGCGCGTGCTGATCGTCGATCTCGACCCCCAGGGCAACGCCTCCACGGGTCTGGGAGTCGATCGGCGCGACCGCGATGTTTCGTCCTACGACCTCATGGTGGGCGAGGCCACCGTGCGCGAAGCCGCGATGATGACGGACGTGCCGCGCGTGGCGCTGGTGCCCTCGACCCTCGACCTGCTCGGCGTCGAACAGACGATCAGTCAGCAGCCTGATCGCGCCTTCAAATTACGCAATGCTTTCAAGGCGTTGGACCAGCTCAGCATTGAGGAGCAGGCGGTCAGCTACGTGATCATCGACTGCCCGCCTTCGCTCAATCTGCTGACGGTGAACGCGCTGGTGGCGGCCGACGCGGTCCTGGTGCCCATGCAGTGCGAGTTCTTCGCGCTCGAAGGACTGAGCCAACTCCTTCAAACCATTGAACAAATCCGGACGACGTTGAATCCGCGGCTCAAGATCCAGGGCGTCGTGATGACGATGTTCGATCGCCGCAATTCGCTCAGTGAGCAGGTGCTGCAGGATGTGCGCGGCACCATGGGTAATCTCGTCTACGATACCGTCATCCCCCGCAACGTGCGGCTCAGCGAGGCGCCGTCCTACGGCAAGCCCGCTCTGCTCTATGATCTCAAATGTGCCGGCAGCCAGGCGTATCTCCGGCTTGCCACCGAAGTCATCCGCCGCGAGCGGCAATTGAACGCTGCGTGAGGCGCCCATGGTAGAAAAGCCCAACCGACTTGGACGCGGCCTTGCCGCCCTCATCGGCGACATGGCCCCGATCGACGCGCCGCGCACCGCCGAATCGTCCTCGGCCGGCCAGAAACGCCTGCCGCTCGACTTCATCATCGCCAACCGCGCTAACCCACGGCGCGACTTCGACAGCGACCAGCTCGACGAGCTGACCAATTCGATCCGGGAGAAGGGCGTGATGCAGCCCCTCCTCGTGCGCCCCAGCGAGGACCCCAACGTCTTCGAGATCATCGCCGGCGAACGCCGCTGGCGGGCGGCGCAGCGGGCGGGCCTGCACGATGTTCCTGTCATCATCCGCGAGGTCGATGACAAGGAAGCGCTCGAGCTCGCGATCATCGAGAACGTGCAGCGCGTCGATCTCAATCCGCTGGAAGAAGCGCTGGGCTATGAGCAGCTCATCGAGCAATTTTCCTATACGCAGCAAGACCTTGCGCAGGTCATCGGCAAGTCGCGCTCGCATGTGGCCAACACCCTACGGCTGCTCAAGCTGCCCAGGGATGTCCGCGAGATGGTCACCAGCGGGCAGCTCACGGCGGGCCATGCGCGGACGCTGATCACCGCCGAGGACCCGGCGACGCTCGCCAGGCATATCGTCGACAGCGGATTGTCGGTGCGCGAGGCGGAAAGGCTGAGCCAGAGTGGTGGCACGCCCAAAAAGGCACCCTCCGACCCGGCGCCCAAGGACACCGATACGCTCGCGATCGAAAAGCAGCTCTCGGACCACCTTGGGCTCAAGGTGGTGATCGATCACCGCGATTCGGGCGGCAAGCTCGAGATCCGCTATCGCACGCTCGAGCAGCTCGATTCGGTGCTGACCCGGCTGACCAGCAGCTAGTGCTGCGCCGCCATCGTCGCGAGCGCGAGGAAGACGCGGCGCACCACCGTCTCGGAGCGCCCGTAATTCTTGCGCGATTCGCCGGTGGCGTCGTGCAGGCGCGCCATTGCCAGTGCGAGTGAAGCGTCGCTCCACAGCCGCAATTGCTGCTCCATCGCCGAGCGGCGCGAGAAATGCGGCTTGGGCCGCGCGCCGTCGAGCACGTCACGTACGCCGACCCCGGAATCGACCACTGTCCGCCAGCGGCGAAGCTGGGCGAAGTGCAGCATCACGCTCGCCAGCAATTGCTGCGGATTGATGGTCGCCGCGAGCGCGCGCGACAGCCCGAGGTCGAGCCTTTCGGCGTGCCCGGTGCCGATGGCATCGGCGATCTCATCGAGCACCAGCGCGGTGTTGTCAGCGCACAGCGTCAGCACATCGTCGCGCGTTAGACTCTTGCTCTGGTCGGCATAGAGCACGAGCTTTTCGATCTCGCGCCGCGTCACTTCGCGGTCGTTGCCCAGCTGGTCGCGCAGCGTGGCTGCGACATCGGGCTCGGCGCGGATTCCCGCCGCAGCAAAGCTCTCATTGATCAGCCGCAGGATCGTCTCGTCGCTGTCGGCGTAGCACGGCAGGGCGCGGCCGGTCCTCGCGCCTTCGACCAGCGCGCGCAGCGCATCGCGGGGCGTCAAATTTCCCGCCTCTAGAACGACGATCGCCCCGGATAGATCGGACGCCAGCTCGCCGAGCGGCACGACGCTGCCTTTCCCCGCGTTGCGCACGCGGACGACGCGCTTCTCGCCGAACAAGGACGACGTTCTAGCCTCGACCAGGAGACGCCCGGGATCGCTGTCGATCTCGCCGCCGTCGAGCGTCACCAGCCCCATGCCGTCGCTCTCCGCGCCTGCATAGTGGCGCACGAGGCGCTGCGCGGTCTCGCGCACGAGGCCGGTATCGGGGCCGTAGACGAGCAGGATGCCGGCGTCGAGGTCGGGCCGCTTGAGGAAGCGCTCGACCTCGTGCGCCTTGAGTGCCGTCACTTCGCCAGCGCGGCGATGATCTCGAGCCGCAGCGTGTCGGCCAGCAGCAGCGCCGCCTGCCGCTCGGCGCTCTCGGTGGCCTGCTGGTTGGCAAGCACCTGCGCGCCGTGGGTGAGGTCGGCGGTCTGGGAGCGCGTCGCCGAGAGGAGCACCGTGCCGTCGGGCGCCGTCACGGTGACGGCCGCCGTCACCGTGACCTGGCGCTGGTTGACCGGCGAGGGGACGAGATCGTTGGTCAGCGCTCCGGCGCCGCTCCAGGCCGCGACCTTGACGAGCGGCACGCTGCCCTCGGCCTTGCCCAGGCGCAGTGCGAGGTCCTGGTAGATGGTACGCTCGAGCACATTGCCCGGGGCCGCATAGGCCACGTCGACGCGTGCGGCGCCAATGCCGGCGTCGCTGTAGACAGGACGCAGGCCCGTGCATGCGGCCAGCGGCCCGACCAGTGCCACCGCCAGCAGCGCTGCACCCACCGCCCGGTTAAGCGACGACATTGACGATCCTGTCGGGCACGATGATCACCTTGCGTGGCGGCTTGCCGTCCAGCATGCGGGCAACCGCGTCCAGAGACAAGGCCTGTTTCTCGACCAGGTCGCCGGGCGTGCCCTTGGCAACGCTGATCTCGCCGCGGCGCTTGCCGTTGACCTGCACCGCCATCACCACCGTGTCATCGACGAGCAGCGCCGGGTCGACGGCCGGCCAGGCCGCATCGGCGACCATGCCGGACTTGCCCAGCGCGGCCCAGCAGGTCTCGGCCAAATGCGGCATCATCGGCGCGATCAGCTGCACCAGCTTGCCGACGCCCTCGGCCAGCACAGTGCTGCCATTGGCGGTGGGCGCCGCTTCCAGCGTCGCGGCAAATTTGGCGAGGCCATTGCTCAGCTCGTAGATCTGGGCGACGGCGCTGTTGAAGCGCAGGCCCTCGATGCTCTCGCCGACGGCATGCACGGCGCGGTGGGTCAGCTTGCCGATCGCCTCGATCTCAGTCGCGGCCGATTCGCCGCTCGCCGGCAGCCCGGCAATTTCGATCGCCTCATGCACCAGCTTCCAGACGCGCTGCTGGAAGCGGCCGGCGCCTTCGATGCCGGCCTCGGTCCATTGCACGTCGCGCTCGGGCGGCGAGTCCGACAGCATGAACCAACGCGCGGTGTCGGCGCCGTAGGTGCGGACGATCTCATCGGGGTCGACGACGTTCTTCTTGGACTTCGACATCTTCTCGATCGAGCCGATCTCGATCGGTGCGCCGGTCGTCGCATGCCGCGCATGGCGGCCCTCGCCCATGCCCTCGAGCACGATCTCGGAGGGCAGCACCCAATCGCCGCTCTGGTCGCGATAGGTCTCGTGCACCACCATGCCCTGGGTGAACATGCCCCGGAACGGCTCGTCCATGTCGAGATGACCGGTCTTGCTCATCGCGCGTGCGAAGAAGCGCGAGTAGAGAAGGTGCAAAATAGCGTGTTCTACACCGCCGATATACTGATCGACCGGCAGCCAGCGATTGGCGACCGCCGGAACCGTCGGCGTCGCGGCGCGCGGCGCGGTGAAGCGCGCGAAATACCAGGACGAGTCCACGAAGGTATCCATCGTATCCGTCTCGCGGCGCGCCGGCTTGCCGCACACCGGGCAGCTCACATGCTTCCAGGTCGGATGGTGGTCGAGCGGGTTGCCGGGCTTGTCGAAGGTCACGTCGTCGGGCAGCACCACCGGCAGCTGGTCGTCGGGCACCAGCACGGGGCCGTGCTCGTCGCAATGGATCACCGGGATCGGGCAGCCCCAATAGCGCTGGCGCGACACGCCCCAGTCGCGCAGGCGATAGTTGGTCTCGACCACGCCCTGGGCGCGGTTGCCGATCTGGATGCCGCCGAAATGGCTGGCGATGCGCGCCTTGGCGTCCTCGATGCTCAAGCCGTCGAGGAAGCCCGAATGGAAGATCGAGCCGGGGCCGGTATAGGCCTCGCTGCCGACACTGAAAGTCGCCGGATCCTCGCCCTCGGGCAGCACCACGGGGATGACGTTCAGCTCGTATTTGCGCGCGAAATCGAGGTCGCGCTGGTCGTGCGCCGGGCAGCCGAAGATGGCGCCGGTGCCGTAGTCCATCAGCACGAAGTTCGCGACGTAGACAGGCAGCGTTTCGCCCGCCTTGACCGGGTGCTTCACCGTCAGTCCGGTGAAATAGCCCTGCTTTTCAGCCTTCTCGATGTCGGCTGTGGCGGTGCCCTGGCGGTGGCACTCGTCGATGAAGGCCTTGAGGGCCGGGTCGGCCGCCGCCAGCTCGGTCGCGAGCGGGTGGTCGGGCGACAGCGCCACGAAGCTCGCCCCGAAGATCGTGTCGGGGCGGGTGGTGAACACTTCGATCGTCGGCGCGCCGGTCTTGCCGTTACCGTCGAGCTCGAACAGCAGCCGCAGACCCTCGGACTTGCCGATCCAGTTGCGCTGCATGATGCGCACCTTGTCGGGCCAGCCGTCGAGGCCGTCGATCGCCTTGAGCAGATCCTCCGAATAATCGGAGATGCGGAAGAACCACTGGGTCAGCTCGCGCTGCTCGACCAGGGCGCCCGAGCGCCAGCCGCGGCCGTCGATCACCTGTTCGTTGGCGAGCACTGTCTCGTCCACCGGGTCCCAGTTCACCTTGGACTGCTTGCGGGTCACCAGCCCCGCTCGCATCATGTCGGTGAACAGCTTCTGCTGCTGGGCATAGTAGTCGACGTCGCAGGTGGCGAATTCGCGCGACCAGTCGAAGCTCAGACCCATGGTCTTGAGCTGCGTCTTCATCGCGTCGATGTTGGCGTAGGTCCAGGTCTTGGGGTGGCTGCCGGTCTGCTTGGCGGCATTCTCGGCCGGCAGGCCGAAGGCGTCCCAGCCCATGGGGTGGAGGACGTTGAAGCCCCTGGCGCGGCGATAGCGCGCAATCACGTCGCCCATGGCGTAGTTGCGCACATGGCCCATATGGATGCGCCCGGACGGATAGGGAAACATCTCGAGCACGTAATAGGGCTCGCGCGGGTCATCATTGCTCACCTCGAAGGACTTGCTGTCCTCCCAGGCCTTTTGCCAGCGCGGCTCCTCGACACGCGGATTGTAGCGCTCGATCGGTTTCACTTGAGACACGTCCTTGGAGCGGCAAAGAGTTGCTTTGCCGGGGTTTTCTGGGGTAGCGGACCCTCTACACTAAACGGGTAAACGGTCAACAGCATGGCGATCGACAACGCCGCCGAACGGCTCGACATCATCCGCTCGCGGATCGAGCGGGCGCGCCGCCGCTTCGGTCCGCCGCCTGCACGGGTCGAGCTGGTTGCGGTCAGCAAAACCTTCGCCGCCGACGACGTCCGGCCGTTCCTCGACGCCGGGCAGCGCGTGTTCGGCGAGAACCGGGTGCAGGAAGCCGCGGCCAAATGGCCCGGACTGCGGGGCTCCTATGACGGCATAGAATTGCATCTGATCGGACCGCTGCAGTCCAACAAGGCGAAGGAGGCCGTGGCGCTGTTCGATGTGATCGAAACGGTCGACCGCGAGAAGATCGCCGTGGCGCTCAAGGCAGAGATGGACCGGATGGGAAAGCGGCCGCGCCTTCTTGTCCAGGTCAATATCGGGCTCGAGCCGCAAAAGGCGGGTATCGCGCCGGCCGAGGCCGTCGCCTTCGTCGCCCGCTGCCGGGACGTGCACGGCCTCGCCATCGAGGGCGTGATGGCCATTCCACCCGAAGGCGTGCCGTCCGGGCCCTATTTCGCCCACATGGCTGAACTTGCCGCCGCGGCGGGGGCGACAACGCTGTCGATGGGGATGAGCGCCGATTTCGAGACCGCGATCGCCATGGGAGCCACCCATGTGCGGGTCGGCAGCGCCCTGTTCGGCCACCGGTCGGCGCCGTGAGCGAAATCTTCGCCGTCACCGAGCGGCTGATCCTGCGCGACTATCGGCCCGAGGCCGTCCCACCCTACGTCGCGCTCAGCGCCGATCCCCAGGTGATGCGCTATCTGGGCAGGCCCCGGCCGGCGGCCGAATGCGCGGCGGAGCTCGCGGCGATCGCGAAGCAATATGCCGCCATAGGATATGGCATGCTGGCGGTCGAGCGCCGCGGAGACGGGGCCTTTCTCGGCATCTGCGGGCTTTCGGTCGAGCACTGGTACCCCGACGATCTGCAGATCGGCTGGCGCCTGTTCCCGCGTTACTGGGGCCAGGGCTACGCCACCGAGGCAGCGCTGGTCTGGCGCGACCACGCCTTCAACGGGGACATCGCACGGCTCATCTCCATCTCGGATGTCCCCAATACGCGCAGTCACCGGCTGATGCAGCGCCTGGGGATGCGGCTCGACCACACGGCGACGCTGACGGACGACCGGGAGACGTTCGCGGCCCATGTCTACGCCCTTCCTCGACAGGAATGGGTGTCGCTCGGGAAACTCCAGGGGTAGCTGGCGCGTTGCTCCAGGCGTCACCATCTTGTGACTGGTCGGTGTTGGTGCGCCGGCTTAACTCACGTTGAGTGAATAGTCAGGAGCTGCCCATGATCCGCCGCCGCATTTTCCTGGTCGATGACGATGCCGACCTGAGGAAAACGCTGATGGATCAACTCATGCACTATCGCGAGTTCGACCTCATCGAGGCGGCGACCGCCAACGACGCGATCCGCAAGGTGCGCGACATCAATGTCGACCTGATGCTGCTCGATGTCGGGCTGCCCGACATGGACGGGCGCGAGGCGGTCAAGATCCTCCGCCGCGACGGGTTCAAGAGCCCGATCATCATGCTGACCGGGCACGACAGCGATTCCGACGAGATCCTCGGCCTCGAATCTGGGGCCAACGACTATGTCACCAAGCCCTTCCGCTTCTCGGTGCTGCTTGCCCGCATCCGGGCCGCGCTGCGCCAGCACGACCAGAGCGAGGACGTGGTGTTCACCATCGGGCCCTACAGCTTCCAGCCTGCCAACAAGGTGCTCGAGGCGCAGGATGGCGGCAAGGTCCGGCTCACCGACAAGGAAACCTCGATCCTCAAATACCTCTACCGCCAGGGGCCCAAGACCATCACGCGCGACGTCCTGCTCAAGGAAGTATGGGGGTATAACAACCGGGTGACGACGCACACGCTCGAAACCCACATCTACCGCCTGCGCCAGAAGATCGAGCGGGATCCGTCAAATGCCCGGCTCCTCGTCACCGAAGAGGGCGGCTACCGGCTCGTTCCCTAGGGGCGGCCGGCTTTCCCCTGCCCCAAGTCACCAAATCGACGAAAACCGTTCTCGCAATGGGAGCGGCGTGCTCTATATCAGGGCCCTGAGGCCGCGGGCGGCGGCCGGGTAAACTGGTAACGGGCAGGATGCAGCTCGACGACGCGACCACCATTCTGGGGCGCGCAGACTTCTTTACGGTCTGCGACGCCGAACAGCGTCGTCTGCTCGCCTTCGCCAGCGAGCGCAAGAAATGGCGCGCCAATTCGGTCATCTACCAGGCAGGAGATACCCCCGAAGGCGCCCATGTGCTGGTGAGCGGCACTGTCGCCACCTATCAGGAAGGGGACGAGTCCAACCCTTATGTGATTTCCTCGCAGGGCGCCGTGCTCGGCGCCATGTCGCTGGTCGTCTCCAAGCCCCGCCCGGTGACCGTCAAGGCAATTGACAATGTCGAGACGCTGTTTGTGCCGCGCTCGGCTTTTCTCAAGCTCGCCAATCAGGCGCCCGATCTCGCTAGGCGCGCGGCCGATCGCATCCGCTCCGATCTTGTCGGTTATCTTGGCGCCATCGAGCAGGTTCGCCCCAAGATCGGGTCGAGCAAAAGCTAGTCCGCGACCGCGTCGACTTCGATCTCGATCAGCCAATCCGGGTCGACGAAGGCGCTAACCGCCACGACCGTCGTCACCGGGCGAACATCCTTGAAGATCTCGGCGTGCGCCTTGGAGGCTTCGTTCCACAGGCCGATATCGGTCAACATAACACGAGTCCTCGTCACGTGCTCGAAGCCGGCGCCGGCCTCGGCCAGCGCCTTGCCGATGATCTCGAAGCAGCGCCTGGCCTGGCCGTAGACGTCGCCCCTGGCCGCCGTGCCGCCGCCCGCGGCGATCGGAGCGGTGCCGCCGATGGCGATGATCCGGCCGACGCGAACGGCCCGCGAGAAGCCGATGATGGGCTCGAGATAGGAGCCGGAGCTGACGAGCTGGCGATCACTCATTGGGGCCTCGGAAATAGGCGATGACGGGGACGTGGTCGGACGGCTTGCTGCTCCAGCCGCGCGCCGGGCGGATGATCTCGGCGCCGGTGGTGCGCGCCGCGATGTCGGCCGTCGACCAGATGTGGTCGAGCCGCCGGCCGCGGTCGGACTTCTCCCAATCCTGCGCCCGGTAGCTCCACCACGACGAGAGCTTGGTACCGTAGGGCAGGTGTTTGCGCACCAGATCGATCCAGCCATGATTGCCCGCCAGCAGCTCGTCGAGCGCCTGCGTTTCGACCGGCGTATGGCTCACCACCTTGAGCAGCTGCTTGTGACTCCACACGTCGTCCTCGTGCGGTGCGATGTTGAAGTCGCCGCAGATCAGCTGCCCCTGCCTGAACAGATCGTCGCCGAACCAGTCCTTGAGCTCGCGCAGGAAGCCGAGCTTGTGCTTGAACTTGGGATTGATCTCGGGGTCAGGCTCGTCGCCGCCGGCGGGAATGTAGATCGAGTGTACCGCCAGCGGTTCGGCATTGCCCCAGGCCACGGTGGCGGAGACGTGCCGGCAGTCGGCGATCTCGCAGAAGGCGCGGCTCGAAATGTCGGTCAGGGGGTGGCGCGAGACGATGGCGACGCCATGGTAGCCCTTCTGCCCATGCACCGCCTGGTAGGGATAGCCGGCCCTGGCGAACTTCTTGGCCGGGAACTGGTCGTTCTGGCACTTGATTTCCTGCAGGCACAGGACATCGACCGGATATTGCTTCAGGAACTTCAGCACGAGGCCGATGCGCAGGCGGACGGAGTTGATGTTCCAGGTGGCAAGGCTGAAGGGCATGGGGACTCGGTGGGCAGGAGGGCCCCGCCCTTGTGCCGTCAGGCAGACGCCGTGTCGAGCCAGATCGTCACCGGCCCATGATTGACCAGCGAGACATCCATGTCGGCCCCGAACACGCCATTGGCAACGCGGACGCCGTGGCCGGCGATGTGAGCGGAGACGTGCTCGTAGAGGCGCTTGCCCTCATCGGGCGACGCGGCCGTGCTGAAGCCGGGCCGGTTGCCCCTGGTCTCGGCGGCGAGCGTGAACTGGCTTACGACCAGCGCGCTGCCGCCGACATCGAGCAGCGAGCGGTTCATGCGGCCCGCCTCGTCCTCGAAGATGCGCAGGTTCACCACTTTGCGCGCGAGCCAGATGCCTTCGGCCTCCGTGTCGCCCTGCATCACGCAGACGAACACCAGCAGGCCCGCGCCGATCTCACCGCTGATGCGGCTATCGACGGTGACCGAGGCGGACGACACTCGCTGGACAAGGGCGCGCAATTTACTCGGGCGCGTCGATCTTATTGTAGTCGTTGATGTTGAGATAGAAGTAGGAGGCGGGGATCGCGACGTCCTTTTCGACGTCGTAGAGCGAGAAGGTCAGCTCGGACCCATCGGGGCTGGTGAGCACCCACTGGACGAGCTCCTGGCTCTCTTTGTCGAAGACCAGCGCGATACGCACCGTGCCGGCGGGCGTCTCGTCCTGCAGCGTCAGCTCGAGATAGGCGTCGGACTGGCTGATGGCGACGAGGCCGGCGCGCAGCAGGTCGATCTTCTCGTCGAGGAACTGGCGCAGCGGGATCTTGTCCTGCGGATAGGCGTACTGCGTCTTTTCCTTGCGATCGATGACGTAGAAGCCCTGCCCGATCGACATGATCTCCTGGCGCGAGGGCGGGTCGTAGCGGAAGCGGATCTTGCCCGGCCGCGCGAGGTAGAACGTGCCTTCAGCGCGATAGCCCTGCGTGTCGATCTGGTTGAAGCGCCCCGCCATGGTGCGGATCTGCGAATTGTGCGCGGAGATGGCGTTGATCAGCGCGATCTCCTCCTCCGTCAGGCGGCGCGGCTCCTCCTGCGCGAGCGACAGCGTCGCGGGAAGGACAAGGGAAGTGGCCATCAGGGCCAGAAGGGAACGTCGCAGCATCAGGGCATCCTGTTCGTCTCTGCCTAACCGCTAGTTGGCAAATGAGGCAAGACATGGAATGGAAGGGACGCGGCAGCGACGCACCCAATACGCGTCGCCGCCGGGGAGACTGGAATTGTAGCGTATCAGGCCGCTCGTTCAACGAGTGTTGAACTGGCAGGTGCTGCGCCCGTCGCGGCTCGACGTGGTGGTCTTCGGCGAGTCCTTCTGGGACTGGACGCTTAACCTGGGCCCGCAGGCGCCCGTTTGGCGGCGGCTGGGCGCGGTCGGCTCGGTGGTGCTCGCCGCGGACGACTGGCGCGCGCCGTCCCTGCCCTGGCTCGCGGCCCGCGGTCGGCTCGTCATCCCGCTGCTCGAATGCAATATCGAGGCGATGGCGCCGGTCGATTGCTGGGGCCTGTTTCCGTCGCGCCGAGCCGTCGAGATTCTCGCCGACAAGGCGAAGTTCGAACGCTATGCGGTCCGGCGCGGCCTCGCGCATCTGGTGCCGCCCAGCTTCGGCTCGCCGGCCGAGGTCACCTATCCGTGCGTCGTCAAGCGCACAAACCTGCAAGGTGGGCACGGCGTGGCGGTGGCCGAGACGCCGCAGGAACTTGCGACGCACCTCGCGGCCGAAGGCATCGCCGGACATCCGGTCGTGCTCCAGCGCCTGCTCGAGGGCCCCGATATCACCGTGCATGCGGTGGTGGTGGCGGGGCGCCTGCGCTGGCATCGCGCCTATGAGCATGTCTATGACCGCGCGAACCCGATCCATCGGCCGGGTCCGGACGAGCCGACGAGGATTGTTCGGCTGTCGCAGCGCGATATCGAGGACCTCGAGAGCTTCCTCATTCCGCTCAGCTATGAGGGGCCGGTCAATTTCGACATGAAGCGTGGCGGCGATGGCCGGGTGCGGGTGCTCGAGATCAATCCGCGGATCGGCGGCTCGCTGTTCCGCGCGCACAATCTCGACGACCTGACGGCGGCACTGACGACATTGATCCGGTATGCGCGGTGGCATGGCGGGCTGCGCGGCCTGCGCGGCCGCGCGCCCGGGGCGGGGCACCCGACGGCCACTACCGCCTGAGTTTCTTCCCCCGCGCGATCTCGGTGTGCAGCGAAGGAGAGAGCGGTGCGAAGGCCGGGCAGTCGGTGCCGGCCCTTCGCGCTCAGTATCCGTCGGCGTTGTTGCCCACGAGGATCTCGCGCTTGCCCGAGTGGTTGGGTGCGGAGATGACGCCTTCCTTCTCCATGCGCTCGATCAGCGAGGCGGCCTTGTTGTAGCCGATCGCGAGACGGCGCTGGACGTAGGAGGTCGAGGCCTTCTTGTCCGTGAGGACGATGTGCACCGCCTTGTCGTAGAGCTCGTCGCCCGAGCCGCCGCCGGCGCCGTCCTCGAGGGCCGCGGCGGGGTCGAACTCTTCCTCGTCCTCGGTGATGGCTTCGAGGTAGTCGGGGGCGCCCTGCGACTTGAGGTGGCGCACCACGGCTTCCACTTCCCCGTCCGACACGAACGGGCCATGGAGGCGCCGGATGCGGCCGCCGCCGGCCATGTAGAGCATGTCGCCATTGCCCAGGAGCTGTTCGGCGCCCTGCTCGCCCAGGATCGTGCGGCTGTCGATCTTGGAGGTCACCATGAACGAGATGCGCGTGGGGAAGTTCGCCTTGATGGTACCGGTGATGACGTCGACCGAGGGGCGCTGTGTCGCGGTGATGACGTGGATGCCGGCGGCACGCGCCATCTGCGCGAGGCGCTGCACCGAGCCTTCGATCTCCTTGCCGGCCACCATCATCAGGTCGGCCATTTCGTCGATGATGACGACGATGAAGGGCAGCGGTTCGAGGTTGAACTCCTCGCTCTCGAAGATCGCTTCGCCTGTCTCGCGGTCGAAGCCCGTCTGCACGGTGCGGGTGATGGTCTCACCCTTGGCCGCTGCCTCGACGACGCGCTGGTTGAAGCCATCGATGTTGCGCACACCGATCTTGCTCATCTTGCGGTAGCGGTCTTCCATCTCCCTCACCGCCCACTTCAATGCGGTGACGGCCTTGGAGGGATCGGTGACGACGGGCGTCAGCAGATGTGGAATGCCGTCGTAGATCGACAGCTCCAGCATCTTGGGATCGATCATGATCAGGCGGCACTGCTCGGGCGTCATCTGATAGAGCAGGCTGAGGATGAAGGTGTTGATGCCCACCGACTTGCCCGAGCCGGTGGTGCCGGCGATGAGCAGGTGCGGCATGCGCGCCAGGTCGGCAATGATGGGTTCGCCGCCGATGGTCTTGCCCAGGCAGATGGGGAGCTTGCCCTTCATCTTCTCGAAATCCTGGCTGGCCAGCATCTCGCGCAGATAAACGGTCTCGCGGCTCTCATTGGGCAGCTCGATGCCGATGGCGTTGCGGCCGGGCACCACCGCGACGCGGGCCGAGATGGCGCTCATCGAGCGGGCGATGTCGTCGGCCAGCGAGATCACGCGGCTCGACTTGATGCCGGGCGCGGGCTCGAGCTCATAGAGCGTGACCACGGGGCCGGGGCGCACATTGATGATGTCGCCCTTGACGCCGAAATCCTGCAGCACGCCCTCGAGCCGCCGGGCCATTGCCTCGAGCTTTTCGGGCGCATGCTCGGGGCTCGGGCCGCGATGGCGCGCCTCGGCGAGCAGGCTGAGTTCGGGCAGCTCGAAGCCGTCGGTGTCGTCGAGCAGCGAAGGCTGGGCCTCGCGCGACGCGCGGGCGCCCGGCGCCGGGCGCCTGGCCGGCGCCACGACGCGCGGCGGACGCGCGGGAGCGACGGGGACGTCTTCCTCGGGCTCCTCGGGATAGTAGTCGTCCTCGCTCGTCTCTTCGGGCTGGCTGGGCGCGAAGATGCGGCGCTCCACCGTCAGCTGCGGCTCCTGGCGCACGTCGGCCAGCACCGGCGGCGCGGCGGGCGCGCGCGTGCCGTTCATGCTGGGCTCGACGGCGCCCTCGCGCCAGGCGGCCGCTTCGGCCTCGCGGCGCGCGGCAGCATTCTCGCGCGCTTTGGCGAAGGCGCGGCGGGCAGCGGCCTGGGTGCTGAAGCCGAGATGGACCAGCCCGCCGATGATCACGTCCAGAACGCCGTTCCGCTCGCCGTCGTCATCGGCGGCCGCGGCGGCCTTGCCCTTCGCGCCCCTGGCCGGAGCGGCGGGCAGCCTGGGCAGCGTCACCGCTCCGAGGCCGAGGGCCAGCCAGAACAGGGCGAGGGTGGGCGCCATCAGGATGATGGCGAACAGCCAGGCGGTCACCGGCTGCGGATTGGCGCCGGTGACGAGGGCCGCAAGGTTGGTGAAGCCGGCGCCGATGAGGCCGCCGAGCCCGGTGGGCAGCGGCCAGCTCGCCGGGGCGGGCATGAAGGAGAGGACGCCCGTCGCCAGCAGCGTCGAAGCCACCCAGGCAATCAGCCGCAGGCCCATCACGCCGGGCACGCGGCGGCGAACGAAGCTCCAGCCCCACAGCGCCGGCGGCACGAGGAACGCAATGATGCCCAGACCCAGCACCTGGAAGCTCACATCGGCGATCACGGCGCCGGGAAAGCCCAGCCAGTTCCGCGCCGGCTCGCCCGTCGCATAGGAAAAGGAGGGGTCGTCGACGTTCCAGCTCGCGAGCGCGATCATCACGATGCCGACCAGCGCCAGCAGGATCAGTCCGATCAGCCGGATGGGAATGGTGATGGCGATGGCGGGCGCGGGCGACGAATGATCTTCAATTAGGGGGCGTGCCGGCATCGCAGAACTCTGAACTCACTGGAGTCGCGATCCTAGGTCGGCGTGGTTAATCCCAAGCTAACCATTCGCCTGCGCGAGGAGCGAATAGCGAATGGCGAGTAGCGAATGGGGGTGGGAGCCAGCACCTGCCCCGTTCCCCTATTCTATTGGCCACTCGTTACTCGCTCTCGTCACACCTCCGGTTCGGCGCCGATGGAATGGATCGACAGATCGGCGCCGCGGCGCTGCTGCTCGTCGGTGAGGCGGAGGCCGACCGTGCGCTTGACGATGGCGTAGATGATCGCGCCGGCCGCGAGGGCGTAGGCAGACACCAGCAGCGAGCCCAGGATCTGGACGAGCGGCGACACGCCGCCCATGCCGCCCAGCGCCTCGAGGCCGAATATGCCGCAGGCGATGCCGCCCCACAGGCCGCACAGGCCGTGCAGCGGCCAGACGCCGAGCACGTCGTCGACCTTGAGCCGCTCCTGGGTGACGATGAAGCCCTTGACGAAGATCGCCCCGGCGACCGCGCCCACCACAAGCGCGCCGATGGGGTGCATCACGTCCGAGCCGGCGCAGACGGCGACGAGGCCGGCGAGGGCGCCATTGTGGACGAAGCCGGGGTCGGACTTGCCGAGGATCGTCGCGGCGACGATGCCGCCCACCATGGCGAGCAGCGAGTTGAGCGCGACGAGGCCGGAGACGCCGGCGGTCGATTGCGCCGACATCACATTGAAACCGAACCAGCCGATGCAGAGCAGCCAGGTGCCGAGGCCGAGCCAGGGGATCGAAGAGGGCGGGAACGGCCGACCGTTGGGGCCGTAGCGGCCGACGCGGGCGCCCAGGGTCAGCACCGCGGCCAGTGCAATCCAGCCGCCGACGGCGTGGACGACGATCGAGCCGGCGAAGTCGTGGAAGCGGGCGCCGAATGTCGCCTCGAGCCAGGCCTGGATGCCGTAATTGGCGTTCCACACGACGCCTTCGCTCAGCGGGTAGATCACTCCGACGATGGCGGCGGCGGTCGCGACCTGTGGCCAGAACTTCGCGCGTTCGGCGATGCCGCCCGAGATAATGGCGGGCACCGCAGCCGCGAAGGTTGCGAGGAAGAAGAACTTGACCAGGCTCAGTCCCTGCGGGGCGAAACCGGTCGCACCGACGCCGGACAGGGCGGGGGCACCGACGAAGAAGGTCACGCCGTAGGCAATCCAGTAGCCCACGAATAGATAGGCCAGCGTCGAGAAGGCGAAGTCGACGATGATCTTGACCATCGCGTTCACCTGGTTCTTGCCGCGCACCGTGCCCAGCTCGAGGAAGGCGAAGCCGCCATGCATCGAGAACACCAGGATGGCGCCCATCAAGAGAAAGAAGACGTCGAGTCCGACGGCGGACTGATCACTCATTGAGACCTCCCCAGAGCCGGCTCGCATCCGGCTATTCGTGCGGCAGGGGACTCAAGGATCGTGCCAGCCGGAGCGCGGCGCGAAAGCGCAACGGTTTCAGCGTCTTGGCTGGAGTGTCGAGGGGACCGTCGCGGATGGGAAGGCAGGGTGCCCAACAAAGCGGCACAAACGCCGTCGCCGCTGCCTAAGCACTGGGCAGCGGTTGGGCGCTGGGTCGGCGACAGGCACCGGACCGGGTGTGCAGCCCACGCGGTTTGCGAGTGGGAAGCCTCTGTGGCGGGCCAAGAGGAGCGCAGGCTGCACGCCGGGTCCGATCCCGGGAGGAGCCCGGCGACTGGCCAGGCTCCCCACTGTTGGCGGCTCGGGCGGAACGGGGAGGAGAATCGCCCGTCCGAGCCGGAAGGTCAGTTGTAGGCGCGCTCGCCGTGCGAGCTGAGGTCGAGCCCGTCGCTCTCGGCGGATTCGGTGACCTTGGCGCCGCCGAACACTGCCTTGACGATCAGCATGGCGATGAGGGCCACCACGCCCGACCAGACGACGGCGATACCCACGCCGGTGAGCTGCTTGATGAACTGGCCCCACATCTCGTAGTCCGCCAGCGGGTAGCCGCCCAGCGAGGGGCTGGCGACGATGGCGGTGCCCAGGGCACCGACGATGCCGCCCACGCCGTGGATGCCGAACACGTCCAGGCTGTCGTCATATTTGAGCATCGGCTTGAGCGTGACCACGGCCCACAGGCACACCACGCCGGCAATCGCCCCCAGCACCACCGCACCCATCGTGCCGGCAAAGCCGGCCGCCGGGGTGATGGCGACGAGGCCGGCAACGGCGCCCGACGCAAAGCCGAGCAGCGAGGCATGGCCGCGGGTGAACTTCTCGGCCACGCCCCAGGCCAGCGCCGCGGCCGCCGGAGCGGTGACGGTGTTGAGGAAGGCCTGGGCGGTGAGGCCATTGGCCTCGAGGTTGGAGCCGGCATTGAAGCCGAACCAGCCCACCCACAGCAGGCAGGCGCCGATGAAGGTGAAGGTCAGATTGTGCGGCGGGATGGGCTCCTTGAGGAAGCTGCTGCGCGGCCCCAGGACAAGTGCGGCCACGAGGGCAGCGACGCCTGAATTGATGTGGACCACGGTGCCGCCGGCAAAGTCGTAGGCGCCCAGGTTGAACAGGTAGCCCGTGCCGGCCCACACCATGTGCGCCATGGGCAGGTAGGAGAAGGTGAACCAGATGGCGAGAAAGGCCATCACGGCGCCGAACTTCATGCGCTCGGCGATGCCGCCGACGATGAGGGTCGAGGTGATGGCCGCGAAGGTCAGCTGGAACACCACGAACACCAGCTCGGGTAGCTCATAGGCCGCCGAGAAGGTCGCGGCGCGCGAGTCGATCGTCACGCCGTTGAGGAAGAGCTTGGAGAAATCGCCGATGATGGCGCTGAGGCCGCCCTCGGTGCCGCCGAAAGCGAGCGAATAGCCATAGATCACCCAGAGCAGGGCGATCATGCAGAAGCCGGCCAGCACCTGGCTGAGCACCGACAGGATGTTCTTGGCCCGCACGAGGCCGCCATAGAACAGGGCGAGGCCCGGAATTGTCATCAGGATCACGACCATCGTCGAGACCAGCATCCAGGCGGTGTCGCCCTTGTCGATGACGGGAACCACTGCCTCGACCGGGGCGTCCTGGCCGAAGGCGGGCAGGGCGGCCAGCGCAAGCAGCGCCGTTGCTCCGAGAATGGTCGAAACAGTCGAAACTTTCACAGTTTTCATGGGGGATTTCTCCTGGGAGAGGGGCGTCACAGCGCTGCCGCGCCGGTCTCGCCGGTGCGGATACGGGTGACGGCCTCGAGGTCGAGCACGAAGATCTTGCCGTCGCCGATGCGCCCGGTCTGGGCGCTTTCCCGGATGGCCGAGACGATGGCGTCGGCCTGGCCGTCATCCACAGCGATCTCGATCTTGAGCTTGGGCAGGAAGTGCACCGCATATTCAGTGCCCCGATAAATCTCGGAATGGCCCTTCTGCCGGCCATAACCTTTTACTTCCGTCACGGTCATGCCGTGCACGTCCAGCGAGTTCAACGCCTGACGCACCTCCTCAAGCCGCGATGGCTTGATGATTGCGATCACCAGTTTCATGGATGCCCCTTTCGACTACGCTGTTGGTCTCCAATGCGCGTTTCAGACTCAAGTCGCGTGCCAACTGCCAACGGAATCGCCAAGGCCATGATTCCGCTCGATGAATCTGCCCGACCCGAACCTGGCCCGGCGGCGATGTGGCAAGCCGAGGCAGCCAGTCGCTTACAATCTGTGCATTCGTCACACGAATGCACACAATGTGTGCAGCGATTGTGAGGCGGCTGCGTCGCGGCGCAGCGCCGCCTTGCCTTGTCATCGCCAAAGGCCCACAACCAAGCCATGTCCGATGATCTCTGTGATATCATAATAGTGGGCGGCGGGCCGGTGGGGCTGGCCCAGGCGCTGGCGCTGACCCGCTTTCAGCGCGGCATGAAGGTCGCGTTGGTCGACCGCCGGCCCTTCACGGTGCCCGACGACAAGCGCGCCTTCGCCCTATCGGCAGGCGTCCGTCGCGTGCTCGATACGCTCGGCGTATGGGACGGTCTCGCGGCCGAGGCGCAACCGATCCGCGCCATGAAGATCACCGATTCGGGCGGCGGCGATATCTCCCGGCCGGTCTTCCTCACCTTCGAGGGCGATGTCGCCCCGGGCGAGCCCTACGCGCATATGACCCCCAATCGCGTGCTGACCCGCGTGCTGCTCGAGGCTGTTCAGGATCGCGTCGAGTTCGTGGCGCCCGTCGAGGTCACCGGCTACGCGGCCGGGGCCGCCCTGGCCAGCCTGTCGCTCAAGGGCGGGCGGACGCTGCGGGCGCCCGTGATCGTGGGCGCCGATGGCGGCATGTCGGCACTGCGCGGCATGGCGGGCATCGGCGTGGTGACGCACGACTATCGCCAGTCCGGCGTGGTGACGACCATCGCGCATGAGCTGCCCCATGACGGCGTTGCCTACGAGCACTTTCGCCCCGCGGGCCCGTTTGCCAGCCTGCCGCTCACCGGCAATCGCTCGTCGCTGGTGTGGACGGAAGCGACGGAGGAGGCCGCACGGCTCAAGACGCTGCCGGCAGACGAGGTCGCCAGCCTGATCGAAGCCGCCATGGGCTCGTCGCTCGGTAAGGTGACGGTCGAGGAGAGCGTGCAGGGCTTCCCGCTGCGCCTGCAGCTTGCGCGCGACTTCGTCGCGCCGCGGCTCGCGCTCATCGGCGATGCGGCCCATGTCATTCATCCGCTCGCCGGCCAGGGGCTCAATCTGGGCCTCAAGGACGTTGCGGCGCTGGCCGAGACGCTGGTCGAGGCGATGCGGCTCGGCGTCGATCACGGCGCGCCCGACGTCCTCGCGCGCTACCAGCAATGGCGGCGTTTCGACACGGCGCTGATGGCCGCCGTCACCGACAATCTCAACCGCCTGTTCTCGAACGATGTCGCTCCGGTGCGGGCGGTGCGCGATATCGGTCTCGGCCTCGTCGATCGCATGACGCCGATCAAGGACGCGCTGATCGCGCGCGCGGCGGGCCTCGAAGCCGATGGCCCGCGACTGACGCGTGGAATTCCGCTCTAGTTTGTCGGAGTTGCGGCGACGCGCCGGTTCATCACGCCGTCGGCGGAAAGTGCACGCGCATCTCGCCGGGTTCGACGTCGCGCGCCTCGTCGAGGCTCAGCATGGGCACGCCGTCGCGGATGGGAAAGGCGAGGTGAGCGGCCACCGAGATCAGTTCCCTGTGGTCGGCGCTCAGCACCAGACGTGTCTTGGTCAGCGGGCAGACCAGCATTTCGAGCGTGCGGGGATCGACCTCGTGGCGGCGCTCGCTCGCGTCCATCACTGGAGCGCTGCTCCAGTGCCGCCCTTGGCCATTTCGAACTCAGCGAGGGCAATCAGCGTCTCGGCGCGGTCGCGCAGCGAGCGGGCCTCGAGCATCATCTGCTTTTCCCGCGCGCCATAGGGCGAGACCATGCAGCCGAAATTGACGAGGTCGGCCGTGCCGGTCTTCTTGATCTCGTCCCAGTTGAGCTCGAAATTGGCGAACTCGGCATAGTCCTTCATCATCTTGAGGAAGCGGTCTCGGTCGACCTCCTCCTCGCCGAAATCGTGGTTGAAGTCCGAGGCGAAGGCGGTCGCATCGATCGTCGCCTGGCGGAACGGGGTCAGCACGGTGAGCTCGGACACCACTTCGAAGCGCGCCAGCCCCTCGAGGATGATGAAGTAGCGGCCCTCGCCATTCTCTTCCCAATGGGTGAGCCGGCCCACGGTGCCGACCTTCTGCAGCGGGGCGCGGCCGCGCGGGCTCTCCTCGGAGGTGTCCTCGGGCTGGATCAGGCCGATCAGCCGGTTGCCGGCCAGCGCGTTGTCGATCATTTCGACATAGCGCGGCTCGAACACGTTGAGCGGCCGGTGCGAGAAGGGGAGCAGCAGCGCGCCCGACAGCGGAAACAGCGGGATCGACGCGGGCAGCTCGGCGGGCGTGGTGGGGCGGCGATGGATCATGAGAACAGCAGCGACGACAGCAGGCGCCGTCCCCTGATGGTGGCCGGGTCCTTGAAGCCCCAGGCCTCGAAGAATTCGAGCAGCTTCTTGCGCGCAGCGTCGTCGTTCCACGAGCGGTCGCGCTTCATCAGCGTTACGAGCTGTTCGGCGGCCTCGACGCGCTTGCCCTCGGCATTGAGCGCCAGCGCGAGGTCGTAGCGCGACTGATGGTTGTCGGGACTGGCCTCGATGGTCTGCTGCAGCTCGGCGATGGCCGAGAGCTCGGCGGCCTCGCTGGCGAGTCTGAGGGCGGCAACGAGCGAGGTGTAGTCCTCGTTCTTGGGCTGCGGCTCCTTGAGCGTATCAAGCACGGCCTGCGCCTGCTCGGGCTCGCCGGCCTTGAGATAGACCCGCGCCATACCGATGATGGCGTCGGCGTTCTCGGGCTGGGCCTGGAGCACCATGCCGTAAATCTGCGCGGCGGCATTGAGGTCGCCGGCGTCGAAGGCCTGTTTGGCGCCAACCAGCGCTTCCTTGATCTGCTCGTCGAGCGAGCCTGCCGCGGGGCGGCCCGGCGGAGCGCTGGCGATCACCTTGTCGGCGAAGCGCCGGATCTCGGATTCGGGGATGTTGCCCATGAACGCATCGACCGGCCGGCCGCCGGCAAAGGCGAAAACGGCCGGAATCGACTGCACGCCGAGCTGGCCGGCAATCGAGGGATTCTCGTCGATATTGATCTTCACCAGCCGGATCTTGCCGGCCTTCTCGTTCACCACCTTCTCGATGTTGGGCGACAGCGAGCGGCAGGGGCCGCACCAGGGCGCCCAGAAGTCGACCAGCACCGGCGCCTCGAGCGAGGCGTCGATCACGTCGGCCTTGAAGGCGCGGTCAGTCGAATCCTTGACCAGGGCGACCGGGGCAGGGGCGGCGGGGGCGGAGCCAACGTTGACGTTCACGGGAATTGATCCTTGAGTGGGCCTTCACCCTAGCAAATCCCGGTCCGGCGCGCAGTCGCGAGGGGCGGGAGATTAGTGTTGCAAAGGCGATTTCGTTTGGGCATATAGGCCCGCGTCGCGCCGCTGCCAAGTTCTACGAGGCGTCCGGGCGGCTTGGAGTGCGGGTGTAGCTCAGGGGTAGAGCATAACCTTGCCAAGGTTAGGGTCGAGGGTTCGAATCCCTTCGCCCGCTCCAAAATCTCAATGAGATTGAACACGTTGCGAGCCCGGGGAAACCCGGGTTTTCGCATTTTCTCGCGCTGGGCAAGCCGTGGGGTCTGCTCCGTGAAGCGCTTCTTCGTCGATCCGGGCACGTCCAACCTCCGTTTGCACTCTCGATCCCTCCCTGGGGAGCGGCGACAAGCGAAAGGTGGAGGTAGATGGTCCCAAAGGGATGCGGACCTATCGTCGAGGACCTGAGTGTACGAGCTCAGGATCTTACTCGCGGCTGCGGGTATCAGGCCCGCTGCTGCCCACCTGACGCACGGTCGATTACGCCGGTCAAGCGGCCGGGACGTCTGTAGCCGTCGGCCAGGAAGTCACTAAACCAGCCACGGGTCACTTCCGTATGCTGGTCAGCCAGATCAGCCGCGGTTTCCGCATCGTGCTTTTCGATCGCCTCGACCATCGCCCAATGCTGGCGCGAGATTTCAGAGTTGAATGCTTCCCCGTGCTGGGCGTTTGGTGCGAAGCGCGTGCTCAGCGACAGTGGGGAAATGCGCAGGCCCTCATCGAGCAGCCGCCGATAGGAGGCGATAAGTAGGTCATTGCCGCACGCACTCGCAATGGCGATGTGAAAATCGCGGTTGCGCAACACCTGCGCCTCGTTGTCGCCTGAGGCGGTAGCATTGTCGAAGGCGGTGCAGGCGGCGCGGATGGCGTCGAGATCGGCTGGCACCCAACGGCGAGCGGCGAGAGCCATGACGGCCGGCTGGATGACATCCATCGCCTCAAGATAGCCGCGGACACGCGACAGATCGAGAGGGGCCACCTGGCTCCCCTTATTGGGCAGCAGCACCACGAGGCCGTCGGCGGCCAGACGGACGATCGCCTCGCGCACCGGCGTGCGCGAAACGTCGAATTCACGAACGATCGCCGCCTCGTCGATGGCCGATCCCGGCGCGATGCGCATCATCAGGATGCCGCTCCTCAGCTTCTCATAAATGTGCGTCGCCGCATCGCCGCGTCGGGGCTTTTCAGGCTTGCCAGCCATTCTCAATCCCTCCTCGCCACTGGTCATCCTGCGGAGGAGAGCTAGGGGAGTTCGCCCGGTTTGCCTAGGGGAGCGCCCTCCAAATCTGAGGTCAACGAAAAGCCTCTTGACGTAAATGCAATGTCGCGGCAATTTGCATGCAACGTGCACTTAGCAATCCAACCAAGCTGACACAACTCGGTTTTGGTCCGCCTGGGGCGGTCCTGCTGCAAGGGAGAGAAAGTCCATGACCATCATCCGTCGCCGAACGCTGGCCGGACTAGCCGCCGCTCTGTTCCTCTCGTGGAGCGGCACGCCGCTGCTCGCGCAAACCGTCGGCGGCGCGCTCGTCGCGGGCACCTATGCGGGGGCCAACAGCCTCGATCCGCATTTCATCAGCTCGACCACTGCCCGCACCTTCCTGTCGGGCATCTTCGAATCGCTGGTGACGGTCGATGAGAACGGCTCGCCCATTCCCATGCTTGCGGAGAGCTACGACGTCTCGGTGGACGGCCTTACCTACACGTTCAAGCTGCGCACCAATGTTACCTTCCACAACGGCCAGGCGCTGACCGCAACCGACGTGAAGGCGTCGCTCGAACGGTTCGGCCGGATCAGCCCGGAAAAGATCATCATGGCGACCGTCACAGGCATCGACACGCCCGACGATCACACCGTGGTGCTGACGTTGTCGGAACCCAATCCGCTGTTCATCGACAAGCTGGCCTCGCCGGCGAGCCCGAGCTCCATCATTCCTGCGAGCGAGGCTGAGAGGGAACTTAACGAGGCCGGCTTCATAGGTACCGGTCCCTATCAGGTAGCCGAATGGGTGCCAGACAACCGCTTCGTCATGAGCAAATTCACCGGCTATGCGCCGCGCACCGATGCCGAAGGCCGCGATGGGCTGGGCGGAAAGAAGACCGCCTATCTTGACAAGGTGACCTTTCTCATCATGCCCGAAACGAGCTCGCGTATCGCTGCGCTCGAGAGCGGCCAGGTGCAATTCGTCGACGACGTGCCGCCAGCGACAGCCGAGCGGTTGAAGTCCGGCGGGCAAATCAACGTTGTGCCACTCGAAACCTTCCAGATGCCGGCCCTGGTGTTCAATTTCGCCAAAGCGCCGACTTCGGACATTCGCGTGCGCCAGGCGATTCTGGCGGCGCTCGATCTCAACGAGGCGCTGCCTGTGGTGGCCGACAACGGCCCCTCTACGCTCGACGCCTCGTTCCTCTATGCGGGCAATGCGCTCTATTCGGAAGCGGGTAGCGAGTACTTCAACCAGGCCAATGTCGAAAAGGCGAAAGCGCTGCTGGCCGAGGCCGGCTACAAGGGCGAGCAGATCGTGCTCAATGTCGGCTCGCTGGGCATCATGACCCGCATGGGGCTGGTGGTGAACGAGCAACTCACCAATGCCGGGTTCAACGTACTGGTGCAGAATATGGATGTGCCGACCCTGCTCAGCTCGTTTACGACCGACGAGGGCTGGAACCTGGCCACTGGCGGCTTCGGCGTGCAGCCCTTCCTCGGCGCCTATTCGTGGCAGCGCATGATCAACGGGCCGACCAATCTGTCACGGTCGCACAACGACACTGAAATGGACGCGCTGTGGGCCGAGTTCAATGCGGCCACTGATGTGCCGGCGCGAGCGGAAATATTCTCTCGCATTCAGGGCCACACCTACGAGCAGGCCTATTTCGCCAAGATGGGCAATGTCGGACAGAACTACGCGCTGAGCCCGAAGCTCGGAGGCTTCACCTCGTGGCCCGGTCCTGTGCGTTTCTGGGACGTCTGGCTGGAACCGTAATCTAGCTCCACCGGATCCGGGGTTCGCTGTCATGCTCCCTGACGGCGAACCCTACCAGGCAGCAATCTCTGCGGAAGAACAATGATCGGTTTCATCACCAAGCGCCTGTTGACCGCCGTGGTCGTCCTGGCGATCGTGTCGCTGATCTCGTTCTCGCTCATGCAGCTGGTGCCAGGCGATCCGGCGGTGGTGCTGGCCGGCGTGGGAGCGACTGCCGACCAGGTCGAGGCCATTCGACAGGCCTATGGTCTCGACATGCCCTTGCCGGTGCAAATCGGACGCTGGTATCTGGGCCTGCTGCATGGTGACCTCGGGCGTTCGGTGCTGATGGGCAGCCCCGTCACACAGGTCATCGCCGAGCGGCTGCCGGCGACATTGAGCCTCACCGCCATCGCATTCGCCATCAGCCTCGTGGTTGGTATTGCGGGCGGCATCCTCGCCGCGCTCAACCAGGATCGCTGGTTCGACAGGTTCATTCTGGCAAGCTCGGCCTTCGGCCTGTCGATCCCGAGCTTCTGGCTCGCCATCCTGCTGATCATTGTGTTTTCGGTCAATCTGACCTGGTTGCCCGCAGGTGGCTATGTGCCGCTCGGGCGGGACCCGCTGGGTTGGGCGATGAGCATGATCCTCCCGGCCTTCTCCCTGGCGTTGCTGCAGATCGGCTATCTGGCGCGAATTACCCGCACGGCGCTGGTCGATGTCTTGTCGCAGGACTACATCCGAACCGCCGTCGCCAAGGGCATTCCGCACTGGCGGGTGGTGACGCGTCATGCGGTGCGCAATGCGCTGATCCCTGTCGTCACAGTGGTGGGCATCATCTTTTCACTGATGCTCTCGGGCTCGGTGGTCATCGAGACAGTGTTCTCGATACCTGGTCTCGGCCGGCTGATGTCGTCGGCGATCATGTCGCGCGACTATCCAGTGATCCAGGGCACGTTGCTGGTCACGGCCGCCGCCTTCTCTCTGATTAACCTCCTCGTCGACATTATCTATGCCGTCGTCGATCCGCGGGTGAAGTATGACTGAGCTCGCCGACGACAGCGGCGCACCGCGCTTCGCCAACTGGGCCGGCCGCAACTGGGCGCTGGTGCTCGGCCTCGTCATGGTCGGCAGCATCGTCGCGCTCGCCCTCCTCGCCGAAATCATCAGTCCGGCTTCGCCGACCCGCATGCGCATGGCGCAGGCGCGCTGCTGCCGCCCTCTGCCGAACATTGGTTCGGCACCGACAATCTGGGCCGCGATGTCGCGAGTCGGGTGTTCTACGGCACGCGCATCTCGCTGTTCATCGGGATTGCGACGGTGCTGCTCACCGGCATCGCTGGCACGTTACTCGGACTTGTCGCCGGCTATGTGCGCACCCTCGACGGCGTGCTGATGCGCATCATGGATGGCTTCATGGCATTTCCCGCGCTGATGCTGGCGGTAGCGATCACGGCGACGCTGGGCCCATCCTCGATCAATGCCGTAGTGGCGCTGGCCGCCGTCTACATTCCGCGCACGGCACGCGTGGTGCGGGCCTCGGCCCTTGTCGTGTCGCAATTGGACTATGTCGAATCGGCGCGCGTGCTGGGATGCAGCGAGAGCCGGATCCTCTGGCGTCATATCCTGCCCAACTGCCTCGGGCCACTGATCGTCCAACTCACTTTCGTATTCGCTTATGCGGTGCTGTCCGAGGCGGCGCTGAGCTTCTTGGGCATGGGCACACCGCCACCGACGCCGACACTGGGCGCGGTCATCGCCGAAGGCCGCGACTATGTGCGCGAGGCGCCCTGGATCTGTCTGTTCCCAGGCCTAGCGCTCCTCATCTGCGTGCTCGGGCTCAACCTCATGGGCGATGGCTTACGCGACAGGTTCGACCCGCGCCGTTCGGCAGGGGAGCCCTAGGCATGATGGACTTGCTGCGACAGGCCGCACCGATCCTCGCGGTCGAGGAGCTGTCGACGGACTTCCGGGTCAATGATGCCTGGCGGCCGATCGTGCGCAACATCTCGCTCACCGTGGCGCCGAGTGAGACGGTGGCGATCGTTGGCGAATCGGGCTCGGGGAAAAGCGTCACTGCGCTGTCGGTGATGCGCCTGCTGCCGCGTGCCCTCAGCCGGATGCGCGGGCGCATCGTGCTCGACGATGTCGAGCTGACCTCGCTCGACGATGCTGCGATGCGCCGCATTCGCGGCAATCGCATTGGAATGATCTTCCAGGAACCTATGACCAGCCTCAATCCGGTGCTGACAGTGGGTGTCCAGATCGCCGAAACGCTGATTGCGCATCGTGGCGTGTCGTCGGCCGCCGCCGAGGCCGAGGCGGTGCGACTGCTCGACCGGGTGCGGATCGCGAGTGCGGCCCGGCGCATCCACGATCATCCGCACAGCTTTTCCGGCGGTATGCGCCAGCGCGTGATGATTGCCATGGCCATCGCCTGCAAGCCACGGCTGCTCATCGCCGACGAGCCGACTACCGCGCTCGACGTCACCATCCAGGCTCAGATCCTCGATCTGCTCAAGACTCTGCAGCAGGAAGAGGGGATGGGCCTCTTGTTTATCACCCATGATATGGGCGTCGTCGCCGAGATCGCCGACCGCACCATGGTGATGACCGGTGGCGAGGCGGTTGAAATGGGCGATGTCGGCACTCTCTTTGCCGCGCCGCAGCATCCCTACACGCGCAGCCTCCTCGCCTCGGTGCCGCGGCTCGGCTCGATGGCCGGTCACGCGCGGCCAATGCGCTTTCCCGCCATCGACCCGCGCAGCGGCGAGGTCGCGAGCCCGGTCGAGGCCGCCGATACGGTGGTCGCAGGAGGCCGGCCGCTGCTCGAGGTGAACAATCTCACCACCCGCTTCGATATCAGGAGCGGCGTGTTCGGCCGTCTCAGCGGCCGCGTCCATGCGGTCGAGGATGTGTCCTTCGCGGTCCATGCCGGCGAGACGCTGGCACTGGTGGGGGAGTCGGGCTGTGGCAAGTCGACGACCGGGCGTTCCATTCTGCGGCTTGTCGAGCCTCAAAGCGGCAGTATCCGGTTCGACGGCGGCGACATGCTGGCGCTCGATCGCTCACAACTGCGCCGCATGCGCCGCTCGATCCAGATGATCTCGCAGGACGCCTTCGCCAGCCTTAACCCGCGCCTTCGGGCCGGCGACGCGATTGCCGAGGGGCTGTTCGCCCACGGCCGTACCGATGCAGCCAGCATTCGCGAGCGGGTGAGCGAGCTGATGGTGCGCGTCGGTCTCAAGCCCGACATGGCGCGCCGGTTCCCGCATGAATTTTCGGGCGGGCAGCGGCAGCGCATCTGCATCGCGCGGGCGCTGGCGCTCGATCCAAAGCTGATCGTCGCCGATGAATCGGTCTCGGCCCTCGATGTGTCGATCAAGGCGCAGGTGATCAACCTGCTGCTCGACCTGCAGGCGGGTCTCGGCCTCTCCTACCTCTTCATCTCGCACGACATGGCGGCGGTCGAGCGCATCGCGCATCGCGTCGCGGTGATGTATCTGGGCGAGATTGTCGAGATCGGGCCACGCCACAAGGTCTTTGAGAACCCATCGCATCCCTACACGCGCAAACTGATGGCCGCCGTTCCGGTGCCTGATCCTGCGCGCCGGGTGCAGGGCCGCCGCCGTGGCGGCGACGACGATATTGCGAGCCCGGTACGTGCGCCGGATTTCGTGCCGCCGGTGCGGCGCTACCGCGAAATATCGCCGGGTCACCTCGTACAGGAGTGGGCACCGTAATGTCGGCCCGAGCGCGTGCCCGCGACCACCGGACGGCAATGAAGATGAAACCTCCTTCCCCCTGAGCAAGACCTGCGGACCTCGTGGTCCTCACCCAGATACTCAAACCAAGTAAAGATTGGTTTTCGGATGAGCGGACTTCGCATCGGTATCGACATCGGCGGTACCTTCACGGACATCGTTGCCGCCCGCAACGGGCGTGTGGTGGGCACGGTGAAGCTGCCCTCCACGCCGGGCGATTACAGCCTCGCCATCGCAGAGGGGGTAGGGCGCCTGCTGCAGGACATTGCTACGCCGCCCAACGCCGTTGAAACGGTGATCCACGGCACGACGGTGGCCACGAATGCGATCCTCGAAGGTCGCGGTGCGCGAACCCTTCTCCTGACCACGCGTGGCTTCCGCGACGTGCTTGAACTGCGCCGCATCCGCACGCCCGAGCTCTACAATCTAAACTACACGCCGCCGCGCCCGCTGGTGCCGCGGCGGCACCGTCTCGAGATCACGGAGCGGCTGGGCGCCGCCGGCGAAGTGCTGGTGCCGCTCGTGGAGGCGGACATCGATGCGGCAATCGCGCGCTGTATCGTCGAACGGGCCGAGGCGGTCGCGATCTGCCTGCTGCATTCCTATGTGAACCCGGCCCACGAAGAGATCATCGCGCGGCGCCTGCGCGTGGCGCTCGGCACCGATGTGTTCGTCACGGCGTCGCATGAAATCCTGCCGGAAATCCGCGAGTATGAGCGGACGAGCACCACGGTGATCAACGCCTATGTCGGCCCCGTAGTGAGCCGCTACCTGACGCAGCTGGTGGGCGTGCTCAAGCGGCTCGGCATCGACGCGCCGGTGCGCATCATGCAGTCGAATGGCGGTACGCTCGGTCTCGAAGCCGTACTGCGCGCGCCGGCGACGATTATCGAGTCCGGTCCGGCCGCTGGCGTGGTGGCGGGTGCCAGCGTGGCCACCGCCATGGCGCTCGATACTGTCATCACCGTCGATATGGGCGGCACGACCGCCAAGGCGTCGCTGGTCGATGCGGGCACCATACTGCGCACAAGCGAGTACGAAGTCGGTGCGGGCATCAATCTATCGAGCCAATTGGTCAAGGGCCGCGGACACGCATTGCGTCTGCCGGTGGTCGATATCTCCGAAATCGGCGCGGGCGGTGGCAGCCTGGCGCGGCTCGATGCCAGCGGGCGTCTGCTGGTCGGCCCGGAAAGTGCCGGCGCCGCACCGGGGCCGGTCGCTTACGGACGCGGCGGCACCAATGCCACGCTAACCGATGCGATGGTGACGTTGGGCTATCTGAGCCCGGTTGCTATTGCCGGCGGCACCGTGCCCATCGATGCGCCGGGCGCAACGCGGGCGGTGGCCGAGCAGATCGCCGCTGGGCTGCGCCGGCCGGTGCGGGATGCGGCTTTCGGCATCTATCGCATTGCCGGCGCCGTGATGACGCGCGCGGTCAAGGCTGTCACCACCATGCGCGGCCGCGATCCACGCAGTGCCGCCCTTGTCTCGTTCGGCGGCAATGGGTCGCTGATGGCACCGCTGATCGCCGACGAACTGTCGATCGACACCATCGTCATCCCAGCGCTGCCCGGTGTGTTCAGCCCTGTGGCCTGTTGATCGCGCCCAATGAGCGGCAGTTGTCGCAAACCTATTTCCGGCCCCTGCAGACATTGGACGGCGAGTCGGTGCAGGCGCTGCTCGCCGGCCTCGCACAGCGCGCGGTGGACGAACTGGTGGCGGATGGTGCCGACGCGGCGGCCATCCGCACCGAATACTCCGCCGATCTGCGCTACAAGGGCCAGGCCTATGAACTGACCGTCGCCCTGCCGGACGACGCGCCCGACAATCTCGTTGCCACCATGGCCGAGCAGTTCCACCAGCAGCATGGACAGGCGTTCGGCCACAGTTCACCCGCCGATCCGGTCGATCTGGTGAGCCTGCGCGTCATGGCGCGCGAGATGGACGGCGATCTGTCGGCACCGCAGGTCGAGCCCGATGATTCCACACCCTCGATGCCCAGCCGCATGGCCTTCTTCGGCGAGGATGGCGATGTCGAAACCACCGTCATCAGTCGCTTGACGCTGGCGCGCAGCGGAACGCTCGTCGGTCCGCTGATCGTCGAGGAATATGACGCGACGACGCTGGTACCGCCCGGCTGGACTGCCCGGCTGGGGGCATCTGCAAGCATTATTCTCGAGAGGCAAACGGCATGAACGCGATCGACCCCATCACTCTCGAAGTAATCAAGAACAAGCTCGATTCCATCGCCGACCAGATTGCTTTGGTGTTGATGCGCAGCGCCTATTCGCCCATCGTCCGGGACTCGCTCGACTATTCGACCGCGGTCTGCGACCGAAATGGGCGCTTCGTGGCGCAGGGCACTGATCGGCGAAGAGACCTATCTCTACAGCCACAAGATGACGATGAAGCAGCCGCGCGAAGGCGGCGCATGGGAGTGGCACCAGGACTTCGCCTATTGGTACAATAATGGCTGCCTGTCACCCGACATGCTCTCCATCTGGATCGCGCTCGACAAGTCCAACAAGGCCAATGGTTGCCTCCAGGTGCTGAAGGGCTCGCATACGCTGGGCCGTCTCGACCATGTGCGTGAAGACGGCCAGACCAATGCCAGCTCGACCTACATGGCCGAGGCGCTCAAGCGCTTCGAGCACATCTATGTCGAGATGGAACCCGGCGACGGTCTCGTGTTCCACGGCAATCTGCTGCACCGCTCGGACGCCAACAACAGCGACACATACCGCTGGGGCTACATCTGCTCGTACAATTCGGTCGCCAATGCGCCGTTCATGCGGGTGCGCGACTACGGCAATTACGAGCCGCTCAAGATCGTGCCCGCAGGCAGCTTCGTAACCGCTTGACGCTACACTGATCTGATCCGGCTGCCTCGGGAGGAGGCGGCCGGGACAGCGAGACGACGCCAGAGGAGGGCGAGTATGGACGAGCAAATGGCCGTGAAGGCTGCCGCGGGAGGGGCGCCCTCAAGGATGAGGCGGTTCAGGCTGGGACGCGAATTCGGCGTCTTCGTAGCGCTGGTCGTCCTGTGCGTCGCCCTCACTCTGCTCAATGACCGGTTTCTGACGCCGACCAATCTGCTCAATATCGGCCGCCAGGTCTCGCTGATGGGCATCATGGCTGTCGGCATGACGTTCGTTCTGGTGTCGGGCGAGGTCGACCTGTCGGTCGGCTCCACCTATGGCCTGTGCGGCATCGCCGTGGGCGTGCTGCTGGTGGCGGGCTATCCGCTGGCCCTTGCGATCGCGGCCGGCCTCGTGCTCGGCGCGGGCATCGGCCTCATCAACGGCGTGCTGTCCACCTATCTGCGTGTGCCGTCGCTGATTGCGACGCTGGGCACGCTCAGCATGGTCCGCGGCGCAGCGCTCATCCTCACCGACGGCAAGCCCGTCACGGTCAATGCGCGCAACGGCGTGGGCGAGGCCGATCTCGCAATGTTCGAGTTTCTCGGCCAGGGCAAGGTGCTCGGTATTCCCATGCAGCTCGCCTTCTTCATCGTCATCGCGCTCGCCGGCTGGTTCCTGCTCTCGCGCACCAGCTTCGGCTTCCGCATCTTCGCGGTGGGCGGCAGCGCCAAGGCGGCGCGCGTCTCGGGCATCAATGTCGCCTCGGTCAAGATCTGGGCGCTGACGCTGATGGGGACGCTCGCCGCGCTCGCCGGCACGCTCAGCCTCGCCTTCCTGCCCAGCGGCCAGGCCGGCCGCATGGGCCTCGGGCTCGAGCTCGACGTCATTGCCGCAACCATCGTGGGCGGCACGACGCTAGCGGGCGGCGAAGGCACAATTCTTGGAACAGTGCTCGGCGTGCTGATCATCGGCGTGCTGCGCAACGGCCTGGTACTGACGGGCGTGTCGCCCTTCGCCCAGGAATTCTTGATCGGACTCGTCATCGTCGTGGCGGTTGCCATCGACAAGTGGAGCACCTCATCCAAGTCGAACTAACCGGGCTCAACCGGCCCACAAAGGTCAACAGGGAGAAGACCAAAATGAGACGACTCGTTACACAGCTTGCCGCTGCCGCGGCCTGCATCGCCGGAACGGCAGGTGGCGCCCTCGCCGAGCCGGTCAACATCTCGGACTTCAATCTCAATCCGCGCATCGCGGCCAAGATCGCCGCGGGAGAAGAGCTCAACATCTATGTGAGCTATCCGGACGTCTCGAACGAGTTCGCGCCGTTCGTCCTCGAAGGCGTGGCCCGCGCCGATGCGATGGACGGGATTACCGCTACAGTCATCGGTCCCGTCGGTCCCGACGCCGACCTCCAGATCGACCAGATCGAAACGCTGCTCGACACCATGGACGGGCTCGCCATCGCCTCGGTCTCGACCGACGCCCTGGCGCCGCTCCTCAACCGGATGATCGACGAGGGTATTCCGGTCATCGCCTACAACACCGACAATCCGGCGAGCAAGCGCCTGGTGTTCGCCGGGCAGGATCTGGTGCAGTCGGGCCGCGAAGCCGGCAAGCTGATGGGCGAAGTGCTCGGCAAGGGCAAGGTGATCATCACAACGCTCAACGCTGCCGCGCAGTGGTCGCTCGACCGCGAGCAGGGCGCCCGCGAAGGCCTCGCCGCATTCCCCGATATCGAAGTGGTGAGCACGCTCAACACCGGTACCGAACCGCAGGAAATCTACGGCGCCATCGAGAACGCCATGCTGGCCAATCCCGATGTCACCGGCATCCTGTCGCTCGAATGCTGCTCCACCCCGGCCGCCGGCACGTGGGTTGAGCGCAACGATGCCAAGGGTCGCGTCCATGTCGTGGGCTTCGACCTGCTCGACCTCACCGTCGATCACATCGCCGACGGCTACATCGATGCCACCATCGACCAGGACCCCGAACGGCAGGGCTTCGAGGCGGTCAACCTCCTCGCTCAGTTCCTCCACGGCGAGACCATCGACGACATCGATACTGGCGTGAAGATCTATACGTCGGCCAATATCGACGAGTTGAAGTAAGCCAAGCCACACCGCCATGGCCGCTCCCGGCAGCCATGGCGGTGCTCCTGCCACCCAAGCGCGCGGACGATTCATGCAGCAGCCACCGCTGATCGAGATCCGGAACGTGGGGAAGACATTCCCCGGCGTCCAGGCGCTGAACGGCGTGTCGCTGACGCTGCGCGCCGGCGAGGTTCACGCCGTCATCGGCGAGAATGGCGCCGGCAAATCCACGCTGATGAACATGCTGGCCGGCGAGCTGCTGCCCGATACGGGGTCGATCCTGGTCGCCGGCGAAGACGTCCGCCTCAGCAGCCCGCTCAAGAGCAAGGCGCTCGGCATCAATGTCGTGTTCCAGGAACTATCGCTCTGCCACAATCTCACCGTGGGCGAGAATGTGATGATGCAGGGCCTGGCGCGCACGCCCGGCCTCGGGCTGATCAGCCGCAGCCGGGCCTCGCGCGAGGCCACGCGGCTCCTCACCCAGCTCGGTCTTGGCGATCTCGATCCGACGACGCCCGTGCACGAGCTCACCATCGCGCAGATGCAGCTGATCGAGATCGCGCGGGCCATTTCGCAGGATCTGCGGGTGCTGGTGCTCGATGAGCCCAATTCGGCGCTGTCGCCGCATGAAACGGCGCGGATGCTGCAGATCATCCGCGCGCTGCGCGCCGATGGCGTTGCGATCGTCTATGTCTCGCACAACCTCGATGAGGTTCGCTCCATCGCCGATCGCATCACCGTGCTGCGCGATGGCCAGCACGTCACCACCATGGACAATGACCAGTCCGTCACCGTCGACCGGCTGGTGTCGGCAATGGTCGGGCGCGACCTTGCCGCGGTCCAGCAATATGCGCTGGTCGCGCCGGCCGTCGAGGCCACGCGACCGGTCCTTGCGGTGCACCAGCTCGCGGTGCCCGGGCAGATCGCGCGGATGTCGTTCGAGCTCTATCCCGGGGAAATTCTCGGCGTCGCCGGCATGCCCAATTCCGGCAAGGACAGCCTGTCCGATGCGCTGTTCGGCCTTATCCCGCGCGGCGGCACCGTCGAGATCGACGGCGCACCCGTCCCGCCCGAAAATCCCGGCAGCGCCATAGCCAGCGGCATGGCGCTGATCCCGGCCGATCGCCGGCGCGGCGGTGCCCTCCTGCTGATGAGCGTGGCGCACAACGTCGTGTCGGCCTCGCTCGCCGCCTTCTCGGTCGGCGGCATCCTGCGGCAGGGCGCCATCGCCCGCACCACCAACGACTATGTCGACAAGCTCGACATCCGCATCAGCGACGTCCTGCAGCGCATCGGCACCCTGAGCGGCGGCAATCAGCAGAAGGCCATCCTCGCGCGGGGCCTCGTGACCAAACCCAAGGTGCTTATCCTGCACGAGCCGACGCGCGGCATCGATGTGGGCGCCAAGGAGGAAATCTATGCCATCCTCGCTGCGCTTGCCTCCGAGGGCATGGCGGTGATGATGATCTCGTCCGAACTGCCCGAGATCGTGCTGCACTCGAGCCGTGTGCTGGTGATGGAGCGGGGCCGCGTCGCCGCCACCTTCCGGGGGGCCGAGATCACCGAGGAGGCCATCATGCAGGCGGCGCTCGGTCAGCTCGCCGTGGCGGCCGAGTAGCGGGGAGCAGTTCCGATGAAACCCAAAATCACCGTTGTCGGCAGCTTTGCGGTGGGCATGACCATCCGCACGCCGGTCCTGCCGGTGTTCGGCGAAACCCTGCTGGGGTCCGATTTCGACATGGGACCGGGCGGCAAGGGCTCCAACCAGGCCGTCGCCGCGGCCCGGCTCGGCGCCGATGCGGCCCTGGTTGCCCGCGTCGGCTCCGATCCCCTCGCCACCATCGCGCACGATCTCTATCGCGCCGAGGGCGTCGATCCGGCTCAGGTCGTGGCCCTCTCCGACCGGGCGACGGGCGTCGGCTTCATCATCCTCAATACCGAGGGCGACAACTTCATCATCCTCGACATGGGTGCCAACGATGCGATGGACGCCGCGGCGGTCGATGCGGCGGCCGATCGCATCGCGCAGTCCGATGTCGTCATGGCCGTGCTCGAGATTCCCACAGCCGCCGCGTCGCGCGCCATGGCGCTCGGCCGTGCAGCAGGGCGCCCGCACTATCCTCAATCCGGCGCCGGCGCGTCTGTTGCCCGACGAAATCTTCGCCAATGTCGATGTGCTGACGCCCAATGAATCTGAGCTGCGCATCCTGCTCGGCCTGCCGGCCGATGCACCGGCGTCGACTCGCGACCTCGCGGTCCAGTTGCGGCAGCGCGGCGTCGGCACCGTCGTCGTCACCATGGGCCGCAACGGCGCGCTGATCCTGTCGGACCAGTACGACGTCGTCGTTCCCTCGGCGCCCATCGCGGTGGTCGACACCACCGGGGCAGGAGACGCGTTCAATGCCGGCCTCGCCGTCGCGCTCGCCGAGGGGCGCGAACTGCCCGATGCCGTCCGCTACGCCGCGGCTTCCGGCGCCATCGCCTGCACCCGGCTCGGGGTCATTCCATCGCTGGGCAGGCGCGCCGAAGTCGATGCCCTCTTCCAGACCAACTCAGGATACGCACGATGAAACGGGGAACCATTCTCAACGCCGAGCTCAACCATGCCATCGCGTCGATGGGCCACGGCGAGACGATGATCGTGTGCGACGCAGGCTTCCCGATCCCGCGCGGCGCCTGGCGCATCGATCTGGCGGTGACCAAGGACGTTCCCGATCTGGATACGGTGCTCTCGGCCATCGCCGGCGACTTCGTCGCCGAAAAGGTGAGCTATGCCGACACGCTGCCCAACCACAATCCCGCTTTGCTGGCGACGGTGAAGCGCCTGTTTCCCGATGCCGAGCATGCAATGGTCACCCACGAGTCGATCCTGGGCGAGCTGGCGAGCAAAGCAAAAGTCATCGTCCGCACTGGCGCGTTCGACCCCTGGGGCAACATTGTCCTCGGCTCCGGGGTCGACGTGCCGCGCTGGTTCGACAAGCCCGGCGTGGTGGCACCCGCCTACTATGCGAGCAAGCTGCGCAAGTAGCACCGACCGGGTCCAGCGTCACTGGAACATCCCACTACTGCGCGGCGCGCTCCATCGGCCGCCCGCAGCGACCGCAATCCCTATGTGAGCACTGCCAAAATGAAACTTGAAGAGATCGCCGCCGTCATCCAGCACACCGACGTGTCCCCCACCGCCACCGAGCGCGACATCCGCTCGCTCTGCGCCGACGCCATCAAATACCGGTTCAATGGTGTCATGGTGCAGCCCTGCTGGATTGCGCTCTGCCGCAAGGAGCTGGAGGGTTCGGGCGTCAAGGTCTGCTCGGCCATGGCCTATCCGATGGGCGGCGCGCTGACGCGCTCCAAGGTCGCCGAGATGCGGCACCTGGTCGAAGAGGGCGTCGATGAGGTCGACTTCATGCCCAATCTGGGCCTGCTGCTCAGCGGCAAGGCCGACGCCTTCCGCGCCGAGATCGCCGCCATCGTCGAGGCCGCCGCCGGCCGGCCGGTCAAGGCCATGCTCGAGCTCGAGCCGCTCAGCATCCCCGAGCGCCGCGCTGCCATCATCGAGGCGGAAGCCGGCGGCTGCACCTATGTGAAGAACTCGTCGGGCTGGGGCGTCGGCGGCAAGGCCACTGTCGAGCTCATCCGCTTCATGGCGGCAACCGCCACGCGGGCCAAGGTCAAGGCATCGGGCGGCATCCGCACCAAGCAGGACGCGGAGGATATTCTCGCGGCGGGTGCCGTGCTGCTGGGCACCAGTGCCGGACCCGCGATCATGCGCGGCGCCGGCGGCACCAATGCCTATTGAGACGCGGGCCCTTGTCCTGCACGGGCTGGGGCAGCTGCCCCGGCTCGAAACGGTGACGGTGGACGATCCCGCTCCTGGCGAAGTCCGCGTCCGCGTCATGGCCGCCGGCGTCTGCCACACGGACCTCGGCTACATGGACTACGCGCGCACAACGCCCGTCGTTCTCGGCCACGAAGGCGCCGGCATTGTCGAGGCCGTCGGCCCCGGCGTTGCCTCGCCCCGGATCGGCGACCACGTCGCCATCAGCTGGCACACGCCCTGCGGCACCTGCCGCAACTGCCGGGCCGGCCGTCCGCACACCTGTGAATCCGTGCTCGAGACCGCGGCGCCGCGCGTGCACCTGGGCGACTCGCCGATCGCCGTCATGCTCAACGCCGGCTGCTTTGCCGGCTATGTCGTCCTCCCCGCCGCGAGCGCGATCCTCATCCGGCGCGACATGCCGTTCGAGAAGGCGGCCCTGCTCGGCTGCGCCGTTGCCACCGGGCTCGGCGCGGCCCTCCGCCACGCGCCCATCCACGATGGCGACGATGTCGCCGTGATCGGCTGCGGCGGCGTCGGCCTCAACACCGTGCAGGGCGCCCGGCTGGCGCGCGCCGCGCGCATCATCGCCATTGACCGGGACCCCGAGCGCCTGGCGCTCGCCCGCAGCTTCGGCGCAACCCACGGCATCGTCGCCGGCGACGACATGGTCGCGCAGGTCCGGCAGGTCACTGGCGGACGCGGGGTCGACCATGCGTTCGAAGTCGTCGGCCACACCGACCTCATCGAGCGCGGCGTCGCCATGCTGGCGCGGGGCGGACAGTTGACGCTTGTCGGCGCCACCAGCCGCGACGCCACCGTGAGCCTTCGGCCGCGTCCCTTCATGAGCCAGCAGCAGCGGCTCTGCGGCTGCATCTATGGCGACATCGCGCCCGGCCACGATCTGTCGCTGTTCGCCGACTGGTACGCCGATGGCCGGCTGCTGCTCGATCCGCTCCACACCGCGACCATCGCGCTGGACGACCTACCGGCGCTCTTTGCCGCCACCCGGCAGAGCGGCATCCGCACCGTCGTCCGCCTCGGGCCCTAGCCATGCTCGTGCTTGCCGAGGCCTTCCCCCGCGACATCGACCGGCACCTCGCGACACGGCCGTCGATCCTCGTCCAGCCAATGGGCACCATCGAGTGGCACAGCCACCATCTGCCGCTCGGGCTCGACGGCATCGTCGCCGAGCAGCTGGGACGCGCCATCGCCGAGGCGGCCGACGCCGTTCTCGCGCCGATCTCGTGGTGGGCGGTCGGCGGCGTGCCGTTCCCGCACACGCTCAAGCTGCCGCTCGGCCTCATCGAGCCGGTCTTTGAGGAGCTCTACGTCCAGTTCGGCGAAATGGGCTTTGCCGTCGTCATGGCCATCGCCGGCCATTTCGGCCTCGAGCAGACGCTCGGCATGAAGCGCGCTGCGCTGGCTGCGATGCGGCGGACGCAGGCGTTCGTTCGGCCGCTCACCGAATACGACACGGTGACCGATCTCTATCCCGGCGACCATGCGGGGCGCGGCGAAGCCTCGCTGCTGCAGGCGATGCGCCCCGAGCTCGTCCGCCTCGACGCCGTGCCGCCCGACCAGCCGCTGCCGGGCGTGCTCGGACCCGAGCCGCGCGGCGCCGCCAACGCGGCCTATGGGCAGCAGATCGCCACTGCCATTGCCGGCCGCGCATCCGCCCTTGGGCATCGCCTTCTCGCCAGCGCGCACGAACGCGCGCGCTACCGGGACGTGCTCGGTCTCAGCGTCGAGGTCATGGAGGCGGTCCTGCGTCTGCGGCAGTCCGGCGACAAAGCTACCGCTCCGCCCATCGGCACCGCCGCCTGGCTGGCGCATTGCGCGGCGCTGACCGAGGGCGACTACGACAGGGCGGAAGCAGCTCTGCGAACGAAGCTGGCCGATCTGCACCGCTAGCGCCCGTGGGGCGCCAGACGATGCGCGCCGCGCCGGCCGGCCGATCAGGCCTCGGCGAGCAGAGAACTGCGTTCTATCTGCCGGCCGATAAGGGCGAGGCTCTGCCCCTGCTCGACAACAGGGAGCGTCCGCAGGCCCATGAGATAGCCGGTGAAGGGCGAACGCAAGTCCAGCGGCGGCCGGGTCGGGTCCTCGTGCGACCAGATGCGGCCCACCGGCTGGCCCTCGGTCACCGGGCTGCCCGGTTCGACCATCACTTCGAACAGTCCGCTCGCCGGGGCGATGATGTTGTCGAACAGGCCGCTGCCCACGGCGCCAACCTTGCCGTCGTCGAAGCGGCAGTCGACGAGCCTGGCCGGCGGCAGCCCGAGCGAGGCACGGGTCACGACCTTGCCTTCGAGCACACCGAAGTGCCGGAGCACGTTGGTCAGGCCGTTCCACGACATGTCCTGCACGGCGACGGGAACGCGCGTGCTGCCGCCGAGTTCGGTCGTGACGACGATCTTGCCCTGCCGCTCCGCCTCGTTGGGCAGGTAGTTGCCGTCGGAGGTGTAGAAGAAATGGAAGTCCGAGTTCCATGCCTCCATCGCTTCGAGCATCGCCTTGCGCTGTACGCGGTCCCTGGGGACGCACATGTGCGAGCATGGGACGATCCAGCCCACCCGGCCGGCCGAGTGCATGTCGATGACGATGTCGGCGGCAGGAAACAGTACGGTCGACAGGAAGTAAGCGAGCTGTTCGATCGGCGGACCGTCGGGATTGCCGGGGAACGAGCGGTTGAAATTGGCGCCCGACGGCCACAGCCGCGTATTGGCGCGCGAGGCCTCGGTGGAGAGAATCGGCACGACGATGATCCGGCCCTCAACCTGCGCCGGCTCGATGTCGCGGATCAGGCGCAGAGCGGCGAGCTGGCCCTCATATTCGTCGCCGTGATTGCCGCCGGAGATGAGCACTGTCGGGCCCGTGCCGTTGGCGATCGACACGATCGGCACCCGTACGCCGGGGCTGCCGGTGCTCGGATCGGGCGGCAATTGCAGGTGACCGGCCTGGCGGCCCGGCTTGCCGAAGTCGATCGGATTGAGAATCCGGGATGCCCCCGCCTGACCGTTCATCGACGGTTCTCCCCATCAGTTCGTTGCAGCCAATCTGCATACGGTATACATCGAGTCAAGACGCCCTGCGCGGAATCTCGCTCTAGCTGCGCGACGCCTCAACAAGGTCTGTGACTTAGTTCGCCTTCTTATTGGTGTGCCCTTGCGGGATTGATATTCTCCGCAATCGGTTCGGACCTTTTCCCACCTTTCAATGGAGACCCCTTTTGGCCAAAACGCCCGTCAAGAAAGCTGCTGCAAAGCAACCCGCCGCCGCAAAGAAAGCGGCCGCCAAGCAACCTGCCGCCAAGGCTCAGCCGGTCAAGGAAGCGCTGACCAAAACGGCGCTCGTGAACCTCATCGCTGAAAAGAACGGCGTCACGCGCGCCGTCGCCAAGGGCGTGCTCGACACCATCGAAGGCGTGATGACGGGCTCGATCCATCCGCGCGGCGTCGGTGAATTCACCCTGCCGGGCCTGCTCAAGATCACGCTCCGCAAGGTGCCCGCCCGCAAGGCCGGCACGATGATCCGCAATCCCTCGACCGGCGAAATGGTGCCGGGCGCGGCCAAGCCCGCCAGCGTCCGCGTCAAGATCCGCCCGCTGTCCAAGCTCAAGGCCGCGGCGGTCTGATCGCTTAGCCATGCTGCTGCAGGCCCGGGGAGACCCGGGCCTGTGGCTTTACGCCCGCCGCGTCGGTCCGGCCGAGCTGGCGCGTGCCACGAGGCGTGGCGTCACCATATAGTGCTCCGACTTTTCGCGGCCGCCGATGCGTTCGATGAGCAGGCGCGCGGCCTGCAGGCCCAGCACCTGTCCCGACTGGTCGATGCTGGTGAGCGCGTTCTGCGCGAGGTCGCAGTAGGATGTGTTGTCGTAACCCACCACGGCCAGGTCGCCGGGCACCGACAGCCCGAGATCGCGGGCAACGCTCAGCACTTCCAGCGCAATGAAGTCGGTCCAGCAGAAGACGGCATCGGGCCGGTTGCGCTGCTCGAGCAGGTGGCGGGCCTCGGTCTGCGCCTCGCGTCGCGTCTGCCCGGCGTAGACCACCTGGATGTTGCGGGCGAGCCCGGCCTCCTTCATGGCCGCCCGGTAGCCGACCTCGCGCTGCCGCGTGACCATCGCCTTGTCGTTGATGTTCATCTGCTGGCTCAGATAGGCGATGTGCCTGTAGCCGGCCGCCACGAGGTGCTGCACCACGAGCGTCGCCCCGAGCGGGTCGTCGTTGTTGACGGTGTCGTAATTGACATCAGACTTGGGATGGATGGCGATCACCGTCGTCGGAATACGGTCGGCGAGGGCGGCCAGGTGCTCCGCGCCGATGCGCGAGCCGATCAGGATCAGGCCGTCCATGCGGCGGTCGATCATCGCCTCGAGCAGGGCCCTCTCGGTGGCGGGCTCCGATTCGCAGACGCCGAGCAGGAGCTGGTACTGCGTGCGTTCAAGCGCCGTGTTGATGCCGCCCAGGATGTCGGCAAAGAACGGGTTGTGCAGGTCGGGGATCATGAACCCCAGCGTATAGGTCTGGCCGCGCATGCCGCGCGCCGCCGCGTGCGGTCGGTAGCCCAGACGGTCGATCGAGGCCCTGACCTTGGCCCGCAGCGCCTCGCTGACCCCGTAGGCATCGCGCAGCACCTTGGAGACGGCGGCGACCGAAACCCCGGCGTCACTGGCAACGTCGCGGATGGTGATCCGCTCTGATTTTGCCCGTGGCGCCAAGCTGTTGTCCCCCATCGCTTCCCCGTTTCTAGCAAAGCCGCCGCCCCGCGTCGAACTGATCGATCCTGCGCGGATATGCACAGTACTGACCGATTTTGCATGAAACTGCGCGAATTATGCTTGAACTCGCCACGTAGAACGGTATACGTAGAACGATAGACATAGAACGATGCACATGGATGCATCGCGGGGCCGAAGGCTCCATGGGAGGACGATCTTGAACGACGCGATGCTCGCGGCCGGCAGTGCCGCCTTGTCTCCGGAGTCCCGCAAGTGGACCGCCCGAATGGTCCGGCCCCTGGCCGACAAGGGCGTCGAGACCCGCGCCTCGTTCCTGCGCCGGACCTTCACGCTTTCCTCCCTGGGAGGGGCCGGGACACTCACCATCAGCGCTCTCGGCCTCTACCGGGCGTTCATCAATGGCAAGCGCGTCGGCCACGACCAGCTCACGCCGGGCTGGACCGTCTACACGCACCGGCTGAGCTACCAGACCTACGACGTCACCGACCTTCTCGTCGAAGGCGAGAACACCATCGACGTCTGGCTGGGCGATGGCTGGCTGCGCTCGCAGATGGGCTGGCGTTCCAACAATTCGCTCTACTCCCACAACACCTGGGGCTCGGAGATCGCAGCCTTCGCCGAGCTGACCGTGGGGGACAAGCTGGTCCTCGCCACCGATACGAGCTGGCAGAGCGGCCCGCTGCCGATCACCAGGAGCGGCATCTATCTAGGCGAGCACTACGATGCGCGTGAGGAGAGCCTGAGCGTCACCGATGGCAGCGCGCTGGTCGCGGATTTCGACGACGCGCGGCTGATCCCGCACGAGACGACGCCGGTGCAGGAGCTCGAGCCGTTCCCCGTGGCCAGCAGCTTCACCGACGCCGAGGGCCGCACCGTCTACGACTTCGCCCAGAACATCGGCGGCTATGTGAGCTTCGTGGTGCGCGGCGAGCGCGGCGCCCGCGTCGTCGTCGAGCATGCCGAGATCCTCGACAAGGACGGCAATTTCTACAACGTCAACTATCGCTCGGCCGAAGCGCGGATCGAATACACGCTCAGGGGCGGCGGCAATGAGAGCTACACGCCCACCTTCACCTTCTTCGGCTTCCGCTATGTGCGCGTGACGATCGCGGGCAAAGCCGAGATCGTTTCGATCAAGGCGATCCCGATCAGCTCGGCGATCACGCCGACGGGCAGCTTCTCGTCGGCGCATCCGCTGGTCAACCGGCTGGTCCAGAACACCATCTGGTCGCAGCGCGGCAATTTCATCGAAGTGCCCACCGATTGTCCGCAGCGCGACGAGCGCTTCGGCTGGACCGGCGACGCACAGGTGTTCGCGCCCACCGCGTGCTACCTGCACGAGAGCCACGCCATGCTCGCCAAATATCTGCGCGACGTGATGGCCGACCAGCGCGAGGATGGCGGCATCGCGCATGTCTCGCCCGATCCGTTCCGGCACAAGAACGAAGCGGGGTTCTACGGCTCGACCGGCTGGGGCGACGCCATCGTCATTATCCCCTGGACGCTCTACACGCACTACGGCGATCGCGGCATCCTCGACGAGACATTCGAGGCCATGGTGCGCTGGAACAATTTCGTCTGGTCGATCAGCAACGGCCCGATCGTCCATCCACCACACAACTGGGAGGGGCGCGGCTTCACCTTCGGCGACTGGCTGCAGCCGCAGGGCGACTTCGCCAAACCCTATCCGACCATCGGCGACGATGCCGCCGCCACGATCTATCTCTACATCTCCTCGGAGCTCACCGCGCGTGTCGCCGACGTCATCGGCAAGGCCGACGAGGCCCGGCGCCTCCACGATCGCGCCGACGAGATCAAACGGGCGTTCCAGAAGGAGTTCATCACCCGCACCGGCCGCATCGGCTACAACGACCAGACGTCCTATGCGCTGGCGTTCCTGTGGGACCTGATCCCCGCCGAGCACATCGAGGCCGCCAAGGGCTACTTCAAGGAGGCGGTCGAGCGCTCCAATCGCCGGATCGGCACTGGCTTCATCGGCACGCCCGCCCTGCTGCCGGCGCTGATCAAGATCGGCGAGCCCGAGCTCGCGGCCGCGGTGTTCCTCCAGGAGGAGGTGCCGGGCTGGCTGGCGCAGGTCAAGCGCGGCGCCACCACCATCTGGGAGCGCTGGGACGGCATCAAGGCCGACGGGTCGATCTTCGAGCCGCAGATGAACTCCTACAACCACTATGCCTATGGCGCGGTGTGCCAGTGGCTGTTCGAGTCCGTCGCCGGCTTCCGTCCCGACCCGAACGTGCCGGGCTTCAAGCACATCATCTTCGAGCCCACGATCATTCCGTCATTGTCTCCCGTGACGGCCGACCACGACTCGGCGGCCGGCAGGATCGAGGCGGGCTGGACGGTCGATGGCGACAGGGTCAGCTACGACCTCCTCGTGCCCGAGGGTGCGAGCGGCACGCTGGTCCTGTCGCCGCTCTACAAGGACATCGTCGTCGACGGCATGCAGCTCAACTGGAGCGGCAACGAGAAAGCGCGAAGCCTGCTCGCGCCCGGGCGTCACAGCGTGACGTTCCGGATCAGCAGGCCCGGCACCTAGGGAGTGGACCGGCCGACTTCATCGCATCAACCGCCGGGTTAACCGGCAACACGGGAGGACTATAATGGCATTCCTGACTACACGGCGCACGCTCATCGCTGTGACCGCAGTTCTGGCGCTCGGGACGGCGCTGAGCGGGCCGGCCAGCGCGCAGGACAAGATCAAGCTGACGTTCCTGTTCGACAATACCCCCTCGACCGTCACCATGGCCGAGGCGCTCGCAGCCGCCTTCGAGGCCAAGCATCCCAACATCGATATCGAGACCGAGCCGCGTCCGGGCGGCGCCGAGGGGGACAACATCACCAAGACGCGCCTCGCCACCGGCGAGATGAACGACATCTTCCTCTACAATGCCGGCTCGCTGTTCCAGGCGATCAATCCGGTGCAGAACCTCGTCGACCTGACCGGCGATCCGATGCTCGCCAATGTGCAGGAGAGCTTCCAGTCCACGGTCACCGGCACGGACGGCAAGATCTATGGCGTGCCGATCGGCACGGCCATGGGCGGCGGCATTCTCTACAACAAAAGAATCTATGCCGAACTCGGCCTGTCGGTGCCCAAATCTTGGTCTGAGTTCATGGCCAACAACGAAAAGATCAAGGCCGCCGGCAAGGCCCCGGTGATCCAGACCTTCGGCGACACCTGGACGAGCCAGCTGTTCGTTCTGGGCGACTATTACAACGTCCAGGCGGCGGTGCCGACCTTTGCCGCCGACTATACGGCGGGCAAGGCCAAGTACGCCAGCACGCCGGCAGCCATGAAGGGGTTCGAGCGCCAGGAAGAAGTGTTCAAGGCCGGCTACCTCAACGAGGACTTCGCGGCCGCCGTGTTCACCGATGGCGTGACACAGCTCGCCACCGGCGAGGGCGCGCACTATCCGATGCTGTCCTTCGCGGTCACCAACATCAAGGAACTGGCGCCCGACAACCTCAACGATGTCGGCTTCTTCGCCATCCCGGGCGACGATGCATCGAGCAACGGCCTTACCACCTGGATGCCGGCCGGCCTCTATATCCCAAAGAGCTCCGCGCACCAGGCCGAGGCCCGCCAGTTCCTCGCCTTCGTTGCCAGTGTCGAGGGCTGCGACGTGCAGACGGCCGCGGTCGGCGCCGCCGGCCCGTATCTCGTCAAGGGCTGCACCCTGCCGGCCGACGTGCCGCCGGTCGTGGCTGACCTCCAGACCTATTTCGAGGAAGGTGGCCACTCGGCTCCCGCGCTCGAATACCTGTCGCCCATCAAGGGGCCGGCGCTCGAGCAGATCACGGTTGAAGTCGGCTCGGGCATCCGCTCGGCCGCTGACGGCGCCGCGCTCTATGACGAGGACGTGCGCAAGCAGGCCATGCAGCTCGGCCTGCCCGGCTGGAACTAACTGACATCGTTCCTGCGCCCGGTATAGGCTGGGCGCAGGTCTTCTCTTCCTCAAGGAGCGGCCGTTGACTATCGCAGTTGAAGCCAATGCCGCTCCTGCCGCGAGGCCGGCAGCTTCGGCCAAGGCCCGCAGCGCCTATCCGAGCTGGTTCTACCTTCCGGCCGCGATCATCTACGGCGTCCTGTTCCTCCTTCCCACCGTCGCCTCGCTGTTCTTCTCGCTGACGCGGTGGACGCTGTTCGAAGCCCAGTTCATCGGCCTCGACAATTTCGCGCAGTTCTTCAAGGAGCCGTTCCTCGTCAAGGGTCTCACCAACACGCTGATCTATGGCGTGGTGACCTCGAGCCTCAAGGTCGTGCTCGGCATGCTGCTGGCGTTGCTGCTCACCTCCGACATCATCGGCCGCGGCTATCTGCGCGCCGTCGTGTTCTTTCCGGTGCTGGTCTCGACCATCGGCGTCGGCATCACCTTCACGGTGATGATGCATCCCACCCAGGGCATCATCAACGAGACCATCGCGCTGTTCGGCCTCAAGGGGCCGGGCTGGCTCACCGATCCGCGCTTCGCGCTGATGTCGGTGGCGCTGGTCGATGTGTGGAAGGGGGTCGGGCTCGCCACTGTCATCTACATCGCCGGCGTCGTCTCGATCCCGCAGGACTATTTCGAGGCGGCAAAGATCGACGGGGCCACCTCGTGGCAGAACTTCTGGGCCATCACGCTGCCGCTGCTGCGGCCGGCGACGGTCACCGTCGTCACGCTATCGCTGATCGGCGGCCTGCGCTCCTTCGACATCATATGGGCCATGACCAAGGGCGGCCCCGGCTTCACCTCCGACGTCATCGCGTCGGTGATCTACAAGCAGTACCAGGCCGGCTTCTACGGGCTGTCGACCGCCGGCAATGTCGTGCTGTTCGTGCTCGTCGCCATCATCATCGTGCCGCTCTCGATCTGGTTCAATCGGCGGGAGATCGAGCAGTGAACAACACCGCCAGGCGCTGGCTCGTGGGTGGCACGGCCATCCTCGTCTCCGTCTTCGTCTTCCTCGTGCCGTTCGCCTACATCGTCCTCACCGCGGTCAAGGACCGGCGGCAGGCGGCGACGCGCTCGTTCGACTGGCCGACCAAATGGCAGTTCTGGGACAATCTCGTCGACGTCATCCAGACCGGCAACTACATGCTGGTCACGGCCTTCATCAATTCGATGATCCTCACCGTCGCCAGCGTCACGCTGCTGGTGATCCTTGGCGCCATGGTTGGCTTCGTGCTGCAGCGCCGGCCGTCGCGCTGGACCGGGATCGCCAACTTCTTCGTGCTCGCGGGGCTCATCATTCCGCCTGCCGTGGTCCCGACCATCTGGGTGCTGCAGGGCATCGGCATGTTCAAGACCATGCACGGCATGATCCTGATCGAAGTGGCCTATGGGCTCAGCTTCTCGATCCTGCTGTTCCGCGCCTTCATCGCCACCGTGCCGCGCGAGCTCGATGAAGCGGCGATCATCGACGGGGCAGGGCCGCTGCGACTGTTCTTTTCGGTGGTGCTGCCGCTGCTCCGGCCCGTGGTGGTCACCGTCATCGTCGTCCAGTCGGTCGCCATCTTCAACGACTTCACCAATCCGCTCTATTATCTGCCGGGGCGCGAGAACGTCACGGTGCAGCTCACGCTGTTCAACTTCCAGGGCCAGTTCAACACGCAGTTCAACCTGCTGTTCATGAACATCCTGCTCATCACCATCCCGCCGCTCATCGTCTACATCTTCTTCAACCGCCAGATCGTGGCGGGCATGACCGCCGGCGCGGTGAAGGGGTAGACTCGGCGCCGCCCGCCTGCGCTAAAGCAGTTCCGGCGCGATGGTCGCGGTGAGCGTCAGGGCCTCGCCTGGCTCGAGCCGCTGCGGTGCCGCGACGCCGATGCCGCTGCGATTGTGCGCATCGACGCTGTGGCTTACCGGTTCGATCGAGATGAAGTCGGCGTCGGCCGAGGGCGAGTAGAGGATGAGCGTGCGCAGCGGCGCCGCGGCCGCAACAGTGGCCGCGAGGCCGTGCTCGGGCCACTCTATGCGCGCCGTCCCGCTCCACCCGGTCCATGCATTGTTGAGCCAGCGGTCGGGCAGGCGCCGGGCAGCGGCGAAATCCCAGTCGGGATGCTCCGTCGTCGCGAGGTAGCTGTCGGGCAAATGGTCGGCCGTCTCCGTCCACACTCCTGCCGCGTCGAAGCTGAGCCTTGTCTGCGGTGTTCTCGGAAACCACGGGTGAAAGCCGCCGCCGAAGGGCAGGGCGATCCCGGCGCGATTGGTGAGACCGAGGCTCATGCGCAGCGCCACGCCCTCGAGCGCATAGGTCAGTTGCGCGTCGTAACGGAACGGGCCCGGTCCGTCGGAACTGAGCGTCAGCACCGCCCGCGTCGCGCTCGTCTCGATCACCTCCCAGGCCGACGAAAACGCATTGCCGTGATTGGGGTAGTCGCCGGGCAGGTTGGGCAGGAGCGGGTGAAACCGGCCGTCGAAGCGAAAACCGCCGCCCGAAATCCGGTTGGACCAGGGGGCGAGCACATTGCTCGCCAGCGCAAACGGTCCCGCCCGGCCCGAATCGGTCGAGGCACGCAGCACCGGCCGCCAGGTTCCGGTCAGCTCGACATCGTAGCGGGCCACCGCGGCGCCCTGCTCGGGGGCGATTTCCACCTCGACACCGTTGCCGTTCAGCCGCAGCATGCTTTCCCTCCACCCGCATTGACGATACTACAAAACGTGTCTATTTGTACGACATATAGAGGCGCGGATGGCAAGAGCGGGATGAGCCCGCCGGTCCGCTGCAGGGGAGGATAGCGTGGGAATCGTCGCCCGTGACCGGTATTGGCTGCTCGAAAGCGGGAGCACGGCCTTTGCGCTCGGCCTCGACGATACGGGCGTGCTGATCCAGACCTGGTATGGGCCGCGCCTGCCGCGCTTCGAGGATTATCCCGCCGCTCTGCGCGGGCCGATCTTTGCCATGGAATACACCATGCAGCAGACGCATCAGGATCTCGCCACCGGTGAGGCCGGCGCGTCGGACGAACGGTCGATCGATGCCTTCAGCGACAGCGGGCTGCGCGGCTTCGTGCTGCGCTTCGAGGCGGCGGCGGTCGAAGGCGATACGTTGCGCCTAACGCTGAGGGACGAAGGCCATGGCGCCATTGTGGTGCTGACCTATCGCGTGCTCGAGGCGTTCGGTCTCATCTCGCGCAGCGTCAGCGTGCGCAACGCCGGCAGCGCGGCGCTGCACCTGACGCGGCTGTTCTCGGGTACGTTCTACCTGCCGCAGTCCTACGAGTTCACGCTCAACCATCTCGACGGCCGCTGGGGCGACGAGTTCCGTATGCAGCGCGAGCCGTTCATCCACGGCGTCATCCAGCGCGAGAGCCGCCGCATGACGACGTCGCATGGTGGCGTGCCTTACTTCGCCGTGGAGCGCAGCGCGCCCGGCCTCGGTGCCGGCGAAGAGAATGGCGCGCTGTGGTTCGGCTCGCTCGACTGGAGCGGCAACTGGAAGCTGCTCGCCGAGCGCACGCGCGACGGCCGCTCCATCGTTCACCTCGGCATCAACGACCACGACTTCGTCTACGACCTTAAGGCGGGCGAAGAGTTCGCGGCGCCCGATCTGTTCTTCGGCTACACCGAAGGCGGCTTCGGCGCGATGAGCCGCTCCTGGCACGATTTCGTGCGCGAGCGGCATGCGCCGCGGCGCAACTTCGTGCCGCCGGTGGTCTACAATTCCTGGTACGCCACGCTGTTCGACGTCAATGTCGAGGGGCAGTCGGCGCTGGCCGACAAGGCTGCCGCCATGGGCGTCGAAATGTTCGTCATCGACGATGGCTGGTTCAAGGGGCGCTTCCACGATCGTGCCGGCCTTGGCGACTGGTCGCCTGACCCCAGTAAGTTCCCGCAGGGCCTCAAGCCGCTCGCCGACATGGTGCATGCGCGCGGCATGAAGTTCGGCGTTTGGATCGAGCCCGAAATGGTCAATCCGGATTCCGATCTCTACCGCGCGCATGAAGACTGGATCATCCACTTCCCGGGCCGCGAGCGCACGCTCGGCCGCAACCAGTCGATGCTCAATATCGGCCGCGCCGATGTGCAGGACCATCTGATCGATATCTTCGACCGCCTGCTCTCCGGCACGGCGATCGACTTCATCAAATGGGACATGAACCGCAACATCAGCGAGCCCGGCTGGCCGTCGCACGATCGCGACCAGCGCGAGATCTGGGTGCGCTATGTCGAGGGTCTCTACCGCATCTGGGGCGAGCTTCGCCGCCGGCATCCCAATGTGATCTGGGAGAACTGTTCGGGCGGCGGTGGCCGTGTCGATCTGGGCATGATGGCCATCACCGAGCAGAGCTGGGCGAGCGACAACACGCTGCCGCCGGCGCGCCTCGACATCCAGGAGGGCTACACGCAGCTCTTCCCCGCCGCCACCATGGCGGCCTGGGTCACCGACGAGCACAAGGACGCATTCCCGCTCGACCTGCGCTTCCACGTCAGCATGGCCGGCGCGCTCGGCGTGGGCGGCAATCTGCTCGAATGGACCGCCGACGAGCTCGAGACGGCACGCCAGCATGTCGCGGCCTACAAGGGTATCCGCCCGCTCGTCGTCGCAGGCGATCTCTATCGCCTCGTCTCGCCGCGGAGCGGCGCCTTCAGCGCGCTGATGTATGTCGCCAAGGACAAGTCCGAGGCCGTGCTGTTCGCCTACCGGCTGCTGCCCAGCCGGCCGCTGCGCAATCCGCTGATCCGGCTCGCGGGCCTCGACGAAAACGCCCTCTATCGCATCGTCGACAGCGGACGTGTGCTGGTCGGTGCGCAGGGCTCCAATCCCTCGGGCTATCCAGGCACCTCGACGCGCTCGACCGGCGGTTCGGACGGTGCGCTCAGCGGCAAGGCGTGGGCCCAGATCGGCCTCCGGCTCGATCTGGGCGATCTCGACAGCACCATCGTGCGCATCAAGCGCGTCTGATTTATTTGTCGTATGTGCTTGCCAATATGTACGACATATTCTAGCGTCAACAACAGGCTGCCCAAGGAGGGGCGGCCGCTTAGGGAGGACCAGATGAGGTTGATGACCGGGCGTGGTAGCGCCCTCGCTTCCGCTATTGTCGGAATCTCGCTCCTCGCCACCACGGTGGCGATGGCGCAGACCTATTCGGAGGCACCGGCGCTCGCCGATGCCGTCAAGGCCGGCTCGCTGCCGCCGGTCGAACAGCGCATTTCGGACAATCCGCTGGTGCTGACCCCCGTCGAGAGCGTGGGCACCTATGGCGGCACCATCCGCGATATCACCAAGGCGAACCTCGACTGGTCCAAGATCATCCTGCAGGTCGAGCCGTTTGCCCGCTGGGAGCGCGACCTCAACGGCGTGCGCCCCAACGTCGCCGAGTCGTGGGAGTGGAACGACGCCTATACCGAGCTGACGCTGAATTTCCGCAAGGGGATCAAGTGGTCGGACGGCGTGCCGCTCACGGCCGACGATTTCATGTTCTTCTGGAACGATGTCGTCCTCGACGACAGCGTGCCGGTGAGCTTCCCGGCCGGCACCGTCATCAATGGCGAGCCGCCCAAGGTCGAAAAGATCGACGAAGACACGATCAAGTTCACCTTCGCCGGCCCCAATCCGCTGTTCATGGAGCTGAGCTCGCGCGCCTATTACAACAGCGCGCAGTGGCTGATCCCTTCGCACTACATGAAGCAGTTCCTGCCCAAGTATAACCCGGACATGAAGGACACGTCCGAGTTCGACAAGCGCTACACCATGGATACGCGCATCCAGTACACCGACATGCCGACGCTGGCGGGCTGGATGGTAACGTCCTTCACGCCGGGCCAGCGCCTCACGGCCGAACGGAACCCCTACTACTGGAAGGTCGACACCGAAGGGCACCAGCTGCCCTATATCGATGGCTTCGACACCACCGTGGTCACCGACGATGCGGTCAGCCAGGCCGTGCTGCTCAACTCCATCGCCGGCAAGCTCGACTTCCAGTCGCGCGAGTTCAATCTCGCCGATGTGAGCCTGCTGATGGAGAACCAGGAGAAGGGCAACTACACCGTCAAGCTCTGGGATCGCGGCGACTTCGCCTGGCCCTGGATGATGCCGATGTATGACTACAAGGACGAGGGCATCCGCGACCTGTTCTACACGCCCGAGTTCCGCCGCGCCCTGTCGGTGGCGATGGATCGCGACAAGTACAACAATGTCGCCGCCTTCGGTCTCGCCAAGCCGCGCCAGTTCGCGCTGAGCCCGCTCAGCCCCGAACTGCAGACGGAAGAGGGCAAGGCGTTCTACGACAAGTGGGTCAACTCCTACATCGAGTACGACCCCGAGCAGGCCAAGGCCTGGCTCGACCAGATCGGCGTCGTCGACAAGGACGGTGACGGCTGGCGCGATCGGCCCGATGGCAGCCGCCTGCAGATGATCGTCGACATGATGCCCGGCGACAAGCAGACCGCCGACATCATGGATCTGATGAAGGAAGACTGGGACGCCGTCGGCATCGAGACGCTGCTCAACCAGGCCGACTGGGGCACCCTGTCGGATCGGCAGAAGGCCGGCGAAGTGATGATGCGGGCCTGGGGCAGTGCCGCGGGCTGGGGTCTTCTCTCCGCCCCCACCGTCTGGGCACCGGTCGAGAACGCCGAGTGGACGATGGGCGGTATGTCGATCGCGCTCAACTACCAGAGCGGCGGCAAGGAAGGCGAACCGGCACGTCCGGGCTCGGCTCTCGAAAAGCTGCAGCAGGCCTATTCCAAGGCGGTGCAGGCGCTCGACCCCAATGACCGCAATGCGGCGCTGCTCGAAGCCTACCAGATCCATCTCGACGAGGGCCCGCTCACCATCGGCACCGTCGGCGAGGATCCGACCCCGGTGGTCGTCTCCAACCGGCTGCGCAACGTGCCGTCGGTGGGCCTGATCGGTTCGTGGGACATGGGCTTCCCCGCCACGGCGGATCCGGAGCAGTTCTACTTCGCCGAGTAATCGGCTGCTATGATCCCGGCAGCGCCCACGGGCGCTGCCGATTCCCGGAGGGCCCAGCATGCTCGCTTACATCGGCAAACGACTGGTGATCATGCTGCCCACGCTGCTGCTGATCATGGCGGTCGGCTTCTTCATCATGCAGCTGCCGGCGCAGGACTATGTCAGCCAGTACGTGGCGCGCCAGGGGCAGATGGGCAACACCACGGCCATGCTGCAGGAAGAGCTGCTGCGCCAGCAGCTCGGTCTCGACAAGCCGCCGATCGAGCGCTTCTTCTACTGGTTCTTCGACTTCCTGCGCGGCGACTGGGGCACGTCCTTTGTCGACTCGCGCCCGGTTACCACCATCATCCTCGAACGGCTGCCGGCAACGCTCGCCATCTCCTCGCTCGCCTTCCTCGTGTCGTGGGGCGTGGGCATCCCGCTGGGCGTCTACTCGGCGACCCACCAGTACAAGACCGGCGATGTCGCGCTCACCACGCTCGCCTTCATCGGCATCGGCCTGCCCGACTTCCTCGTCGCGATGTTCTTTCTCGTCGCCGCGTTCCTTGCGAGCGGGCAGGTGCTGCTCGGCCTCAACTCGCCCGAATTCGTCAATGCGCCGTGGACGCTGGCGCGTATCCTCGACTTCTTCTCCTATGCCTGGCTCAGCGTCACCGCCGTCGCCTTCACCGGCATGGCGCTCATCATGCGCGTCACGCGCAACAACATGCTCGAAGAGCTGGGCAAGCCCTATGTGCTCACCCTGCGCGCCAAGGGCCTGCCCGAGCGCGTGGTGATCTGGAAGCACGTGTTCCGCAATGCGCTGCACCCGCTGGTCACCATGTTCGGCCAGGTGCTGGCCTTCCTCATCAATGGCTTTGCCATCACCAGCGCGGTGCTCAACCTGCCCACCATCCAGTCGGTCTATCTGAGCGCCACGTTCCAGCAGGACATCTTCCTTGCCGGGGCCATCCTCATCCTCATCGCCGTCACCGTGATGGTGGGCAATCTCATCTCCGACGTGATGCTTGCCTGGCTCGACCCGCGGGTGCGCTATGACTGAGCTGGCCGCTGCCGGCGCGCTCGCGCCCGCCACCGCCGACGCCGATGCGGGCACCGCCAAGGTGCTGTCGGTCCGCCAGCTCGCCTGGCGCAAGTTCCGGAAGAACCGGCTCGCCGTGTTCGGCCTCGTGGTCCTCGCGCTGATGTATCTGAGCGCGGCCTTCGCCGGCTTCCTCGCGCCCTATGGCGACCGCGAAACGCACGCGCAGTTTGCCCGCGTCGGCCCGCACGGGCTCAACCTCGTCGACACCGAGGGCCAGTTCCACCTGACCCCCTTCGTCTACGGACTCGAGCGGACGATGGACCGCAAGACCTTCAAGCAGGTGCTCACCGTCGATACCGAGAAGCGCTATGAGCTGCGCTGGCTGGTCAAGGGCGCGCCCTATACGCTCCTGGGCTTCATCAAGTCCGACGTGCACCTGTTCGGCGTCGAGGGCGACGGCAAGCTGTTCCTGCTCGGCACCGACAGCAAGGGTCGCGATCTGTTCAGCCGCATCCTCTATGGCGCGCAGGTGTCGCTCACCGTCGGCCTCGTGGGTGTTGCGCTGTCGCTGTTCATCGGCATCAGCGTGGGCCTCATCACCGGCTACTATGGCGGCTGGTTCGACGAGATCGTGCAGCGCATCATCGAGATGACGCTCGCCTTCCCCCAGATCCCGCTCTGGCTGGCGCTGGCGGCGCTCGTGCCGCCCACCTGGAACAGCATCCAGATCTACTTCGCCATCTCGCTCGTCCTCTCCATCCTGAGCTGGGGCGCGCTGGCGCGGCAGGTGCGCGCCATGGTGCTGTCGCTCAAGACCTCGGACTTCGTGCGCGCCGCCAAATATGCGAACGCCTCCACCGGCCGCATCATGTTCAAGCACTTGCTGCCGGGCACGATGAGCCATGTGCTCGTGGTTGCCACGCTCACCATCCCCGCCATGATCCTTGGCGAAACCGCGCTCAGCTTCCTCGGCCTCGGCATCAAGCCGCCGATGACGAGCTGGGGCCTGCTGCTCAACGAGGCGCAGAGCGTCCAGGTCATCCTCGAGCTGCCCTGGCTGCTGTTCCCCGCGGTGTTCGTGGTGCTCACCATCATCTCGTTCAACTTCGTCGGCGACGGTCTGCGCGATGCGGCCGACCCGTTCTCGCGCTGAGGGTCCGCATGAGCGTTGAGACCACCCCGCTGATATCAGTCGAAGGCCTCGTCACCGAGTTCCGCACCGAAGGCGGCCTCGTGCGCGCCGTCAACGGCATCGACTTCACCATCCCGCGCGGCGGCACGCTCGCGGTGCTGGGCGAATCGGGCTGCGGCAAGTCGGTCACCGGCCTCAGCCTGCTCAATCTCATCCGTCCGCCCGGCGCCATCGCTGGCGGCCGCATCACCTACTACGGCATGGAAGGCGGCAAGCCGGTCGAGATCACGTCGCTGCCGCCGACCTCGGAAGCCATGCGCAAGCTGCGCGGCTCCGAGATTGGAATGATCTTCCAGGAGCCGATGACCTCGTTCGATCCGCTCTACACGGTGGGCGAGCAGATCATCGAGACCCTGATGGCGCACAAGCGCGGCCTCAGCCGCGCCGCGGCCCGCGCCCAGGCGATCGAGATGCTGGCAAAGGTCCGCCTGCCCAGTCCCGAAATCCTCGTCGACCGCTATCCGCACCAGCTCTCGGGCGGCATGCGGCAGCGCGTGATGATCGCCATGGCGCTGAGCTGCGGACCCAAGCTGCTCATCGCCGAGGAGCCGACAACGGCGCTCGACGTCACCACCGAGAGCCAGATCCTCGATCTGCTGCAGAACCTGCAGCAGGAGCTCGGCATGGCGGTGATGTTCATCACCCACGACCTCGCCGTGGCCTCCGAAATGGCCGACGAAGTGGTGGTGATGTATCTGGGCTATGTGGTCGAGCGCGGTCCGGTCGAGGACGTGCTGAACAATCCCAGCCACCCCTACACCCAGGCGCTGCTCGAATCGGTGCCGCGCCTCGATGCCGACAGCAAGGAGCGCCTGCGCACCATCGAGGGCATGGTACCCACGCCCGACCAGATGCCGCGCGGCTGTCCGTTCCACACCCGCTGCCGGCATTTCATGCCCGGCATTTGCGACACGGCGCTGCCGCCGCTCTATGCGGCCGGCCCCGACCACGAAGCGCGCTGCGTGCTTGTCGCTCCGGATTTCGCCAAGGAGCCGGCATGATCGAGGCTGCCCCAAATCTGCTCGAGGTCCGCGGCGTCTCGAAGACTTTCACGCTGAGCGCCGGCCTGTTCCGCCGCGACACAGGCGTGGTGCGCGCGCTCGATGATATCAGCTTCTCCGTTCCCGCCGGGTCCACGGTGGGCCTCGTCGGCGAGTCGGGCTGCGGCAAATCCACCATGGGCCATGTCATCATGGGCGGGCTCAAGGCCGATGCCGGGGAGATCGTCTTTACCGATCCCGAGCAGGGGCCGGTCAATCTCGTCGGCGCCGGCAAGCAGACGCTGCGCCATGTCCGGCTCAACATGCAGATGATCTTTCAGGATCCGAACGCCTCGCTCAATCCGCGCATGCGCCTGTTCGACCTGATCGCCGAGCCGCTGGTCATCAACAAGGTGCTGTCAGGCAAGGCGCTCGAGGAGCGCGTGGTGCAGCTGCTCGAGCAGGTGGGGCTGTCGCCGCGCTACATGTTCCGCCATCCGCACGCGCTCAGCGGCGGGCAGCGGCAGCGCGTCGTCATTGCGCGCGCCCTCGCGCTCAATCCGCAGCTCGTTGTCGCCGACGAGCCGATCTCGGCGCTCGACGTCTCCATCCAGGCGCAGACGCTCAACCTGCTCAAAGATCTGCAGCAGGAGCGCAAGCTCACCTATCTGTTCATCGCGCACGACCTGGGCGTGGTGAACCATTTCACCGACACCACGGTGGTCATGTATCTGGGCCGCGTGATGGAAACCGGCGTCACGCGCGAGGTCTTCCGCCAGCCGCTCAATCCCTACACCGAGGCGCTCATCGGCAGCGTGCCGCGCATCGGCGGGCACAAGCGCGGCCGGCGCGTCGTCAGCACCGGCGAGGTCCCCAGCGCCGCCAAGCCGCCCGGCGGCTGCCACTTCCATCCGCGCTGCCCCTATGCGCAGGACATCTGCCGCAAGGAGGTTCCGGCACTGCGCGAGATCAGGCCAGGCCGCCAGTCGCGCTGCCATTTCGCCGAGACGCTCGAGCTTCACGGCATGACATCGGAGCCGGCGTCCGCGCCGGTTCCTCATTGACGGATTTTACCCAAATGCATTCGAGTCCCAAGGTAGCGGCGCCATGAAGATCACCTCCATCACCGCACGCATCTGCAATGCCGAGATGCGCAACTGGATCTTCGTTCGAGTCGAAACCGACCAGCCCGGGCTCGTCGGCTGGGGCGAGGCGACGCTCGAGTTCAAGACGCGCGCCGTCATGGGCGCCATTGAGGACATCCAGCCCATGCTGGTGGGCCTTGATCCGCGCGACATCGAGCAGTGCACGCAGGTCATGACCCGTCACGGCTTCTGGCGCATGGGCGTCATCGGCATGACCGCGATATCGGGCATCGAGATGGCGCTGTGGGACATCCTGGGCAAGGACCTCGGCGTCCCGGTCTGGCGCCTGCTCGGCGGCAAGGTGCGCGAGCACCTGCGCACCTACACCCATCTCGGCCTCGGCGACATGCGCGCCGTGTACGAGACCGAGACCTCCGCGTCGCTGGTCGAGCATGGCCGCCGCGTCGTGCAGCTCGGCTATGATGCCATCAAGGTCGTGTGCATTCCCTACACGCACTATCTGGCGCCCAATGCCGATGTGGATCGGGTCGGGCGCATGCTCAACGATCTGCGCGAGGCCGTCGGCCCCGGCATCGACATCATGGTCGATTTCCACGGACGTCCCGCCTCGGCCGCCGCCGCGATGGCCTATATTGAGGGCATGCGCGATGCGCGGCTGATGTTCGTCGAAGAACCCGTTCCTCCCGAGGACGCCGCCGGTCTCGCGGCGGTGACGCGGCAATCGCCCGTCCCCGTCGCGAGCGGCGAGCGTCTGATCGGGCGCCGCGAATTCGAGCCGGCCATCCGCGACCGCGCCTTCCACATCGCCCAGCCCGACATCTGCCATGTCGGCGGCTTGGCCGAAGCCAAGAAGGTCGCGGCCATGGCCGAGACGGCGGGGATCGGTCTTGCCCCGCATAACCCGCTCGGTCCCATCGCCGGCGTGGCGGCGCTGCATTTCGGCGTGTCGACGCCAAATGTCATCATCCAGGAAGAAATGTCGGGCGCCGTGCCGTGGTATGGCGACGTCGTGCAGTGGCCGATCGAGCGCAAGGCCGGTCGCTGGGACGTGCCGCACAAGCCGGGCCTCGGCGTCGAGGTCGATGAAAAGGTCATCGACGCGCACCCCTTTGCCCCCGATATCCTCCACCCCCGCGCGGCCGTCATGGCCGACGGCACCATCGTGGACTGGTGAGCATGGCCGGCCGCCTGCTTGGCAAGCGCAGTATCGTCACCGGCGCCGGTCAGGGAATCGGCGAAGCCATCGCCCGCGCCTTCGGCGCCGAGGGTGCGCGGGTCGTCATTGCCGAGCGTAACGAAGCGACAGGCAGGGCGGTCGCCGACGCCATCCGGGCCGCCGGCGGCGAGGCGCATTTCGTTGCGACCGACGTCACCGACAAGGCGGCGATCGAGCGCCTGCGTGCCGAAACGCTCCGCCGCCTCGGCGGCATCGACGTGCTCGTCAACAATGCCGGCGCCAACGTCTTTTACGCGCCCCTCGACATGCCCGAGGGCGAGTGGGAACGTTGTCTCAAGCTCGACCTCGAAGCGGCCTGGCTGTGCGCGAGGGCCGTCCTGCCGCATCTGCTGGAGGCGGGCGGCGGCGCCATCGTCAACATCGCCAGCACCCATTCGTTCAAGATCATTCCGCACACCTTCCCCTATCCGGTGGCCAAGCACGCCCTGATCGGGCTCACCCGCGCGCTCGCCATCGAATATGCGGCGCACAACGTCAGGGTGAACGCCATCGCGCCGGGCTATATCGACACCCAGATCGCGCGCGACTACTGGGCCGGCTTCCCCGACCCGGCGGCCGAGCGGGCGCGGGCGGAGAATCTTCACCCACCGCGGCGCATCGGCCGGCCCGAGGAGATCGCCATGACTGCGGTGTTCCTCGCCTCCGACGAGGCGCCGTTCCTCAACGCCGAAACAATCCTCGTGGATGGAGGCCGTTCGGCCCTCTATCACGACTGACCCGGCCTATCCCGGGACAGGCGGACGTTGTAGGAGAATGCCGGGGCCGATGAGGAGCGTATGGCAGAGTCCGTAACCGAGTTCAGCAGATCGCCGAGCGCGCCGACCTTCGTGCGCGAGCGGGTGCTGGCGACGCTCGGCCAGCGCATCCTGTCCTCGCATTATCCGCCCGGCTCGACGTTGCCCACCGAAGCCCAGCTCTGCGCCGAGTTCGGCGTCAGCCGCACCGCCATGCGCGAAGCCATCAAGATGCTGGCCGCCAAGGGCCTCGTCGTGTCGCGCCAGCGCGCCGGCACGCGCGTCCAGGACGCGGCGAGTTGGAACCGGCTCGACACCGACGTCCTCACCTGGATGAGCAATGTCGAGCCCGACCCCGAATTCGTCGCCGGCCTCATCGAAGTGCGCCAGGCGCTGGAGCCCGCCGCGGCCCGCCTCGCCGCCATCCGCGCCACTTCGCGCGATCTCGCCCTCATCGAGCAGGCCTATGAGGCGATGTGCGCCGCCCCGCTCGACGATCTCGCCGCCTGCGCCGAGGCCGATGTCGGCTTCCATGTGCGCATCCTGCAGGCGAGTCACAATCCGGTGTTCGCGGGCCTCGGCAACCTCATCGGCCAGGCGCTGTCGAACTCGTTCCGGCTCACCACATCGGTGTCGCAATCCTATGTGGCGACGCTCACCGCCCATGGCGACGTGCTCGAGGCGATCCGGCTGCGCCAGCCCGATGTCGCCAGCGAGCGCATGCGCGCCCTCATCGACATCGCCTCGACCGACCTTATTCGCCATGTCGAGCTGATGCGCCGCGCCGCCAGCGAGCCGCCCAAGCGGGCCGGCGCGAAATAGCCGTTACCGCCGGCTTTGCCTTCCCCCCGCCGCCCCTCCTATAAGGGCGGCGGAGACATCTCATGGCCGACCACAAGCCCAAACCGCGCCGTTCCATCCTGCCGCTGCTGATTGCCGTCCTCGCGGTGGCGGCGATCATCCTCGTCATCGTCGGCCGGCTCGTCGGCCCGACCCCGGTGGCCCAGCCGGGCTGGCAGGACGCCCTCTACTCGGTGCTGCTCGCCTTCACGCTCGACGGCTCGTTCCTGGGACAGCAGAGCATCATCGCGCTGCTCGGTGCCTTTGCCGCGGCGCTGGTGTTCTATCTCGCGCTGTTCGGCAGCCTGTGGGTCGTGTTCCGCCGCCGCCTCGTCGCCTGGCGCGCCGCGCGCAGCCGGCGGCACATCGTCGTCGTCGGCGACGATGCCGATGCCGAGGAGCTGGCGGTCGTCCTGTCGGCCAGCGCGAACGTCGTTCTTGTCTCGGCGCAGCCGACGCAGGAGCGGCGCGTGATGTGGGTCGAGCGGCCCACCGTCACCTCCGAGCTCATCGCCGCCGCCAGTATCCACAACGCCCGCTCGGTCGTCGTGATGCTCGCCGATGAAAAGGTCAACGCCGCCATCGCCACGTCCATCGCCAGCGGCCGCGACGGCGCGGCGGAGCCCGCCATCTGGTGCCGCACCGGCGACCGGCTGGTGGCCGACCGCGTCGCCGCCGTCGAGACCGGCGCGTCGCGCATCCTCGTGTTCGACGAAGCGCAGATCATGGCGCGCGAGGTGTTCGCGCGGCAGCCGGCGCACGCCATCGCCGAACGCATGGCGGCCGACCGCGTGCATTTCCTCATCCTCGGCTTCGGGCGGCTGGGACAGGCGATGGCGGAGGAGGCGATCTTTTCGGGCATCGCGGCGGGGCTGGGCCGGCCGATGATCACGGTGCTCGACCGGCACGCGGCGCGGGCCGAGGCGGTCTATCGCGAAAGCCGCCCGGCGCTCGACAAGGCGGTCGATCTCGCTTTCATCGAGGCCGAGCTGATCACGTCGGAGAACGCGCCGGCCCTGTCGCGGGCCGCCCTCGCTGAGCTCGCCCTGCGCGACGCGGTCGCGCGGGTCACCGGCATCCTGATCTGCCTGGGCAGCGACGCCGACAATGTGCGCTTCGCGCTGGCTCTCCCCGACATCCGCCGCCGCGAAGGGCGCTACTTCGCACCCGCCTTCATGCGCCTGCGCGACCCCGATGCCGAGAGCGTGGTGTTCGCCACGGCGCAGCCGCATGTGCTCGATCCCAACAGCGGCGTGCAGCCGCTCGAGCGGCCGACCCGGCTGGTGGCGAGCGACATTCTCGATGCCGCGCATCGCGACGAGGCGGCGCGGCTGCTGCATGCGGCCTATAGCGGTGGCGCGGGCAAGTCGGCCGGCGCCTCCACCGACTGGAACCATCTTCCGGAAACCTACCGCCGCGCCAATCGCCGCAGCGCCGACCACATCGCGGCCAAGCTGTTCTCGATCGGGCTCACCTCCGAGCATGACGCGCATGCGCCCATGCTGGTCGAGCGCCATGCGCATCAGCGCATCGTCGCGCCGCTCGCCGCCGATGGCGATGCGCGCCTGCCCCTGCTGGCGGCGCTCGAGCATCGCCGCTGGGCCGCCGACCGCGTCGTCGACGGCTGGTCCTATGCCGCCACGCGCGACGACGACCTCAAGCATCATCCGCTGCTCGAGCGCGGCGATTATGCCGAGCTGCCCGAGCTCGAGCAGCGCAAGGACCGCGACCAGATCCGCACCGTGCTCTCCTCGGTCGTGGTCTCCGACGGCAAGGGCGCCATGCCCGAAATCCGCGTCGCCCTGGCCGGCCACCGCAAGCTCGATCCTGCCGAGGAGCAGCGCGCCGTCACGGCGCTGGTCGAGCGGCTGATCCCGCGCCTCGCGGTGAAGGACCATGTCGTCACGCTGGTTTCGCCGCTGGCGCCGGGTGCCGATCTCGCGCTCACCGAGGGCGTGGCGCGGGCGCTCCGGGGCAAGGTGGGCGAGCTCCGCCTCATCGTGCCCGAAGCCGTGCCCTATCGCGTCGTGCTCGACACCATTGCGCGCGAGGAGGAGGCCGATCCCGTCGGCTTCGCCGAGGCCGTGCTGAAGCGCCGGCGCGCGCTGTTCGAGCTGTTCGCGCGCGTCGACATCGTGCGCCTCGGCCTCGTCGGCCGCACCGACGATTCCTACGCCCGGCAGAAGCCGCAATTCGAGCTCGGGCTGGTCCGCGCCAATGCCTACCTCGTGCGGCGCTGCGACCTGCTGGGGGTGCTGTGGGATGGCGCGCCGACCCGCGGTCCGGGCGGCACCGGCGACCTCGTCGCCGGCTGGTGCGATCCGGCGAGCCTGTCTCCCGGCGTCGATCCCGGCGCGTCCCCGGTCCGCCCCGGTCCGGCCGACCGCGAGGCGAGCCTTATCGCGGTCACCGTCAGCCGCGCGCCTGCTCACTGATCGATTTCAGTGGATCGGGAGATTTCCGGGACGTGTTCCGGACTTCCGCAATGGAGCGGTTGCCGCTAACCTCGCTCCCATATTTTGGGGGATAGGTTGAACGATATGGCCAAGGACGGGATCAGGGCGGCGCGAGCCGTCCGGGTCGAGGACGTTGCACGTGAGGCGGGCGTCTCGCCCATCACTGTCTCGCGCACGCTGAGCGCTCCGCACAAGGTGAAGCCGGAAACGCGCGAGCGCGTCACCGCCGCCGTCGAAAAGACCGGCTATGTCGTCAACTCCATCGCCTCGAGCCTGAGGTCGGGGCGCTCCACCACCGTCACCGTGTTCGTCGCGAGCCTGCTCAACCCGCATTTCGCCGCCGCCATGCAGGGGGCGCTCGATGCCTTTGAAGGCAGCCGCTACCGCCTGATGTTCAGCCAGGTCGGCTATATCGAGGGGCTCAAGGCCGACATCACCGAGACGATCCGGCCGTTCAGCCCCGCTGCCGTGATGTTCACGGGCATCCCGATGCGGGACGAGGCGCGCGATGCGCTGCGCCGGCTCAACGTCCCGGTGATGGAATTGTGGAGCGGCGCCGACGATCCCATCGACATGGTCGCGGGCGGCTCGATCGAGGGCGGCGCGCGCCTGATGGGCGAGCATTTCGTGCGCCAGGGCTACCGGCACATCGCCTATGCCGGGCAGACCCATGTGCCCGGCGGCATCGGCCTTGCCGGTTTCCGCAAGGGCATCGAGGCGGCGGGCGGCACGCTCGGCTTCGTGCTGCCGGTCGAAGGCACCGGCACGCTGTCGGCCGGCATCGTCGTGCTCCGCCAGATTCTGCGCGACTACCCGCAATGCGATGCGATCTATTTCGGCTCGGACCTGCTCGCCGTCGGCGCCCAGATCGCGGCGCGCGAGCGTGGCGTCGAGATGCCCGGCCAGCTCGCCATGGGCGGCTATGGCGATCTCGAATTCGCCCAGCATCTGATGCCGGCACTCACCACCGTGCATGTGTCGGACTACGAGACCGGGCGCCTTGCCGGCGTGGCGCTGCGGGCCCGGCTCGAAGGCCAGCCCCTCGCGGGACCTATCATACAGGTGCCCATGCATCTGGTCGTCCGCGACAGCACGCCCGCGAAATAGTTCGTCCTACGAACGCGTTTGGCGCGATCGGGGCTCTCATTCCACCGCGCCATGCGCTATGGCTTGGTGGACGAAGAATCTCATTTCGAGGCCGATATGACTACCGAGGGGAATGGCGTGTCTGACAAGAAGCTCAGGTCGCGCGCCTGGTTCGACAATCCGGACAATGCCGACATGACGGCGCTCTATCTCGAGCGCTACCTCAATTTCGGCCTGAGCCGCGAGGAGCTGCAGTCGGGCAAGCCGATCATCGGCATCGCGCAGACGGGCTCGGACCTCAGCCCGTGCAACCGCCACCATGTCGAGCTCGCCAAGCGCACCCGCGACGGCATCCGCGACGCCGGCGGCATCGTGCTCGAATTCCCGGTGCATCCCATCCAGGAAACCGGCAAGCGGCCCACCGCCAATCTCGACCGCAACCTCACCTATCTGAGCCTCGTCGAGATCCTCTACGGCTACCCGCTCGACGGCGTCGTGCTCACCATCGGCTGCGACAAGACCACGCCAGCGCTGCTGATGGGTGCGGCCACGGTCAATATCCCCGCCATCGCCATGTCGGTGGGCCCCATGCTCAATGGCTGGTTCCGCGGCGAGCGCACCGGCTCGGGCACCATCGTGTGGAAGGCCCGGCAGATGTATGCGACGGGCGAGATCAACTACACGCAGATGATCGACATCGTCGCCTCGTCGGCGCCCTCCACCGGCTACTGCAACACCATGGGCACGGCGACCACGATGAACTCGCTGGCCGAGGCGCTCGGCATGCAGCTCCCCGGCTCCGCCGCCATCCCGGCGCCCTATCGCGACCGGCAGGAAATGGCCTATCGCACCGGCCTTCGCATCGTCGACATGGTGCGCGAAGACCTCAAGCCATCAGACATCCTCACCAAGGACAACTTCCACAACGCCATCGTCGTCAATTCGGCGATCGGTGGCTCGACCAATGCGCCCATCCATATCGGCGCCATCGCGCGCCACATCGGCGTCGATCTCGAGCTCAAGGAATGGGAGACCGTCGGCCACAAGGTGCCGCTCCTCGTCAACCTGCAGCCGGCCGGCGAATATCTGGGCGAGGACTACTATCATGCGGGCGGCGTGCCCGCGGTGGTCAACGAGCTGATGAAGCAGGGGCTGATCAAGGAGAACGCCCCCACCGTCAACGGCAAGTCCATCGGCGAGAACTGCCGCAGCACCACCATCCAGGACGACAAGGTCATCCGGCCGTTCGACAAGCCGCTCAAGACCGAGGCCGGCTTCATCGTGCTGTCGGGCAATCTGTTCGACAGCGCCATCATGAAGACCTCGGTCATCTCCGAGGAATTCAAGGAGCGCTACCTCAGCGATCCCGCGCATCCGGGCATGTTCGAGGGCAAGGCCGTGGTGTTCGACGGTCCCGAGGACTACCATCACCGCATCGATGATCCCTCGCTCGCCATCGACGAGCACACGCTGCTGTTCATGCGCGGCGCCGGCCCCATCGGCTATCCGGGCGCGGCCGAAGTCGTCAACATGCGGCCACCGGCCTATCTCATCGAGCAGGGCGTCACGGCGCTCGCCTGCATCGGCGACGGGCGGCAGTCGGGCACGTCGGGTTCGCCGTCCATCCTCAACGCCTCGCCCGAGGCGGCCGCGGGCGGCAACCTTGCGATCCTGCGCACCGGCGACCGCGTCCGCATCGACCTCAACAAGGGCGAGGCCAACATCCTGATCTCCGACGAGGAGCTCAAGAAGCGGCAGGACGACCTCGCTTCGATGGGCGGCTACAAATATCCCAAGCACCAGACCCCCTGGCAGGAAATCCAGCGTGGCCTGGTCGATCAGCTCGGCAATGGCGGTGTGCTCAAGAATGCCGTCAAATACCAGCGCATCGCCCAGACCGAAGGGCTGCCGCGCGACAATCACTGACGCGCCGGCTCGCGTCTCGCGATGAAGGGCTCGCCGCGCGGCGGGCCCTTCTTGCTTCCGCGCCGGCTCGCGGAAAGCGGCTCCGATTGCGCCCGAAAGCGCTTTCGCGTATTTCCGCGCCTAGGAACGACGCGGGGGCTGGGAGCCGATGCCGGACATTCTCGAATATTGCAAAGGCCGCACGGTCGAGACCTTCAAATCCGGCGCCACGCTGATCAGGCAGGGCGGCGACGACCGCAAGCTGTTCGTGCTGGTCGAAGGCCAGGTCGAAGTGCTGCGGCAGGACACGCAGGTGTCCTACATCGAAGAGCCAGGCTCGCTGTTCGGCGAAATGAGCGTGTTGCTCGACATGCCCTATTCGGCCACGGTCAAGGCGCTGTCGACGGTCAAGGCCTATGTCATCGACGACCCGATCAAGTTCCTGGGCAGCCAGTCCGAGATCGCGCTCGAGCTCGCCGCGCTCCTCGCCCGCCGGCTCTACTACACCACGTCCTATCTGGTGGATCTCCAGCAGCAGGCCGCCGGCCGCCGCGAGGACCTCGACGTCGTCGACAAGATCCTCGCCCAGCTCGTCCAGTCCCCGGACGACGCCAAGGTCAAGAAGAAGAAGTAGCGCGGAGGGCAGCCCGATGCCTTATGTGAAGGTCGAGATCGCCAAGGGCGTCGCCACCGTCGAGCAGAAGCGTGCCGTCATCCGCCGGATGACCGACGTCCTGGTCGAAGAGCTGGGCCGCAACCCCGAATACGTCTTCGTGGTCATCGACGAGATCGACACCGACAATTGGGGCCGCAAGGGCCAGTCGCTCACCGAGCTGTGGCAGCAACAGTCGCCCGACAAGCCCCGCTAGCACGCAGTTCCACCGGCCCGCCGGTCGAAGCGCCCGCATCCGCACTCACCGGGTGCGATGCTCGCTAAACCAGCCCCTGCGCCTTCACCACCACGAAGATCATCGCCACATAGGTCAGCTGGTGCGCGACCTGGTCGACGCCGTGCAGCACCCAGAAGCGGCGCGGCCGGTTCTCGACATGCACGCCGCTCGAATAGTGGATCTTGGCGTAGTCGAGGCCATAATGCAGCGCGAACTCCGCGGCCACGAGCGCCAGGCTCAGCCCGATCGGGGTTCCCACCAGCAGCAGGACGAGCAGCGACAGTCCGGCGTGGATGCCGGCATGCACATAGCCGCCCGCATGGAAGAAATTGCCCTTGCCCGCCAGCATCCAGCCCGGCTGCAGGAAATAGTCGGCAATGTAATGCTTGAGCTCGAGCCCGATCATGAGCCCGAAGAACACTCCCGCCATCGCTGTCCTCTCCGGCCCCCCAGCCGAAGCCGAAGCGCTTGGCCAGCGCTTCAGAGGCTACCCTTCTGCCGGGCGCAGCATGGCAAGAAGCCCTGCCTTCCGCAAGCGCCGAAGATTCGTCGCAATGGTCCTGGAGTGCTAGTGTTCAGGGTCGGTTCATGGATCGAGGCGCAGGGGCAAGCCCCAAAGTGCCCGCGTATGAGGGGTAGGATGAATGCGCAAGCTTGAAGCTCTTCTGCTCGCCGCGACGCTCGCCATGGCGCCGTCGCTGGCTCTGGCCGACGGCGCGGGCAGTGCCCTGGGCGTCAAGCAGCAGGCCGCCGCCAAGCTCGGGCAGGAGACGCGGACGCTGCGTGTGGGCTCCGACATCTTCATCGGCGATCTGGTCGAGACCGGGGCGCAGGGGCAGGTGCAGATCCTGTTCGCCGACAACACCGAGCTGGTGCTCGGGCCCTCCTCGGCGCTCACTATCGAAGACTATCTCATCCGCAATGACGGCTCGGCCGGTAAGCTCGCCGTCGACATCCTGTCGGGCGCCTTCCGCTTCGCCACCGGCGACAGCGCCAAGAACCGCTACACTATCGGCACGCCCACCGGCACTATCGGCGTGCGCGGCACCGAGTTCGACGGCTGGGTCGACCGGCAGGACGGCACCAGCTACGTCATCCGCCATGGCGGCACGGTCATCATCTGCAACGACGCCAATGAGTGCGACGTGCTCGACGAGACCTGCGAGGTGGGCAAGATCGCCTCGACCGAAGTCGCCGTGCTCGGCGATTCCCGCACCAGCACGGGCGAGGAACGGGCCACCTATAAGCGCTGGTTCCGCTACACCGAGAACCAGTCGCCGCTGCTGCGCGAGTTCTGGTTCGCCGAGGCGCGTGAGTGCCTCAACCGCACCATCGACGGGCCGGCCGATCCCAATGAGAGCGAGACCGAGGACGATGGCGGCGGCTCGACCGACACGCCCAGCCGGCCGACGACGCCCACCACCCCCAACACGCCGACCACGCCCGTGTTCACCGACACCACCACGGTGCCCGGCCCGACCAACGTCTGCACCGGCCGCAACTGCCAGACACCCTAGAACGGCGCTCGCAAAATCGCGCTGCCTGGGCTAAACCGCCCCATGCTCAAGCGCAGGCTGCTGCCAACATTGCTGGGTCTGATGCTGGTGGCGTTGCTCGGCCTCGTCCGGCTCGGCGATCCGCTGCCGGTCGCCTCCATCCGCGACATGGGCTTCGATTTCTACCAGCGGCTGCTGCCGCGCGCGGGCACGGACAGTCCGGTGCGCGTCGTCGACATCGACGATGCGTCGCTGGCGCGGCTCGGCCAGTGGCCATGGCCGCGCTCGATGTTCGCGACCCTCACCGACAGGCTCGCCGAGCTGGGCGCGGCCTCGATCGGCTACGACGTGCTGTTTCCCGAGCCGGATCGGCTGGGGACGCAGAACGACACCGCCTTCGCCGCCGCGCTCGGCAAGACCAATGCGGTGCTCGGCTTTTCGGTCTCGGCCGGCGCCCCGCCCCTCGCGCTGCAGCCGAAGGCGGCCATTGCCGTCTCCGGCGGCGATCCGGCGCCGTCGCTGCCCGCCATCCTCGGTGCCGTCGCGCCGCTCACTGTCCTCAGCGACGCGGCGTCCGGGCTGGGCGGCCTCAGCCTCAATGCCAGGGATACGGCCGGCACGGTGCGGCGCGCGCCGATGCTGTGGAGCGACGGCACCAATCTCTATCCCGCCCTGTCGCTCGAAACGCTGCGTCTTGCGCTGGGCGTGCCAACGCTGGTGGCGCTCGGCGATACCCGCGGCGGCGGCACGCTCGAGGGCGTGCGTGTCGGGCCGTTCACCGTCTCCACCACCGCCAATGGCGAGGTCGTGCTCTACGACCGCCCCGAGCAGCCGGCGCAGAGCATCTCGGCCTGGGCGCTGCTCGATGACGGCTATGCCTCGTTGCGCGGCGAGGTCGAGGGCCGCATCGTTCTCATCGGCACGTCCGCGGCGGGCCTCCTCGATCTGCGCGCGACGCCGCTGTCGCCCAGCCGCGCCGGCGTTCTCATTCATGCGGCGCTGATCGACCAGATCGTGTCGGGGCAGTTCCTCAGCCGCGCCGACTGGGTGCAGGGGCTCGAGCTCCTGGTGATGCTGGTGAGCGGCGTGCTGCTGGTGTTCGTGGTGCTCAATCTGGGCCCGCTCGCCGGCCTCCTCGTGGCGCTGACGCTGGTCGCGGCGCTCGCCGGCGGCTCCTATGCCGCGTTCGCCACGCGCGGCTGGCTCATCGATGCGACCTATCCGGCCGCGGCGGCGCTCCTCGTCTATACCGCGATGGTCTACTTCCAGTTCTCGCTCACCGAGCGCAACCGGCTGGAGCTGCGCCGGGCCTTCGGCTACTACGTCGCGCCCGAGCTGCTGACCCGTATCGAGCGCAGCGCCGCCGAGCTCAAGCTGGGCGGCGAGGCGCGACCGATCAGCGTGATGTTCGCCGATATGCGCGGCTTCACCGCCTTCACCGAAGCCCATGCGCCCACCGAGACGCTGGGCATGCTCAATACGCTGTTCGGCGCGCTCGGCCGCGAGATCGTCGATCGCTCCGGCACCATCGACAAGTTCATCGGGGATTCCATAATGGCGTTCTGGAACGCGCCGGTCGATGTGCGCGACCATCCGCGCCGCGCCGCCGAAGCCGCGCTCGCCATGCGCGCCCGCCTCGCTGCGCTCAATGCCGAGGGCAAGCTCCAGGGCACCGCCATCGGCATCGGGCTCAGCACTGGCGATGCGCTGGTGGGCAATATGGGGCTCGAGAGCCGCTTCGACTATTCGGCCATCGGCGACACCGTCAATGTCGCCTCGCGCGTCGAGACCGAAAGCAAGATCATCGGCTTCGACATCGCCGCTTCCGATGCGCTGCGCCAGGCGGTGCCCGATCTCGCCTGGCTCGAGGCGGGCACGGTGCAGCTCAAGGGCAAGGCCAGGCGCCTGCCCATCCACATCCTCGTGGGCGATGCGGCGCTGGCGCAGACGCCGGCGTTCATCGCGCTGCACGAGGCGCATCTGAGCTGGCTGGGCGGCAGCGGCGACCTGGCGCTGTGCAGCGCGCTCGCGGCGCGGCTCGATCCACGCCTCGCCCGCTTCTACGAACTGATCCCCGGCCGCGCCGACGACTTCGCGTCCTCCGCATAAGCCTGCCGCATCTCCTCGATTTCGGCGAGCGCATGGTGGAACTGGCTCCAGTCGTCGTGCGCGGCGATGGGCGCCCACAGCGCTTCCATCTCATCGATCAGCATGGTGCGCGGCGTCTCCCGCGCGAAATAGGGATGGTCGAGGTTCACCGACGGCCCGGGCTCATAGGGCTCCAGTGCCGCCCGCAGCGGCGCGAAGCTCTCGCCGGCATAGGCCGCCGCCACCGGGCTGCGCGCGGTCCGTTCGCTGCCTAGCCTGCCACCGCGCCAGTCGAACCAGAACTGCTCGTAGCCGATCTGGCTGTCGTTGAGGAAGGCGAAGATCCGGACCACCAGCTCGGCATCCTCCGCGTCGCCGCGCGACACAAGGCCGAGCCGGCGTAGAGCCGCGTTCCAGATGCCGCGCTGGAAGGCCGGCCAGAAGCTGTTGAGCGCGGCCTCGAGGCCGGCATGGTCGCCCAGCGGCAGCAGGCATTCGGCGAGCCGCGTCACGTTCCAGGCCATGGCGTCGGGCTGCCGGCCGAAGGCATAGAGCCCGGTGCTGTCGAAATAGGCGGCGGTGAACGCCGGATCGTAGGTCGGCACGAAGCGCCACGGGCCGTAGTCGAAGCTCTCGCCGGTGATGTTGATGTTGTCGCTGTTGAGCACGCCGTGCACGAAGCCGGCGGCGACGATATCGGCGCCGGTCGTCGCGACGCGCTGCGCCGTTTCGCGCAGCAGCGTCTCGGCCGGCGCGTTGCCGCCATCGGTGCCGAAGTAAGTCCGCAGCGAGTAGTCGAGCAGCCGCTTCATGTTGGCCGTGTCGTGCTGGAACGCCAGCCGCTGGAACGTGCCGATGCGGATGTGGCTGTGGCTCAGCCGCACCAGCACGCCCGCCCGCGTCGGCGAGGGCTCGTCGTTGCGCTCGAGTTCCTCGCCGGTCTCGATCAGGCTCAGCGATCTGCTGGTGTCGACGCCCAGCGCCTCGAGCATCGCCGTCGCCAGCACCTCGCGCACGCCACCCTTCAGCGTCAGCCGCCCGTCGCCCATGCGCGACCAGGGCGTGCGCCCCGAGCCCTTGGTGCCGAGGTCGAGCAGCCGCCCCGTCGCGTCGTGCAGCTGCGCGAACAGGAAGCCGCGCCCGTCGCCGAGGTCCGGATTGTAGGTCTGGAACTGGTGCCCGTGATAGCGCAGCGCCAGCGGCTCGGCGAACGACCCCGCGATCGGCACGAAGCGGCCGAAATGCTCGACCCATTGCGCATCGCTCAGCCCGTCGAGCCCCACTGACGCCGCCGCGCGCTGGTTGCGATAACGAAGGATGTTCGCGGGGAAAGTCGCGGCGCGGACCTTGTCGAAGAACTCCTCGCCGAGCTCGGCGTGTGAGGTGGAGGGTCTCAATCCGGCGGGGGAAGCAGCTTGCTTCATTGTCTCTTCAGCGCCTGAACACGCCGACCAGTTCCACATGCGTCGACCAGGCGAACTGATCCACCGGCGTCAGCGTCTCGAGCGTGTATCCGCCCCCGGTCAGGATCGCCGCATCGCGGGCAAAGGTTTTCGGCTCGCACGACACCGCCACGACGACCGGCACCTTCGATTTCGCCAGCTCGCGGGCCTGCGCCTCGGCCCCGGCGCGTGGTGGGTCGAACACCACCGCATCGAAATCCTTGAGCTCCACCGGCACCATCGGCTCGCGGAACAGGTCGCGCGCCTTGGCCGTCACCGGCTTAAGTCCCTTGGCAAAGCGCAGCGCCTTGCCCAGCGCCTCGATCGCAGCGCGGTCGCTGTCGGCCGCGTAGACCTTCGCCTTTTCCGCCAGCCGCAGCGTGAACGGGCCCATGCCGCAGAACAGGTCGGCCACGGCCTTCGCCTTGCCCACGCCTTCGACCACCAGCGCGCCCAGCGTCGCTTCGGCCATCTCGGTCGCCTGGAGGAAGCTGCCGATGGGGATCTCGACGCTCGCCTTGCCCATCGCCACCGCCGGCGGCTGCGTCTGCAGCACCATGTCGCCATTGAGCGTCATGCGCGCCACCTGCGCGCGCTGCGCCAGGATCGTCAGCTTCTCGGGCTTCAGCCGCCGGTCGGTGCGAATGGCGACGTCGAGCCCGGTATCGGTCGCGGTGAAGGCCACGTCGCAATCGCCGATCGTTGCCGCGATCGGCCGCGTCAGGGCGGGTGCGCGCTCGGCCAGCGCCGGCACGAGGATCGGGCAGGCCGTGATGTCGACAAGGTCGTGGCTGCGCGCCGCCATGTAGCCCACGGCGCCGCCGCGGGCGTGCAGCGTGGCGCGCCGCCGCCCGTCGCCATGCGCCTCGATGGTCGGCGCCAGCGTCGCCTGCACCTTGTGGTAGCGCAGCGCGTCGTCCACCAGCCCGCGCTTCAGCGCGTCATAGCTGGCGGGGCCGTAGTGCTGCAGCGTGCAGCCGCCACAGGTGCCGAAATAGGGGCAGAACGGGTCGGCGCGGTCTTCTGGCGGTTCAGGACGCATCCGGCCTTGTAACGTATTCCAGGAGACTTGCCAGCGACACGAAGGGAATGCCCGCGCGCTCGCTCAGCCCGCTGGCGCAGGTCGACACTGTCGACACGCCCAGCGTGCAGTCGGCTGGAATATCGTTCTTCACAAAGCGCGTCGCCCATTGGTTGAGCTCGGGCACATAGAGCCCCTTGTCCCCGGCATAGCCGCAGCAGCTCACCGTTTCGAGCGGCGCCACCGTCTCGGCGCAGGCCGCCGCCACGGCGTTGATCGCCGCCTGCTCCTTCATGCGCTGGGCCGAACAATTGTGGTGCACCGCCACCGCCGGCAGCTTGCGCGTCACGGTCAGCCTGGGCAGCACCTCCGCCACCAGGAACTCGGCGCTGTCGGCCACCGTCACGGTGCCGTGGTGTTCCTTCAAATGCTTGGCGCAGGTCGAGGCGTCGGTCAGGACGCGCGCGCCGGCGGGCGCGAGCTTTTCGACCAGCCGGTCGCCCACCTGCTGCGACTGCTCGGGGAACCCTTTGCTGAGGAAGGGCTGGCCGCAGCATTGCCCGTCGAGCCCATCGGGCACGATCACCTCGAAGCCGGCGCGCGTGAGCAGCGCGATCATCGCCTGCGGCGCCGGCCGCAAATCGTACGGCGTGGGGTTGGCGCCGAACATGCGGGTCGGGCAGGCGGGGAAATACACCACGCGATTGTCGGGCTGCGTGGCGATCGGCACCGGGAAGCCCGTCGTCTTCGGGTCGTTGCGCAGATTGGGCCCGACAGCGGCGGGTGGCGCGCCCGGTCCCGGCCGCAGCGCGCGGCTGACGCGCGGCGTCTTCAGCACCTTGCGCATCGCGCCGGCAATCGCATCGGTCGCGCCGTCGCCGATGATGCGCCGGCTCAGCGCCTGCGCGCCCACGCCGGCGGTCAGTCCCGCCTCGATGGCGCGGGTGTGCCGCGCCGCGGTCGACGCGATGCGCCGGCTGGCCTCGGTCTGCCGCCGCGCCCGCTCGCCGATTACCATCGTGCCGGTCTCGATGCCAACCGGGCAGCGCTCGGCGCACACATTGCCGGCGGCACAGGTATAGAGCCCGGCATAGGCAAAGCTCTCCTCCATCGCGGCGAGCCGCGCATTGTCCTCGCCGGTGGCGCGCAGCCGCGCCATCTCGCGCGTGGTCACGATCCGCTGGCGCGGCGACAGCGTCAGTTGCGCGCTCGGGCAGGCCGGCTCGCAGAAGCCGCATTCGATGCACAGATCCACAATCGGGTTGGCGAGCGGCATGAGCTTCAAATTCTGCACATGCACCTGCGCGTTCGGCGTGATCAGCACGCCGGGGTTCAGCAGCCCCTCGGGGTCGAACAGCGGCTTGATCTTCTGCATGATCGCATAGGCCGCCGCGCCCCATTCGCGTTCGACGAAGGGGGCGATGGCGCGGCCCGTGCCGTGCTCGGCCTTGAGGCTGCCGCCATAGCGCACCGACACCAGCTCGCTCAGGGCGCGCGAGAAGATGTCGAACTTCTCGTCCTGCCCGGGGATCGAGAAATCGTCGCCCATCTGGAAGTGGAGATTGCCCGCCAGCGCATGGCCGAAGATCACTGCGTCATCGTAGCCATGCGCGTCGAGCAGGGCGCGCAGATCGATCACGAAATCGGCGAGCTTTTCGATCGGCGCCGCCACGTCCTCGGTCAGCATCGAGGTGCCCTTGGGGCGTGCCGCGCCAGCCGAGGCGAAGAAGCCCTTGCGCACGTCCCACAGCGCGTGGCTGCGCTCCTCGTCGGGCGAGAAGTTGAGGTCGGTCGCGCCCTCTTCGCGCAGGATCGCTTCGGCCTTGGCCACTTCGAGCGCCAGCGTCTGCGGGTCCGGGGCCGTCACGTCGATCAGGATCACCGGCGAGTTGGGCCCGAGCAGCGGCACGAAGGGCGCGATGACGGGCAGATGCTCCACCGTCGCCAGTGCCCGCCGTTCGATATACTCGGCCGAGGTCACGCCGGTGGTCGACTGCACGCCGCCATTGGCGAGCCGGGTGATGGCGCGCCCGGCGCTGTGCGGGTCGGGGAAGGGGATCAGCCCGGTCACCTTGAACGGGTGCTCGGGGATCGTGCGGTAGGTCACCTCGCTCACAAAGCCGAGCGTGCCCTCCGAGCCGACGATCAAATGGATGAGGATGTCGATGGGGTCGTGGAAATCGACCAGCGCATTGATCGAATAGCCCACCGTGTTCTTGATGCGGTATTTCGTGCGGATCAGCTCGACCAGCGCCGCGTTCGCCGTCACCTCGTGGTGCAGGGCGTGGAGCGCGTCGAGCAGCTGGGCATGGCTCGCGCGGAAGGCGGCCACCGAGTCGGGGTCGCCCGAGTCGAGCACCGTTCCATCCACCAGCATCACGCGCATGCGCTCGAGCGTGTGGTAGGTGTTGTAGGCCACGCCGCAGCACATGCCCGACGAGTTGTTGTTGACCACGCCGCCGATCTTGCAGGTCGCCTGGCTCGCGGGGTCCGGTCCGAGCTTGCGGTTCAGCGGCTTCAGCACGCGGTTGGCCTGCGCCACGATGATCGCCGGCCCGAGCACGATGCGGTCGCCCTCATCGAGCACGCGCATCTGCTTGAAGCCGTCGCCCAGCACCGCTAGTACGCCGTCGGTGATCGCCTGGCCGCTGAGCGACGTGCCCGCCGCGCGGAAGGTCAGCGGCAGCTTCTCGGCGCGTGCCGCCGCCACCACCGCCCGCACCTCATCCTCGGAATTGACGATCACCACCGCCGCCGGCACCAGCCGGTACTGGCTGGCATCGCCCGAATAGGCATAGGTCATCAGCGGGTCGGTCATCACGCGGTTGGGCGCGATGGAGGTGTTGGCAAGTCGCGCGCGCACGCCTTCGGCGGCGCTGGCACGATCGGTGGCGATGGGCGAGAGGTCGTTCATGGCTAACATGTTAGGCCGATTTGCCGGCCGGGGGGAGTCGCTTGACCCCCGTCGCGGTACGGCGTCTGTTTCGTCGCATGGGCTTTGAGTTCGCGCTGCATGTGCCGGGGCCACCGCTCGACCGCCATGTCGAGTTGCTCACCTTCTATGCCGGCTACGCGCCGCAGCATCAGCGCGAAAAGCTCATCCCCGACGGCGCCATCCAGATCATCGTCGATCTGACCGACCGGCCCAAGAAGCTCTATGCCAGTGAAACCTCGCCGCTCGCCGTCGATTTCAGCCGCTCCTGGATTTCGGGCATGCAGCAACGCTGGATCGTCATCGAGGCGCAGCCCGCCGCCTCCATGCTCATCATCCGCTTCCGGCCCGGCGGCGCGCCGGCCTTCATGCGCCATGACGCCTCGGCCTTCACCAATGCCGTCCACCCGCTCGAGGTAGTGCTCAAGCAACGCGCCGGTTCGCTGCGCGACCGCATCCTCGAGGCGCCGGGCATCGCCGGCAAGTTCGCCGCCGCCGAAGCCTGGCTGCTCGAGCAGGCCGGCGGCAGCCTGCCGTTCCATCCGGCCGCGGCGCGGCTGGCCGCGCAACTGGGCACCCCCGGCCAGCGGGTGCGCGACCTCGCCGAGGCGGCCGGCCTCGGCCAGCGGCAGTTGCGCAATGTGTTCGACCGCTGGGTCGGGGTGTCGCCCAAATCCTATGCCCGCATCGCGCGCTTCCAGCGGGTGCTCGGCGCGCTGGCCGCCGGCGGCACCGGCGATCCGGGGCTGGCGAGCGCTCCGCTGGCGCCGCCCGACTGGGCCGGGCTCGCGCAGATAACGGGTTATAGCGACCAGAGCCATTTGAGCCACGATTTCCGCGCCTTCGCCGGCACCACGCCCGGCGCCTATGCGGCGGCCTATCGCGGCCTCTCCAACTATCTGCCGATCAGCCTCGGCTGATTGCCGCTTTTTGCAATACTTTGCCCCGAAACACCGCCTATCTTTGCCGTCGTTCGGGGGGATCTCAAAAATGCCTGCAGTCAACTGGCTCGCCGTCATCGCCGCCGCGCTCTCGATGTTCGTCATCGGCGGGCTCTGGTACGGGCCGCTCTTTGCCAAGCCGTGGCAGCGCGCCGCCGGTGTCAGCGACGAACAGCTCAAGTCCGGCAACATGCCGCTGATCTTCGGCCTCGCCTTCGTGCTCAGCCTGGTGATGGCGGCAAATCTGGCCTTCTTCGTCAATGGCCTGCCGCTCGGCACCACGGTGCTCTACGCGGTCGCGGCGGGCCTCGGCTGGGCGGCGCTCGGGCTCTCGACCGTCGCCCTGTTCGAGCGGCGGCCGCTCAGCTACCACCTCATCAATGGCGGCTACCTCACCCTCGCCTTCGCGGCAATGGGGCTGATCCTGGGGCTCTGGCGCTAGGCTCTAGGGCAGGGGATCGATCGGCGTGATCGCCTCGACCGGCTTGACGGGCTTGGGGGCGTATTTGGTCAGCACCGGCAGCTGCAGGGTCGCGAACGCGATGGTGATGGGCATCGTCGCCCACACCTTGAACGCCACCCAGAAGTCGGTCGACTGGGTGCGCCACACCACCTCGTTGAGCACCGCGAGGAACATGAAGAACAGCCCCCAGCGCAGCGTCAGGATGTGCCAGCCCTTGGGCTCGAGCTTGTAGACCTCGCCGAACACGTATTTCAGCAGGCTCTGCCCGAACAGCAGGCCGCCCAGCAGCACCGTGCCGAACAGCGTGTTGGTGATGGTGGGCTTCATCTTGATGAACAGCGGGTCCTGGAAGTAGAGCGTCAGCCCGCCGAAAACGAGGACGACCGCGCCGGTCACCAGCGGCATCACCGCCACCCGGCGCAGCAGCAGCCAGCTCAGCGCCAGCGAGATCACCATGGCCACCATGAACACGGCGGTGGCGAAGATCACCGGCTGGGTGAACCATTGCGTCAGCACCGGCCAGGTGGCGAGCATGTCCTCGCCCTTGGCGTTGACGATGAAGAACACCACCAGCGGCCCCAGCTCGAGCGCCATCTTGATGAGTTGCGGCTTCAATTCGTCCCAGCTCGGTTCCGCCTGCTTGGTCTCAGTCGTCATTGTACGTCACCCACGATCGCCCGGGCAAAGTCGCCCGCCGCGAACGGCTCCAGATTGTCCACGCCTTCGCCCACCCCGATGAAATGTACCGGCAGGCCGAACTTCTTCGCAATCGCCACCAGAATCCCGCCGCGCGCTGTGCCGTCGAGCTTGGTCATCACCAGCCCGGTCACCCCGGCGCGCTTGCCGAAGATCTCGACCTGGTTGAGCGCATTCTGTCCCGTCGTCGCATCGAGCGTCAGAAGTGTGGCATGCGGCGCCGTCGGGTCCACCTTCTTGATGACGCGGATGATCTTCTCCAGCTCGCCCATCAGCTCGTCGCGGTTCTGCAGCCGCCCCGCCGTGTCGATGATGAGCAGATCCGAGCCGGCCGCCTTGGCTTCGGTGAGTGCGTCGAAGGCGAGCCCGGAGGCGTCCGAGCCGGCCGGGCGCGTCACCACCGGCGCGCCGGTGCGCTCGCCCCACACCTGGAGCTGCTCGATCGCGGCGGCGCGGAACGTGTCGCCGGCCGCCAGCATCACCGATTTGCCCGCCGCCCGGTAGAGGCTCGCGAGCTTGCCGATCGTCGTCGTCTTGCCCGAGCCGTTGACGCCCACCATCAGGATCACGAAGGGCCTGTGCGTCGGGTCGATCTCGAGCGGGCGAGCGACCGGGTCGAGCACCTTGACGACTTCGGCGGCCAGCACGGCGCGCACTTCGTCGGCCGCGATGTCGCGGTCGAAGCGGTCGCGGCGCAGCGTGTCGGTCACCGCCGAGGCCATGTCGATGCCGAAATCGGCCTGGATCAGGATGTCTTCGAGCTCGTCCAGCATCGCCTGGTCGAGCCGCCTCTTGGTGAACACCGAGGCGATGCCGCCGGTGAGCTGGTCGGACGAGCGCTTCAGCCCCGAGGCGAGCCGCCGGAACCAGCTCTGCTTGGGTGCGGCGGCCGGCGGCAGCATTTCGGGCGGGCCGGGCATGTCGTCGGGCTGCGGCCCGCCAATGCGCTGGCCGGCCTCGTGCATGGCGTCCGCCAGCGCGACCTCCTGATCGGGCGGCAGGACGAGCGGCGTGTCCAGGGCCTCGTCGATGAGCTGCTCCGGGCTTGCCGGCAGCGGAAGCTCCGGCTCGGGCGCCGAAGGCGTGCCGAACAGCCGATCGAGAAAGCCGCGCTTCTTTTCCGCCATCAGGCCGCGTCCCGCAGGGCTTCGCCGGCCAGGCCGTCGGCCGTCACCCCGGTCACCAGCGTCGGCACCAGTTCGCCGGCGCCGCGTCCGGGCACGGCGATGGTCACGAACTGCTCGGTGCGGCCGAGCCCGTCGCGCTCCACCAGTACCATTTCCGTGGCGCCGACGCGGCTCGCGCACAGCCTGGCATACTGCGCATCGCCCAGCGCCCGGAGGCGGGCGGCCCGCTCCTTGCGGACCGGCTTGGGCACCTGCGGCATGCGCGCCGCCGGCGTCCCGCCGCGGGCGGAATAGGCGAAGACATGCAGGTAGCTGAGGTCGGCCTCTTCCACGATGCGCAGCGAGTTTTCGAACATCTCCTCCGTCTCGGTGGGGAAGCCGGCGATGATATCGGCGCCGAACACGGCGTCCGGCCGGAGCGCGCGCACCTTGTCCACGAATGCCAGGGTGTCGGCCCGCAAATGCCGCCGCTTCATCCGCTTGAGGATCAGATCGTCACCCGACTGCAGGCTCAGATGCAGATGCGGCATCAGCCGCCGGTCCGACGCAATGGCATCGTAAAGCGCCTGGTCGGCCTCGATCGAGTCGATGGACGAGATGCGCAGCCGCGGCAGATCGGGGATGTGGCGCAGGATCGCCTGCACCAGCCTGCCCAGGCTCGGCTGGCCCGGCAGATCGGCACCATACGATGTTATATCGACGCCGGTCAGCACCAGCTCGCGATAGCCATTGCCGACCAGCCGCTTCATCTGCTCCACCACCGCGCCCATCGGTACCGAGCGGGAGGGGCCGCGACCATAGGGGATGATGCAGAAGGTGCAGCGGTGGTCGCAGCCATTCTGCACCTGCACGAAGGCCCGCGTCCGGCCGTCCATGCCCTCGATCAAATGCCCGGCCTGCTCGCGCACGGCCATGATGTCGTTGACCTGCACCTTGTCGTTGAGCCTGATCCCGAACGCCATGGCCTCGTAGCTCGACGCCTTCATCTTATCGGCGTTGCCGAGCACGAGGTCGACCTCGGACATGTCGGCGAAGCTGCGCGCCTCGGTCTGCGCCGCGCAGCCGGTGACGATGATCTGGCGGGCAGGGTCGTCGCGGCGCGCCTTGCGGATCGCCTGCTTGGCCTGCCGCACCGCTTCCTCGGTCACCGCGCAAGTGTTGACGATCAGCGCCGCTGCGAGCCCGGCCTTTTCGGCCTCGGCCTTCATCACCTCGGATTCATAGGCGTTGAGCCGGCAGCCGAATGTCAGCGTCTCGACGGCCATCACGCAACGGCCTTGTCACGTGTCCAGGCGCCCGTGGCGGGGTCCAGCTCGCCGGAGAATTCGTATTCGGCCGGGCCAGTCAATATAACGTGTTCATCGACGCGCCACTCGACGATCAGGTCCCCGCCGGGGACCGTGATGGTCGCCTTGCGCTCCGCCCGCTTGGTGCGCACGGCGCTCACCAGCGTGGCGCAGGCGGCGGTGCCGCAGGCGCGTGTCAGCCCGGCCCCGCGCTCCCAGGTGCGCAGGATGATATGGGTCGGCGAGACGACCTGCGCGATCGAGATGTTGGCGCGCTCGGGGAAGATCGGATGGTTCTCGAGCATGGGGCCGAAGCGCTCGAGCGCGTAGTCCCACACATCGTCATTGACCCAGAAGATGGCGTGCGGATTGCCCATCGAGGCGACCGAGGGGGTGTGCAGCACCGGCGCGTCGATCGGTCCGATCTGCAGTTCGATGCCGGTCGTGTCGGCGAATTCCTCGGCCAGGGGGATGTCTTCCCAGCCGAAGCGCGGCTTGCCCATGTCGACGCTGACCAGCCCGTCGGCATGCTCCTCGCCGGTCAGGATGCCAGCCACCGTCTCGAATACGAACTGCTTCTGGCCCGTCTGCGCGCTCAGCGCCTGCACCACGCAGCGCATGCCATTGCCGCAGCCCTCGGCGCGCGAGCCGTCCGAATTGACGATCTCGAGATAGGCGAAGGTGCCGGCTGTCCGCGGGTCGTGGATCGCCATGATCTGGTCGAACTTGGTCGCCGGATCGGCGTTGACGGCCACTGCGGCGTCCGCCGCGATGCGATCGTTGCGGCCGCGCATGTCGACAACGATGATCTCGTTGCCGAGCCCGTTCATCTTGAGGAAGGGGACGCTGGTCATAGCGGGGCCTGCTGGCGGTTGCGCATCGTATATGGCGGAACTGGCCGGCAATTGCCAGTGCCGGGGCGCCCGGGCCGCCGGCCGCTATGGTAAAGCATTGCTTAATCAGACCTGTCATACACTCCCGCGGCTGGAGGGGGAGATGACAGCACACATTGCCGCCTTGCGCCGCGACGAGGACGCCGCCGATCCGTTCAGCGGCATTGCCCAGCGGCTCGGCGGACTGGGCGTCGAGATCGCCGATCTGAGCGGCATCGTTGCCGATCTGTCCGCCATCGGCGTCCGGCAGGGCCGTAGCGCCGGAGCGGCGATGGCCGCCGCCGAGCAGATGACCCGCACCACGGCGTCGCTGAGCCGCTCCATGCAGTCAAGCCGCGATTCCGCCGCCGAGACCCGCACCATTCTCGGCCAGAGCGCCGCGGCGGTGTCGAGCGTTGTCGACCGCACGGCGGCGACGATGGAGACGCTGTCGGACAGCGCGACAACCTTCATGACCTCGCTCACGGCCGTCGATGGCACGCTGCGCAACGTCCAGTCGGCGAGTGCCGCTATCGAGCTGGTGGCACGGGAAACCAAGCTTCTCGCGCTCAATGCCAGCGTCGAAGCGGCCCGCGCCGGGGATGCCGGGCGCGGCTTATCGCCGTATCGGTCAAGGAGCTTGCCGACCAGGTCCAGCGCTTCTCCGCCCAGAACGCCCAGCACCTTGCCACCCTCACCGCCACTCTCTCCAATCTGATGCGCGCCTCCGAGGAGAATGCCGGCGCCGCGCGGCAGGCCATCGTCGAGGCCGCCGCCGCGGGCGAAGCCAGCAAGACCTTGCACCGACTGGTGGATTCGGTCGGAACGCTGGTCGACGGCATCGACGCCATGACGGCGCCGGTCGAGCAGTCCGTCACCGCCTTCGCGGGCGTCGAAGCCGAGCTGAAGCATCTGGTCGAAACCGTCGGCTCCGCCCAGGCCATGCTCGGGACGGCAAAGGCCCGCTCCGATTCCATCCTCGACATCTCCGAGGACTCGATGCGCTTTGTCGCCGAGAGCGGCGTCGAGACGCCCGATACGCCGATCATCGATCTGGTGAAGCACAAGGCCGCCGAGATCGGCGCTGCCTTCGAGCGGGCGGTGGCCAGCGGCCAGATCGGCATGGCGCAACTGTTCGACGACGCCTACCGGCCGGTCGCGGGCAGCGATCCGGCGCAGGTCATGACCGGCTTCGTGCCGCTCACCGACCGCGTCTTGCCGCCCATCCAGGAGCCGGTGCTCGCCTTCGACCGCCGCATCGTCTTCTGCGCCGCGGTCGACCGCAACGGCTTCCTGCCCACCCACAATCTCAAATACAACCAGCCGCAGGGCGCCGATCCGGTGTGGAACGCCGCCAACTGCCGCAATCGCCGCATGTTCAACGATCGCACGGGCCTCGGCGCCGGACGCAATACGCACCCCTTCCTGCTCCAGACCTATCGCCGCGACATGGGCGGTGGTGTCTTTGCCCTGATGAAGGACTGCTCGGCGCCCATTTTCGTGCGCGGCCGGCACTGGGGCGGACTCAGGATCGCGTTCGAGGTCTGAGCGCGTCCTTGCAGCGCCCGCGCGGGCGGATTAGTCAGCAGGTATGGACAACGATATCCTCAGCAAGACGCTTGCCGCCGCACGGCAGGACCAGGAGACCGTCCGCGATGGGGCTCCCGTCGCCAAGCTGCTGGACGGCATGGCATTCCGCGACTCCGTCACGCATCGCGACGACCGCGGCTCGGTCACCGAGGTGTTCGATCCGCGCTGGAACTGGCACCCCGACCCGATGGTGTTCTCCTACATGTTCACCATCCGGCCCGGGGTCGTGAAGGGCTGGGGCCTGCACAAGCTGCACGAGGACCGCTACTTCGTGATCAAGGGCGAGATGGAAGTCGTGATGTACGATCCGCGCCCGGATTCGAGCACCTATGGCAGCATCTGCCGGGTGATCCTGTCCGCCGACCGGCCGCGCCTGATGAACGTGCCGAAGTTCGTCTGGCATGCCGACCACAATGTCGGCAGCGAGGAGGCGGTGATCATCAACTTCCCCACGATCCAGTACAATCACGCCAGCCCCGACAAGTACCGGCTGCCGATCGACACGCCGCTTATCCCGTTCAGCTTCGGAAATGCCCGCGGATGGTGAGCGCGCCGCGCTTCAGCATCCTGCTTCCCACGCACAACCGGCCTGACGTCATCGGCTATGCGATCCAGTCGGTCCTCAGGCAGTCCGAGCCGGATTTCGAGCTCCTCGTGGTGGGGGACGGTGCGGTCGCGGGCACCGAGGATGTCGTCCGCTCCTTCGATGATGCCCGGATCCGCTGGTTCGGTTTTCCCAAGGCCCCCGCCTTCGGCTATGCCAACCGCAATCTGGCCCTGACCGAAGCCCGCGGCCGGTTCATCGCCCATATGTCGGACGACGACCTCATGCTGCCCGACCATCTCGAGCTCATGGGCGGCGCCTTCGCCGATCCGGCCGTGCAATGGGCCTATGCGCAGGCCCTGTGGGTGTCCGCCGACGGCATCGCCGGGCCCGATTTGACGAACCTGAGCCATGCCGATGAGCGGGACTATTTCCTCAGGCAGAACAATACGATCTCGGCCGGCGTGTTCGTCTATCGCAACGGCGCCTTTGGCGGGACGCCGCCCTGGCCGGAGTCACTGCCGGAAGCCGGCGACTGGGAGATGATGAAGCAGTTGCTTGTCCGCCACGGCACCGCCGGCATGGCGCGCCTGGGCGAGCCGACGCTGCTGCATTTCAAGGCGAAATGGAAAGACGGCCGCGATTCCCGCTTCCCCCTGCTGCGCGCCTGGCTCGACATCGCCGACCGCGCGGCCTGGTGGCCGGGCGAGCTTCGCGCGCCGCTGCAGCCCGACCAGCCGCCCCAGGCCCGGTACGCGCAACGCCTCGCGGAGCCGGGCTCTGCGCAGCGCCTGCGGCGCGCGGCCGCCGACGCCACGGCCCGTGTCGCGCTCGACCGACTGGTGCCGCGCGTCGTTGCCGAGACGGAGGCGCAGCAGGTCGCGGCGCTGCGGACGCTGCTCGAGGCCGCCGACGCGGACCGGTCGGTGCTGCGGACGCAGTGGGAGGCGGCCCAGACGCACCAGTCGGCGCGCGAAGCCGGCCTGCGAGGCGAGGTCGAAAGGCTCGGCCCGCAGGTTCAGGCGCTGCGCGGGAGCACGAGCTGGCGTCTCACCGGCCCGCTCCGGGCCCTCGGCCGGCTGCTGCGCGGCCGCAAACCTTGACTCGGCGACCGTTCGCGCCTAATCACCCGCCGACTTCGCTCAGGCCTGACCTGAACCGCCGACCGGGACCCGCAAAGGTATAAAGAGCTCCCCGAGGCAAACACCCCGCAGCGCGATGCGCCCCGGGGTGTGTTTGGCGTTTGGCGCGAGCGATCCCACATCCGGGGTCTACCACCCGGAAGGACACGTGAATGTTCGAGAGCCTTAGCGACCGGCTTGGCAAAATCTTCGACGGCATCACGGGCCGCGGCGCGCTCAGCGAGGCGGACGTCGATGCGGCGCTGCGCGAAGTGCGTCGCGCGCTGCTCGAGGCCGACGTGTCGCTCGAGGTCGTGAAGGCCTTTGTCGAGCAGGTGCGCGAGCGTGCCGTCGGCGCCGAAGTCACCCGCTCGGTCAAGCCGGGCCAGCAGGTCGTCAAGATTGTCCATGACGAGCTGGTCAAGGTGCTGGGCGAGACGGCGGTGCCGATCGACTTCACCACCACGCCGCCCATGACCATGCTGATGGTCGGCCTGCAGGGCGCGGGCAAGACCACCCATGCCGGCAAGATCGCCAAGCGCATGAAGGAGAAGCAGGGCAAGAAAGTCCTGCTCGCCTCGCTCGACGACCGCCGTCCCGCGGCCAAGGAGCAGCTGCGCGTCCTCGGCGAGCAGATCGGCGTCGATACGCTGCCCATCCAGCTCAACGAGAAGCCGGTCGATATCGCCCGCCGCGCCCAGCGCGAAGGGAAGCTCGGCGGTTACGACGTCGTCATCCTCGATACCGCCGGCCGCACCCATATCGACGAAGAGCTGATGGAAGAAACGGCGGCGGTGAAGGCCGCCACCGAGCCGCACGAAATCCTGCTCGTCGCCGACGCCCTCACCGGCCAGGACGCGGTCAATCTCGCGCGCTCCTTCGACCAGCGCGTCGATATCACCGGCATCGTTCTCACCCGCGTCGACGGCGATGGCCGTGGCGGCGCGGCGCTGTCGATGCGTGCCGCCACCGGCAAGCCGATCAAGCTGATCGGTACGGGCGAAAAGATGGATGCGCTCGAGGACTTCCATCCCAGCCGCATCGCCGATCGCATCCTCGGCATGGGCGACATCGTCAGCCTCGTCGAAAAGGCGGCCGAGACCATCAAGGCCGAAGACGCGGCCAAAATGGCCAAGAAGATCAAGAAGGGGTCGTTCGACCTCGAGGATCTGCGCGGCCAGCTCGAGCAGATGAAGAAGATGGGCGGCATGGGCGCCCTGATGAACATGATGCCCGGCATGGGGCAGATGAAGAAGGCCATGGCCGGCTCGAGCGCCATGGACGACAAGATGTTCGACCGGCAGATCGCCGTCATCAATTCGATGACCAAGGCGGAGCGCGCCAATCCCGACCTGCTCAACGCCAAGCGGCGCATCCGCATCGCCAATGGCTCGGGCACCAAGGTCGAAGACGTCAACAAGCTGATGAAGCAGCACCGCCAGATGGCGGACATGATGAAGAAGGTGTCCAAGGGCGGCCTCGGCTCGCTGGCCGGCATGTTCGGCGGCAAGCTGGGCGGCATGATGCCGGGGCTGGGCAGCATGCCCGACCCGTCCACCATGGACCCCAAGGAACTGGAGCGCATGGCGCGCGAGATGGGCATCGACCCCGCCTCGCTGCCGCAGTCGCCCGCCGCGCCCAAGGACATTTCGCAAAAGCTGCCCTCCGATGTGGGCCAGCTCCTGAAATCCGGATCGGGCATGCCCGGTCTTGGCGGCACCAACCGCTTCCCCGGCCTGCCTGGGCTGGGTGGCGGCTTCGTGCCCAAGAAGAAATAGAACGCAACTTCACTCAAAGGACTAAAGCATGTCTCTCAAAATCCGTCTCGCCCGTGCCGGCACCAAGAAGCGCCCCTACTACCATGTCGTGATCGCCGACTCGCGCTCGCCGCGCGATGGCCGCTTCATCGAGAAGGTGGGCAGCTACGACCCGATGCTGGCCGATGACAGCAAGCGCGTCACGCTCAATGCCGAGCGCGCCACCCACTGGCTCAGCGTCGGCGCCACCCCGACCGACCGCGTGCTGCGCTTCCTCGACGCCGCTGGCCTTGCCAAGCGCGCCGCGCGCAGCAATCCCGAGCGCGCCAAGCCGGGCAAGAAGGCCACCGAGCGCGCCGAAGCCCGCGCCAAGGCCGCCGAAGACGCCGCCGCCGCGGCCAACGCTCCGGCCGCCGAGTAAGCAATGGCCGACGCCTCGCCCAGGAAGCTGCTCATGGGCCGCATCGGTGCGGCCCACGGCATCAAGGGCGAGGTGCGCATCACCTCGTTCACCGAGGAGCCGCTGGGGCTCAAGGACTACGGTCCGCTGGCGACCAACAAGCCGGGCCTCGTGATCGAGATCGAAAGCGCGCGTGCCACGACCAATGTGCTCGTGGCGCGCCTCAAGGGCATCACCGACCGCACCGCGGCCGAGAAGCTCAATGGCGTGGAGCTCTACGTGGACCGCGACAGGCTGCCGCCGACCTCCGGCGATGACGATTTCTACCATGCCGACCTGATCGGGCTCGAAGCCCGGCTGGTCGATGGCAGCGTGCTGGGGACCGTCACCGCGATTCCCAATTTCGGCGCGTCCGACCTGCTCGAAGTGCGCGATGGCCGCTCGGGCGACACCTTCCTCTATCCGTTCACGCGGCAGGTGGTGCCCGAGGTACATGTCGCCGAGGGATACCTCGTCATCGAGGTGCCGCTCGATTCCGATCCCGGCCAGGAAGAGCCCGATTGAGCTTTGCCGCCGACGTCATCACGCTGTTCCCCGAACTGTTCCCCGGCCCGCTCGGCGCCTCGGTGATCGGGCGGGGAGCGGGTGAAGGCCGGTGGTCGCTCAAGCTCACCCAGCTGCGCGATTTCGCGGTTGACCGGCATCGCTCTGTCGACGACACGCCGTCGGGCGGCGGCGCCGGCATGGTGCTGCGGCCCGATGTCCTTGCGGCGGCGATCGACGCGGTTTCCCACCAGAACGATCCGCGGCCGCGACTCCTGATGTCGCCGCGCGGCAAGCCGCTGACGCAACAGCGCGTCCGCGCCCTGGCCGCCGGCCCCGGCGCCGTGATCGTCTGCGGTCGGTTCGAGGGAATCGACGAGCGCGTGATCGAGGCGCGCAATCTCGAGGAAGTCTCGATCGGCGACTATGTGCTCGCCGGCGGCGAGGTCGCGGCGATGGTGCTGCTCGAGGCCGTTGTGCGGCTCATTCCCGGCGTGCTCGGGGCCGAGGACAGTCACGCCGACGAGAGCTTTGAGAACGGCGTTCTGGAATATCCACAATACACGCGGCCGGCCGTCTTCGAGGGCCGCGAGATCCCCGCCGTGCTCACCAGCGGCGACCACGGCAAGGTGGCCAGGTGGCGGCGCGAGGCGAGCGAGACGCTCACCCGGTCGCGCCGCCCCGATCTGCTGCGCTAGCTGTTGGCCACGAGGCGCCTGATCTTGTCGAGCGCCGTGCTGGTGTTCTCGCCGTAGGCGATGGTGCCGGCGAACTCGCCCTTGGAGTTCACGAGAAACACCGAGGCCGTGTGGTTCATCAGATAGCCGCCATCGTCCTGCGGCACTTTCTCGGCCAGTGCGCCCCAGTCGCGCACCACTTTGTCGATCTCGGCCTCCGAGCCGGTGAGCCCGACGATGCGGTCGGACACAAAGCTCACATAGTCGCCGAGAATCTCGGGCGTATCGCGGGCCGGATCGACGGTGACGAACACCCCCTGCAGGGTCTTGGCTTCGTCGCCGAGTGCGGCGAACCAGCCCTGCATCTCGCCCATAGTCGTCGGGCACACATCGGGGCAGTGGGTATAGCCGAAGAACAGCAGCGACGGCTTGCCGAGGAACACCGAATTGTCGGCCGGGTTGCCGCGCTGGTCGACCAGCGCGAACTGACCGCCGCCCGGACCGTTCACCACCTGCGGGCGAGTGAAGAACAGCACCGTGGCGCCGATCGCAGCGACGACGACGAGGGTCCACAGGACAATGCGGAAGGTGCGCATGCTCAGTGTCCCGCCATGTCGTGCGACGGCTCGTCGGCATTGATCGGGCCGACGGCGAGGTCGATGTCGACGCTCCCCGCCTTCTCGAAGGTCAGCGTCACGGGGATCGTCGTGCCCTCGGCGAAGGCCTGGTTGAGCTTCATGAACATGATGTGGAGGCCGCCCGGCGCCAGGGACACCGTGCCGCCGGCGGGAATGGCGAGGCCGTCGGGCAGCTCGGTCATCTTCATGACGTCGCCTTCCATCTTCATCTCGTGGATCTGCGTCATGCCGGCCACGGGCGAATTTGCCGACATCAGGCGATCGTCGGCCGTGCCCTTGTTGGTAATCGTGAGATAGCCCGCGCCGACCGGGGCGTTGGGCAGCGTGGCGCGGGTGAAGGCGCCACTGATCTCGATATCGCCAAGCGTTATCGTGGCGGCGGCCGGTGCCGGGTTGTCCTGGGCCGGGGCGGCAAGGGGGGAAGCAAGCAGGAGGAGGGCGAGAGCGCCCGTGAGAATGCGGTTCATCGTGATCTCGTGATGTGTGGCGCGCGGTGCGCGGCCGGTTGAACGACGTTTCGGAAAGAGATCAGGCGAGTGCCGGTGGTCCGCGCGACTGCGGCAGGCCTCGATGCGCTGCCAGATCGGCCGGAGCAACCGGCGCAGCATAAGCGATCCGGACCGCCACGAAGGCGATGGGCTGCACCGCGGCCGGTGGCGGCGGCAGGTCCGCGCCGCCGACACGGCAGGCGTGGCAGGGCGCATGGCTGGGGGTATCAGGCAGCAGCGGGTCGCCGCACCAGCTGTCGGGCGTGAAGCGGAAATCGCCCGCGGCGGTCACCGACACATGGCCGAAATTGAGGAAGGTCAGCGCAATGACGGCCAGCGCGAGAAGCGTCTCGCGCAGATAGGGCCGTGTGGCGGTGCCGTCGATCCTCATGGGGTGGCTCTATAGCAGATTGGACGTGCTCCCAAATGCGTCAAATCCGCGGCCCGCATATTGATCGGGGTCAAGCTTGATGACACAGATAGCCGCGACGGTGCCCGAACGGGTGGACCGGTAAGCAGCCTGACTGCGCCGCCCCCCGCCGACTGGACCGGACCAATCCCGCTTCATGCGCGCCTCCGGTCCATCGGCAGGCGGAGCGGGGTGTCCGGCGTCAGGAGGACGTCAAGGGCCGAACACGGGGACATTGGTCCCGAAAGGAAAACATGCGCGCGCTTACCCCCCTTCTCGCTCTGTCTCTGATCGCCCTGCCGACCGCGGCCTTCGCCCATACGGGTGCGGGTGACACCGCCGGGTTCCTCCATGGCTTCGCGCACCCCGTCGGGGGGCTCGATCACGTCCTCGCCATGGTCGCCGTCGGTGTGTTTGCCGTCGTGCTGGGTGGGCGCGCAGTGTGGCTCGTGCCGCTGAGCTTTGTGGGCATGATGGCCGTCGGCTTCCTGCTCGGCATCGGCCAGGTGGACGTGCCGTTCGTCGAGCTGGGCATTGCCCTCAGCTCGGTCGTGATCGGCGGCGTCGCAGCCCTCGGCCGGCCGATGCCCATTGTTGCCGCCATGGCGCTGGTGGGCGGGTTCGCCATCTTCCACGGCCATGCGCATGGCGCTGAAATGCCGGCCGACGCGGCCGGCCTCGCCTACGCGCTGGGCTTCACCACGGCCACCGCGCTGCTCCATGCCGCCGGCATCCTCGCCGCGATGGGCGTGGCGAGGCTGGTGGGCAAGTATGGCCGGGCCGTCGCGCAGGTGGCGGGCGGGCTGTTCGCGCTTGCTGGCGTCGGCGTCCTCGCGGGCTGGTTCTGATCTGATCCGGAAACGGCCGGCCGCGCAGCGGCCGGGCCTCCCATGTCCCTCACTCGCAGATTCTTCCTCCGCGGCGCCGCGGCGGTTGCGGCCGGTGCCGCCCTGCCCGTGCCCTCGGTCCGGGCCGGCGCGGCATGCCCATCGCTGCCCGCCTCGCCCCGGCGCATCGTCGCGATCGACTACCGCACCGATGTCGAGCCGGCGCTGGTGCTGGGGCTCCCGCTGGTCGCCGGCGGCTATGCCGACGACCGTCCCTGGGTGCCGTTCCCGGACACGACGGCGCGCCTGGCCCTGCCGGCGGCGGTCGAGCACATTCTGGGCTTTGATCCCGACCTGATCATCTGCTGCGCGGATTCGCCCGAGCGCGACTGGTGGCCCTATGCGCAGCTCTCACGCGCTGCTCCGACGCTGCCGACATCGTTCAAATCGCCCTGGCAGGCCGATCTGCGCTTTCTCGCGCGCTGCTTGGGGCTCGAGGAGCGCGCCGAGGCCGCGGTCGCGGACTATGAGGCGATGATCGCCGGCATGCGGCGGCGGCACGAACGGGTGCTCGCGACCCGGCGCATCGCGTCGGTGCTCTACAGCGCGCGCACCAAGACCTATTACGTCCATGCTCCCGGCGCGAGCGAATGGCTCGGGATCAAGCGGGCAATGCTCGACGATCTTGGCGCCCGCACCGTCGAGCCCGGGTCGATCGAGGGCGACGGCGTCACTGTCAGTTCCGAGAACATCCTCGAGGTGCTTCGCGGCATCGACGCCATCGTCATTGGCGACGTCGGCTCGGGCGGGCTCGCCGACCTCGATACCGATCCGATCTGGCGGCGCCTGCCCGCGGTGGAAGCCGGCAAGGTCAGGGCCATTCCCGGCAACTCCAACTATGGCTCGCTGTTCACGGCGCGCTTCGTCGCCGGCGAGCTGGACGCGCTGCTCTCGAGCCTCTGAGGCGCCGCCGCCGGATCGAATCTGCGGCTGTGACGTTCGAAGGGCAGGAGGATCGCATGACCCTGCTCATGATCGCCGGAATGATGCTCGCCGTCGGCGCCGTCACCCGGCTCAGGCTGCACCGCTAGCCCGGTGTCCGGCCGGCGCGCTGGACTCCTCGGCAAATCTCCTCTATAGGCCCGCTCGCTTGCCCAAGCGGGCGGCCAATAACGTCACACAACTCCGTGCAAAACCAAGACCGGGCGGCTGAGCTCAACACTCGGCAAAACGCCCCTTTGAAAAGATCAGAACGGAATCTGAGAATGCCCAATATCATTGCCGAGCTCGAGAAAGAGCAGCTCGACCAACTGGCCGCCAGGGCCAAGATCCCCGATTTCACTCATGGCGACACCGTCAAGGTGTGGGTCAAGGTGCGTGAAGGCGAAAAAGAGCGCCTGCAGGCCTATGAGGGCGTCGTGATCGCCCGCACCGGCACCGGCATCAATGAGAGCTTCACCGTCCGCAAGATTTCCTATGGCGAGGGCGTCGAGCGCGTCTTCCCGGTGCTGAGCCCCAATATCGACCGCGTCGAAGTGCTGAAGCGCGGCAAGGTGCGCCGCGCCAAGCTGTACTACCTGCGCGATCGTCGCGGTAAGTCGGCCCGTATCTTCGAGTCGACCTCGGCCCGCACCAAGAAGATCGAAGCGGGCGAGCGCGATGCCGCCGCGGAGGCCAAGGCCGCCCGCGAAGCCGAGAAGATCGCCGCCGCCGAGGCTCTGGCCAAGGAACTGGCCGACAAGGAAGCCGCCGAGGCAGCAGCCGCCGCGGCCGAGCCCAAGGCCGAATAAGGCCGCGAGGGCGCCAGCCCTCTTGCCAATTTCAGAAACCCGGCCATCTATCGCGGCCGGGTTTTTCGTTTTTGGGGGTAGGTGTGGCAAGTCCGGCCGAGCGCGCTGAAAAAGCCAGCGAGCTGCGCAGGGAAGCCTATGAGTTCCTGAGCGGCTCGGGGCTGTTCGACCTGCTGGCCGAGAATTTCGCCCAGCCCACCGTCACCGGCAGCGCCAGCTACGATCTGATGGTGTGGCGCGACATCGACATCCACATGGCCGTCGAGGCCGAGCGCTGGCGCGACTGGATGGCGTTCGGCGGCACGCTCGCCGATTTCTTCGAGACCATCGGTCTGCCGCTGCACGAAGCGACCTATCTCAACGACTGGGTCGATCCCGATCCGCTCGGCGCCGGCCTCTATTGGGGCCTCAAATTCAAGGACGCGCAGGGCGATCCGTGGAAGATCGACCTGTGGGGCTGGGACCCGTTCGACTTCGCCGTGCGCCAGGCGCGCGACGATTCGCTGAAGGTCGACCTCAACATCTGCGACCGCGACCTCATCCTCCGCCTCAAGACCGAGGCGCGGGCCCGCGACAATTACTATGGCGTCAGAGTAACCAGCTTGGACATCTATCAGTTCGCCATCGCCCGGGCCGGCGACAGCCTCAGCGCGCTGGAGATGTGGAAGCGACAGCAGTAGGCTTTCCGCTCCAGCCGGAGTGATCCTATGCCGTCATATATCTGCACAACCTGTGGCGTCGGCTATGCCGAAACCGATGCGCCGCGCGATGTCTGCCTGATCTGCGCCGACGAGCGGCAATATGTGAACGCCAGGGGCCAGGGCTGGACCACGCTCGAGGAGCTGCAGTCCGACCACGTCAACGAGTTGCTGGAGCTGGAGCCGGGACTGTGGGGTCTGGGCTCCAAGCCGCAGGTCGCCATCGGGCAGCGCGCGCTTGTCGTCGAACGGCCCGATGGCGGGGTGATGTGGGACTGCACGCCCGTCATCACCGACGAGGCGCTGCGGGCGATCGCCACGAGGGGCGGCATCCGGGCGATGGCGATCTCGCATCCGCACTTCTTCTCCACCATGGTCGACTGGAGCCGGGCGCTCGGTGGTGTGCCGGTCTATCTGCACGAGGATCATCGCGACTATGTCATGCGGCCCGATCCGGCGATCCGCTACTGGTCCGGCGAAACCCAGGAGATCGCGTCAGGCATCACGCTGGTGCGCACCGGCGGGCATTTCACCGGGTCGAGCGTGCTGCACTGGGCCGAGGGCGCCGAGGGGCGCGGCGTGCTGCTGACGGGCGACTCCATCATGGTGGTGCCCGACACAAGCTGGGTCAGCTTCATGTATTCCTATCCCAACCTGATCCCGATGAACGCCCGCATGGTCGAGCGCATCGTCAAGGCAGTAAAACCCTTCGCCTATGACCGCATCTATGCCGGCTGGTGGGATCGCGTCCTCGACCACGCCGCAAAGGCCGCCGTCCAGCGCAGCGCCGAAAGGTACATCGCAGCGATCCGGTAAATAGATGTAGCATCCCCCTGCGCTCTGCGTAGTAATGGCAGGGTGCAGGGGGAATGCGATGATCTTTGATATTGCCGGTAATGTACCCGGTGATCAGGAGCAACTGATCCGGTCAGGGTTCGCCTTGGCGCATGACTATTTCGCCCGCGCCATGGGCGGCGACATTGCCGACAGCGTCAAGGCCACCATCACCGTCAAAATCGTCAATACGGGCCTGGGCAATCAGGAGCCCGGCGGTGGCGGCGCCGCGGCGACGGCGTTCGATGAGAACGGGATAAGGCCGTTCTTCGATGTCGGTCACCCGCAGTGGATTCAGAACCTCGACTATTTCGGCATCAGCGCCGAGGTCCATATCCTCCACACTGTCATCCACGAATGGGCACATGGCTGGCAGTCGTGGCTCGGCGCGCTGGACATCCACAATCAGTCGCTCGGAAACGCCCTCAATGAGGGCATCGCTGAGTATCTCGCCTATTCGGCGCTGGTCGATGCGGGGCGGCTCACATGGGCGACGGTCAATCCCTTCATGTTGAATGGGGCGTATCAAAGCCGCGAGCTCGATGGCCCCGTTCGCGACGTTGAGAACGTCGTCTGGTCGGGCCATGTCGGCTACCTCGCCATCGAGTGGCTGGTCTCCGAGGCGCCCTCGGGGCGGTTCGCGCTGCGCACGCTGGGGGAGGAGATCGGTTGCGGGGCGACGGTCGCGGATGCGTTCCGGACGGCCTTCAACGTCGAGCTGGCGGATTTCTATGTCCAGTTCGAGGCCTGGCGGCAGATCATCCTCAGCGATGTAGCAGCCGGCTACGGCAACCGCCCAACCCTCATCAATATCGGCGAGACCACTGTCGGCGCGAGCCCCGGCGCCGATGTCATCGCCGGGACGCCCTATGGCGATGTCCTCGCCGGGCTCACCGGCGACGACGTCATCTGGGGTCGGGCCGGCCGCGACAAGCTCTATGGCAATGAGGGCGACGACACCCTGGCTGGCGGTTCCGATCGGGACACGCTCGATGGTGGGCTTGGGCGAGACACCGCCAGCTATGCCGATGCTGCCGGCAAGATCACCGCCCACCTCAAGTCGCCCGCAAAGAACACCGGCGACGCCAGGGGCGATGCCTATTTCAGCATCGAGAACCTGCTGGGGTCGCGCTTCGGCGACACCCTCACGGGCAACGACGTCGCCAATCTGCTGGCTGGCGGCGGCGGAAAGGACAAGATTTCGGGCGGCCGGGGCAACGATACGCTGGCGGGCGGCACCGGCCACGACACGCTCACCGGCGGCTCTGGCCGGGATTTCTTCCTGTTCGACACCGCACCGCGGGGCCGCGACAGCGACACCATCACCGACTTCAAACCGCGCCAGGACGTCATCGTGCTCGACGATGCAGTTTTCCCCGCACTCAGCCCGGGGGTGCTGCCGCGCGCCATGTTCTACGCTAACCAGACCGGCCGCGCGCATGACCGTAGCGACCGCCTCATCTACGAGAAGGACACCGGCAAACTCTACTACGACGCCGATGGTACGGGATCGGCCGCGCGGGTGCTGGTTGCCACACTCGATAGCAAGCCCAGCCTCACCCACGCCGACTTCCTGATCGTGTAAGATATATCTTACGACCTATCTTGAAGCCGATCATGGCCGATCGTATCTTGCGACTATCGTAAGATATATCGGAGACACGACATGCACGACCATGACGAGCATTTCGGCCGCGCCCATGACCGGCTGCATCGCGCCCAGCATCGCATGTGGCGCAAGTTCGAGGGCATGGGCCGCCGCGGCGGCTTCGGCGGTGGCTGGGGCGGGTCGGGTGGCGCCGGCTTTGGCGACTGGGGCGGGTTTGGCGACAGCATCCGCATCGGCCGCATGCTGGCCTCGGGCGATCTGCGCCTGATCGCGCTCTATTTCATCGAGCTGCAGCCGCGCCACGGCTACGACCTGATCAAGGCGATCGAGGAGAAGACCGCAGGCATCTATTCGCCGAGCCCCGGCGTGATCTACCCGGCGCTGACCTTCCTCGAGGAGGCCGGCTACGTGACCTCCACCTCCGAGGGCAACAAGCGGCTCTATACCATCACCGCCGAGGGCAGGACCCACCTCAACGACAACCGCGAGGCGGTGGAATCGACCCTCGCGCATCTCGGCCGCATCGGCGAGCAGGTGCAGAAGGTGCGCGCGCGCTGGGAGGAAGCCGAGCGCGGCTGGCATGAAGCGCCGCCGCGCCCCGATCGCGACATGGACGATGTCGCGCCCGAGGTGAACGAAGCCCGTAAGGACCTCAAGCAGGCGATCAAGGAAGCGGCCAAGGACCGCGATCCGGAAAACCAGCGCCGGCTCGCCGACATCCTGCGTCGCGCCGCCGACGAGATCCGGCGCGGCGGCGACGGCGACCAGCGCGTGGACATCGAGATCGACCTCTAGCCAGCCCCGATCAATCGCGTAACACTCCCTGGGCCGAAAGCTTCAGGGAGTTTTCTCATGGCCTTGTCCGACCGCGATATCCGTCTTGGCATGAACCGGCCGATCAGCCGGCGCGATTTCCTCAACGGCGTGGCGCTCACCGTGGGCGCCACCGCGCTTGGCGCGGCGGGCCTGCCGCGCCCTGCAATGGCGACGACCCCGGCCGGCGATCCGGCCGCGCTCACGGGCCTGCGCGGCCACTCCGAGACGGCCATGACCATCGGCCACGCCCTGCGCGACGGCAGCTTCTGGAACAGCGCTCCAGCGGTTGAGGCAACAGGCGAGAGCTATGACCTCATCGTCGTGGGCGGCGGCATCTCCGGGCTCGCCGCGGCCTATCTCTATCGGCAGCAGAAGCCCGATGCGACGGTGCTGGTGCTCGAGAACAATGACGAGTTCGGCGGCCATGCGCGCCGCAACGAGTTCACCGCCTCGAACGGCAAGAAGCTCATCGGCTATGGCGGCAGCCAGTCGATGCAGACGCCCACCTATTTCTCCGGCGCGGTCAAGACGCTGCTCGCCGATGTCGGCATCGACCTCAGCAAGTTCGAGACCTATTACGATCAGGCATGGCACGAGGAGCGCGAGCTGGGCGATGGAATCCTGTTCCGGAAGGAGGATTGGGGCGTCGACAAGCTGGTGATCACCACCGATGCCGCGGCCGACTGGGTGCCCGAGACGCCGCTCAACGATGCGGCCAAGGCCGATCTCATCGAGCTCATCGACAGCCCGCCCGACTACCTTGCGGGCAAGTCGCGCGCCGAGAAGTTCGAGATCCTGGCGCAGACGACCTATGCCGATTTCCTCACCGTCATTGCCGGCTACGACCCCGAGCTGGTCAAATATTTCCAGCGCTCGACGGAAGCCTATTTCGGCGCCGGCATCGATGCGGTGACGGCGCTCGATGCGTGGGGCAATTGGAACCCCGGCTTCGGCGGGCTCGACCTGGGCGAACGCCCCTACAAGACCATGAGCCCCTCGGGCCGCCTCGCCCTCACCGATCCCGACCCCTACATCTACCACTTCCCCGACGGCAATGCCGGCGTCGCCCGGGCCCTCGTGCGCGGCCTCATCCCCGACGCCCTGCCGGGCTCGAGCATGGAAGAGCTGGTCAACAACGACGTCGATTACGGCAAGCTCGATGTCGAGGGGTCGCCGGCCCGCATCCGGCTCGGTGCCTCGGTGGTGAAGGTCGCCCATGAGGGCGATCCGGCCAGCGCCACCGGCGTCGTCGCGACCTATGTGGAAGACGGCAAGCTCAAGACCGCCACCGCCGGCCATCTCATCCTCGCCTGCTGGCACCGCATCATTCCCTATCTCACCGACGAGATCGGCGCAGAGCAGGTCGCGGCGCTGCAGGACCAGCACAAGGTGCCGCTGATCTACACCAATGTGCAGCTGCGCAATTGGGAGGCGCTCGACACGGCCAAGATCGCCGGCTTCACCGACGTGACCGGCTTCTGGAACGGCGCCGAGATCGACTTCCCCGTCTCGGTGGGCGACTACACCTTCGCCGATGTGCCGGCCGATCCGATCATCCTGCACCTGAGCAAAATCCCGAGCACCGGCGACGCGACGATGACCGCCCGCGAGCAGGCGGCCGCGGGGCGGCAGTACCTCACCACCGTGAGCTTTGAGGACATGGAGCGCGAGATCCGCGACATGCTCGACCGGGCGCTGTCGGCCTACGGGTTCGATGCGGCGCGTGACATCGAGGGCATCACCTGCAATCGCTGGAGCCACGGCTATGCGCTCGAATATATGCGCCCGTGGGATACGTTCTGGCCCGACGGGCCACTGCCCATCGAGGCGGCGCGCAAGGGGTGGGGGCGCATCGCGATCGCCAATTCGGACTCGGGCGCCTATGCCTACGCCCATTCCGCGATGGACCAGGCGGCGCGCGCCGTCAACGAACTGGTGGGCGGGATCGAAGACTATTCGAAGTTCCCCGGCCCACCGGTCGAGATGCTCGATCTCGAGGGTTGAGCGTCAGTGCGGCCGTTTGATCAGCGCGTCGCGGGTGACGTTGAGCTGGATGCCGTCGGCGTCCACCCGCGCGATCTGTTCGGGCAGGATGTAGCGGTCGCGTGCGAACAGGCCCCTGGCGTCGAGATGGATGTAGCCGTCGCGCAGCAACTGACTGCGCAGCGGCTCGGGAATGTCCTCGCGGCCGAAGGCCTCGGCCATGGCGCCGATGATCGTATTGTCCTCGGGGGTGTCGGCCGCATCGACGGTTGCCGGCTCTATGTCGGGAGCCGTCGCATTCTCGGGATATTTGAGGCCGTCGACCTTGCCGATCTCGTGGCGCTCGCTGTCGAACACCCTCGTGCCGATATCGATGCTGTCGGGAAGCCGTTCCATCTGTGTCTCCTCAAGCTGGTGCCTGAAGGACGAACGAGTCTGGCGGCAGGCCGTTCCGCTGGTCCGGCGGCGCGCCGCTAGCTCTGCTTGGCTTTCTCGATCGCCGGGATGATCTCCTTGGCGATGTCGTCCATCTCGAGCGGCCCGACATGCTTGAAGCGGATCACGCCCTTGGCGTCGACGATGAAGGTTTCGGGCACGCCATAGACACCCCAGTCGATCGAGGTGCGGCCGTTGGCATCGGCGCCGATCGCGTCATAGGGATTGCCCAGCTCGGTGAGGAAGGCCACCGCATTCTCGGCCGCATCTTTCTGGTTCATGCCGAACAGGCGCACGCCGGTCTGGGCCTTCAGCGCCTCGAGCACCGGATGCTCGTCGCGGCAGGGGATGCACCAGCTGGCAAAGACGTTGACCACCGTCACCTCGCCGGCCAGCGCCGCCGTATCGAAGCCGGGCACGCTGGTGCCCTCGACGGCGGGCAGGGTGAACTGCGGCGCCGGCTTGTCGATCAGCACCGACTGGATCAGCGAGGGGTCGCGGTTGATGTTGAGCGCGAAGACGCCGAGCAACGCGACGAGCGCGACCAAGGGCAGCAGCGCGAGGAGCAGGCGGAGAGGCTTGCTCACCTTGCCGCTCCGTCCGAGCGGCGGCGCACGCCCTGCGCCTCGAGCGCGGCGAGGCGGCGCTTCACATTGGCCGAGCTCCAGGCCACCCAGCCGATCAGCGCGGCGAGGACGATCGCAACGCCGGCATAGGCGGCAATGATGAACAGGGCGTGCGGGCCGAGGTCGATCATGCCGCCCCCCGTGCCGCGGCTTGCCGGCTCAGCGAGTCGACGCGGCGCCGGAGGATTTCGGTGCGCATCGAAACGATGTGCAGCGTCAGGAACAGCAGCGTGAAGCCGAGCAGCATCAGCAGCAGCGGCAGGAACACGCTGCCCGCCATGCGCGGGCCGGTGGCGGTGATGATGCTGGCCGGCTGGTGCAGCGTGTTCCACCAGTCCACCGAGAATTTGATGATCGGGATATCGATGCCGCCCACCAGCGTCACGATGGCGACGATCCGTGCCGCCTTGAGCTGGTCCTCGAAGGCGCGCCACAGGGCGATGATGCCGAGGTAGATGAACAGCAGGATCAGGGTCGAGGTCATCCGCCCGTCCCATTCCCAGAACGTGCCCCAGGTCGGGCGGCCCCAGAGCGAGCCGGTGAACAGGGCGAGCACGGTGAAGGTCGCGCCGAGCGGCGCCGCGGCCTTGGCGGCAACGTCGGCGAGCGGGTGGCGCCACACCAGCGTGCCGAAGGCGGCGACGAACATGGCGCCATAAACGAACTGGCTCAGCCAGGCATTGGGCACGTGGATGTAGAGCAGCGGCAGGGTGCTGCCGACATTCTCGGTTTCGAGCGGGGCGCGAAAGAAGCCGACATAGAGCCCGGCCACGAACAGCAACGCCGTGGCGACCGCCAGTGGCACAACCAGCGGCCGGCTCCACGCCATGAAGCTGCCCGGATGGGCCAGGCGCGAGAACCAGTTGGGCTTGGGTTGGCTGGCGAGGTCGGTCACAAGTTCAATCCTACCATGGACATCACTCCCGCGCAGGCGGGTATCTGAGCCGCGCTGGTGTCCCTGGCCGGGTCCGGCTTTCGCCGGACGGGCCTATTCTCCACTTACGCGAAGCGCCAGCGCCGCCGCAAACGGGCAAAACGCCACGGAGACGAGCGAAATCGCGCTCAGGAACAGGAAGGCGGCATTGCTGCCCTCCGGCGCGCCGATCGCGGCTACCCCGAAGATCAGCACCGGAATGCAGAGCGGCAGGATCAGCACCGGGGCAAGCAGCCCGCCGCGCTTGAGCGATACCGTCACCGCCGCGCCGATGGTGCCCAAGGCGGTGAGCGCCGGCGTGCCGACCAGCAGCGCCAGCACCGTGTCGACCCAGGTCGCCTGGTCCATCGCCAGCAGGACCGCCAGGATCGGGCTCGCCACCACCAGCGGCAGGGCGGTCAGCAGCCAGTGGGCCACGAGTTTTGCCGCCACCACCGCCTCGAGCGGAATCGCCGCATGGCGCAGCAGCAGCAGGGAGCCGTCGTCCTCGTCGGCGCGGAACAGCCGGTCGAGGCCGAGCAGCATCGAAAGGAACGCCGCGATCCACACGATTCCGGGCGCGAGCTGGGCCAGCAGCACCCGGTCGGGGCCGATGGCAAAGGGCACCACGGCCCCCACCATCACAAAGAACAGCACAAGCGTCAGCGCATCGCCGCCCAGCCGCGCCGCCAGCCGCAGATCGCGGCCGATGATGGCGAGGATGGCGCTCATTGCGGTGCTCCGAGCCGGAGGGAGCGGTGGTTGGCGGTCAGCGGCAGGTGCTCATGCGTCGCCACCACCACCCCGCCACCCTGCGCGGCATGCGCGTCGATCATCTCGGCCACCAGCCGGCTGCCGGCCGCGTCGAGCGACGCCGTCGGCTCGTCGAGCAGCCAGACCGGCCGCCGGCTGACCAGCAGGCGGGCCAGGCCGAGCCGCCGGGTCTGCCCCGCCGACAGCACTCCGGCATCCAGTTCGGCCGTGTGGGCGAGGCCGACGCGGTCGAGCGCAGCCGCGGCATCGATCCCGCTCGGACCGTACATCGTGCGCCAGAAGGCAAGGTTTTCGGCCACTGTCAGCCGGGTCTTCACCGCCGCGCCATAGCCGAGGAAATGCAGGTGCGGCGCGTCGGCTTCGGCGCCCGCCACTCTGCCGCTGTCGGGGTGGAGCACGCCCGCCAGGGTCAGCAGCAGGCTCGATTTGCCGGCGCCGTTCGGTCCCTCGACCACCAGCACCTCGCCGGCGCCGAGCCGCACCGTCAGCGCCTCAAACAGGGTCCGGCCGCCCCGGGTGAGCGTCAGGTCGCTGCCCATGAGCAGCGCGGGCGGAGGGGGCGGGATCGGAGCCATGGCGGTCATGCCTATTTCAACCAATGGCGAGGCTGGCAAGCGTCATATTCATTGACTATAAGGCCCTCAAAGTCTGGAACGTTTCCAGACTGGCGCCCGGTCCCGGCGCGGTTTCAAGCGTCTCGGGGCCGCTCTCGCTGCCTTCAACCCTTTGAACAGGCGGACACGTGACCCAATCGCTCAACAGCTTCAAGTCCAAGACCACTCTGACGGTCGGGGACAAGACCTACACCTATTACTCTTTGCCGCTGGCCGAAAAGAACGGCCTGCCGGGGGTCAGCAAGCTGCCGCACTCCATGAAGGTGGTGCTCGAGAATCTCCTCCGCTTCGAGGACGGCATCACCGTCACCAAGACCGATATCATGGCGATCGCCCAGTGGCTGAGCGACCGCACCTCCGAGCACGAAATCTCGTACCGCCCGGCGCGCGTGCTGATGCAGGACTTCACCGGCGTCCCCGCCGTGGTGGACCTCGCGGCCATGCGCGACGCAACGGCGGCGCTCGGCGCCGATCCGCAGAAGATCAATCCGCTGGTCCCGGTCGATCTCGTCATTGACCACTCGGTGATGGTGGATTCGTTCGGCACGCCGCTCTCGTTCCAGCAGAACGTCGAGCTCGAATATGAGCGCAATGGCGAGCGCTACGAGTTCCTGCGCTGGGGCCAGAAGGCGTTCGACAATTTCCGCGTCGTGCCGCCCGGCACCGGCATCTGCCACCAGGTCAATCTCGAATACCTCGCGCAGACCGTGTGGACCCGCAAGGACGACGAGTCCGGCGAAATCGTCGCCTATCCCGATACGCTCGTGGGCACCGACTCGCACACCACCATGGTCAACGGCCTTGCCGTTCTCGGCTGGGGCGTGGGCGGCATCGAGGCCGAGGCGGCCATGCTCGGCCAGCCCATCACCATGCTCATCCCCGAAGTCGTCGGCTTCAAGATGACGGGCAAGATCAACGAAGGCATCACCGCCACCGACCTCGTGCTGACGGTCACCGAGATGCTGCGCAAGAAGGGCGTCGTCGGCAAGTTCGTCGAATTCTACGGCCCCGGCCTCGACTACCTCTCGCTCGAGGACCAGGCGACGATCGCCAACATGGCGCCCGAGTATGGCGCGACCTGCGGCTTCTTCCCCGTCGATGCCGACACGCTCAGCTATCTCGAGACCTCTGGCCGTGACGCCGCGCGCGTGGCGCTGGTCAAGGCCTACTCGGAAGCCCAGGGCATGTATCGCACCACCGAATCGGCCGACCCGGTGTTCACCGACACGCTCGAGCTCGATTTGAGCACTGTCGTGCCGTCGCTCTCGGGCCCCAAGCGCCCGCAGGACCGTGTTGCGCTCAAGGATGCGGCGGCGGGCTTTGCCACCGCGCTCAAGGACATCGCCGGCGGCCGCAAGGAGCGCACCAAGCTGCCCGAATCGGTCGGCGAAAGCCGCTTCGTCGATGAAGGCGCCACCGGCGTCGACGACATTCCCGAGGAAGCGAGCCTGCCCGATGCCGGCACCTTCGCCGTCGATGGCGAGACCTTCCGTCTCGATGACGGCCACGTCGTCATCGCCGCCATCACCTCGTGCACCAACACGTCGAACCCCTCGGTGCTGATCGCTGCCGGTCTCGTGGCGCGCAAGGCGCGGGCGCTCGGCCTCAAGGCCAAGCCCTGGGTCAAGACCTCGCTGGCGCCCGGCTCGCAGGTTGTCACCGACTACCTCACCGCGGCCGGCCTCCAGGCCGACCTCGATGCGCTCGGCTTCAACCTCGTGGGCTATGGCTGCACCACCTGCATCGGCAATTCCGGTCCGCTGCCGACCGCCATCTCCGAGTGCATCAACGAGAACGATCTCGTTGCCGCCTCGGTGCTCTCGGGCAACCGCAATTTCGAAGGCCGCGTGAACCCCGACGTGCGCGCCAACTATCTCGCCTCGCCGCCGCTAGTCGTTGCTTACTCGATCGCCGGGTCGATGAACGTCAATGTCGCGACCGACCCGCTCGGCACCGGCACGGACGGCAAGCCGGTCTACCTCAAGGACATCTGGCCCTCCAACAAGGAGATCGCCGACATCGTCCGCAAGGTCATCACGCCGCAGATGTTCCTCGGCCGCTACTCCGACGTGTTCAAGGGCGACGAGAACTGGCAGGGCATCGCCGTCGAAGGTGGCGAGACCTACAAGTGGAACAGCGGTTCAACCTATGTGCAGAACCCGCCCTATTTCGAGGGGCTGCGGATGACGCCCGAGCCGGTCACCGACATCAAGGATGCGCGCATCCTGTCGCTGTTCCTCGATTCGATCACCACCGACCACATCTCGCCGGCCGGCTCGTTCAAGGCCGGCACGCCTGCCGGCAAATACCTCACCGAGCGGCAGGTCGCGCCCAAGGACTTCAACTCCTACGGCGCGCGCCGCGGCAATCACGAAGTGATGATGCGCGGCACCTTCGCCAATATCCGCATCAAGAACCAGATGCTGCCCGGAGTAGAAGGCGGTTTCACCAAGGGGCCGGATGGCACGCAGATGTCCATCTACGACGCGGCGATGGAATACGCCAAGTCGGAGACGCCGCTCGTGGTGTTCGCCGGCAAGGAATACGGCACCGGCTCGTCGCGCGACTGGGCGGCCAAGGGGACGCGCCTATTGGGCGTGCGCGCCGTGGTGGCGCAGTCCTTCGAGCGCATCCACCGCTCGAACCTCATCGGCATGGGCGTGCTACCGCTGCAGCTCGCCGAGGGCGAGAGCTGGCAGTCGCTGGGTCTCACCGGTGATGAAACCATCTCGATCGAGGGGCTGACGACGCTGACGCCGCGCTCGGCGGTCACCGTCCGGATCACCTTCAAGGACGGAACGGTCAAGGACGTCGTCACCCGCTGCCGCATCGATACGATCAACGAGCTGGACTATTACCGCCATGGCGGCATTCTCCACTACGTGCTGCGCAACCTCGTCGCCGCCTGACCCGTCACGTGAGCGGTCGTCATCCTCGACCGCCGCTCACTGTTCCGCACGCCAATTTGACTCGACGCCCCCACCGCCGCCTGCCTAAAAAGGCGGCATGAAATCGATCTCACTGCTCGCCGTTCTCGCCGCGGCCGCGCTGGCCGTTTTGCCTGCCGCGGCCGGCGAAATCCGCATCAATCCCAAGGCGGTGGTCGAGCTGTTCACCTCGCAGGGCTGCTCGTCCTGCCCGAAGGCGGACGCGAAGTTTGCCCAGTTGCAGGGGCGCGAGGACGTCATCGCGCTCGCCTGGCACGTCGACTACTGGGACTATATCGGCTGGCCCGACACGTTCGGCGCGCCCGAAAATTCCGACCGGCAGCGGGCCTATGCCGAAAGCTGGGGGTCGTCCCGTATCTTCACCCCGCAGCTGATCGTCAACGGCACCAAGGGCGTCGTCGGCTCACGCGAGACCGATGTCGAGGGGGCGCTGGCGGAGGCAAGGCTCGACCTGCCGGTCCATCTCGAACTCAAGGGCGACATGCTCAAGGTCAGCGTCGCGGCCAAGCCGGGCGCGGGCGCGGCGGTCGTCTGGCTCGTCACCTACAGGGACCACGCCTCTGTCATGATCGAGCGCGGCGAGAACGCCGGCAAGACCATCGACTACACCCAGATCGTCACCGGCAAGCAGATGCTGGGAGCGTGGGAGGGCGGTGAGGGCACGACCCTCAAGCTGCCGCTCTCCGAGCTCAGCGCCAATGGCAGCAATGGGGCCGTCATCCTCGTCCAGTCCGACAAGGAAGGCCTTCCGGGCCCGATCCTGGGCGCCGCGAGCATCCTGCTCTAGGAGCAGATCCGATCACTGGCGGCCAAAACAAAACTCCCGCCAACGAGGGCGGGAGCTTGGAATGACTGTGCATGGAGATAGATGTGAGTGGCGCCGGGCATCATGGTTTGGGGGCTCGGTCAGCCCGGCGCCACTCACTGGAGGCAATGGTTGAACCTTGCCGTCCCAATCGGGCTGAAGCGCGGACACAATGTGGCGGCAATGGGATATTTGCTTAACCGGGCGGTCAACGCCGACGGTACGGAGCGGCTTGCGCGACCCGGCGTTTGATCGCAAGATGACGATAGTGTCACAGGGACGTAGCGAGTGTCCGAGGCCGACCCACAGCAGCAAGGCGCCCAACTTCTCGATTTCCTGAACCCCGGCGGGAGCAATCCCGGCATGGGAGGCGGCCCGCAGCCGCCGCGACAGAAGCCCTTTGTCGGTTTCGACCGGCGTGAGCTCAACACCATCCTCAATCTTTACGGCCGCAAGGTCGCCTCCGGCGAGTGGCGCGACTACGCCATGGACTTCCTCAAGGACCGGGCACTGTTTTCGATCTACAAGCGTGCCTCCGAACGTCCACTTTACGTTATCGAGAAGAACCCCAGGCTCAGGAACCGGCAGGGCCAGTACATGGTCACCATCGAGGACGGCCGGGTGCTCAAGCGCGGGCACGAGCTGGATACGGTGCTCCGCGTGCTCGAGCTCGCTGTCGTCAGGTGATCCTGGTGCGCAAAGCGCGCAGCGCCGATGCGCCGGCGATGAGCGCGGTGCTGATCGCGTCCATCACCGAGCTTTGTGCCGCCGACCACGATAACGACCCCGATAGACTGGCAGAGTGGCTCGCCAACAAGACGCCCAGCGGCGTCGCGGCGTGGTTCGACAATCCGGACAACACGCTCGTCGTGGCGGAGCACGGTGGGCAGATCGCTGCCGTTCGCGGCTTCAGCGCCTCGCGCGAGATCACTCTCAACTACGTCGCCCCCGCACACCGCCTTGCCGGCGTCAGCACCGCGCTGCTCGAAGCAATGGAACTGGAACTGGGGCCGGGCGAGGCGCGCCTCAACTCGACGGCGACCGCGCGCCATTTCTACCTCGGTCGCGGCTGGACGGAGGCGGGCCATCGGGGCATCGCAGGCTATCCGATGCGGAAACTGCTGGGCTAAAGCGCCCGCTGCATGTGGACGATGTCGAGCCAGCGGTCGAATTTGTAGCCCAGCGCCTCGTAGCGGCCGATCATGCGGAAGCCTTGCTTGGCGTGGAGGCGGATGGAGTTTTCGCGCTCCGCGGTGATGACGGCGAGCATCTGCTTGAGGCCCGCTCGGGTCGAATCCTCGATCAGCCGGGCGAGCATCTTGCCGCCGATGCCCTGTCCGATGACGGCCGGCGCCAGATAGATCGAGTCCTCGCAGGTGAAGCGGTAGGCCTCGCGCGGGCGATAGGTCGAGGCGTAGGCGTAGCCGACGACCTCGCCGCCCATCTCGCCGATCAGCAGCGGGTGGCCCTTGCCGGCGACGGCGGCGAAGCGGTTGGCCATTTCGGCTTCGTCGGGCGCGCTGGTCTCGAAGGTGATCACTGTCTCGCGGACGTAGTGGCCGTAGATCTTCGTCACCGCCGGGATGTCGTCGGGGCGGTAGGGACGCAGGACGAGGTCGCTCATGGAAATTCCGGACAAAAGAAAGGGCCGCGACCTTTCTTAGATCGCGGCCCCTCTTTGTGCCAATCAGACTTGCTTAAGCCTGGGATCAGTTCCGCTGCTGGCCGAACAGGCGGAGCAGCATCAGGAACAGGTTCAGGAAGTCGAGGTAGAGGCTCAGCGCACCCATTACGGCGCCCTTCGTCTCCATGTCGCGGCCCATGCCCTCGGCGTAGCTTTCCTTGATCTTCTGGGTATCCCAGGCGGTGAGGCCGAGGAAGATCACGACGCCGATGATCGAGATCGCAAAGCCGAGCGGGCCTGACGGCCAGATGACGTTGACGATCGAGGCGATGATCAGGCCGAACAGGCCCATGATCAGGAACGAGCCGATCTGGGTCAGGTCACGCTTGGTGGTGTAGCCGTACAGGCTCATGCCGCCGAACATTGCCGCCGAGATGAAAAACACCTTGGCGATCGAGCCGCCGGTATAGATGGCGAAGATCGAGGCGAGTGACACGCCCATCACGGCCGCGAAGACCCAGAACAGGATCTGCGTTGCCGCAGGGGACAACTTGTTGATGCCGAAGCTCAGCACCAGCACGAAGGCCAGCGGGGCGAGCATCACCACCCACTGCAGCGGGCTGCCGAACAGCGCGGCGCCGAGCGCGGTAAAGCCGACGATCTGGCCACCCTGCTCGATGAAGCTCTGCGTATAGGTGAGATAGGCGACAAGGCCGGTCACCACGAGACCGATGCCCATGTAGTTGTAGACCTTGAGCATATACGCCCGCAGGCCCTCGTCGATCGCCAGGCCTGCATCAGCCCGGGCGGCGACTGTCGGACGGTCGAATTCAGCCATTTTACTCCCCTTCAAGGAACGACAGGCTCTGGGCTGCAGAGCCTTTGCGGTGGAATATGGATGGGGAGGGGGCCCAATACAAGGCCCGCGCTCCTTCCTCACCAAACTGTAATCGTTAGCACACAAAGGGTTAGCGCGGTCAGTTGCCGCAGCCTGTCACAAACTTGCGGTGGCGACTCACTATGCTACGGTCGTTGTGGCGCTGGTGGTCCGAATCGGCGCGCATTTCGGAGACGGGTCAGTTGCCCAGGCTCTTTACCGGCCTCGAAGTCCCCTACGACGTGCAACTTGCCCTGTCGCTGAAGCGCGGCGGCCTCCTCGGGGCCCGCTGGATCGATCCCGAAAACTACCACATTACGCTGTGTTTCATCGGCGATGTCGACAACCATGTCGCCGACGAAGTGAGCTACGAACTCGACCGAGCCGCCAGTTTCGAGAGCTTCCGGCTGCGTCTGTCGTACCTTGGCACTTTCGGCGGCGACAAGCCGCGGGCACTTTATGCGGGCGTTGAGAACAACGAGGCGCTGCAGCGCCTGCAGGCCATGCATGAGCGCATCCTCCGCCGGGTCGGCCTCGCGCCCGATGCCCGCAAATTCGTCCCCCATGTGTCGCTGGCGCGCCTGCGTGGTGCCTCCGCCATCGAGGTCGCCGATCTCATCCACCATATGGGACAATTCGCGCCGCTCGAATTCACCGTCCGCCGCTTCGTGCTGTTCTCGTCCAAGAATTCGGTGGGCGGAGGGCCCTATCTGGTCGAGCAGAGCTATTCGCTCGCGGCGGCGTGAGCTGCCCTTAACCCGCCATTAACCATGGCGGGGCGACAGAAATCCCTAGAGAATCCGGCGTCAAATTGCCGACAAGATTGCTGACGATCTTGCACCATGCAATCCGCGCCCGGGCTTTGAGAGCTTGGTAACCATAGCGTGTCAGCTTTGAAGGCGATCTCCACGGGCTGCTTCTTGTTCAGGGGTTTCAGGACATGATTTCGATGCGGCGCCGGGTCCTTTCCGGCATGATGGCGACTGCGCTCCTCGGTGCGTGCGTGGCGCCAGTGTTCGCACAGGCTCAGCCGCAGGATCTGGGCACGTTCAAATCTTGGACCGCCTGGAAGGGTGCCGACGAGAACGGCGCCATCTGCTTCGTTTCGGCCGCGCCCGAGAGCAGCGAGCCTAAGGAAGTGGGCGGCAAGCCGATCAATCGCGACGCTCCGCATTTCCTCATTATCCACCGCGACCGTGCGCCGGCGGTGAACGCCGATGGCACCGCCGCCAAGGATGCCAACGGCGCTCCGGTGTTCCGCAAGGTTCGCAACGAAGTGCAAACGCTGGTGGGCTATCCGATGAAACCCACCACCGACAGCTTCTTCCACCAGGCGATCGTCGACGGCAAAGCCTATCCCATGAAGTCGATTGCCGACGATCCGGCGACCAACATTGTCGACAGCGAAGCGGCCTGGCTCGCTTCCACCGACGACGAGGCCGGGTTCGTCACGGCCCTCAAGGCGGGTTCCAAGCTGACCGTCAAGGGCACGTCGGGCCGGGGTACCGAGACCACGGACACCTATTCGCTGTCGGGCATCACTGCCGCCATGCAGGCTATCGACACGGCCTGCCCGTAACCCGGAACGCCGGGCCGTCTTCATGCATTGAGGATGGCACCCGCTCTGCGCTAAACGAGGGCCATGATGCTTGCCCGCCTTGCTCCATTCGCCGTCCTGGTCGCGCTGTGCGCGACGCCCGCTGCTGCGCAGTCCGTGCAGGCGCTGGGCGAGTTCCGCGACTGGGCAGCCTATTCGGCGGCCGATGGCACCGGCCAGGTCTGCTTCGCGCTCAGTAAGCCCACCGACGTGTCGCCCGCTGTCGATGGCTACACGCAGGCCTATCTCTATTTGACCAACCGCCCGGCCGAGGGCGTCAGCAATGAGGTAAATCTCGTTGCCGGGTTCATCTTCGCGCCCGATCAGCCGGCGACCCTCACCGTCAGCGGCAAGAGCTTCGACCTGTTCACCCAGCGCGACGCCGCCTGGCTGCTCGACGCGACGCAAAACGACGACCTCGCGGGCGCCCTCCGCGCCGGCTCGACGGTGACCGTCGAGGGCACGAGCGAAAAGGGTATTCTCGTCACCGAGACCTTCTCGCTGTCGGGTGCTACCGCCGCCAGCCGCGCTATCGGCGGCTGCTGACCGTCCGCATCCAGGCGTCGCCCACTCCCCGCATACCAGCCCTTCTTTGCGCGGCCGGGCGCATTATGTTATGCCCCGCGCCTTCAAAGCCCCGGACCCAAGCCCTTTGAGTATCGCTCTCAATCTCGACCATGCGAGCCAGCCCGCACGCCCCCAGGCGCAGCGACGGACCTCGCTCGTGGGGCTGTCCAAGCACGAACTGCGCACCGCCCTGGCGAGCGAACTCGGGCTCGACGAACGCGAAGCCAAGATGCGCGGCAGCCAGTTGTGGAACTGGATCTATCATCACGGCGTCACCGATTTCGACCGGATGAGCAACATCCAGAAGGGAGTGCGCCAGAAGCTGGCCGACACCTTCCTGCTCGACCGGCCCGAAATCGTCTCCGAGCAGATTTCGGTCGACGGCACGCGCAAATGGCTGTTCCGCTACCGCGATCCCAAGAATCCGCTGCTGCCGCCGGTCGAGATCGAGACGGTCTATATCCCTGAGTCCGATCGTGGCACGTTGTGCGTCTCCTCGCAGGTGGGGTGCACGCTGACCTGTTCGTTCTGCCACACCGGCACGCAGACGCTGGTGCGCAACCTCACCGCGGGCGAAATCCTCGGCCAGGTGCTGATGGCGCGCGAGCGGCTGGGTGACTTCCCGGGCGGCGTGCGCCCCGACGATGGCGGCCTCGTCCCCGCGCCCCGCGGCTCCGGTGGCAGCGAAGGCGACAACCGCGCCATCACCAATGTGGTGATGATGGGCATGGGCGAGCCGCTCTACAACTACGATAACGTCAAGAACGCCCTTCTGATCGCGTCGGCCGAGGATGGCATCTCGCTGAGCAAGCGCCGTATCACCCTCTCCACTTCGGGGGTCGTCCCCTATATCGAGCCCACCGGGCGCGAGATCGGCGTCATGCTGGCCATCTCACTGCACGCGGTGCGCGACGATCTGCGTGACATGCTGGTGCCGATCAACAAGAAGTACCCGCTCAAGGATCTGATGGCCGCCATCCGCGCCTATCCGGGGCTCAGCAATGCGCGTCGTGTGACGTTCGAATACGTCATGCTGCGCGATATCAACGACTCCGACGCCGATGCGCGCGAACTGGTGCGGCTGTTGAGCGGCATTCCGGCCAAGATCAACCTCATCCCGTTCAATCCGTGGCCCGGCACCAACTACGACTGCTCGTCTTCGGCGCGCATCGAGAAGTTCGCCGACATCGTCAATCGCGCCGGCTATGCATCGCCGGTGCGTACGCCGCGTGGCCGCGACATCTTCGCGGCCTGCGGCCAACTCAAGAGCGAGACCGAGCGGCTCAAGAAGAAGGATCGCGAGGCACTCACCAGTGCCTGAGCTCACCACGATCGGCTTCGACGCGGACGACACGCTGTGGCATCACGAGAAATACTTCGTGGCCACCAAGGAGCAGTTCGTCACGCTGCTGTCGGACCATGCCGACGCGTCGCGCGTTGGCCAGCAACTGCATGACACCGAGATCGCCAACGTCCTGCACTATGGCTTCGGCGTAAAGAGCTTCACGCTGTCGATGGTGGAGACCGCCATCGCCGTCACGTCGGGCAAGGTTCCGGCGCCGGTGATTGCCTCTATTCTCGAGCTCGGCCGCGCGATGCTGGTGCATCCGGTCGACCCGTTCCCGGGCGTGCGTGAGACGCTCGAGGCGCTGCGGCCGCACTACAAGCTGCTGGTCGTTACGCGTGGCGATCTGTTCGATCAGGAGCGCAAGCTCGCGGCCTCCGGCCTCCTGGGCTATTTCGACGAGATCGAGATCGTGTCGGGCAAGACGCGGCTCGTCTATGACCGCATCTTCACGCGCCACGGCAATGGTCCGGGCCGCGCCATGATGATCGGCAATTCGATGCGCGCCGACGTGGTTCCGGCCATCGAGGCCGGCGCCTATGGCGTCCATATCCCGTCCGAGCATGTGTGGTCGATGGATCTCGACGACGACCCCCGTGACGCCGCGCGCTTCAAGCGGCTCGAGAGCATTTCCGCGGTGGTGCCGCTGGTGACGGAGATCGGCTGAGGGGGCGCTGGTATGGCGATCGAGATCAGGAAGCTCGTGGCCGGAGATGAGCAGGTGCTTGGCAACGTCGCGCCGGGCGTCTTCGACGAGCCGGTTCGCCCCGACCTCGCCCGCCGCTTCCTCGCCACGCCCACCTACCGCATCTTCGTTGCGCTCGATGGCGATCTTGTCGTCGGCATGGTGACGGGCTTCACCCACTTCCATCCCGACAAGGACGAAGAGTTCTTCGTCAACGAGCTTGGGGTGGATGACGACTACCGGCGTCGCGGCATCGGCGAGGCCCTGCTGCGCGCCATCCTCGCCGAGGCCAAGGCAATGGGCTGCCCCGATGCATGGCTCGGCACCGAGCAGATCAACGCTCCGGCCCTCGCTCTCTACCGCAAGGTGATGACCGGCGGGGACACCGAGGAAGCGATGTCGATCTTCACCTACGAACTCACGTCCCGCTAGCGCCGGCCATGCGCGGCGGCTCGCGGCCTGATGCCCGGCATGCTAGGCTCGCGCTGCCATCAAGGAGGTGCCCGAATGTACGTCCTGCATATGGAACATTCCGTCCCCGACTATGCGGCCTGGAAACAGCGCGGCTTCGATCCCGATCCGCTGGGCCGCCGCCAAATGGGCGTGACCCGCTATCGTATCGGCAGGAAGGCCGGCGACCCCAATCATGTGATGATCGAGCTCCAGTTCGAAACGACGGATGCGGCCAGCCGCATGGCCGCCGCGCTGCAGCAGATGTGGGTGGGCGCGCAGGCCCGCGGGCTCATCGGGGTGCCGCAGCTCACGCAGTTCGAGATCGTCGAGGACGCCGTTCTCTAGCTTTCGCCGCGGATCCACTCGAGCTTGTGGCTCGCGCCGTCCCGCCCCAGCGCCTTCACCAGCGCCGGCAGAATGGCACGCAGCTCGTCCTCGAGCACGAAGGGCGGGTTCACCACGATCATCCCCGAGCCGTAGAGCCGGCCGGCCACGGGGCGCTCGACCAGCAGTTCGGCACGCAGCACCTTGACGATCCCGGTCGCCTTGAGAGCAGCGACGAAGCCGGCGACCTCGCGCGGTTCCTTGAGCGGATACCACAATGCGTAGAGGCCGGTGGCCCATTTGCGGTGCGCCTTCGCCAGCCCCTCGGCCAGCCGCTGCCATTCACCCGCTTCCTCGAAGGGCGGGTCGATCAGCACAAGGCCGCGTTTCTCCTTGGGCGGCACATAGGCATTGAGCGCCAGCCAGCCATCGAGTTCGGTGACGCGCGCCTGGATATCGCCCTCGAACAGCGCCGCGAGCTTCATCACGTCCCGCGGGTGCAGCTCCAGCGCCGAGAGGCGGTCCTGCTCGCGGAACAGTTTTCGCGCCAGCAGCGGCGAACCCGGATAGCGTGCCAGAGTGCCGTTCTGGTTTTCGCCATTGACCACGTCGAGATAGGGTTGGATCAGTGTTCTGGGTTTCGCAGCCAGTTCGGCCTTCAGCAGCCTGCCGATACCGTCCATCCACTCGGGTGACCGTTTCGCTTCGTCGCCAGTCAGCGAATAGCGGCCGAGCCCGGCATGGGTGTCGATGACGCGGAACGCGGACGGCTTGAGCTTGAGATACTCGATCAACCGCGTGAGGATGATGTGCTTCATCACATCGGCGAAATTGCCGGCATGGAAGGCGTGGCGGTAGTTCATGCGTGTCGGGCTTGCGCGGTGAGGATGATCGCCGCGAACACCGTGAACACGCCGGCAAAGCCCCAGTTGAGCAGCCGCTCGACCCACTTTGTACGGCGGAAGGCATCGGCGATGAGCTGGGCGAAGGTGACCGTCAGCACCAGGGGCGGGATGGAGACGATGATGAACTCGAAGCCGAGGAAGAACAGCTTCTGGCTCGCGGCCGGATCGTGCGCGTCGACGAATTGCGGCAGGAAGGTCACGAAGAACAGCACGACCTTGGGGTTGAGCAAATTGATGCCGACGCCGGTCAGATAGCTCTGCCAGAGCGTCGGCGTCTCGCGTCCTGCCGCCGACAGCCGCAGGCCGCCGCCGTGAACGATCGCCTGCCAGGCGAGCCAGAGCAGATAGGCCGCGCCGATGATCTTGAGGGCAAGGAAGGCGGGCGGCGCCGCGACGATCAGCACCGAGATGCCGACGGCGGCCAGCGTCGTATGCACGACGATGCCGCTCATCGCGCCGGCACCCACGGCAATGCCGTGCCAGAAGCCGTGGTTGATCGCGCGGCTGATCTGCAGCGCCATGTCCGGTCCGGGCGTAATGGCAAGAACCAGCGCGGCGAGCGCGAAAGCCAGGATCGTGGCCGTGTCGGGAAGGAAGCTCATCGCGCGTTCTTGCCATGCCGTCTGGCAACTTGAAACCCCGCTCCGGCTGAGCAACATAGCCGCCATGACGACGCCAAGCATCCGTCCCGCCACCTCCGCCGACCTGCCACGTGTGCGCGATCTCGCCTATCGCATCTGGCCCGAGGCCTTTGCCGGCGTGCTGCCGGCGGACCGGATCGGGCCGATGCTCGATGAGATCTATGCGCTCGAGACGCTCGAAGCCGACATCGCCGAGCGGGACCATCGATACTGGCTGGCCGGCACCGCGGAGGCGGATCTTGGCTTCGGTTCAGCCTACCGGGCCGATGGCCGGGTCTGGATCAAGAAGCTCTATCTGCTGGCGGAATCCCGCGGCCTCGGGCTCGGCAAGGGTCTCATCGCCGCGGCGCGTGCTCATTTCGGCGAGGACCTGCCGGTGGCCCTCTTTGTCAATGATGGCAACGCCAGGGCCATCGCCTTCTACCGCTCGCAGGGGTTCGAGGTCGAAAGCCACGTGCCGGTGCAGATGGGGCCGTTCCGGTTCACGGACTATGTCATGGTGAAGCGGCCCTAGCCCCCGATTTGGGCCGCAACGCCCCCGGTTGCGCTTGGCGGGGCGCTTCACTAGGGTGCGCCCCGATTTCCGGGCCCTTCCGGCCCGTGCCGCCTTCGGAACCCTGCTGCCATGACCAATACCATCAAGAAGATCGTGCTCTCCTATTCGGGCGGTCTCGACACCTCCATCATGCTCAAATGGCTACAGGAGCACTACCAGGCCGAGATCGTCACCTTCACGGCCGACCTCGGCCAGGGCGAAGAGCTGGAGCCGGCCCGCAGGAAGGCCGAGATGTTCGGCATCAAGGACATCCGCATCGTCGATGTGCGCGAAGAGTTCGTGCGCGATTTCGTCTTCCCCATGTTCCGCGCCAATGCGCTCTATGAGGGCCAGTACCTGCTCGGCACCTCCATTGCGCGCCCGGTCATTGCCAAGCACCTGGTCGAGATCGCCGAGGAGACGGGTGCCGATGCCATCGCGCATGGCGCCACCGGCAAGGGCAACGACCAGGTCCGCTTCGAGCTCACCGCCAATGCGCTCGCGCCCAACCTCAGGGTCATCGCACCGTGGCGCGAATGGGATTTGCGCTCGCGCACCGCGCTGCTCAACTACGCCGAGAAGAACCAGATCCCCATCGCCAAGGACAAGCGCGGCGAAGCGCCGTTCTCGGTCGATGCCAATCTGCTCCACACCTCGTCCGAGGGCATGGTGCTCGAGGATCCCGCCGTGCCGGCGCCGGACTATGTCGCGCAGCGAACCACCGATCCCGAGAAGGCGCCCAACGAGCCCGAGGTCATCACGATCGGCTTCGAGCGCGGCGACGCGGTTTCGGTCAATGGCGAGAAGCTGTCGCCGGCCGAACTGCTCACCAGGCTCAACGAACTCGGTGGCAAGCACGGCGTGGGCCGGCTCGATCTTGTCGAGAACCGGTTCGTGGGCATGAAGTCGCGTGGGCTCTACGAGACGCCGGGCGGCACGATCCTGCTCGCGGCGCATCGCGGCATCGAGTCCATCACGCTCGACCGCGGCGAGGCGCACCTCAAGGATGAGCTGATGCCCAAATATGCCGAGCTCATCTACAATGGCTTCTGGTATTCGCCCGAACGCGAGATGCTGCAGGCCGCCATCGACCACACCCAGCGCTTCGTGGCCGGCGAGGTTACGCTCAAGCTCTACAAAGGCAGCGCCAATGTGATTGCGCGCTCGTCGCCCAATTCGCTCTACAACATGGATCTCGTCACCTTCGAGGAAGGCGCGGTCGCCTACGACCATCACGACGCCGAAGGTTTCATTCGCCTCAACGGGCTCCGGCTCAAGACTTATGCCGCGCGGCGGATCGCACAGGGCAAGTAGTTTCCGGAGCTAGTGGCGTCCCGTAAGGGACGTCCACAATGCGCATGGTTGACGCCCGTTAACCATAAACTCCCGACACTGGCGGCCGTCAGTTTCGGGAGTTTGTTATGCGTGGTCTGCGTTTCTGCCTGCTCCTTGCCCCGTTGTGGATATCGCCGGCCTCCGCCGCCGATGTCACCTTCTCGGGAACGCTGACCGGCATCTGTGCTCTTGCCCTGTCGACACCCGGCACGCTCGGGCTCACGGCCGGCGGCGTGGTGTCGAGCACGGCGGGACTGCCGGCGGTGCTGTCGATCCTCTCGATCGGCACCAACACGCTCACCGTCAATCCGCCGGTCTGGGTCAGTACGCCCGGGGGCTACACGGCCGGCACCGAAGTCGCCGAAGTCGCCTATAGTGGCCTTAGCGGGCTCGGCATCGCCAACCAGGCCTTCACATCCTCCGTCACCACGCGCTCGATCAGCACGCTGCCGCTCAGCCTGCTGACGATGAACGCGCAGATTTCCAATTCGCTGGGCTTTGCCGCGGGCGCCTACCAGATGAAGGTGGTGGTCACATGCAGCTAAGGCTCCTGCTCGCGGCCGTTCTCGCGACGGCCGTCTCCCCGGTGCTGGGCTGCACGCTGTCGCTCGGGACGGCGGGAACGCTCGCCCTCAGCTCCGATGGCACGCGCCTTGAAAGCAGCGTCGCCGGCGGTGTCGCCGCGACATTCACCGTGGTCAACCTGTCGCTCGGCACGGCCACCGTCACCGTCTCGCCGCCGCAACTTGTCGCCTACCCGGCGGGCTTCGGCGTCGGATCGGCCAGCCTTGCCGTCGCCTATAGCGGCAGCGGCGTGCTGGGCAGCGTCAACCAGGGTTACACGGGATCCACGACGCAGTTTTCCGTACCGGGACTGCTTTCATTGGCGGTCCTCATGAACGTCAACAACCGGATCAGCAATACGGCGGGGTTCGCCGCCGGCACCTACCAGACGCGCACGGTGGTGACATGCAGCGGCTGATCGCAGTCTCGGTATTCGTCGCCGCCCTGCTCGTCGCGGGCGGCGCCGCCGCACAGTCCCTGTCGCCCATGCGCGCCGCGGGGGACACGCCGTCCGACATCAAGGGGTTCCGGCCCACCATCGGCAATCCCTACACGACATCGATGATCTTCATCGTCACCCCGATGAACCCGGAGTTTACCGAGCCGGTGGGTGGCGCCGTGGTGACGGCGCCCGAGCTCCGCCTGGCCCCTGGGGCGTCGCGTCCGGTGATCGTCAAGTTCAAGATCGATCCTGCGTTCAAGGAGAGAACAATTGGCGTATGCGTCCAGCCCAAGGACCTGGAGGGTCCGATCCTGCCTCGCGTCTGCGGTACTTATGTTGGCCGTCGTCTCAGTGCCCGCGGCTGAAGGCGTCCTGCTGCCGTCGCCGCCGATGGGGCCGGGCGGCGAGGATGCCATCACCACGTCCGAGGGCGTGCGCTGCAGCCAGTCGATCAACTCGTCAGGCGGCTATCTCGATTTCGGCGTCGCCGGCGGCGACCTGTCGAACTACAGCGTGCCCGGTTCCAGCCCGGGGCAACAGAGCGCCATCGGCTATGCGCGCATCATCGTGCCGCTGGGGCCTTCGCCAAAGCGCCTCGACTGCGCGCGCCTCTATGACCTCGAGATCGCGCGGCTCAAGGCGGAAATCGAGATGCTCAAGGTCGGTCTCGAGTAGGAATCTACGCAACTTGGCGCAAAACGTCCGGCCCGCAAGCCCTTGCTCCCGTTGCGTTGTAATCGATTGCAGGGCCTTAAAGCGTTCTTAACGACGCGGCGCTAGATTTCCGGGCAGCGTCGAAGTTGGAGATTTATCGCGGTGACTTCGAAAATGGCGCGTCAGGGCCATTCGGATAGCACTTTGCTGCTCGACGCGGCGCTCGAAAACATACCCTACGGCTTCTGCGTGTGGTCCAGCGAGTTCAAGCTCGTGATGTGGAACCGGCACTATCTCGACCTGTATGGCTTCCCCGCCGACAGCGTCCGCGACGGCATGAGCCTCGACGAGGTGGTGAAGCTGTCCGCCGAGCTGGGCAACCATCCCGACCAGACACCACAGCAGTTCCTGACCGCCTACAAGAAAGAGCTGAGGGCCAACCGGCAGGGGCTGCGCTACAAATCGCGCGAGCTGCTCGCGGCCGGTCGCACCGTCGAGACGGCGCATGTCTTCTCGCCGGGTCTGGGCTGGGTGGTGACGCATGAGGACGTCACCGAGGAGATCGCCAGCTCCGAGATCATCCAGAAACGCCGGCGCGAACTGGAACGGCAGAACATCCGGCTCGACGCGGCGGTCAACAATATCAGCCAGGGTCTGTGCATGTTCGACCCCAAGGGTCGGCTCGTCATCTGCAATGCACCCTATGCCCGCATCTACGATCTGCCCGATGAAATGGTGAAGCCGGGTACGCCGCTCGAGGACATTCTGGGGCACCTGTTCGACACGGGCATGCACTCGTCCAGCTTCGCCACGCGCGAGCAGTACATCACCTGGCGGCATGGCGTCATCGCGCGGGGACTCCACGAGAAAGCCGTGGTCGAGTTCGGCACCCGCATCATCCTCATGCAGCACCATCCGATGAAGGATGGCGGGTTCGTGTCGACGCATGAAGACATCACCGAGCAGCGCCAGCAGGAGGCTCGCATCCAGCACCTGGCGCGGCACGACGCGCTGACCGAGCTGCCCAACCGTGCATTGTTCCTCGACGAGATGGCCGACACCGAAGCGATGATCGAGCGCGGCGAAAAGGTCGCGGTGCTGTGCATCGATCTCGACCACTTCAAATCGATCAACGACATGCTGGGCCACTCGATCGGCGACAAGGTGCTCAAGCAGGCCTCGGCGCGCCTGTGGGGCACGACGCGCGAAACCGATCTGCTTGCACGCCTGGGCGGCGATGAATTCTCCCTGCTGCTGCGCCCGATCGACAAGCCGTCCGACGCCGCCGCGATTGCCGAGCGTATCGTCAAGACCATGACGTCGCCCTTCTCGATCGACGGGCACCAGATCGCCATCGGCGCCAGCGTCGGCATCGCCATCGCGCCGCAGGATGGCGAGACCACCGACGTGCTCATGAAGAACGCCGACCTCGCGCTCTACCGGGCCAAGGCAGAAGGGCGTTCTACCTATCACTTCTTCGAGAAGGAGATGGACGCCGCCATCCAGAAGCGGCGATCCATCGAGAGCGGACTGCGCGCCGCGCTGCAACTCAACGAGTTGCGCGTCGTGTTCCAGCCGCTGGTCGGACTCAAGGAGAACAAGGTCACCTGCCTCGAGGCGCTGCTGCGCTGGCGGCACGATGGCGAGGACATCTCGCCGGCCGAGTTCATCCCCGTGGCCGAGGAAACGGGCCTGATCGTCCAGATCGGCGAATGGGTCCTGCGCGAGGCGTGCAGCGCCGCCGTGCTGTGGCCGACCACAGCGCGCGTCGCGGTCAATCTCTCGCCGGTGCAATTCAAGAACAAGCGGCTGTTCGAAACCATCCATAGCATTCTGGGCGAGACCGGCCTGCCGCCCACCCGTCTCGAGCTCGAGATCACCGAGTCGCTGATGCTCAACGACAATGAGCAGACCCTGCAGACGCTGCATCGCCTGCGCGCCATCGGCATCCGCATCTCGATGGACGATTTCGGCACCGGCTATTCGTCGCTGAGCTATCTGCGCGCCTTCCCCTTCGACAAGATCAAGATCGACCGCTCCTTCATGCGCGATCTCGAGAGCCGCGGCGACAGCCTCGCCATCATCAAGGCGGTGATCGGCCTCGGCCATTCGCTGGGCATGTCCACCACGGCCGAGGGGGTCGAAACCGAGGAGCAGTTGCGCGCCGTGCGCGAGCAGGGCTGCAACGAGGTGCAGGGCTTCCTGTTCTCGCCGCCGCTCGAGGCGGGGCAGGTGCTCACGCTGCTCAACACTGAACAGCGGCCCAAACTCAGGGCCGTGAGCTGAGCCTCGGTCCCGGCCAGTATCGCGAGCTGCTGCGTATCGCCCGCCGCTTCGGCCGCGCCGAGGATGCCGACGATCTGCTGCAGGAGGCGCTGATCGAGGCGATCCGCCACGGTCGCGCCAGCTTCACCGCCAGCGAGGATCGCGCCTGGCTTGTCGGGGTCATCCGCAACAAGGCGCGCATGGCGGCACGGGGCAGCGTTCGCCGCAGTCGGCGCGATACGCGCTGGCTGGCCGAACGCGCATCCCCGGGCGAGAGCGCAGCCACCGACCGCGCCGATGTGCTCGCCGATCTGCCGCCCGCGCTACGGGCCGTGGCGGCGCTGGCGCTGGCGGGCCAGACGCGGCGCGAGATCGCCTACCTCCTCGGCCTCAGCGACACCGCGCTGCGGCAGCGGCTGAGCGCCTTGCGTCGCACCCTGGGGGCACGCGGCGTCGTCATGCCCGAAGGGCTTCCCGGCCTCGGTGGCGGTCTCGACTATGGCCGCATCCGCGATGCACTGGTGCCGATGCTGCACCGGCAGGGCGGCATGATCGCCGCCCACGATCCGGACGGGCATCTTTTCGTGATCCGGGGCTCACAAAAGGCAGATCGGCGGCAATAGTCTCACGGAAACCCCAAGGAGGCTCCCATGATCCCCAAACCGCACCGCGCCAGCATCGTCTACTACGTCTCCGACATCGCCCGGACCGAAGCGTTCTACCGCGACACGCTGGGCATCCCCCTGCAGCGCCAGGAAGGGGCCGAACCGTACTGGCTCACCGGTAGCCTCGACCAGGGGCTCGAGCTCGTCTTCTTTCAGTTGGAGACGACGCGCGGCAATACGCCAGCGCTGATCTTCGATGTCTCATCGGAAGGCGGCATCGATGACATCGTCGCCGCACTGGTCGAAAAGGGCGTCACCATCGTCACCCCGGTCAGCGAGGCGCCGGGCGGCTGGAGTGCCGACTTTCTGGATCCGGATGGCTTTGGCATCGGGCTCTACCAGTCGGAAGACAAGCCGCGCTCGCTGAAGAAATAGCGCTCCGGGACGCGTCCGGCTTCACAGGATGAAATCGGACGTGTCGAGGTGGTGATGGCCCTTGAGCACGATGCGGAAGTCGAAGTTCCCATCGCCATTGGTGTCGCCCGAGATGATCGTGTACCGCGCCGACGCCTTGGTGCCGTAGAACTCGTAGACCAGCTCGCCGCGCGAGTCGCTCAGCTTGCCCTTGCCCTCGAAGTGGAAGGCCTGGTTGCCCGCCTTCTTCGTATTTGCATCGATCGCCGACAGGTCGATCACATCCACTCCCGGCTGGAAGTCCGAGATATAGTCGAACTTGCCGTTGAGCGGGCTCAGCCACTTGTCGGCTGCTCGCGGCTTGGGCAGGTCGCCGGGCAGGAACACGAAACTGTCCGCGCCGTCCCCGCCGTTCATCTTGTCGGCGCCCCTGCCGCCCACGATCGTGTCGTCGCCGCCATGACCCCGGATCGTGTCGTTGCCCGACTTGCCCAGGATGATCTCGCTCGCCGCCGAGCCGCTGAGGACGTTCTTCTTGTTGGTGCCGGTGATCACTTCGGCGACGTCGGCGATGGCGATCGACAGGCTGGCGCTGCCATCGGGTCCCGCACCGTCACCATCGTCGAGGCTGACGGTGACGTCGAGCATCGGGTTGGTCTCGAAGTCGAGGACGGCACCGGCCCTGAGGACCAGCGCATTGCCCTGGATCTCGAACAGCCCGGCATCGGCCCCCGTCAGCGCCAGCGCATTGGCGCCGCCATCGATGTCGTTGACGACGATGTCGGCCACCTTGCGTGCCGTCGAAATATCCGCGGTCTCGTCGAGCGTCGTCACCACCGGCGTCAGCGCCAGTGTTGGCGCATCGTTCACCGCGGTGACGTTGAGAGTCATGGTGTAGGCGGCGGTGCTGGTATCGCTGCCGCCATAGGCGGTACCGCCATTGTCCTGCACGCGGAAGGTGAAGCTGCCGCTCGGGCTGCCGCTGGCGTTCGAGGCAGGCACATAGGTGAGCCTGCCCGCAATGATGTCGGCGACGTCGACGATGGTGCCGGCGGCCAGCGCGGCGCCGTTGAGCTCGAGCCGGCCAGTTGCCGGCACCGTGACGATGGTGACGGCCTTGAGGCTGTTGCCGTCGAGCAGATCGGCAAAGCCGAAATCCGCCGTGGCGAAGACATAGGTCGTGTCCTCGAGCGTACCGACGGTGCTGTCGGCGGCAGTCGGCGCGTCGTTGATCGAGGTGACTACCACGTCGTTGCCGGTGCCACCGGAATAGGTGATCGCGTAATGCGCGCCCTCGACGGTGAAGAACGCGCCTTCGCCCAGTCCAGCGAAGGTGCCGCTCACGGCGTCGCTGCCGTCATTGTCGATGATGGTGAAGCTCGATCCGTCGGTCGGCGTGAAGCCGTTGAGCAGGGTGACGGTGAGACCGCCAGCGAGCGTCACCGTGCCGGTGACGATGATCTGATCGTATTGTGTGCCGGGCGCGGTGCCGGCGATCTCGACATCGTAGGAGGAGCCCACATTGAGCGTAAAGTTGCCCGTCGCCAGCGAACCCGGACTCGACCCTGGTCCAACATGGCCGCCCGAGTTCACTGTCACGCTGCCCACTGAGCCGTCGCCGGCCAGGGTCGCGCCCGAATTCACGGTGACCGCGGAGGTGATGGAGCCGTCGACCTTGAGCGTGCCGCCATTGATGGTGGTCGCGCCGGTGTAGGTGTTGGTGCCCGACAGCGTCTGCGTCCCGGTGCCGACCTTGGTCAGCGCTCCGAAGTCATTGATCGTACCCGAGAAGGAAACCGAATTGTTGGCGGCTCCCACGGTCAGCGTATCCAGGATTTGCACGGTACCCGAGCCGGCGAGCGAACCGATCGTCTCCATGTCCAGTATGCGCAGCATTGCGGAGGAGGTCAGCGAGACCGCCGAGTTGTCGCTGATGGCGTTGAAGCCGCCGAGGGCCAGCGTGCCGCCCGTTACCGAGGTGGCGCCTGAATAGGTGTTCGTGCCCGAAAGGGTAAGGGCACCGGTTCCTTCCTTGACCAGGCCGCCCGTTCCGCTGATGGCGCCGGAAAAGCCAGTGGTTCCGTTGTTGCGCCCCGCGGTCAGCGTCGCGGCGCCGAGCTTCACGCTGGCGGTCGCACCGCCCCCGAGCGAGCCGATCGTCTGGTTGAAGCCGTTGAGATCGAGCGTGGCGAGGTTGCTGACGGAGTAGGCGCTGTCGTCCGAGAACACGTTGGCGACGCCGGCCTTGAGCGTGCCGGCGGAGACGGTGGTGGCGAGGGTGTACATGGCGCCTGCCGACCCGCTCAACGTGAGGGTGCCGGTGCCGACTTTGGTCAGCCCGAAGAACGAAGGGTTGTTGATAATATGCGAGCCGAGGACACCGGAGAAGGTCGTGTCAGTGTTGAGGTTGCCGACGGTGAGAATCTGGTTGCCGGCGCCGCCGCTGTCCGTGCTGCCAAAAACGAGGCCGCTGCCCTCAAGCGAGCCTATGCTGACAGCGCCGGAACTGGTCTGGAGAACAAGATAGCCACCATCAACAATAAGGCGCGCCGACCCGCCTGAGGACGTGTTGAAAAACTGCACGAACGTACCGCTAGTGATGGTGATCGTGGCGTTGCCGGCAGACGAGCTGCTCGCGAACTGAATTGTATTGCCGGTGCCTGTCGACAGGTTCTGCGCGACGCTGGAGTTGTTGGTGATACCTGCCCCGAAGAACGAAATGGCGGTCCCTGCTGCTGCAAGGCTGATCGAGTAAGTCGGGGCATTTGCGTCGAAGGTAATGCCACCGAGCAGAGCGTTGACGCCGCTGATCGTGACGGTTGTCGCGGCTCCGTTGTTCGTGAACTGGGCGATCTCGGCGCCGTCGTCAGGGACGTTCGCAGGGCTCCAGTTCGCCGCAACATTGTAGACGCCGTCCGTGCCGGTCCAGATAGCCATGACATCCTCCGAGATGACTTCGCGCACGCGCGTGCGGCGTTAAGACTGTCTTAACGATAGCATTCGAGAAGTTGTTCAGAGTCAAGCATTTGATCTCCTTACCATTTTCAACGATATTTCAGCTTTGCGGACAGCTCTGGAGAGTGTCCGGCCAATCGGCGCCTGTCCCGCGGATGCGGTGATCCGCATCCCCCTCATGCAGCGAAAGCGCTTGAGAATCCGGGCTTTCCCCACTATGTGAGCCCCCTCTTGGTTTCCCTCTCATCGTTAGGCGGCCCGAAATGGCGTTGCGCAACATCGCGATCATCGCCCATGTCGACCATGGCAAGACCACTCTCATCGACGTCCTGCTCCGGCAGTCGGGCTCGTTCCGCGAGAACCAGCGCGTCGAGGAACGCGCCATGGATTCCAACGATCTGGAGCGCGAGCGCGGCATCACCATCCTCGCCAAGGTGACCTCGCTGGTCTGGAAGGACACGCGCATCAATATCGTCGACACTCCCGGCCACGCCGATTTCGGCGGCGAGGTGGAGCGCATCCTCTCGATGGTCGATGGCGTGGTGATCCTCGTGGATGCCGCCGAAGGCCCGATGCCGCAGACCAAATTCGTCCTCGGCAAGGCGCTCGCGCAGGGCCTCCGGCCCATCGTCGCCATCAACAAGATCGACCGTGCCGACGAGCGCCATCTCGAAGTGCTCGAGGAGATCTTCGATCTGTTCATCGCGCTCGAGGCGACGCCCGAACAGCTCGATTTCCCGGTGCTCTATGGCGCCGCCAAGCAGGGCTGGATGAGCGCCGACCCTGCCGGTCCCAAGGAAACGCTGGCGCCGCTCCTCGACAAGGTTGTCGAATATGTCCCCGAGCCCAAGGTGGAAGACGGGCCCTTCCGCATGCTCGTCACCACCATCGAGCGCAACCCGTTCCTCGGCCGCGTTCTTACCGGCCGCGTCCAGTCGGGCAGCGTCAAGGCGGGCGATCCGGTCCATTCGCTGAGCCGTGACGGCAAGGAAGTCGAGAAGGGCCGCGTCAGCAAGGTCCTCGCCTTCCGCGGTCTTGAACGTACACCGGTCGACCTGGCCGAAGCGGGCGACATTGTCGCCATTGCCGGCCTCGAGGAAACCACCGTCGCCGACACCATCACCATTCCCTCGGTCAGCGAGCCGCTTGCGGCCAAGCCGATCGATCCGCCCACCCTCAGCGTCACCTTCCGCATCAATGACGGCCCGCTCGCCGGCCGTGAGGGCGACAAGGTGCAAAGCCGCGTCATCCGCGACCGCCTGATGCGCGAGGCCGAAGGCAATGTCGCCATCCGCGTCACCGAAGGCGCCGATGCCGATGCGTTCGAGGTCGCCGGCCGAGGCGAACTGCAGCTCGCCGTGCTCATCGAGAACATGCGCCGCGAGGGCTTCGAGCTCACCATCGGACGGCCGCGGGTGGTCATCCGCGAAGAAAACGGGCAGCGTCTCGAGCCGGTCGAGGAAGTCATCATCGACGTCGATGACGAGCATTCCGGCGTCGTCGTCCAGAAGCTCACCGAGCGCAAGGGCGAGCTGGTCGACATGCGCCCCTCGGGCACCGGCCGGCAGCGCCTGCGTTTCTACGTGCCCACCCGCTCGCTCATCGGCTACCAGCCCGAGCTCCTCAGCGACACACGTGGAACGGCGATCTTCAACCGCCTGTTCCATGAGTATCAGCCCTATAAGGGTGCGCTGCCGGGCCGGCGTACGGGCGTGCTCATCTCCAACAGCAGCGGCACCGCCGTCGCCTATGCGCTGTGGAACCTCGAAGAGCGCGGGCCGATGATGATCGACCCCGGCGTCGAGGTCTATGAGGGCATGATCATCGGCGAGCACACCCGCGACAACGATCTCGAAGTGAACCCCATCAAGGGCAAGCAGCTCACCAACATCCGCACCACGTCCAAGGACGAAGCGGTGCGCCTGACGCCGCCCAAGAAGCTCACCCTCGAGCAGTCGCTGGGCTACATCGCCGACGACGAATATGTCGAGGTCACGCCCAAGAGCATCCGCCTGCGCAAGATCGCCCTCGATCCCAACGAGCGCAAGAAGATGATGCGCGCCGCCAAGGCGAGCTGACGCGGCGGGCGGCGTACCACCGCCCTGGCCGCCCCGCGACCTCTCATGGGTTGGCCATTAACCCGTCCTGTGGCATCACGCTGGCTCACCCGCGGGAGTGCTCATGTCCGACTGGATCGTCGAAACCATCACCGCCACCGGCTATTGGGGCATCTTCCTGCTGATGCTGCTCGAGTCGGTGTTCCCGCCGATCCCCTCCGAGCTCATCATTCCGTTCGCCGGCTTTGCCGTGCAGCGCGGCGAGCTCAACCTGTTCGGCGTCCTCGCGGCGACGACGGGCGGCGCCGTCATCGGCATGCTGCCCTGGTATATTGCGGCGCGGCTTTTGGGGCTCGCCCGCACCAAATGGCTGGCCGACCGGATCGGCCGCTGGGTGGCAATGAACTCTGACGAGATCGATGTCGCGAGCGCCTGGTTCCTGCGCTACGGCCCGCTGATCGTCTTCTTCGGCCGTCTCGTGCCGCTCATCCGCACCGTCATTTCCGTTCCCGCCGGCATCGCCGCCATGCCCGCCTGGGCCTTCCTCATCGCCTCGGCGCTCGGTGCGCTGCTGTGGAACAGTATTCTCATCGGCGCCGGCTACCTGCTCTCCTCGCACTACCATCTGGTCGAGATCGTGCTCGATCCGGCGACCATCGCCGTCCTGGTCCTGTGCGTCCTCATCTATGTGTGGCGCGTCGTCACCTGGAAGCCGGGTCTGCCGCCGTAAGTCGGGCTGGACGACTCGCTGCGATCTGGCGCTCACTGCCAGCAGGCGGCGCGGGTGAGGGTACCGGCGCCGGCCCGAGCAGGAGAGTATCGAGATGCATAAATTCGTATCCGCGCTGGCGTTTGCCGCCCTGGCGCTGCCGGTCGCCGTGCAGGCGGGCGAAGAAACCGTGATGATCAAGGGCAGCCAGCGCACCATCCCGGCGACGGTGACACTGCCCGAAGGGCCCGGCCCGTTTCCGTTCGTCGTGATGTATCACGGCACCGGTTCCAACCGGCACGAGGCCGGCAATGGCTACGACCTCCTGGCGCCCAAGCTCGCCGAGGCCGGTATCGCCAGCGCCCGGTTCGACTTCGCCGGCAATGGCGACAGCCCGGTGGACTACAAGGAATACACCTTCTCGAGCGGCGTGGCGGACGGCCAGGACGTCATTGCCTATATGCGCGGCCTCGCGCAGATCGACGATGCGCGGCTGGGCGTTCTGGGCTGGAGCCAGGGCGGCACCATCGCCATGCTCACCGCGGGCCGGCACGACGATGTCCGCAGCGTCGTCACCTGGGCCGGCGCGCTCGACATGAAGGGCGCCTTCGCCGAGCTCTACCCCGAGGCCGAAAAGAACGGTTTTGCGGTCATGGAGTTCGAGTGGCGCACCCCGCTCAACCTGTCGCTCGACTGGTTCAAGGAAGCGCGGAGCACCGACGTCGCGGCCGAGCTCGCCAACTACAAGGGCGCGGTGCTCGCCATTGCCGGCGCCAATGACGATGTCGTGCCGCCGGCCACCACCGATGCCATCGTCGCGGCCGCGGGCGGCGACAACAAGAGCAAGAGCATCATCGATGGCGCCGACCACACCTTCAATATCTTCTCGGGCGACATGAGTGCGTTCAACACGCTCATCGCCCAGACCGTCGACTGGTTCAAGGCGACCCTCTGAGGGTCTGCTGGCATAATTCCGGACCGGGCGGCCGCATGCCGGCTGCCCGCTTCCCTTGTGGGGGACATTCACCTTGTGCCGGCCCCCGCCTTGCGCAAACGCGGAAATTCCCTAGATAAGTCCGCATTCGACGCCCAAGGGGACGCCAATGATCGCATTGCTGCAGACGATTTCCATGCTCCTGAACCTGGTCTGGTGGGTCTTTCTCATCATGATCATCATGAGCTGGCTGATCAGCTTCAACGTCATCAACACGCGCAACCAGTTCGTGGCGAGCGTCTGGCGCATCCTCAACCAGATCACCGAGCCGATCCTCAGGCCCATCCGCCGCATCATCCCGCCGGTGGGCGGGCTCGATCTCAGCCCGATCATCGTGTTCGTCATCATCTTCTTCCTGCAAAGCTTCATCGCCAACGACCTGCCGCGCCTGATGGGGCTCTACTGACCCCCTGGCGGGTCACCGGCGACGGCGTGACGCTGCATCTGCGCGTCACGCCCAATGCCGGCGCCGACCGGATCGAGGGGGTCGAGCAGCGCGGCGATGGCTCGAGCGTTCTCCGCCTGCGCGTCGCCGCCGTCCCCGACAAAGGCCGGGCCAATGCCGCGGTCATCGCGCTCTTGAGCCGCACCCTCGAGGTCCCCAAATCCGCCGTCTCCGTCATTTCGGGCGAGACGGCGCGGCTCAAGACCGTGGCCGTTGCGGGCGACGGCGTGGCGCTGGCGGCCCGGCTCGCCGCCGGCAACCCCCTCAAACCCTAGGAAATCCGCCGCTCTCCAGCGGAAAGCGGTTGAAACTCCTGTGATGTTTTGCCACAAGCGAGCCACAATCCCCTGGGGCGGGGAGGGGTTTCCGCGCACATCTCGCCGGCAGCCGCGCCATAGGAGCGTCCTGGGGGTTCGTTGAACCTGAGGAACCACTATGACCACCATTCTCTGGGCGACCGTCGTCGCGGGTCTGTTGTCGATCGTTTACGGCATCGTGACCACCCGCGGCCTGCTCGCCGCCGATGCAGGCTCCGCCCGCATGCAGGAAATCTCGGCCGCCGTGCGCGAAGGCGCCTCGGCGTATCTGCGCCGGCAATACACCACCATCGCCATCGTGGGCGTCGTGGTGTTCGTCCTCGCCTTCTGGCTGCTCGGCGTCTATGCCGCCATCGGCTTCCTCATCGGCGCCGTGCTCTCGGGCGCCGCCGGCTTCATCGGCATGAATGTGTCGGTGCGTGCCAATGTCCGCGTCGCCCAGGCGGCGACGGCGTCGCTCGCCAAGGGCCTCGACCTCAGCTTCAAGGCAGGCGCCATCACGGGCCTGCTCGTCGCCGGTCTGGGTCTTCTCGGCGTCGCGGTCTACTTCATCGCGCTTACCCAGTGGTTCGGGTTCGATCCGACCAGCCGCACCGTCATCGACGCCCTGGTGGCGCTCGGCTTCGGTGCGTCGCTGATCTCGATCTTCGCGCGCCTTGGCGGCGGCATCTTCACCAAGGGTGCGGACGTCGGCGGCGACATGGTGGGCAAGGTCGAAGCCGGCATCCCCGAGGATGATCCGCGCAACCCGGCCACCATCGCCGACAATGTGGGCGACAATGTCGGAGACTGCGCCGGCATGGCTGCCGACCTGTTCGAAACCTACGTCGTCACCGCGGTGGCCACCATGGTGCTCGCGGCGATCCTGATGCCCACACCCGAGCTCAAGCTCGCAGCCATGGTGCTGCCGCTTGCCATCGGCGGCGCCTGCGTCATCACCTCGATCATCGGTACCTATTTCGTCAAGCTGGGTGCCTCCAACAACATCATGGGCGCCCTCTACAAGGGCCTCATCGCGACCGGCGTGCTCTCGCTCGTCGTGCTGCTGCCGGTTCTGTGGTGGGTGTTCGGCGATCTCAACCTGAGCATCGCCGCGGGCGAGGGCACGGCCATGGCCAAGACCTTCACCCCGTGGAGCCTGTTCTGGTGCGGCGTGTCGGGCCTGGTGATCACCGGCCTCATCATCGTCATCACCGAATACTACACCGGCACGGGCAAGCGCCCGGTCAACTCCATCGCCGAAGCCTCGATCACCGGTCATGGCACCAACGTCATCCAGGGTCTCGCCGTCTCGCTCGAGGCGACGGCCCTGCCGGCCATCGTCATCGTCGCCGGCATCATCGTGACGTTCAACCTCGCCGGCCTGTTCGGCATCGCCTTCGCCGTCGCCACCATGCTGGCCCTCGCCGGCATGATCGTTGCGCTCGATGCCTTCGGTCCGGTCACCGACAATGCCGGGGGTATCGCCGAAATGGCGGGCCTGCCCAAGGAAGTGCGTCACAACACCGACGCGCTCGACGCCGTGGGCAACACCACCAAGGCCGTCACCAAGGGCTATGCCATCGGTTCGGCCGGCCTCGGTGCGCTGGTGCTGTTCGCCGCCTACACGCAGGACCTCATCTACTTCTCGGCCAATGCGCCGGCGGGGTCGATCTTTGCGGGTCTGGGCAATCTCACCTTCTCGCTCGCCGATCCCTATGTCGTCGTCGGCCTCCTGTTCGGCGGCCTGCTGCCGTTCCTGTTCGGTGGCATGTCGATGACCGCCGTGGGCCGCGCCGCGCAGGCGGTGGTGGTCGAGGTCCGTCGCCAGTTCCGCGAGAACAAGGGCATCATGGAGGGCACGTCCAAGCCCGACTATGCCAAGGCGGTCGACCTGCTCACCAAAGCGGCCATCCGCGAGATGATCGTCCCCTCGCTGCTCCCGGTGCTCTCGCCCATCGTGGTGTTCTTCGTGATCTACTGGATCGCGGGCGCCGGCGCGGCGTTCTCGGCCCTGGGCGCCATGCTCATGGGCGTCATCGTCACCGGCCTGTTCGTCGCCATCTCGATGACGGCCGGCGGCGGTGCCTGGGACAACGCCAAGAAGTCATTCGAAGACGGCTTCGTGGATTCCAAGGGCGAGAAGCACTTCAAGGGCTCGGAAGCCCACAAGGCCTCCGTCACCGGCGATACCGTCGGCGACCCCTACAAGGACACGGCGGGCCCCCCCGTGAACCCCATGATCAAAAACACCAACATCGTGGCGCTGCTGCTGCTCGCGGTGCTGGCCCATCTGGGTGGCGTGGCTTAAGAACCGCCGTTCTACCGCCGAGCATGCGAGAGGCCCGGGAGCGATCCCGGGCCTCCTGCCTATGGAGGTTCTAGCCCAGGTAGCGGGCGTCCTCGCCGCGGAGCAAATCTCGGGCATCCCTCGGTACGATCACCCCGTAGCCGATCTGCCCCGCCGTCCAGTACAGCTTTCCTTCTTTGTGATAGCTTGAGAAGTGCAACTCGGCTCCAAGCTTCATGAGGCCCATTTGGATGGCGCTGAGCGAATCGACGCCATAGGCAAAGGACCGCGTCAGCTGCGCCGGCCATTCATCTTCGGGCCACCGGATCTCGTACCAGCAGCGCCAGGCTCCCTCGCTTTCGACCGGCGCCTCGAGTTGCAGGGCGACAGTCTTGTGCTCGCCGGACTTGCAGATCGCCGTCAGTTCTCGCATGCCAATGATCACGACACTCTCCTAGCGGTGCTCTACGAATGGAGGAAGCAGTTCGGCCAGCCTCATTGTAGACACCAGCGAGCCCGAAGGACATCCGACACGGCGTTCAGCATTGGTGCCGGACGCCCCAAAAATCTTACACCCCGCTGTCGATTCCCCCTGCCGCCATTCGTCGTGATACTGAATGGCAGCCACGGAGGGCGTGCCGCGAGATCATGAGGAACCATCATGCGTAAAGTCACCGCCGGCCTGTTTCATTCTCTCGATGGCGCCGTGGAGGCGCCCGACCAGTGGCAGTTCGACAGCTTCGACGACGAGCTCGGTGCCCTCCTGGGCAAGACGCTCGCGACCACCGACACCGTCGTTCTGGGTCGCGTCGGCTACGAGGAGTGGGCGGGCTTCTGGCCGGTCGCCGAGTTCGACGACGACTTCAAGATCTTCATCAACGCCGCGCCCAAGCACGTCGCCTCGCGCACGCTCACCGGCACGCTCGCCTGGAACAACGCACGGCTCATCGATGGCGACCTGCTGGACTTCGTACGCGCGCTCAAGGCCAAGGATGGCCGCGACATCGCCGTGATGGCGAGCATCTCGCTCGTCCGCCAACTCTTTCTTGCCGGCCTCATCGACGAGCTGACACTGATCACCCATCCTGTCGTCGCCGGCAGCAAGTATCGTCGCCTGTTCGACGGTGCGGAAACCGTCCAGCTCGAGCTCATTCGCAACGAAGTGACGAGCAAGGGCAATGTGGTGAGCGCCTATCGGCTCAAGCCCTGATCCATCGGAGGGTGTTCCGCGCGAGAGTTGGTCTGCCAACGGAACGCCGTTTCGGTTCGCGCGTTGTCATCCCCAGGGGCATCCTCCAGTATCGGATGCGCGACGGCGTTGCCGTCGCGCGGCCGGGCGGCAGGCCCATCCCCTCCATTTGCGTCACAAGGAGGTTGAGCAATGGCTTTTGACGGCGTTGGTTGGCTCGCGGCAATCATCATCGGCGGCATCGCCGGGTGGCTCGCCGGCCGGTTCATGGGAACAGGCACCAGCCTCATCATGAACATCATCCTGGGCATCGTTGGCGCCATCGTCGCGTCGCTGCTGCTGGGTGTGTTCGGCATCTCGTTCGGCGGCTGGATCGGCTATCTCATCGCCGGATTCGTCGGTGCCTGCATCATCATCGCCATCGGTCGGGCCGTCTCCCGACGCTAGGCTGCCGCCGCGGAGCGTGCTCCGCGGCTTTCCGCTCAGGGCATCCGCACCGTGTGGCGCGGATGCGCCTCGCCCTTGTCGAGCGACGGCGTGCCGTTGAGCGATGTCCATTCGTGCGGATAGCCGAGCCTGAGCGGCATCGCGTCCGTCAGCTCCGCCCGCACATCCGCCTCGAGCTCGAAATCGCCGGCCGCGAGGTTCTCGGTCAGTTGCTCGATGCGGCGCGCACCGACGATGGCCGCAGTAACGCGGGCATCGCCGAACAACCAGCTCAACGCCACCTGGCTGGGCGTGCGGCCGATGCGGCCGGCAATCTCCACCACCTTGTCGACGAGCTGGCGCGCTTCGTCGAACCAGTAGCGGTTCTCCACGATCGCCTTCTGGATGCCGTGGCGCGTGCCCTCAGCCGGCGCGTTCTGGCCCGCATATTTGCCGCTCAGCATGCCCGCCGCCAGCGGGCTCCAGCAGATCATGCCGACGCCCTCCGCCTCGCAGGCGGGCAACACATCGCGCTCGATGTCACGGCGCACCAGGTTGTAGAGGTGCTGCGCCGAGACCAGCGGCTCGAAGCCCTTGAGCGCGGCAATCCCGTTGGCGCGCGCGATCTGCCAGCCATACCAGTTGGAGCAGCCGACATAGCGCACCTTGCCGGCGCGGATCAGGTCGTCCACTGCGCGCAGCGATTCCTCCACCGGCGTGAACGGGTCGGGGCCGTGGAACTGGTAGAGGTCGATGAAGTCCGTGCCCAGCCGCTTGAGGCTCTGCTCGCAGGCCTCGACGATGTGCTTGCGGCTCAGCCCGCGCTGCGTCACCACATCGCCCTGCGGGAAGAAGCCCTTGGTGGCGATCACCAGGTCGTCGCGCCGGTAGTCCTTGACGATCGCGGCGAGGAAGCGTTCGGATTCGCCGGCCGAATAGGCATCCGCGGTGTCGATGAAATTGCCGCCGCCCTCGATGAAGGCCTTCACGATGGCGCGTGAGGTGTCGAGGTCGCAGCCCCACTCCGTGTTGCCGAAGGTCATCGTGCCCAGGCATATGCGCGAGACGAGCAGGCCCGAGCGGCCGAGATAGCGGTACTTCATGTCATCCTCCGAAGCGCCGGAGCAAACACCCGATCGGTGCTGCCGTAAAGCCTCAGCCGGCGATCTCGCGCAGCCGCGTGACGAGCCGGTCGCGCTCCAGCGTCATGCCCTTGTAGTCGAGCTGTTCAGCATTGAACGCGCCGAGCTGCTCGATCAGGGCCACCGCGATTCGCGCCGCATCGGAATGCCGCTCCAGTGCGTCGAGCGGATCGACGATGATGCGGATGGTGAAGAGGATGTCGCGGCTTTGCGGCAGCAGCCGCAGCGTCTGCCGTTCGACGCGCAGAAACACGTTATCCGCCCGCGCGCCGCTGCCGAAGCGGCGGGCCGGCGAATTGTGCGGATGGAACAGCTCGGCGTCGCCATAGACCGACCAGTTCCAGCGGATCATCGGCATCTCGGGCCGCATATTGTCGAACATGCGGGCAATCAGCTCGGCGTTGCGCGTGCCCGCGGCGAAGCCGGGCACCGGCGCGTGCACCTCATGGATAGGCCGGCCGAATTTCTCGGCGAGCCGCCACGACGAGGGGAAGCACAGCGCCGCCGCCGTGAGGCGCCAGCCGGCATCGCCGCGCCGCATCAGTACGAGGTCTTCCTGCACCAGCCGCGCCGCGGTCCACAGCGCTGGCGTCCCGTCGAGCAATACACGCCGTCCCGCCACGCTGATCGCGCCGTTCTCGAGCCGGTAGATTTCGGGGAACCGTGCCGGCAGATGTTCCGCCAGCAGCGCCAGCACCTCGGCCTGCGCGGCCTCGGTGTCCGACTCCGCCGCGAACACCTCGTCCCAGCGCGCAGCCGCCCGCTGCTCCTTGAGTGCGAGATTGCTCGCCAGCCGGTCGTCAGCGTCGATCCAGGCGCTCGCCTCGAGCGGCTTCAGCCCGATGGCAAACAGCCTGCTGCTGCCGTCATAGGGCGTGTGCATCGCGCGCTCAGGCGCCGGTGACGCGCCAGATCACGTCGCCCACATCGTCGCACATCAGCACGGCGCTGTCCCTGGCCAGTGCCACGCCCACCGGACGGCCATAGCTCAGCTTCTCGTCGGGTGACAGGAAGCCGGTCAGCAGGTCCTGCTTGGGGCCGGACGGCATGCCGTTGGCGAAGGGCACGAACACCATGCGGTAGCCCGACAGCACGCTGCGGTTCCACGAGCCGTGCTGGCCGATCGCCATGCCTTCGCCGAGGCCGGGCAGGGTGCCCGCCGGCAGCCAGCAAAGGCCGAGCGAGGCGGTGTGGCCGCCCAGCGCGAAGTCGGGTTGGATCGACCTCGCCACCAGCTCGGGCTTCTGCGGCACGCGGTCGTCGACGATCCGGTTCCAGTACGAATAGGGCCAGCCGTAGAAGCCGCCATCCTTGACCGAGGTCAGGTAGTCGGGCGGCGTCTCGTCGCCGATGCCGTCGCGCTCGTTCACCACCGTCCACACCTGGCCCAGCGTCGGCTCCCACGCCATGCCCACCGGGTTGCGCAGGCCGCCTGCAAAGAGGCGGCTCTGCTCGGTCCTGAGGTCGAGCTCGTAGATGCAGGCGCGCCCCTCCTCGGCCTCCATGCCGGCATCGCCGATGTTGGAGAGCGAGCCCACCGCCACATAGAGCTTTGTCTGGTCGGGGCTCAGCAGCAGATTGCGCGTCCAGTGGCCGTCGACCTTGTAGGTGGAAAGCCGCCGGCCCCGTGCTGTGATCCTGGTCTCACCCAGCTTGAATGGGAAAGCCATCACCCCGTCGACATTGGCGACGTAGAGCGTTTCGCCGACCATCGCCATGCCGAAGGGCTGGTTGAGGTTTTCGAGCAGCGTCGAGCGGATTTCCGCCACGCCGTCGCCATCGGCGTCGCGCAGCAGGATGATGCGGTTGGGGCTGACCCCGGTCGCGCCGGCGCGCGCCATCGTTGCGGTGATCGCGAGGTCGAAGGCGGTCCTCGGCGCGCCCGGCAGCGACAGCGCTTCGGCCGCCAGCACGTCGCCATTGGGCAGCACCAGCATCTGGCGCGGATGGGTGAGCCCGGTGGCGAAGGCATTGACCTTGAGGCCGGGCGCTGCCACCGGCATCCTGCCGTCGCGCCAGCCATGGGCGGTCGGCATCTTGAGCGTCGGGATCGACTGTGGCACCGCCGCGGGGATCGTCGGGTTGGGGCCCTGCGCCTGCGGGAAGCTGTCATTGCTCCAGGTGCGCTTGAGGATCAGGGCCGCGCCGATCCAGGCCACGACGCGTGCGACAGGCGAAAGCAGATTCATCGATATTCCCCGGTTCGTCAGCCGTCTTTGACATGCCCTCGGGCAGGGATCAACGTAGCGCACCAGCGGGCAGCCGGAACCGCCGCACGCGCCACCGGTTCTGCCTCCACCAGGCCTGTCAGAGGAGCGTCCCAGATGAACACCGCCAATCTCCAGCTCGAAGGGCTCTATCTCGTCGTCGCCGCGCTCAACAACGCGCTGGTCAAGAAGGGCCTCCTCAGCCGCGACGAGATCGAGCTGGCGCTGCGCCGCGCCGAGGAGACCGCTATCGGCGACGACCGCGTGGCCGAGGACATGCGGCCTGCCAACCGCGACGCCATCGCGTTTCCCGCGCGGCTGCTCACCCTCGCCAACCGCATGGCGTCGGAAGACGAGATTTCGACCTTCTCCGAGCTCGCAAGGATGGTGGGCAGCACCAAGGAGCCCTACAACGACCAGCGGTAACTCCCCGAGCCCCGCGTGCCGCATGAGCCTTCCCCGTCCGCTTGCCAAGCCCCGCCACCTCAGGCCCGGCGACCGTATCGCCGTGGTCTCGCCGTCCTGGGGCGGGCCGGGCACGTTTCCGCACCGGCATGAAGCCGGCGTGCGGCAGCTCGAAGAGACCTTCGGCGTCAGCGTCGTCGAGATGCGGCACACCCGGGCGCCTGCCGGTTTCGTCGCGGCGCATCCCGAGGCGCGCCGCCGACCTCATGGCCGCCTTCGCCGACCCGTCCATCGCGGGCATCGTCGCGGCGATCGGCGGCGAGGACTCCGTCCGCTTGATCCCGCATCTCGATCTGGGCGTCATCGCCGCCAACCCGAAAGTCTTCCTTGGCTTCTCGGACACGACGAGCATCCATCTTGCCTGCCTTGCCGCCGGCGTCACCAGCTTCTACGGCCCCTCCATCATGGCCGGCTTCGCCGAGAATGGCGGCATGCACCGCTACACCGCCGATGGCGTGCGGCGCGCGCTGTTCTCAGCCGCTCCCATCGGCCCGGTGCCGCGCAATACGGAGGGCACCACTGCCGAGCGGACCGAATGGGGTGACCCCGGCATCCAGTCGCGGCGTCGCGTGCTGCAGCCGGCGCGTGCGCCGCGCCTGCTGCAGGGGAGCGGGACTGCCACCGGCCATCTCATAGGGGGCTGCGCGGAGGTGCTCGAAATGCTCAAGGGCACGGCCTGGTGGCCGCCGCTCGCCGCATGGGATGGCGCCATCCTCTTCCTCGAAACCTCGGAAGACGTCCCCAGTCCCAGTTTCGTGCGCTACTGGCTGCGCAACTATGCGGCGCAGGGCATCCTGCAGCGCTTGAACGGCCTGCTGCTGGCGCGGCCCGATACCGGCGGCGACCCCGACTATGCCGGCCGGCTCGAAGCCGCCGTCGTCGCGCTCGACGAAGCCGGGCGCCGCGATTTGCCGGTGCTGTCCGGGCTCGATTTCGGCCACACCGCGCCGATGCTGACGCTGCCCTATGGCGTTGCCGCCAGCATCGATTGCGCGGCCGCCAGCCTCACCATCCACGAAGCAGGAGTGCTCTGATGCGTGTCGTCGTCGTTGGCGCCGGCGGCCGGACCGGCCGGCTGATTGTCGAAAAGCTCGTCGCGGCCGGTCACAAGGCAGTCGCCACTATCCGCAATCCGAAACACATGGCGACGATGGTGTCGCTGGGCGCCGAAACGGTGATGCTCGATCTCGAGCTGTCCACCGGTCCGGACTTCCAGGCGCAGTTCAAGGGGGCCGACGCCATCGTGTTCGCTGCCGGTTCCGCGGCCGGCCAGCCGAGCGCGCTCGATCGGGCGGGCCTCGTCAAGACCGCGCGCGCCGCTGAAGCTGCGGGGGTCAGGCGCTACCTCACCATCGCCTCGATCGGTGCCTCGACCGGCATGAAGCTGACGGGGGAGTGGGACACAGAGGAGATGCGCGACTACTACAAGCAGAAGCGCGCTGGTAACAAATATCTCCGCGACTCCGATCTCGACTGGATCATCGTCGAACCTGGCGGTCTCACCGACGGTAAGCCCACCGGCAAGGTCATGCTCAGCGAGTCCGCCCTCGAGGAAGCCTCCATCGACCGCGCCGACGTCGCTGCAGTGGTCGTCGCCCTGCTCGACAGCAAGAAGAGCAGCAAGCGTGCTTTCCAGCTGACCGGCGGCAAGACCCCCATCGCCGACGCCGTCGCAAAAATGCTGGGCGAGGAGGCGGCGAAGGCTCCGGCGAAGAAGGCCGTGGCCAAGACAGCACCCGCCAAGAAGGCAGCAGCCAAGAAGGTTGCTGCGAAGAAGGCGTCGCCGAAGAAGTAGCTAATTGGGGGAACAGGCCGGTTTGGGCCCCCAAAGGCGGAACCCCTCCCTCCCATCGCGGAGGGGGGCGGCGAAGCCGGTGGGTGGAGGCTCGGTTCTGGCAGCGCCCCCACCAATCCAAGAACCTCGTTCTATCTCAGGAACCGCGCCAGCCGCTCCAGCCCCTGCTCGATGGCACTCACCTCCACCGCGTGGCACCAGCGCAGCCAGCCCTCGCCCTCGGGGCCGAACGCCGAGCCAGGCGCCAGCCCAAGGCTGACTTCGCGCACGATCCGCTTGGCGAGCTCGAGCGAGTCCGCATGTCCCGCGATGCGGAAGAAGGCATACATCGCGCCGCCGGCATCGGGCACGTCGATACCGGGCAGGGCGCGGAGTCCGTCGACCAGCGTCTGCCGCGACGCGGCGAGCCGGGTGCGCAGTTTCGCGATCTCCGCCTCGCCCTCGGCCACCGCCACGGCCCCCGCGCGCTGCGCCGGCTCGAGGATGCACGAGGTGTTGTATTCGATGAGCTTGCTCAGGTCGCCCATCAGCGTCTCGGGCGCCACCAGCCAGCCCATGCGCCAGCCGGTCATCGTCCACGCCTTGGAAAAGCTGTTGGAGGAGATGATGCGGTCGCCCGCCTCGTAGCGGCGGAGAAAGGACGGGGCCGATTTCCGCCGCGGATCGTAGACCAGCCGCTCGTAGACGTCGTCGGCCAGCACCCAGATGCCGTGCCGGCGGCAATGCGCCAGCAGCGCGTCGACTTCCTCGTCCTCGATGGTCCAGCCCGTCGGGTTGTTGGGCGAGTTGACGATCAGCAGCCGCGTATCCGGCGTCAGCGCATCGAGTGTGCGCTGCAAATCCAGCGACCATTTGCCGTTGGCGACGGCCAGCGGCACGCGCGTCACACCCGCGCCGAGGATTTTGGGGATCTCGACCACATTGGGCCAGAGCGGCGTCACGGCCACCACCTTGTCGCCGGGTGACAGCACGAGCTGGCTCGCGATCATCAGCGCCGATACGCCTGAACCCACGGCTGCAATCCGGTCGGGGACGATCTCGCGCTCGTGCAGACTGCTCAGATAGGTAGCGATCGCCTCGCGCAGATACGGGCGGCCCAGGTTCTGCGAATAGAACGTCTCTCCGCTTTCGAGCGAGGCGATGGCCGCCTGCCGGATAAACATGGGCGTCGGCTGGTCGGACTCGCCGAACCAGAAACGCAGGATGTCGGGGTTGCCCATCCCGGCATTCGCCACGTCGCGGATCAGCGAGCTCTGCAGCTCGCGCACGGCTTCGCGCGCTTTGACCATCATGCGCTCCGCATCGCGTCGCGATAGGCGCGCATCCCGGCGAGCTCGATACCCGCTTCCTCGAGCAGCCGCCGCGCGGTGCCGTCACGGAACAGATCGTATTCGGTCGTCCTGAGCCGGATGTCGGGGGCGAAGAACTCCATGTCGGAGGGGGCGGTGAAGTGAAACGCGCCGAAGGTCACCCCGGGCTGCAGCCCGGCGATCACCTTGCGGTAATGCGCTTCGGTCGCGGTCGGCTGGTCGAAGGGCGTCGTGGCATAGGTCACGAAGTCGGGCTGGCCGAGCGGGACCAGCTCGGCGAAGGCGGCATCGAGCTGTGCGGGGTCGGCGCCCATCCGCGCGAGGTCGCGCGTGATGCCGAGCGGCAGGCGGTATTCCCGTCCCAGCTTGACGAGGACCGGCAGGAATTCGGGCTGCCACACCGTCCCCATATGCGAGTCCAGATGCGTCACATCGATGCCTGCCGCCAGCGCCGTCTCGATCTGGGCGCGCAGTTCGGCCTCGACCGCATCGGGGTCCGCCCGCCGGGCATCGGCGACGCGTCGCCAGAAATAGCCGTCCGCATCGCAGAGGCCATTGTCCGCAACGCCCGTGAGCGGCCGCCAGCGGAAGCTCTCCCATTCGGAGGTCAGCGTCAGGTGCACGCCCAGATCCATCTCGGGCCGTCGCCGCGCGATCTGCGCAATCTCGGGAAACCAGGGGCAGGGCACCATGACCGAGCCCGTGGTGGCGAGCCCCATGTCCCACAGCTCGACAAATGCCAGGTTCGCACCGTGGCTGCCGCCGAGATCGTCTTCGTGGATGATGAGCGTGCGTGTGTCGGTCATGCCGGCTTTGTTAGCCCAGCGTCCCGCCCTGCGCCAGTTGCACAAGCCGGTCGAACTCGTCGGGCACGTTCTCGGCGAGCCGCGCCGCGGCCACCAGCGGCAGCCACGCTTCGACGGCCCGTCGCTCCACGCCCGTCGCGAGGCAGTAACTCTCCGCATAGCTCTGCGCCATGCCGGCGTCGTAAGTCGAGATCAGCAATTCGGTGCGGCACACATCGGCGGCCGGGTCGCCCCGGGTTGCATCGAGCCAGTCGATGACGCGGGCGTGCTGGTCGAGCCCGAGGATGTTGAAGGGGTGGAAGTCGCCATGGCAGAGCCGGTCGCCGTCGGGCATGCCGGTGAGCTGCGTCAGCAGCGCGCTGCGCAGGTCGGGGGCAATCCGTTCGGCGCGGCCGATGCGTGTTGCCATGCGCTGCTTGAGCGCGGGGACTTCCGGCGGTGCAGTCACGGCGTGGATGCGGCCATGCAGCGACACCATCAGCTCCAGCAGCTCGGGGAACAGATCGGGGTCCGACAGCGCCGAGGCCATCACCGGCAGGTGGATGCGCTCCATGAGCACGCCCCAGTGCCCGTCGACCTCGATCACGCCGTCGACGCGCGGCGCGAGGCCGAGCGGCGCCAGCGCGGCAAGGATGCGCGCTTCGTGCGTCGCTGGCCCGGAATCGTTGCTACGTTTGGTGACTTTCAGCAGGATATCGCCATAAGCGAAAACGTCAGCCTCGTTGCCCGAAGCAAGCGGCCGTCCCAGGTCGCGCAGCGTTTGTGCCAAGATTTTTCGCCTCCCAACGTCGATTCAGCACCGCGTCGCTCGTCAAGTCCGCGAAAGCCGGTGAGCCGGAGACTGCCTGCTGCCACGATCTGTCAGCAAGTTGGGGCATCCTTCTGGCATCGGACGAACGAGAAGGAGAGTTGAGATGGCAGCCCATCCCGGGCCTGACATGGGGAGGTGCTTCCCCGCTTTAAAGGCCGCACGGTCGACAAGTTCCCACCATATTTCGCTTTCGCGCCAAGCAGACTCTGCTATGACGCGCGGCCCAACGTGGCGCTCGCTCGCCCAAAGCTTCTGAAAAGGACGGTACCATGACCTCGGATACTTTCGAGTCGGGCCCTGCTGCCCCTGCCTCCGCGCCGGCCGTCGATCCTGCAATTGCGGCCCGCAACAGCCTCGTCATCAACGTTTTGTTGGTCTCGACCTTCGTCGTGATGCTCAACGAGACGGCGATGAGCGTGGCCATCCCCAAGCTGATGAGCGCGCTGGGCGTGGATGCCAATGCCGCGCAGTGGCTCACGACGGCGTTCCTGCTCACCATGGCGGTCGTCATTCCGGTGACCGGCTATCTGCTGCAGCGCTTCAACTCGCGGCCGATCTTCCTGCTGGCGATGACGCTGTTCACCACCGGCACGGCGCTCGCCGCGCTGTCGCCCAATCTGAGCGTCCTCATCGTCGCTCGTGTCGTCCAGGCATCGGGCACAGCCATCATGATGCCGCTGCTGATGACGACGGTGATGACCCTGGTGCCGCCCGACCAGCGCGGCAAGATGATGGGAAATATTTCCATCGTCATGTCCGTCGCCCCGGCCATCGGCCCGGTGTTTGCCGGCTTCGTGCTGAGCTATCTCGACTGGCGCTGGTTCTTCCTCATCATGATCCCGATCTCGCTGGCCGCGCTCGCCATCGGCTACCGCATGATGGTCAATGTGACGACCCCGCGTGAAGCCCCGCTCGACTATCTGTCGGTGGTGCTGTCGGCGCTGGCCTTCGGCGGCATCGTCTATGGCCTGTCGGGCTTCGGTGTCGAGGCCGCTTCGCAGCCGATCAATCCGCTGATCCCGCTCATCGTGGGTGCGGTGGTGATGGTGCTGTTTGTCTGGCGGCAGCTTTCACTCGCTCCCCGGGGCGCGGCGCTGCTCGATCTCAGCACGCTCAAGGAGCGCAACTTCACCTCGGCCATCGTGATGATCTCGATCCTCATGCTGGCGATGTTCGGCACCATCATCCTGCTGCCGATCTACCTGGCGACGGTTATTGGCTTCGAGACCTGGCAGATCGGCCTCCTGATGATGCCGGGCAGCCTGATGATGGGCCTGCTCGGCCCGTTCGTCGGCCGGCTTTACGACAAGGTGGGTCCGCGCCCGCTGATCATCCCGGCCATGGCGCTGGTGACGCTGGTGCTGTGGGCGATGACGCTGCTGGGCGTCGGTACCCCGTGGCCGTTCATCCTCGCCGGCCACCTGGTGATGAGCCTCGGCTTCGCCTTCCTGTTCGGGCCGCTGTTCACTGCGAGCCTGAGCTCGGTGCCGCCGCAGCTCTGCAGCCACGGCTCGGCCCTCCTGGGTTCGATCCAGCAGGTCGCGGGCGCTGCGGGTGTGGCCCTGTTCGTGGCGCTGATGTCGTCGCAGACGGCGGGCCTCGTCGCCGGCGGCGTCGATCAGCTCGAAGCCCTGGCCGGCGGCATTCGTCTCGCCTTCACGGTGGGCGCCGCCATCGCCATCTTCGCGTTCATCGCGTCGTTCATGGTGAAGCGTCCCGCCGTGCAAGAAGGCGGCTGGAGCGGCGGCCACTAAGCCCGCCTCCACAAGCTGTCTACCCCTCGCGCCGCCCGGCCCTCCGGGCGGCGCTGTCATTTGCGGAGGAGGGCTCGAGCCTTTACTTGGCGGTCTTGTACATCTCGATGGAATCGAGGATCACCTGCCGCGCTTCGGCGGCGTCGCCCACATGCGAGAGCTTCACCCATTTGCCGGGCTCGAGATCCTTGTAGTGGGTGAAGAAATGCTTCACCCGCTCGATCTGGATGTCCTGCATGTCGCCGATATCGTGGATCTTGTCGTACATGGCGGTGAGCTTGTGCTGCGGTACGGCGAGGATCTTCTCGTCCTTGCCGCCATCGTCTTCCATGAACAGTACGCCGAACGGCCGGACGCGGACGACGCAGCCGGGGACCAGCGGACGCGAATTCATCACGATCACGTCGAGCGCGTCGCCGTCGCCGCACAGCGTGTGCGGGATGAAGCCGTAGTTTCCCGGATAGCGCATGGGCGTGTAGAGGAATCGGTCGACAAAGAGCGCACCGGAGGCCTTGTCGATCTCGTACTTGATCGGTTCGCCTCCGAGCGGCACCTCGATGATCACATTGAGGTCGTCGGGCGGATTCTTGCCGGTGGGAATGGCGTCGATGTTCATCTTCAGGGCCGGAAACAGGAGGGAGGAGCCGCGTTGTGGCTCAGGCAGCGGCGCAATTGCAAGGCATAGTTGCGGCGGGCGGCGAACGCCTCAGGCGAGGCCGCGCGACATCTGGCTGCGCAACAGGGTGCGCTGGCGGGCCGACACGCCGATCAGCTCGGCGATGCGCCAGACCATATTGTCCTCGAGCTCATGGTTCTTGTCGTCGGCGAAAACCACCTGCCACATCATACGGATAATCTCGATCCGCTCTTCCTCGGGAAGCTGCGTGATAGCCGAGGTGAAGCGGTAAAAGTCCACCGCTTCGCTGTCGCGCCGGGTGGCTTCCTCGACCAGTAGCTCGACCTCGGATTCGTTGAGCGCGTAATAGTCCATCAGCGTGTGGCGCACCGCCTCCCGCTCGGCCTCGGAGGTCGATCCGTCCACCGCCGACAGATGGATAAGCAGCGCCGCCACGGCCAGCCTTGGCTCGGGGTTGGTAGCAGGGGCGTCCTTGTCGCGGAAGAGGCGGGAAATGGCCTCGAACATGGGGTGATCTCCGGTGTCGTCCCGAGATAATGCGTCGGGGCCGGTGGGCGAAAGGGGCAGGACTGCTGTCTCACGCGCTATTGAAGCCAAGCGCGGTGTTTCGACCACACCACCGCTCTCCCCACCTCCGATAAGAATCTTTTCCTGTCGCCCGCTTGACTCAGGGCAGAGACTTATTGTTCTCTGTTTGTTCTAAACCACAGGGAGCCCTCCCCATGCTGGGCGACAAAGCCAAAACCATCGCGGCCCTGAGGGAGAAGGTTGCCGCCTACGACACCAGGCCGGCACTTGCTGACTCGGAGACCACGGCTCCCAATCTGCTCGCCACGCCGCGCGGCTATCTGCATGAGATTTTCGCCGACAGTCCGGTCAATACAGGTGCGGCTTTCGGCTTTGCGCTGGCGCAATCGAGGACGATGCTCTCGGACGAACGGCCCGGGCTGCTGATCCTGGGGCTCAAATCCGACTCACAAGAGCTGGGTCTGCCCTACGCCTTGGGCTTTCGTTCCTTTGGGCTCGATGCCACGGCTTTCGTCCTGATCCGCACCGATACCATCACCGAATTGCTCTGGGCGATAGAGGAGGCGATCGCCTGCCGCGCCGTCGGGGCGATCGTGGCCGATGTCGCCTATGCGCAAAAAGCGCTCGATTTCACCGCCTCGCGCCGCCTGGCGCTGCGCACGGCAGCCTCCGGCGCTTCCGTCTTTCTCGTCCGCTACGCGCGGGATCGCGAAGCCACGGCCGCCCGCTATCGATGGCTGGTCGAGCCCCATCTCAGCAGTTCTCCTCCTTTTGACGAGCGCTCATCCGGCCCTCCACGCTGGCGCCTGACCCTCGAGAAAGGAAGTCTTGGCCGCAAGGCCGGTTCTGAAGGTGAAAAGTATCTCGTCGACTGGACGGAAAATGGCCTCGTTCTGGCAAACATCGGCAATAGAGATTTCGCCCGGTCTCCGGTCGTCACGGCGATACCTCGCACTGCACCTGCCGCGTTGGGCAACCGATAGCCTCAAACGGGCTGATCCGGTGCTCGCCGCCTCAGGGCGTCCGCTGGTGCTGTGGGAAAAGCAGCGCGGCGCCATGAGTCTCGTCGAACTCGATGCTGCCGCGAGTGCACTTGGTCTGTTCATCGGGCAGAACCTGTCGGATGCCCGCGCTATCGTTCCTCTTCTCGACGCGCACGAGATCGATCGCGAAACCACGGCACGCATCTTCGCCGATCTTGCGGACTGGCACTCCAATGCCAGTCCGATCGTCGCCATTGTCACCGACATTTCCCCCTGGGGCGACCTGGTGCTCGACATCACCGGGGTCAGTCATTTGTTCGATGGCGAGGCGCAGATGCTGAAGCAACTCGAGGGACGACTCTCGGGGCTGGGCTATGCCGTCATGGGTTCCATCGCCTCCACCGTCGGCGCCGCCTGGGCGCTGGCACGTTACATGCCCGGCCAGGTTCTTGCCGAGGGTAATGAGCAAGCCATGCTGCGTTCCCTGCCTGTTGCCGCCCTGCGGCTGGAAACCGAACAGGTCGAAAGCCTCAAGCAGTTCGGCCTCAAGCAGATCGGCCAACTTTATTCGCGCGATCGACACTCGCTGCAAGCGCGTTTCGGCACGTCCCTGCTGCTCCGGCTCGACCAGGCACTTGGCTGGCTCGAAGAGAAGATCACGCCCCGTCTGCCACTCGCGGAATTCTCCGTAGAACGCCGTTTTCCAGAGCCAATCGGTCTTATCGAGGATGTACTGCTCACGGCACACGACCTCGCGGTGACTCTTTCGGTGCAGCTCGAGCGGGCCGGGATGGGTGCGCAAACCTTTCATTTGTTCCTCTATCGCGTCGATCACAAGGTGATGACGCTCGCAGTCAATTCCGCCCGCGCTACGCGCGATGCCGCTCATATCGGCCGGCTATTCTCCTATCGCGCCGAGAGGCTCCAGGGTGAATACGATGCCGGTTTCGGCATCGACATGATCCGCCTGTCAGCCACCTCGCTCAATCCGCTCGGTGCGACACAATCGGGTGCCTTCGGCAGCGACGATGGAGCAGCCAGCCTCGATACGTTCTATGACCTCATGAGCAGCCGGCTTGGGCCTCTTTCGGTTCTCCGCCCGGTCGAGGTGAACAGCTATATACCCGAGCTCGCCGTCAGGCTCGAAGCGGCAGTGGCGCCGTCTCCGTCACATGCTGAAGAGCCGCCACCCGTAACGCGTCCACGCCCAATACGCCTGCTCCCCCAGCCGGAGGCGATTGCTGTCATAGCGGAAGTCCCCGATGCTCCGCCTTCCCTTATGGTGTGGCGGCGGGTCTCCTATCGTTTCGTCAGGGCGTCCGGTCCCGAGCGGATCGCCGCTGAGTGGCAGCACGCCTCCCTGCGTCTCGCACTCACCGATTCTGCGATCGAAGCATCGCAAGGGGAGGCCGGTGCAGGGTTCTATCACGAGGGGCGAAGCACTCGCGATTACTACACTGCCGAGGACGAAGCCGGTCGTCGCTTCTGGCTGTTTCGTCTCGGTCTGCTGGGCATCGCTCCCGAGCCCCGCTGGTACCTGCACGGGATTTTCGCATGAGCCAGCCGCCACCCGTGCATGACAATGACAATGATGAACCCGTCGACTCAACAGTCCCGGGGTATGTCGAACTTGTCTCGACCTCGAACTTTTCCTTCTTGCGTGGGGGCTCGCATCCAGAAGAACTGGCGGTCACATCGGCAGCACTGCAACTAAAGGGTTTCGGCCTCACAGACCGAAACAGCTTCGCCGGTGTCGTCCGCGCCTATGTTGCCCTGCGCGATATGGAGGCCCCGCCCCCGAAGGACTTTCGGTATCTCGTCGGTACCCGGCTCTGCTTCGACGACGGTACACCCGATATCGTCGTCTATCCAACCGACCGCGATGCCTATGGACGCCTGTGCAAGCTCATCAGCATCGGCAACCTACGAGGCGAGAAAGGTGCACCAATTCTGCGTTTCAGCGACCTTGCGCCCGAATTTGCCGGCAAGGTCCACGACCTGCAGGCCGAGGACTTTACCATAGGTCAACTCTTCATCGTCCTTCCGAACGAGACCGACTGGCAAGGCAGTGAGGCGGTTCTCGATGGGCTGGCCCGGCAGGCACCCGGACGCGTCTGGGTTGGAGCTGCCTGCCGCTTCGCCGGCGACGACCGCGCTCGGCTCAATCGACTGGCGGGTCTCGCCCGACAGTATGGGGCACGGCTGCTTGCAACAAATGATGTGCTCTACCACGAGCATGGCCGCCGCGTGCTGCAGGATGTTGTCACGTGCATCCGCGAGCATCGCACGATTGCCAATGCGGGCCGCTGGCTCGAACCTAACGCCGAGCGGCACATCAAGCCTCCCCTGGAAATGCTCCGATTGTTCCGAGAACACCCCGAGGCGGTGATCGAGACGGAGCGCTTTGCCAGCCTGATCAGCTTCAGCCTCGATCAACTCAAATACAACTATCCCACCGAGGCGTGGGACAATGGTGAGGATCCGCAGGAGACGCTGGAGCGGCTAACCTGGGAGGGCGCAGCCAAACGATACCAAAATGGTGTTCCAGACGATGTAAAGCGCACTATGTGGATGGAACTGTGTCTCATTGCCTACAAGGGATATGCGCCGTACTTCCTCACGGTTCGAGACGTCGTCCATCATGCCCGCTATGAGCTGGACATCTTGTGCCAGGGCAGGGGCTCGGCCGCGAACTCGGCCGTATGCTTCTGTCTCGAAGTCACGGAAGTGAACCCAGATGGCGGCAACCTTGTCTTCGGTCGGTTTCTGTCAACCGAGCGTGACGAGCCACCCGATATCGACGTCGACTTCGAACACGAACGACGCGAAGAGGTGATGCAGTATGTCTACGCCAAGTATGGCGGCAACCATACGGGTCTTACCGCAAACGTGATCTGCTATCGTTCGAAGGCAGCGTTGCGCGAAGTCGGCAAGGTCTTCGGTCTTTCGGACGACGCCATCGACGCCATCAATCAGCTTCACTGGGGCTGGGGGAGCAGCGCAACCAAGCAGGAAATGCGCCAAGCGGGCTTCGATCCAGATGAAACCACCCTCGCTATGGTGCTCGAATGTGCGCGCGACCTACGCGGCTTTCCGCGCCATCTGAGCCAGCATGTAGGTGGCTTCGTTATCACGCGAGACGAACTCGACCGGCTGGTGCCGATCAGTAAGTCGGCCATGGATACTCGCGCCATCATCGAATGGAACAAGGACGATATCGATGCACTCGGCATTCTCAAGGTCGATGTGCTGGCTCTGGGGATGCTGACCTGCCTGAAGCGCGCCTTCGATCTGCTGAGGACGCACTACGACCATGATGTGACCATCTCACATATCCGTCAGCTCTGCGACACCGACAAGGAAGATGCCGCGCGCGTTTTTGCGATGACCCACAGGGCAGATACCATCGGGGTATTTCAGATCGAAAGTCGCGCGCAGATGTCGATGCTGCCGCGGTTGAAACCCGACAAGTTCTATGACCTTGTCATTGAGGTCGCCATCGTCCGCCCTGGTCCCATACAGGGAGGCATGGTGCATCCCTATCTGAAGCGACGGATAAGCGGTGACGAGGTGACCTATCCAAGCCCCGAGCTTAAGGCCGTGCTACGCCATACGCTCGGCATTCCGCTGTTTCAGGAACAGGCGATGCAGATCGCAATTGTCGGTGCCGGATTCTCGCCTAGTAAAGCAGACAAGCTTCGGCGCTCGATGGCCACCTTCAAGCGAACGGGCGGTGTCAGTGTCTTTCACGACGAGTTCGTCGACGGCATGCTGGCGAACAACTATCCTCGAGACTTCGCCGAGGCATGTTTCAGACAGATCGAGGGCTTCGGTTCGTATGGCTTCCCTGAAAGCCATGCTGCTTCCTTCGCGCTGCTCGTCTACGTCTCGTGCTGGATCAAATGCCACTATCCCGATGTGTTCCTGTGCGCTCTGCTCAATAGCCAACCAATGGGCTTTTACGCCCCGGCACAGCTCATTCGAGATGCTGTCGAGCATGGCGTGGCCGTGCATCCGGTCGATATCAATCACTCGGTCTACTGGACCGAGCTGGAGGAAGGGCCGCGTGCCGCTGAGCACCTTTGGCAACGTCATATCGAAATGCGGAACGACATCAGATCTGCACGGGCCGTTCGGCTTGGTTTTCACGAGATCAAGGGCGTGAAGCAGGAGCATGCCGACCTGCTGGTCGAGCGCCGGGGGGCAGGCTACGGCTCGGTGCGCGATCTCTGGCTCAGGACCTGCCTTCCCATCGCTGCTCTCGAGAAACTCGCCGAGGCCGATGCCTTTAAATCGCTCGGACTTAACCGACGCAAAGCGTTGTGGGCCGTTCGCGGGCTCATTGGAACGGATGGCGCCGAGACGTTGCCACTGTTTGCGGACCTCTCGCCCCCACAACGCAACGAGGTTATGACCGATCTGCCATTGATGACTCCCAGTGAGGATGTCGTTCACGACTATAGAACGATGTCTTTTTCACTAAAGGCGCATCCCGTCAGCTTCATGCGCACTGCGCTGAACAACCGGGGTGTCCTTCGTTGCGCCGATCTCGAAAAGCGGCGGAATGGTCAGCGCGTCGAAGTTGCTGGCTTGGTACTTGTCCGTCAGCGACCGGGCACCGCGACGGGCGTCGTTTTTGCCACCCTCGAAGATGAAACAGGAATCGCCAATGTCGTCATCTGGTCCACAGCCTTCGAAAAGCACCGTCATGTTATCCTGAGTTCCCGCATGATGGCGGTGAAGGGTAAGCTTCAGATCGAGGGCAGGGTCATTCACATCGTTGCTGAAAGCTTCACCAATATGACGGACGACCTGGTCGCTCTCGCCGGCGGCAGATCATTCGGAGACGCCGCTCTCGCGCGCGGCGACGAAGGTCGCGACGGCGATACGCCGCCGGCCTACGACATTCCGCGCGTTCGAAAAGAAGAGGCTGCGCAACGCGCGGCTCGGGCCGCCTTGCCCAAGGGCCGCAACTTCCATTGATCAGCCCAGCAGCCTGTCGATCGCCTCGGCCAGTGCGGCGTCCTTGGCCGTCAGGCCGCCCGCGTCGTGCGTGGTGAGCCTGATCGACACCCTGCTGTAGACGTTCGACCACTCCGGATGGTGGTTCGCGGCTTCTGCGAGCAGGGCGACGCGGGTCATGAAGGCGAAGGCCTCGGAGAAGTTCTTGAACTTGAACTCGTGCGAGATCGCGCCTGCGCCCTCATCATAGATCCACCCATTGAGCCGACCGAGCGCCGCCTCCCGCTCCCGAGCATCAAGCTTTGCCATCACCGCCTCCCGTCTGTCCCACAATGCCGCTGGCATCGCCGCCGTTCCTTGACCGCGCGCACCAAGCCGGATGATGATCGGTCAACATGCTTGACGGTCAACCAAAATCCCGGCTCGGCGCGCTCCTGACGGATGCGCAGGACGCCTGGCAGTTTGCCCTTAACCAGGCGCTCACCAGGCGCGAAGCTCCGCCACTGGGCGCGGGCGCCGAGCTGCTGGCCCAGGTATCCCTCGCGGGGGTGTCGCAATCCCTGCTTGCCGAACGCATGGGGCTCACCAAGCAGGCCATCCAGCAGTCGCTGGACCAGCTCGAAAAGCTTGCGCTCATCCGCCGCGAAATGGATCCGGTGGACCGGCGGGCGAAGTATGTCGTCCTGACGCAGGCCGGCCTCTATGCGCTCGAACTGCGCCGTGATGCCGAGAGGGAGGCCGAGCGGACGCTGCGGGATGCCTTGGGCAAGAAAGCGCTCAAGCAGCTCGGTAAGGGGCTGAGGAAGCTCAGCGCTGCGCGCGCGTCGACTCGCGGATAACGAGGTCGGGGTCGATCTGGGTGATGCGCGGTTCGGGAAGCTGGTCGCCCGCCGCAATCAGCCGCATCAGCCGCTCGACGGCCATGCGGGTCACCGTCTCCACCGCATAGTCTACGCTCGACAGCGGCACGCCCGCATATTCGCCGAACTCGATGTTGTCCATGCCGACGATGGCGACATCCTCGGGCACGCGTACATTGTGCTTGAGGCACCACCGCAGGGCGCCAAGCGCCAGGGAATCATTGGCGGCGAAAATCGCCGTGGGCCGGTCGGGACCGCTCATCACGCCATCGACCGCCCAGTAGCCGCGATCCACGGAGTTGCCGCGAGGATCGAGCACCAAGGCGGGTTCGAAGCCGATACCGGCCTCGGCCAGCGCCTGCTGGTAGCCTTCGCGCTTTTCGCGATTTCCCTGAGGATTGGCGCCGTCGATGAGCGCGATCCGGCGATGGCCGACATCGATCAGGTGCCGCGTCGCCTTATGGGCCCCTCGCCGCTCATCCATGCCCACCGCATCTATGCCGGCGTCCGCCTCGCCGACGAGGAGCACGATGGGATAGTTGGCGCGACGCAGCATGCGCAGATGGTCGAGCTGACGGTGTCCGGTGGGATAGATCAGGATGCCGTCCACCTGGCGTGCGCGCACCATCTCTATGGCGCGGACCTCCTCGGTCAGGTTGTTGTTCGAGGTGGCAAACAGCGTGCCGTAGCCGCGCGCCGAGAGAGCCAGCTCGATCGACTGCGCCGTATGTGTGAGCACCGGGTTGTTGATGTCGGTCAGAACGAGGCCGATGGTCTTGGTTTCGCGGCTCACCAGCGACTTGGCGATCTGGTTGGGCAGGTAGTTGAGCTCGGCCGCGGCACGTTGGATGACGTCGCGGGTCTGCTGCGGAATGCGCGGCGAATGGCGCAGGGCGAGCGAGACCGTATTGGTCGAGAACCCCGTCTTGTCGGCTATGTCCTTCAGCCGAACAATGGATCTGCCCATTCCGCACCCAATCGCACCGCCCCTGGTGCGCTGCTTCCCCGATTAGCGCAGTTCAGCGGGGGAATGCATCTCATTTTGCCGGTCGCCGGGCGGGGAAACGTTAATCTGGTGGAGACGGCCCGGCGGCGCTTTGGGAGAGCGTTAATACGCGGGGCGGCCGGGGTCAACCGACGTCAGTCCCAGGCGGGGGACCAGGAGGGGTCGATCTGGCGGGCGTGGCGGTCGGCGGTGCGGAGCTGGGCGAGGTCGGCGGGGGTGAGGGTGATGGCGGCGGCGGCGTGGTTCTCGGCGATGCGGGCACGGTGGCCGGAGGTGGGGATGACGATGTGGCCCTCGTTGAGCGAGAGCGCGAGGGCGATCTGGTGCGGGGTGGCCTCGTGGGCGCGGGCGACGGATTCGATGACGGGGATGCCGGCGCAGCGGCCGCGGGCGAGGGGGAGATAGCAGGTGACGGCGATGCCGCGCGCGACGCAGGCATCGACCAGTGCCTGGTTGCGCAGCAGGGGGTGGCGCTCGAACTGGTTGGTCGCGAGCTGACCGGGACCGAGCAGCGCCGTCGCTTCGTCGAGGTGCGCGATGGTGAAATTGGAGACGCCGATGAGCCGCGTAAGGCCCTGATTCCGGGCCTCTGCGAGCTCGGGCAGGTATTCGTCCATAGGTAGCTTGCCGGCCGGCGAGACGGGCCAGTGGATGAGGGTGAGGTCGACGGCGTCGACGCCGATGGTGTCGTTGGAGCGCCGCAGCGACTCGATCAGCCGGCCGCGGCGGCAGTTGTCGCCGGCGATCTTGGTGGTGAGGAACACCTCGTCGCGCGGCAGTCCGGAGCGGCGGAGCGCTTCGCCGCATTCGCGCTCGGTGCCGTAGCTCTGGGCCGTATCGAGGTGCCGGTAGCCGGTCTCGAGGGCGAACAGCAGGGCGTCGATCCCGTCGCTGCCGGTGCGCCCGAAGGTGCCGAAACCGAGCGGCGGGATGCCGTTTGTCACTGCCATGGGCTGGGTCTGCCGCACTGAAATCCCCCTAAACGCCACCAAAGATATTGCCATTTTCGAACTGATATCGGGGCAAAGATCGCAAACGGCGAGCCCACAGATTCAGTGTTGACGAAAACAGCGCGATGATCCTATGTTAACGATAATACTGAGTTAGCGCTAATGCAACTCGGCAAAATGACGGTCAGTCGCGGCGCGACACGGTCGAGGAAACCGACCGAGTGCCGATTGATGAACGGCCGCTGGTGGGAGGGGATATGGCACTTCGCTGGAGCCGCGTATCGCCACAGCTTGCGCTGACGCCGGCCCTGGCTATCACGCTGGTGGCCTTCATCGGCGCCATCGCGTGGACGATCTTCATGTCGTTCACCCGCAGCCGGCGCTTTCCCGAGTACTTCTTCGATCCGGCCGAATGGAGCCGGCAGTATGAGCGGCTGTTCAAGGACGATGGCTGGGCCATCGCGCTCAAGAACCTCCTGGTGCTGGGCGTGGGCAGCTTCCTCGCCATCGTGTTCGGCTTCATCCTGGCGGCGATGATCGACCGCGAAAAGCGCGGCGAAGGCTTCTTCCGGACGATCTTCCTCTATCCGCTGGCGGTGTCGCTGATCGTGACGGGCGTCGCCTGGCGCTGGATGTTCAATCCCAGCTTCGGGCTGCAGAACGCGCTCCACTCGATCGGCCTCACCTGGGTCAATTTCGACTGGCTGAGCCGGGCCGACACGGCCATGTACGGCATCATCCTCGCCACGGTCTGGCAGGGCGCCGGCTTCTACATGGCGCTGATGCTGTCGGGCCTCAAATCCATCAATTCGGAGATCTGGAACGCCGCCAGGCTCGATGGGGTCAGCTTCTGGCGGCTCTACATCGAGATCATCATCCCGATGATGAAGTTCACCTTCCTCACCTGCGCCATCCTGATGTCGCTGGGCGTGGTGAAGGCCTACGACATCGTGGTCGCCATGACCAATGGCGGGCCCGGCCAGGCCACCTGGGTGCCAGCCTACTTCACCATCAATGCCTATTGGGTGAAATCCAACCTCGGCTACGCGTCGGCCGCGGCGGTGATCATGCTCGCCATCACCGGCCTCATCTTCCTGCCGCTGGTGCTGCTGACGGCGTGGCGCGAACGCGCTCGCGAAGCGAGGGCGACATGAGCGTGGCGGATGTCTCCCTGCGCCGGGCGGGCGAGGTGCCGGTCGAGCGCGCACCGCGCTTCCCGCGCAAGCCCAAGGGCATATCGGGGCGCTCGATCGCGATCATCGTGTTCCTCACCATCTGCGCGGCGTTCTTCTGCGTGCCGCTCTACATCATCATCACCACCTCGTTCAAAACCATGGAGCAGGTGCGCGAAGGGGCGATCTTCTCGCTGCCCGCGCCGTTCACGCTCGATGCCTGGTGGAGCGCCTGGGACACCGCCTGCTCAGGCATCCGCTGCGACGGGCTCAAGGTCGGCTTCTGGAACTCGATGGCGATCCTGTTCCCCAGCCTGATCCTGTCGATCGCGCTCAGCTCGGTGACCGGCTACGCGCTGGCGCTGTGGAACGTCAGATGGGCGAACACCTTCCTGTTCGTGCTGTTCATCTGTGCGTTCGTGCCGTTCCAGATCATCATGATCCCGCTGATCATCCTGAGCTCCGGGCTCAAGGTGTACGGCACGATCTGGGGCATCGCGATCGTCCATGCGGTGCTGGCGATGCCGTTCCTGACGCTGGTGTTCCGCAACTACTACAAGGGCATTCCACAGGAGATCATGAGCGCTGCGATGATGGACTCGGGGTCCTTCTGGCGCGTCTTCGTCGAGATCATTCTGCCCATGAGCGGCAACATCCTGATCGTCGTGCTGATCCTGCAGATCACCTCGATCTGGAACGACTTCCTGCTCGGCCTCACCTTCGGGGGCCTGGGGACACAGCCGATGAGCGTGGTGCTTGCCAATGTGGTGATCACGACCACCGGCGAGGCCGCCTACAACGAGAACATGGCCGCCGCTCTGCTGACGGCGATCCCGCCGCTCTTCATCTACTTCGTGCTCGGCAAGTTCTTCGTGCAGGGCATCACCGCCGGCGCGATCAAGGGGTAGCTGATGCCACGCGTTCAGTTCGAAGACATCATCAAGACCTACGGCCGGGTAACCGTGCTCAAGAATCTCGACCTCGAAATCGACGATGGCGAGTTCCTTGTCCTCCTGGGTCCTTCGGGTTGCGGCAAGACCACGCTGCTCAACCTGCTCGCTGGCCTGCTCGATGTCACCGCCGGGCGGATCACGATCGGGGAGAGGGATGTGACCGACCTCGATCCGAAGGACAGGGGGCTGGCGATGGTGTTCCAGTCCTACGCGCTCTACCCGACCAAGACGGTGCGCGGAAACCTCAAATTCGGGCTCGCCAGCCAGAAGATCGACGGCGCCGAGGTCGACCGGCGGATCGCCTGGGCGGCCCGCATGCTGCAGATCGAGCCGCTGCTCGACCGCAAGCCGGCGCAGCTCTCGGGCGGCCAGCGCCAGCGCGTCGCGATCGGCCGTGCGCTGGTCAAGAAGGTCGGGCTGTTCCTGTTCGACGAGCCGCTCAGCAATCTCGATGCCAAGCTCCGCACCGAGATGCGGCTCGAGATCAAGAAGCTGCATGACGAGCTCAAGTCGACCATCGTCTATGTGACGCACGACCAGATCGAGGCCATGACCATGGCCACCAAGATCGCCGTGATGGATGGCGGCGTGATCCAGCAGTTCGGCACGCCCGACGAAATCTACTCGCGGCCGCGCAATCTGTTCGTTGCCGGATTCATCGGCTCGCCGGCGATGAACCTGCGAGCGGGAAAGATCACGAACGGCGGCGGCACAGTGACCGCCGCTCTCGACGGGGTGACGCTCGACCTGGGCCGCTATGGCTTTGCGAGCCAGCCGGCGGATGGCCAGCCGATCGTCGTCGGCCTCCGCCCCGAGCATTTCGGCGCGCCGGGACAGGCCCTCGCGGACGCGGCGGGCACCTTCAGCCTGCCGGTGCAGTACACGGAAAAGACCGGCGGCGACGCCACGGGCTATCTCAAATTCGGCGACGGCCTGATCGCCGCGCGCATCGACCCTGAACAGATCGGCCGGTTCAGGCAGGGCGACACGGTCGACGTGTCGTTCCCGCAGGGCAAGGTGCATGTGTTCGACGCGGTGTCGGGAGCGCGGCTGTGAGGCTATGCGCGCACGGCCGGCTGCCGGGGCAAGCCGCCCACCCTCTGCGCCGGTCTCCCCTCCCCGGAGGGGAGGGAGGGGCGCAATTCAAGCGGCGCTCTGGACCGTCTGCCGGTCAGGAACGTGGCTATGACGAAGCGACTGTAGCGACATTCTACCATTGTCAGACAACAAGGGAGTGATGACGATGACGACCAGGACTTTCGCCGCGCTCGGCGCGGCTCTTCTGCTCAGCACGGCGGCGGGCCACGCCGCCGAACTCGTGGTCTATCACGGCTGGTCTTCGCCAGCCGAAGTTGCCGCCCTCAACATCCTCAAGTCGGGGCTCGAGGCAAAGGGCGACACCTGGACCGACCTGGCGATCCCGCACGATTCGGGCGCGAGCGTTTCGCTGGTCAACCTCGTGACCGGCGGCAACCCGCCCAATGTGTTCATGGAATCCAATCCGGGGGTCTATCGCGACCTGATGAGCCAGGGGCTGAGCCTCGACCTCACGCCGTGGTACAATGACAACGGCATCCTCGCGCACCTGCCCGACTCGATCCAGAAAGTGATCGCGGTGGACGGCAAGATCGTGAAGGTGCCCACCGCGCTCCACATCGACGGCATGGTCTACTACAACCTCGCCGTGGCGCAGGATGCGGGGGTCGATCCGCATGGCTGGGCCGACCTCGACGCGATGTTCGCCGACTTCGACAAGATCAAGGCCAAGGGCTATATCCCGCTCGCCATCGGCGGCCAGCAATGGCAGGTGGGTTATCTGCTGCACGCACTGACCGCGGCGGTGGCCGGACCCGAGATCTATTCGGGCGTCTATGGCACCGACCCCACGATCGAGACGCTCGACTCGGCCGAGTTCCGGGCCAGCCTCGAGATGCTGCGCAAGTTCCAGCAGAACACCGACGAGGGGTCGGTGAACCGCGACTGGAACGTGACCACGAACATGGTGATCACCGGCAAGGCGCTGATGCAGATCCATGGCGACTGGATGAAGGGCGAGTGGTACGCGGCGGGCAAGAAGCCGGGCGTCGATTTCGGCTGCGTCAACATTCCCGGGACCAAGGCGCTGTCTGTGACGGTCGACGCCTGGGGCCTGCTGGGCGGGCAACCCGAGGACAAGACCGCCGGCGAGCTCGACTTCGCCTCGGTGGTGCTCGATCCCTCGATCCAGGCGGACTTCGCGCTGGCCAAGGGCTCGACCCCGGTGCGGCTCGATGCGCCGGCGGAAAAGCTCGATGACTGCTCCAAGGAAGTGCTGGGCGCCCTCGGTGACGTGCACAAACAGGTGCCCAATCCGCACAACACCGCCGACGAGGACTGGCGCACGGCGATCGATATCGTCTCGTTCAACTACTGGTCGGACCCCAACATGACGACGGATGCGGCGATCGAAGAGCTCAAGGAGCAGTTCGACACGATCCTGGGCTGAGGCTCCGACGCGACGAACACCGCCCGCCCCTCGGCGAGGGGCGGGTGCACCGGCTCTCGAGGGAACAGATTAGAAGGATGATCCAATGGACAAGCGCCTGCTCGACGAAGATGCGATCATGCAGATCTGCTTTGTGACCGACGATCTCGAGAAATCGCTCGACTGGTTCGCCGACCTCACCGGCAAGACGCCCAGTCCGATCGGCGCGGCGGCCGGGCATGCGGAGGCGAAAGCCGTCTACCACGGCAAGCCGGCGGAGGTGTCGTGCCGTCTGGCGATGTTCAAGTTCGGCAATATCGACGTCGAGTTCCTCGAACCGGGACCGGAAAAGAGCGCCTGGCGCGACCTGCTCGAGGCCAAGGGGCCGGGCGTGCACCACATCGCGTTCAGGACGCGCAACATGACCGAGCGCGGCAAATACCTCGTGGGCAAGGGGCATGAGGAGCTGCAGAAGGCGGAGTTCCTCGGCTCGCACGGGCGCTATGCCTATTACGACACCGTCGACGCTCTCGGCATCCAGGTCGAGCTGCTCGAGTTCAACGCCGACATGGAAAAGCAGGGCTGATGGCCTATCCGATCGCCTACCAGATCTACTCGTCGCGCAATTTTCCGCCACTCGAGGCGCAACTCCCTGAGCTCAAGGGCTTCGGCTATGACGCGATCGAGCCGTGGCTGCCGGCCTATGAGGCCGATGACGGCAAGAGCTTCCGGCGGGCGCTCGAGGCCAGCGGGCTCAGATGCCTGGGCTTCCACATGCCGCTCGCGGGGCTCGTGGGGGAGACGCAGCGCTTCATCGACATCGCGCTGACGCTGGGCGCGACCTGGATGATCCCGCCCTATGTGACGCCCGAGGAGCGCGCCGGGGCGGATGCGGAGTACTGGAAAAGGCTCGGCGCCAAGCTGGCGCGGGGCGCCGCGGCGGCCGGGCCGCATGGCCTCAAGGTCGCCTGGCACAACCACGATTTCGAGTTCCAGGCGCTGCCCGACGGGTCGCGGCCGATCGACCATATCCTCGCCGAAGGCGGGCCGGAGGTGTGGTTCGAGATCGATTGCGGCTGGATCGTCCGGGCGGGCGCCGACCCGGCGGCCGAGCTGGCGCGGTTCACGGACCGGATCGGGGTGATCCAGACCAAGGACATGGCGCCGCCGGGAACGACGGCCGATGACGGCTGGGCGGCGACGGGCGAGGGGATCATCGACTGGGCGGCGCTGGCGCCGCTGTTCCGCCAGACCGCGGCCGACCACCTCGTCACCGAGCACGACAATCCGAGCAATTGGCGCCAATTTGCCCAACGCTCTATCAACCATCTGCGCGGATTGGGCCTCTAGCGGCCGGAATTGAGCGTTCCCGGGACGTCCCGACGGGCCGTACCGAAATGCGGCATTAACGGCTTTTCGGGCATGATTTCGCTGTCACCGTGCGGGAATCCATGCTCGAACCGGCCAGCAAATCGATGCCAGCTATCGACTACGTGTCGATGGTCCGTGCGGTCTATGGGGACCGCCGGGCAACGCTGGTGGCTACGCTGGCCTCGGCGGTGGGCGCCGGCGCGGCCGCCTTCAAGACCGGGCACTGGACGCTGTGGGCGATCACGGCGATCTTCGTGCTGATCGCCATCGGGCGCTACATCACCATCACCCGCTTCCTCGCCGCCAAGGTCGGGCCGACCGACGTGCCGGCGGCCGAAAAGTGGGAACGCGTCGCCACGTTCTGGGCGGCGTTCATCGCCTTCGTCTCGGGCGTGTGGTGCGTGGTCAGCTTCCTTGTGGTCAACGACACGTTCGCCGAGCTGATTTCGATGACCACCACCGTCGCCATGATGGTGGGCATCGTGGCGCGCAATTTCGGCCTCGTGCGGATGCTCAACATCCAGCTCATCATCGCGGTGGCGCTGCTGTGCGGGAGCCTGCTGTTCAAGGGCGACATCTATTATCCGATCCTGGGCGTGCTGCTGATGCCCATGCTGATCGGCTTCAAGGTGCTGGCCAAGGATCTGCGCAGCACCATGCTGAGCGCGGTGCATGCGCGCGTCGAGGCGAGCCGGCTCGCGGCCGAGCTCGATACGGCGCTCGACACGATGCATCACGGGCTCGCCATGCTCGATTCGGACGGGCTGATCGCGGTGGTCAACGGCCGGGCCGAGCAGGTGTTCGACGGCTTCGTGCCGGGCAACTGGAACGGCCGGTCGTTCGCGGCGCTGATCGCGGCGGCGGCGAGCCGCGGCTCGATCCCGCAGCGTTCCGCCGAGCAATTGATGCAGGTGGTCAACGGCCAGCGCGGTGGCAAGGTGATCATCAAGCTCGCCAATTCGCGCTTCTCGGAAGTCACCGTCAGCGCCCGGCAGGGCCGCGTGGTGCTGCTGTTCGAGGATATCACCGAGCGCGTGCGGGCTGAGGAGCGGATCAACTTCATGGCGCATTACGATGCGCTGACGGGCCTGCCCAACCGGGCGCATTTCACCCAGCAGGTGGCGGCCGATCTCGAGCGGCGGCGCAGCGACGCGCCGGGCGAGATGGCAATGCTGATGATCGTGGACATCGACGATTTCAAGCATGTGAACGATACGGCGGGGCACCTGGTGGGCGACCGGCTGCTGGTCGAGGCGGCGGACCGGCTGAAGGGCGCGGTGGGGATGAACGGGCTCGTGGCGCGGCTGGGCGGCGACGAGTTCATCGTCTACCGCTCGGGCGATGTGGGCCCCGACGACGCGGCGCTCGATTCGGGCGCGATCCTTGCGGCGTTCCAGACGCCGTTCTCGATCATGGGGGAGAGCCTGTCGACCAATGTGTCGGTGGGCATCGTCACCTCGGCCGATACCGAGGACGATCTCGACGGCATGATGACCAAGGCGGATCTTGCGCTCTACAAGGCCAAGGGCGCGGGCAAGGCGCAGGCGCAGCTCTTCCACGACGAGATGGACACCGCCTACCGCTATCGCCAGCGGCTCAAGGCCGAGCTCAAGCTCGCGGTGGAGAACGAGACGCTCACCCTCGTCTACCAGCCGCTGATCGACCTCAAGACGCGCCGTGTCGTCGCCTGCGAGGCGCTGGCGCGCTGGACGCATCCGCAGCTGGGCTCGATCCCGCCCTCGCTGTTCATCCCGGTGGCCGAGGAGAGCGGACTGATCTCCGACATCACGCGCTGGGCGCTGCGCACGGCGGCGCACGAATGCATGAACTGGGCGCCGCATATTTCGGTGTCGGTGAACGTGTCGGCGCGCGACTTCCGCAATGCCGATGTCGAGGCAATGGTGCTGGGCGCGCTCAGCGAGAGCGGCCTCACGCCCGAGCGGCTCGAGGTGGAAGTGACCGAGACGGCGCTGATCGAGGAAAAGGAAACCGCGACCAAGATCCTCTCGGCGCTGGGCAAGCGCGGCATCGGCATCGCGCTCGACGATTTCGGCACCGGCTATTCGTCGCTGAGCTATCTGCAGGCGCTGCCCTTCACCAAGCTCAAGGTCGACCGCAGCTTCGTGATGGATATCGGCAGCAATCCGCGCTCGCTGAAACTGCTTTCCAACGTTGCCCAGCTGGGCAAGGACATCAACCTGACGGTGACCGCCGAAGGTGTCGAGACGGAAGAGCAGCTGGCGCTCATCCAGGCGCATACCAAGGTCGACCAGATCCAGGGTTACCTGTTCGGCGTGCCGCTGCCGCGCCGCGAAGTGGCCGAACTGATCGTCCGGATGGAGGGCGCCGCCCGGCGGGAGCCCGCGGCGCTAGAATCGCGTATCAGGGTTAACGCCGGTTAACCCTCGCTATCTGCTTAACAAATCGTTACCTTGATGGCGGCAACCCTGGAACCACAGGGCTGTCCTGCGCATTGTGCGGTTCAAACGTACTTAACAAATCGTTACATTCATTCCCGTGGTTTTGGGGTTTTAGTGATGAGTGCGGCAACTCAGAACCAGGCGCCGACGGCTTCCAACTTTGCCGGGGCCTTGGTTGATATTCTAGATCGCGTCGAATATCGCCGGGTCAATCCCGCCGATCTGAACGATCCCGTGTATCGCCTCAGATATGACGCGTATCGTCGCGAGGACTTCTACCCGTTCAACAGCCTGGGTGTGCTGCGGGATGATTTCGACGACTACGAGACCTTTCCCAATTCATGGAATTTCGGCGTCTATATTGACGGGGCGCTGGCGAGTTCGCTGCGCATCCACTACCTGACGCCGCAGTTTCCGAAATCGCCGGCAAACAGCTTGTTCGGCGATGTGCTGAAGCCGTTGCTCGACCAGGGGGCGACGTTTGTCGATCCCACCCGTTTCACCGTCGATTTCGAGGCGAGCCTCGCCTATCCGGCGCTGCCCTTCCTGACGCTGCGGCTGGCGGTGATGGCGACCCGACACTTCCGGGCCACCTACGGGCTCCATTGCGTGCGTCCCGAGCACGGGCCGTTCTACAAGCGCGTGCTGGGCTCGAGCCTGATGTGCGAAGCGCGCAAATGGCACGATGTCGGCTTCCCGATGGAGCTGTGGGGTACCAAGGTGTCGGAGGTCTACGACCGTACGATCCGGCGCTATCCGTTCTTCCACTCGTCCGATGAGGAACGGGCCCAGTTGTTCGCCCCGCCGCACCAGACGCCGATCTGGGTCCACCCCACGGCGCGCACGGCGGAGGCCCCGACGATCGGACCCGTGGCGCCGGTGCGATAGATCGGCCCGTTACGCCGCGTGCCTGATGGGCTGGTGAGCCTTGCGGGCGACCGGGCGGCGGCTGAGCCGGCGCGGCAGGGGGACACCGAGGGCCTTGGCGACGGCGGCTTCGAGCAGATGGTCGATGTCGGACTTACGCATGTGTCTCACGTCCTGTGCTGCGCCCCGGGTGAGCGGGCCTTCGACCCAAGCAACGGGCGGAGCGCGGACGGGGTTGCGAAAACTTAATGTCCTGCGGGCGTGGAACTTCTTGCCCCCGACACAATTTGCCACAATCCTTATAGTTAGGGCACACTCGTGCCGGTTCGCCGGGGGGCGAGTCGGAGACCTGATATGAGAATTCTTCCCCGCCTGATTGGCCCGTTGCTCGCAGCGGGGCTGGTCCTGATGCCGGCGATCGCGTCGGCCGCGCCGGGCCTGGCCAATGTGAACGCCAATGTCCGTTCGGGCCCCGGCACCGGCTATCGCATCGTCGATACGCTCAAGAAGGGCGAGTACGTCATCGTCAAGGATTGCGGCGCCAATTGGTGCCTGATCAGCCATATCGGCAATGACGGCTACGTGTCGCGCGCGCTGATCCACAACCCCTATTACGGATCCAAGGGCTACTACCAGTTCGCCCCCAAGCATCCGCAGCCGGGTCGCGACTCTAACCGCTGAGCACCGACGGGTCGGGCCACAGATAGATCACCGATTCCACGTCGGTGCCGTCGATGCCGTGCCGCACGCGCTTCGCCTCGATCCCGCCCAGCGCGGCGTAGGCGAAACGATGCGGGTTGTCGGCATAGGCCGACAGCGCCAGCGGACCGGGAGACTTGCCGGCGAGCCAGCGGACGCCCTCGGCCAGCAGCGCCCGGCCGATGCCCCGGCGCTGGCTGTCCGGATCGACATAGAGCAGGCTGACGTGGCCGGCCGCGCCGACATCGCCCTTGTCGCCCATCGCCATATGGATGAAGCCGGCGATGCCGTTTTCATCCTCGGCGACGAACAGCGCTTCGGTGTCGGGCTCGAATTCGTCGTCGAGCCATTCCGCGATCTCGGCGCGGCGATAGGCCGGATCGATGCGCGGCGCGAGGAAGCCTCGCGGCATGAACTGCGAATAGGCCTGCTTCCAGCCGGCAGCGAGAATGTCGGCAATGGCATCGGCGTCGGCGCGCGCGTGCGGGCGGATCAGCATGGCTAGGCCGGCTGCAGCTCGGGCTTGACCTCTTCGAGCTCGATCAGCGTGCCGTCGAAATCCCTGGGGTGGAGGAAAAGCACCGGCAGGCCATGCGCGCCGGTCCGCGGCGTGCCGTCGCCGAGGACACGTGCGCCGCCCTCGACCAGGGTGCGCGCCGCCTGCGTCAGGTCGGCGACCTCGAAGCACACATGGTGCATGCTGCCATTGGGATGGTCGGCGAGAAACTTTGCGATCGGCGAAGCGGCACCGAGCGGTGTCATCAGCTCGAGCTTGCTGTTGGGCAGATCGACGAAGACGACGGTGACGCCGTGCTCGGGCAGGTCGCGCGGACTGTGCACGGTGGCGCCGAGCAGGTCGCGATACCTCGCCACGGCAGCGGCGAGGTCGGGCACGACGATGGCGACGTGGTTGAGACGGCCGATCATTGCTTCAACCTCACGTCCGTGAATGTTCGCATCAGCGCCTGCCGGGTGGCGATATCGCGAGTCTCAACGCGCCAGAAAGTGGAGTCGATGGCGTGCAGCGCAATCCAAGGCTCGTCGCTCTCGACCGGATCATAGCGCAGAAAAGTGCCCCAGATGACCTGCGAAGACCTTCTGGCCATCTCGACGAGTTCCGCACCTGCTACGCGTATGCCGGTGTTGGCAAGCCTATCGAGTTGGTCGTGCCAGCCGCCACCGAGAAAGAAGGCCTCGGAGCCATCAGGATGGAAAAAGTCCGATACTTCCCATGCCGATGTGACAATGCGTGAGGGCAGCGGCGATAGGATTTCGATGAGCGCGCGGAAGCGGTGATCCGACACGTCCCAAATCTCGATGGCCTTCATCGGTTGCCGAGCCTTCCCTCGATCTGGTTCAGTACCGAGAAGGCAGCTTCGAGCACGTTGGTGCCGGGGCCGAAGATTTCGGCGACGCCGACGTCGCGCAGGAACGCATAGTCTTCGGGCGGGATGACCCCGCCGACGATCACGGTGACGTCGCCGAGGCCGTTGCCGCGGAGCTCGGCGATCAGCTCGGGCACCAGCGTCTTGTGGCCGGCTGCGAGCGACGACACGCCGACGGCGTCGACCTTGAGCGCGGCGACATGTGCGGCGACTTCGGGGGCGGTCTCGAACAGATCGCCCATATGGACGGCAAAGCCCAGATCGGCGAAGGCGGTGGCGATCACCTTGGCGCCGCGGTCGTGGCCGTCCTGGCCCATCTTGGCGATGAAGAGCGCCGGCGGGCGCTTCTCCCTGGCTGCAAATGCGGCAAGACGCGACTGCATCTGGGCATACTGCGGGTCGCCCGCATAGCTCTGGGCGTAGACTCCGGAGACGACGCGGGTGACCGCGTGGTGGCGGTTGAAGACGTCCTCGAGCGCGGCAGAGATCTCGCCCAGCGTGCAGCGCGCACGGGCCGCGTAGATGCTCGCGGACAGCAGGTTGCCACCATGCCGCGCGAAGCTGCGCAGGCCATCGAGCGCCTCAATGACGCGGGACGCGCTGCGGGTTCGGCGGATATCGGCGAGGCGGGCGACCTGCTCGTCGCGCACGCGGGCATTGTCGACCTCGCGGAACGGGATTGGAACCTCGTTCTCGAGCCGGTAGCGGTTGACGCCGACGATCACGTCCTCGCCGCGATCGATGCGGGACTGGCGCAGCGCCGCGGCTTTCTCGATCTCGGCCTTGGGGCCGCCGGACTGCACGGCTGCGGTCATGCCGCCCTCGGCCTCGACCGCGCCCATCAGCGCCTCGGCCTTCTCGACGAGATCGGCGGTGAGGGCTTCGATGTAGTAGGAGCCGCCCAGCGGGTCGACGACATCGGTGATGCGGCTTTCGTGCTGGAGGATGAGCTGGGTGTTGCGGGCGATGCGCGCTGACTGCTCGGTGGGCAGCGCGATGGCCTCGTCGAAACTGTTGGTGTGGAGGCTCTGCGTGCCGCCCAGCACCGCCGCCATCGCCTCGATGGTGGTGCGGACGATGTTGTTGTGCGGGTCCTGTTCGGTGAGCGAAACGCCCGAGGTCTGGCAGTGGGTGCGCAGCATCTTCGATCGCGCGTCCCTGGCACCGAGATCGGTCATGACGCGCGACCAGAGGGTGCGGGCGGCGCGGAGCTTTGCCACTTCGAGGAAGACGTTCATGCCGATGCCGAAGAAGAAGCTCAGCCGGCCGGCGAAGGCGTCGATGTCGAGGCCGCGGGCCTGCGCCGCGCGCACATAGTCGCGGCCGTCGGCGAGGGTGTAGGCGAGCTCCTGCACGGCGGTCGCGCCGGCCTCGTGCATGTGGTAGCCCGAGATCGAGATCGAGTTGAATTTGGGCATGTGCTGCGCGGTGTAGGCGATGATGTCGCCGACGATGCGCATGCTCGGCTCGGGCGGATAGATGTAGGTGTTGCGCACCATGAACTCTTTCAGAATATCGTTCTGAATGGTGCCGTCGAGCTGAGCCTGGTTGACGCCCTGCTCCTCCGCCGCGACGATGAACATGGCGAGCACCGGCAGCACGGCGCCGTTCATAGTCATCGACACGCTCATCTCAGCGAGCGGGATGCCGTCGAAGAGGAGCTTCATGTCCTCGACGCTGTCGATGGCGACGCCGGCCTTGCCGACATCGCCCACGACGCGGGGATGGTCGCTGTCATAGCCGCGATGGGTTGCGAGGTCGAAGGCGACGCTGAGGCCTTTCTGCCCGGCCGCCAGATTCTGCCGGTAGAAGGCATTGGATTCGCGCGCGGTGGAGAAGCCGGCATATTGCCGGATGGTCCATGGGCGGTTGGCGTACATGGTGGCGCGCACGCCGCGGGTGAACGGTTCGGCGCCGGGCATCCCCGGATCGGCGGGGGCGTCGCCGGCGAAGTAGGCCGGCTTCACGCGGAGGCCGCCATAGTCGCGATCGAGGCCTTCGACCGGTGTATCCTTGAGCTCGCGAGCGGCGAGTTTCTCCCACTCCGCGAAGGTGCTCATATCGCCTCGAATTCCAGGATCACCTCGTCCACGGCGAGCACCGCACCGGGCGCGACGCGGACCTTGCTGACGCGGGCGCGGCGTTCGGCCCTGAGCACATTCTCCATCTTCATGGCCTCGACGATGGCGAGGTTCTGGCCGGCCTCGACGACATCGCCCTCGCGCACGTCGATGCGGACGACCTGTCCGGGCATGGGGCACAGCAGGAATTTGCTGAGGTCGGGCGGCAGCTTCACCGGCATCAGCGGCATGAGGTCGGCCACCTTGGGCCAGAGCACGCGCGCCACGAGGTCGGCGCCGCGCCAGCGCAGGCGGAAGCCGGCGGTGACGCGGTCGACGCGCACATGGTGCAGCTCGCCGTCGACGCGCGCGATGGCGAGCGACAGGCCGGGCTTCCAGCCGGTCTCGACCAGCAGCTTCTTGCCGGCGCCATCGGTGAGCCAGTACTCGATGCCGTCGGCGCGAACCGCGAAGTCCCAGCGGTCGGCGCCGATGAGCACGGCGCGGCGCTTCTCGGGGCCGGTATGCGAGCGCGTGTCGAGCGCATAGGCCGAGACGCAGGCGAGCGCCGCAAGATGGGTGAGCTCGGTGGCCGAGAGCGTGACGCCGGTGAAGCCGTCGGGGAATTCCTCGGCGATGTAGCCGGTGGTGAGCCGGCCCTCGCGGAAGCGGGGCTGCGCCATCACGGCCGACAGGAACGGGATGTTGTTGCCCACGCCCTCGACCTCGAACTGGTCGAGCGCTTCCTGCATCACGCCGATGGCAGCGGCGCGGTCGGGCGCCCAGGCGCAGAGCTTGGCGATCATGGGATCATAGAAGGTCGAAATCTCGCCGCCTTCGTAGACGCCGGTGTCGTTGCGGACGGCATGCTCGGCGTCGCGCTCCTCGGCGGGCGGACGGTAGCGGGTGAGGCGGCCGGTCGAGGGCAGGAAGTTGCGGTAGGGGTCCTCGGCATAGAGGCGGGACTCGATGGCCCAGCCATCGATGCCGACGTCCTGCTGGGCGAGCGGCAGCGTCTCGCCGGCGGCGACGCGCAGCATCAGCTCGACGAGGTCGAGGCCGGTGATGAGCTCGGTCACGGGGTGCTCGACCTGGAGGCGCGTGTTCATTTCGAGGAAGTAGAAATTGCGGTCCTTGTCGACAATGAACTCGACGGTGCCGGCGGAAAAGTAGCCGACGGCCCTGGCCAATGCGACGGCCTGCTCGCCCATAGCCCGGCGGGTCGCGGCATCGAGGAAGGGCGAGGGCGCTTCCTCGATCACCTTCTGGTTGCGGCGCTGGATCGAGCATTCGCGCTCGTTGAGATAGAGCACCGTTCCATGCTGGTCGCCGATGAGCTGGATCTCGATGTGGCGCGGCTCGGTGACGAATTTCTCGATGAAAATGCGGTCGTCGCCGAAGGAGCTGGCCGCCTCCGACTTCGAGCGCTCGAAGCCCTCTCGGGCCTCGGCGTCGGTCCAGGCGATGCGCATGCCCTTGCCGCCGCCGCCGGCCGAGGCCTTGATCATCACGGGGTAGCCGACCTTGCGCGCGATGGTCACCGCCTCGTCGGCATCGGCGATGAGGCCCATATGGCCGGGGACGGTCGAGACGCCGGCTTCCGCCGCGAGCTTCTTGCTCGTGATCTTGTCGCCCATCGCTTCCACGGCCTTGGTCGGCGGGCCGACGAAGATGATGCCGTTCCGCTCGAGCGCGGCGGCGAACTCGGCATTCTCCGAGAGGAAGCCGTAGCCGGGATGCACCGCCGCGGCGCCGGTCTGCTTGCAGGCGGCGATGATCCTGTCGATCGAGAGGTACGAGTCGCGCGCGGCCGAGCCGCCGATATGCACCGCCTCGTCGGCCATCTTCACATGCAGCGCATCGCGGTCGGCATCGGAATAGACCGCGATGGTGCGAATGCCGAGCCGCTTCGCCGTCCTGATGACGCGGCAGGCGATTTCGCCGCGATTGGCGATGAGGAGGGAGGTGAACATGCTCATAGCGGGATGTTGTCGTGCTTCTTTGCCGGCACGGCGACCTTCTTGTTCTTGAGGGTCTGGAAGGCGCGGGCGACGCGGCGCCTGGTGCTGCTTGGCATGATGACGTCGTCGATGAAGCCGCGTTCGGCGGCGACGAAGGGGTTGGCGAAGCGGTCTTCGTATTCCCTGGTGCGGGCGGCGATCCTGTCCTTGTCGCCGAGCTCGGCGCGGTAGAGGATTTCGGTGGCGCCCTTGGCGCCCATCACGGCGATCTCGGCCGAGGGCCACGCATAATTCACGTCGGCGCGGATGTGCTTTGAGGCCATCACGTCATAGGCGCCGCCATAGGCCTTGCGGGTGATGACGGTGACCTTCGGCACGGTGGCCTCGGCGTAGGCGAAGAGCAGCTTGGCGCCGTGCTTGATGATACCGCCATATTCCTGCGCGGTGCCGGGGAGGAAGCCGGGCACGTCCTCGAGCGTCAGGATTGGAATGTTGAAACAGTCGCAGAAGCGGATGAAGCGCGCGGCCTTCTTGCTCGAGTTGATGTCGAGGCAGCCGGCGAGCACCAGCGGCTGGTTGGCGACGACGCCCACCGTATCCCCGTCGATGCGGATGAAGCCGGTGAGGATGTTGCCGGCATGGTCCTTCTGCAGCTCGAGGAAGTCGCCCTCGTCGGCGAGCCGCACCACCACCTCGCGCATGTCGTAGGGTTTGTTGGCGCTGTCGGGGATGATGGTGTCGAGCGCTTCGTCGTGCCGCTCGATGGTATCGAAGGTGTCGACATGCGGCGCCTTCTCATTGGCGTTGAGCGGCAGGAAGTCGAACAGCCGGCGGACTTCGAGCAGTGCTTCGATGTCGTTGTCGAAAGCGGCATCGGCGACGGAGCTCACCTTGGTGTGGGTGCCGGCGCCGCCCAGCTCCTCGTGCGTGACGATCTCGGAGGTGACGGTCTTCACCACGTCGGGGCCGGTCACGTACATGAAGCTCGTGTCCTTCACCATGTAGATGAAGTCGGTCATGGCGGGGGAGTACCCCGCGCCGCCCGCCGTGGGGCCCATGATGACAGAGATCTGCGGCACCGCGCCCGACGCCTGCACGTTGCGCCAGAACACTTCGGCATAGCCGCCGAGCGCCGCCACGCCTTCCTGGATGCGCGCGCCGCCCGAATCGTTGAGGCCGATCACCGGGGCGCCATTCTGCACGGCGAGGTCCATGATCTTGCAGATTTTCTGCGCATGCGTCTCGGACAAGGACCCGCCGAAGACGGTGAAGTCCTGGCTGAACACATAGGTCATGCGGCCGTTGATGGTGCCCCAGCCGGTGACCACGCCGTCGCCGGGGATGACGCTCCTGTCCATGCCGAAGTCGCGCGCCCGGTGGGTGACGAACATGTCGTATTCTTCGAACGAGCCGGGATCGAGCAGCACGTCCAGCCGCTCGCGGGCGGTCAGCTTGCCTTTGCCGTGCTGCGCGTCGATGCGCTTCTGCCCGCCGCCCAGCCGCGCTTCGGCGCGCCGGGCCTCCAGCGCCGCGATGATCTTGTGCATGCTCCTCCGAGCCTTCTTTGTGCTCCGTCCGAACGATCCGGAGACGGCTCGTTCGGCCAACCGCCCTGTGTGGTTTGACCGGATGGTCAAATCAGAATGTGACGGCGTGGTCAAAAAGGCAACGGGCGTGGAATGGGGTGCTGCGCGAGTGGTCAACGGATCGGAGCAGCGGCGCCGGCGCTTGCCAGTTCAGGATGGAAGCCCTTTCATGGCGGGGGAGCCAGGGAGAGCCGCCGTGAAGATTACCGACATCAAATGCGCCGTCATCGCCAACAGCCCGGTGATCCGGATCACGACGGATGAGGGGATCACCGGCTGGAGCCAGATCGAGACGCCCAAGCCGTATCTGCAGCCCATCGTGCTGCAGCTCAAATCGTGGATCGTCGGGCAGGACCCGGTGAACGTCGAGCGGGTGGTGCGGCGCATCAGGGTGCGCGGCGGGTTCAAGCCGTGGGGCGCCGCCGTGAGCGCCATCGAGACGGCGCTGTGGGACATTGCGGGCAAGGCAGCCGGCCTGCCGGTCTACCGGCTGCTGGGGGGCAAGGTGCGCGACCAGGTGCGGACCTATCGCACCCTCTACCATCACGAGGTCGGGGTGGGGCACACGCCCGAGGATTATGTGAAATGGGCCGAGTACGGCATGGCGCTGCCCGAGGGCTTCACCATGTTCAAGCTGCCCACCGCGTTCCATTCCTCGATGGTGCGCGACGTGCCCGATTTCTACTATGGCGACGTGCAGCACGACGCGCCCTTCCCCTATCCGCACAAGGGGCTGATGAGCGAGGACGGCTTCGAGCATCTCGTCGCCTGCGTCGAGGCGGCCAAGGGCGCGCTGGGCTCGAAATACGGGCTGGCGCTCGATGCGGGGCCGGGCTTCCTGCCGGTCGACGCGCTGCGGCTGGCCAAGCGCCTCGAGCCGCTGCACCTCTTATGGATCGAGGACATGATCACCGGCGACTATGTGCCCTACGTCAATCCCGACGTCTATCGCGAGGTGACGCCGCACACGACGACGCCGATCCATACCGGCGAGCAGATCTATCTCCGGCAGAACTACAAGGCGCTGATCGAGACGCATGCTGTCGATATCGTGGGGCCCGATCCGTGCGACGTGGGCGGCATCGCCGAGCTCAAATGGATCGCCGAATATGCCGACCTCCACGGCCTCGCCATGGCGCCGCACGGCACCGCCAACGGCATTCTGGGCCTCGCGGCGCTGGTGCAGGTGTGCGCCACGCTGCCGGACAATCTTATCGCCTTCGAGTATCCGGCGCGGTTCGAGCCGTTCTGGTACGACATCACCGAGGGCTTCGACGGCGTGCCGGTCAGGAACGGCATGATCGATGTGCCGGACCGGCCGGGACTGGGCGTGAACCTGTTGCCCAAGGCGGCCAAGGCGTATCTGGAGGACGGGGACGCGGACTTCTTCGACTAGGGCAGGGTTGCGCCGCAAAGGCGGGTACCACCTTTGCCGGAAACGCTTTAGAGGGAGAGGCAGTGTTTCTCCGCGTCCGTCCCCTGATCATGAGCCGTGCTATGAACGATACCGTCGCCGACCGCTTCCTCCGCTATGTGGTGATCGATACCCAGTCGGACGGCGCGTCCGAGACGCAGCCTTCGACGATGAAGCAGAAGGATCTGGGCCGCCTGCTGGTCGCCGAATTGCTGGCGCTGGGCATCGCCGACGCGCATCTGGACGAGCACGGCTATGTCTATGCGACGATCCCGGGAAATACCGACAAGGACGTGCCGGTCATCTGCTTCTGCTCGCATATGGACACGGCGCCCGATTTCACCGGCACCAATGTGAAGCCGCAGATCGTGCCCGACTACCAGGGTGGCGACATCCGGCTGTCGGGCGACGCGTCGCGCGTGATCCGGGTCGATGAACATCCGGAGCTGCGCAACCAGATCGGCAACGACATCATCACTTCGGACGGCACGACGCTTCTGGGCGCCGACGACAAGGCCGGGCTCGCCGAGATCATGAGCGCGGCCGCGCGGCTGGTGAGCGATCCGGCCATCAAGCACGGTACGATCAAGCTGCTGTTCACGCCCGACGAGGAAATCGGCCGCGGCGTCGACAAGGTGGACCTCGCAAAGCTCGGGGCGCAGTTCGCCTATACGCTCGACGGCGAGACGGCGGGCGACATCGAGGACGAGACGTTCTCGGCCGACGGGGTCGAGATCAACATCACGGGCGTCGCCATGCATCCGGGCTTTGCCAAGGACCGCATGGTCAACGCGATCAAGGTGGCGAGCGCGATCGTCGCCCGGCTGCCGCAGGAACAGTCGCCCGAGACCACCAGCGGCCGGCAGGGCTTCATCCATCCGGTCGAGATCACCGGCTCGATGGCGAGCGCCAGGATCGCGCTGATCGTGCGCGATTTCGAGGACGCGGGGCTGGCCGAAAAGAACGCCCTGATCGGGCGGATCGCGCAGGAGGTGGTCGCGGCCTGGCCGGGTGCGACCTACACGCTCAAGGTGCACGAGCAGTACCGCAACATGAAGGGCGTTCTCGACCGGCACCCGCAGATCGTCGAGAACGCCGTCGAGGCGATCCGCCGCGCCGGCATGACGCCGCGGCGCGGTTCGGTCCGCGGCGGCACCGACGGCTCGCGGCTGTCGCTGATGGGCCTGCCGTGCCCCAACATCTTTGCGGGCGGCCACGCCTTCCACTCGCCGCTCGAATGGATCAGCCGGCAGGACATGGAGAAGGCGGTCGCCACGATCGTCGAGCTCTGCAAGCTCTGGGAGGAGCGCGCCTAGCGCCCGGCGATCACGGCCCGGCGCCGGCCGCCCTGCGCTTGCCGGCAAAATGCATGAGGGCGCCGATGGCGGCGAAGACGACGCCGAGCACCCAGGCGACGACATAGAGCAGCGCGAGGGGTATCCAGGCGAGAAGGCCGGTCAACTCGATCGGCGACCATGCGGCCGTGGTGTAGACCACATCTGAAGGCCATGCCGGTTATCCTCAAGACCGACGAGGAGCGCGATGCGTGGCTCACGGCACCTTGGAAGGAGCGAGGAAGCTGCAACGACAACGACCGCTTCCGAACGGAGAGCTAGAGGTTCTCCACCGTACACCGCGACTGCATCTGCCGGGAGTGGAGGAATTCCGAGCGGAGACCCACTGCGGTTCAGTGTATCAAAGTTTCAAGAAACGTTATTCTAGCAGGATTTTGAGGGGGCTAGTTTGGAACAGATTAGGGCGTTTGTGGGATACAGCTACCTTGAGAAGGACGAGGTCGTCGTGGCGTCGTTCCTCGACTTCCTTGACAGTCAGGCGCGCGACAATCCCCAACTCGTGTGGGAGCATGCGAAGCTGTCCAAGGCTAATCTCGCCGCTCGGTATGATGAGGCGGGATTTTTCGAGGAGGCGGAAGAGCTCTGTAAGGAAGCACTCTCCGCGAAGGAGGTTCCCGAGTACGCAAATAACGTCATGCTTCAAATTTCTGACCGCCCCGAAGAGGAGCGCACCAAGCTAAAGGAGCTTAAGCAGCGCGCTCGCACCAAGTCGGAATTCTATTCGAGGTTCGGCGGAGCTATGGCGAAGCCACTGACAATGAACGGCGGAGTATGGGCAAGCGACGACCTTGAGTTGACGGTAAAGTTCGACACGGACTCTATACGCGCCGAGGGGGTCGAGTTCACTTCCGCAATCACGAGTGCTTTAATGGCCATACCCGAGGGCCAACAACAGGTTCGGTACAAGGTGAGGGTATTCGGGGATATGATTGGGTGCGCCTTCGTCGGGACGTTCAGACCGATCCGCGAGACCGAAGCGCCGCGGAGTATACTCGGTGACGCTGTCTCCTCTAGCTCGGTGATGGGCTACTTTGACAAGGAGGCCGGTACGCTCGCGATAATGGTTGAGCCAAAGCAAAGTTCACCCAAGATTCGCGAGCTTCATTCCCAGCGATCTATCCCGGCCATAGCTCAGGCATAGCGGCTCCGATGCCGTGGCCGATGTGCTCCTCGAAGGGCGAGCGTAGTTTCGGCAACCGCTTCGGCCCGTGATGACACAGAGTTGACACGAGCCGAGGGTCACAAACCGCGGTGCCCCGGTGAACACGTAAATAGTTGAATTTGTTTAGTTAAATGGTGCCGCTTAGGTGACTCGAACACCTGACCCCATCATTACGAATGATGTGCTCTACCAACTGAGCTAAAGCGGCCCCTGGGGATCGTCCCGAAGCGGGGGTCTTTTACTGGGCACCCGCGGGGGGCGCAAGCGGAGTTTCCGCTGCAGCAGGGGCGGGGACGGCGGGCGGCGGCCCGACCGGCGCGGGGAGGCGCTCGCCGAGCGGCCTGGGCTCGCCGCGGCCATTGGCCGTGGACAGCGGCACGCGCCACTCGAAGGCATCGAGGGCGCCGGTGACCGGGGACGTGGGCTCCCATTCGTCCGAGGTGATGCCGTCGGCGATCCAGACCGGGTCGGCGGGGGCGCGCACGGCGCGGGCCAGCCATTCGCGGGCCTTGCCCTGGTCGGCGTTCTGGCCGTCCTCGATCTCGGCCATCAGCAGGCAGACGGCCTGGGTGGGGTCGGTGGCGACATGGTTGGCCAGCGCCGCCCGGGCCGTGGCCCAGTCATAGGCGTCGACGGCTGATCGGGCGAGGACGATGGCGGCGGGACGGCTGGCCGGCGGGCTGTCGATGAGCTCGCGCACGCGCTTCAGCCGGTCGACGGCGGAGGCGCCGGGCTGGGCGTTGGCGTAGAGCGTTGCCACATGCGGATGCGAGGTGGCGCGCCAGACGCGGCGGAGCAGGCTCATCGCCTTGCGCACGTCGCCGCGGTTGGACTGGATGCGCGCGGCGATCAGCGCCGCGGGCACGAAATCGGGCACGAGCTTGAGGGCGAGCGTCGCGTGGTCGAGGGCGCTCAGCGGGTTGGTGTCGACCTGCTCGCGGGCGAGCGCGGTTTCGATCACGGCCTGCTTGCGCCGCTTGAGCATCTTTTCTTCGCGTGTCACCGCCGCCTCGGCATTGACGCTGGCGAGCGCCAGCTCCCACTGGCCACGACGGGTGAGGTCGTCGAGCACCGCGTCGGAGGCCCAGCGGGTCTGCGGCGACAGCGCCACGGCCTTCTGCGCAAAGCTCAGCGCCGCGTCGGTGCGGCCCTGGGTGCGGGCCTGCTCGTAGAGGCCGGCCAGCGCGGCGACGGCGGTCTTCTTGTTGGAGATGAGGGCGCGATAGTGCTCGCGCGCCGACTGCATGTCGCCGAGCGCGAGATCGGAGCGCGCCTCGAGCAGCTGCGCGGCGTGGTTGCGCGGCAGGTTGGAGCGCGCTTCGCGGGCCAGCACGCGGGCGCGGCCGGGGTCGCCGGCCTGCAGCGCGACGAAGCCGTCCGACAGGGCCGCGACGCCCGCATCGCGGCGGCGTTCGCGGTTGAGCTTGGCGAAATAGCGCGGCGCATCGAGGATGCGGCGCAGGATCGACCAGGCGAGGATGACGCCGGCAAGGGCGGCCGCCACGACGAAGGCGGCGAGGCCGAGGCGCGGCTGCATGCGGTAGCCAGCGACCTCGATCATGGCCGTGCCCGGCAGGCTCACCAGCCAGGCGATGCCGGCGGTGAGCAGCAGGCTGACGACGATCCAGGTGGCGAGACGGATCATTGCGTGTCGGCCGTCGTGGTGGCGAGGGCGCGGGCGCGGAGATCGGCGACGAGCCTGGCGGCTTCCGCATGGGCGCGCACGTCGGCGGCCACCAGCGTGGCCTTGTCGCGCATGGCCTGCGGCAGCGCCTCGATCAGGGCGAGCGCGCCGGCATAGTCGCGGCGCTCCATCGCGCTTTCGAGACGTGACATCACGGCCTCGGGGCTGTCGCCGGCGATCTCGTCGGCCGGCCGCAAGGCGAGGATCGACTTGGCCCAGTCGATGGCGCTCTGCGTCCAGTCTTGGCCGCTCGAATCGCGGGCGCCGAGGATCTCGGGCACGGCGATGCGGAACTTTGCGTCGAGCGCATCGGGGCGGATGAGGCCGTCCGCCGCGGCGGCGGTGAGCGTCGCCGGCACCACCAGGTCGGGCAGCACGGTGCGCAGCGCGTCGAGCTCCGCCTGGAACGGCTTTCCACTGGCGAAGGCGCCTTCGAGGCCGCTGAGGATCAGCGGCAGCTTGAGGGCGGGGCCGACCTCATTGGGCAGCGCCGCATCGATGTGCTGGGTCAGCGCCGTGCGGGCGGCGTCGAGGTCGGTGCGCAGCGAGGCGACGGTCGAGTCGACGCCATTGAGGCGCGTGGTGAGGCTCGACAGGCCGGTCTCGAGATCGGCGATCGATTGCGCGATGGCGCCCGCATCGGCGCCCGACGCACCGGCGGCGATGGCATCGACCTGCGCCTTGAGCGTCCTGAGCTGGGTCTCGAGCGGGGTGAGATCGACGAGGGGTGCCGCCTCGGGGATGGACGCCTCGACATCCGCTATCGACTGGTTCAGCGCGGCGATGCCGGCATCGAGCTGGGCGATGGTGGCATCGAGCGACACCTGGGTGCGCGTCGTGCTCTGCTGGAGGCTGGTGACGGTGCCGCTGAGCGCATCGAGCTTTTCGCCCTGGGCGGCGAGCTCGGGTTGCAAGTCGGGCTGCTCGGGGCCGCGCGTGGGCAGCGGCAGGGCGTTGGCGAGCAGGTAAGTCAGCAGCGTGCCCAGCAGCGCGCCGCCGATGGCGACACCGCCCAGGAGCGGCCAGTTGGCGTCGGCGATGTCGAAGCGCGGGGCGCGCTCGCGCGTGCCGGGGGGCGGGGTCTCGGTGGCGGACGGACGCTCCTCCGGCCGCGCATTGGCATTGCGGGCCGTCAGGTCGATCACCGGCGGTTTCACGGGGCCCGTCGAGCGGTCAGCCATCCATTGCATCCTTCATCGAGGGATCATGCCCATCTTTTGCTCCCGCGCGAAAGAGAGCGCCAATGCCATCATTGCCTCCTCCGAGGGGTGGTCGGCGAGGCTCACGCGGACGAAATGGGCAGCGATCAGCGGCGCCGCAACGGCCTCGGAGAGACAAAGCATGCCCGGCCGCGCCCGTGCGGTGCCCGCCGGCGCGAGCCGGGTGAAGGTTTCGGCGGTGCGGCGCGAATAGAACAGCGCGCCGTCGAACTGGCCGAGGTCGGCGGCAAGATGCTGCGCCGGGTGCATTTCGTAGATCGCGGTGGTGATCACCATCACGCCATGGGGCGCGAGCGCCCGGGCGAGGTCGGCGGCCTGGTGGCGGGCAGTGGGGTAGAGCACCGGACCATCGACGCCCGCGTCCGCGAGCAGCGCCACGAGGTCCTGCGCATTGCCCGCCGCGCTCACCACTTCGGCAAAGCCCAGCTCGCGCGCCATGGCGGCGCTGCGGTCGCCCACCGCGTAGACGGGGAGCGACTGGAGGCGGGGCACTTCGCCGCGGTCATGCAGGGCGCGCAGGGCGTTGGCGCTGGTGATCGCGAGGGCGGCGAAACCGTCGGCGGGCGGCAGGGTCGTGGTGAGCGTTCGGGCGGTAAGCAACGGTTCGACCACGGCTTCGATGTCTAGCGCCCTGAGGCGCGCAGCCGTCTCGCTCGCATCGGGCTCCGACCGGGTGACGAGCAGTCTGACCATGTGAGCCCTTATCCGGGGAACAGCTTGAGGAAGTCTGAACCGGCCTTGTCGCGGAGAATCTGGCCCAGTTCGTGGCCGACCGCCTCAGGGGCGGCGGCGGGGCCGGCATGCCGGGCCTCGATCGAGATGCGGCCATCGGGCGAGAGGATCTCGCCGCGCAGCATCAGGGTCTTTTCGGCGATGTGGCTGACGACGCCGATGGCGGTACGGCAGGAGCCGTCAAGGGCATCGAGCAGGGCCCGCTCGCCATGCACGGCGGTTGCCGTCTGCTGGTGATTAAGTGGCGCGATAAGCTCGAAACTTCTGCTGTCGTCGGCCCGGATCTCAAGTCCGATGGCGCCCTGCGCCGGCGCCGGCAGGAAGCGCTCGGGGTCGAGATAATCTGTTATGTCGCTGGCGCGGCCGAGCCGGTTGAGCCCGGCGACGGCGAGCAGCGTGGCGTCGGCGACACCGTCGGTGAGCTTGCGCAGCCGGGTGTCGACATTGCCCCGGAAGGGCACGATCTCAAGGTCGGGGCGGGCGCGGAGGATCTGGCTGGCGCGCCGGAGCGAAGAGGTCCCGAGCCGTGCACCTTGCGGCAGTTCATCAAGCGTCTTGACCGATAGCGAGACGAAGGCGTCGCGGATGTCCTCGCGCTCGAGGAAAGCAGCGAGGACCAGCCCATCGGGCAGCCTGGTCGCCATGTCCTTGCTGGAATGGACGCCGATATCGACTTCGCCGGCCTCGAGCGCGGCCTCGATCTCCTTGGAGAACAGCCCCTTGCCGCCCGCCGTGCTCAGCGGCGCGTCGGTCAGCCGGTCACCCGAGGTGGTGATGGTGCGGATCTCGATGGCGTCGAGCGGCAGGCCATGGGCCTCCGACAGCAGCCTCTGGACCAGCCGCGCCTGGACGAGGGCGAGGTTGGAGCCGCGGGAGCCGATGCGCAGGAAGGCCGAAGATTGCAAAGCGGGCACGTTCTCTCTAGGTCAGGTGCGCAGGCCTTAACCCTCACGGATACTCCGCGCAATGCGGCTTCTCGGCATCGAAACCAGTTGCGACGAAACCGCCGCCGCCGTCGTCGAGCGCGACGAGCAGGGGCACGGGCGGATCCTGAGCAATGTGGTGCGCAGCCAACTGGCCGAGCACGCGCCCTATGGCGGCGTGGTGCCGGAGCTGGCGGCCCGGGCGCATGTGAGCCATCTCGACCGCATCATCGACCGGGCGATCACGGAATCCGGCCTTTCCCTCAATGAGATAGACGGAATCGCCGCGACGGCGGGGCCGGGGCTGATCGGCGGCGTGCTGGTCGGGCTGACGACCGCCAAAGCGCTGGCGGCGGCGCTCGGAAAGCCGCTGGTGGCGGTCAACCATCTCGAGGGGCACGCGCTCACGGCGCGGCTGACCGATGGGCTCGCCTTCCCCTATCTGCTGCTGCTGGTCTCGGGCGGGCACAGCCAGTTCGTGCTGGTGCGCGGCGTCGGCGATTACGAGCGCTGGGGCACGACGATCGACGATGCCCTGGGCGAGGCGTTCGACAAGGTGGCCAAGCTGCTCGATTTGGGCAATCCGGGCGGGCCGGAAGTGGAGAAACAGGCGATGGCCGGCGATGCCGGCCGCTTCAGGTTCCCGCGGCCGCTGCTGCGCGAAGAGCGCCTCGACTTCTCGTTCTCGGGCCTCAAGACGGCGGTGCGGCTCGCGGCCGAACAGATCGCGCCGCTGACACCCAGGGACGTTGCCGACATCTGCGCCTCGTTCCAGCTCGCGGTGACCGACATCGTCACGACCCGCGCTGCCGCGGCGCTGGCGAAGTTCCGCGCCGAGCTGCCGGACGCGGCGCCGACACTGGTCGTGGCAGGCGGCGTTGCCGCCAACCGGGCGATCGGCGACGGCCTGCGGCGGGTGGCCGACGAGGCCGGTGCGCGACTGGTGGTGCCACCGATCCCGCTCTGTACCGACAATGGCGCCATGGTGGCCTGGGCCGGGGCCGAGCGGATGGCGCTGGGGGAGAGCGACGGTCTCGACAGTTCCGCCAGGGCGCGCTGGCCGCTCGACAGCGACGACATGAGGCGCCGGCATGCCGCTTGAGCGCGTTGCCGTCATCGGCGCCGGGGCGTGGGGCACGGCGCTGGCGCAGGCCGCCGCGATGGCCGGCCGCGCGGTGACGCTGGTGGCGCGCGACCCGGCCGTGGTGGCCGAGATCAATGCGCGACATACCAACAGCGCGCATCTGGGGGCGCAGAAGCTGGCGCCGTCCGTCCGCGCCGCGAGCGCCTATGCCGATGCAGACCTCGTGATCCTTGCCGTGCCGGCGCAGGCGAGCCGCGCCGCGCTCGCCGGGCTGTCGCTGGCGGGTATCCCGGTCGTGCTGACGGCGAAGGGACTGGAGCAGGGGTCGCTCCGGCGCCAGAGCGAGGTGCTGGCGGAAGCGGCACCCGGCGCGGTCCCCTATGTCCTGTCGGGGCCGAGCTTTGCGGCGGATGTGGCGGCGGGACGGCCGACAGCGGTGACGCTGGCGGGCGACGACGATGCGGCGACCGAGGCGATTGCCGCCGCCCTCGCCGGACCGAGCTTCCGGCCCTACGCGGCCGGCGACCGCGTCGGCGTCGAACTCGCCGGCGCGCTCAAGAACGTCTATGCGCTCGCAGCCGGCGCCGTCGATGGTGCGCGGCTCGGAGCGTCGGCCCGGGCGGCGCTGATCGCGCGGGCTTTCGCCGAACTCGGCCGCATCGTGCCGGCATTCGGGGGACGCGCCGAAACGCTGATGGGGCTCGCGGGGCTGGGCGATCTGACGCTGAGCTGCACGTCGGAGCAGTCGCGCAATTATCGTCATGGCGTGGCGCTCGGCCGCGGCGAGCCGCAACCCGCCTCGCTCGCCGAGGGCGTGTTCACCGCGCCCGTGGCGCAGCAGCTGGCGCTGACCGCCGGCGTCGAGGCGCCGCTGATCGATGCGGTCAATTTGCTGCTGTCGGGCAATGTCGATATCACCACCATCGTTGCGGGCCTGATGACGCGCCCGCTCAAACGCGAGGACTCCTAGAATGCTGTTCGCCCTGGTCGCCCATGATCGTCCCAACTCCGTCGCGCGTCGGCTGGAGCTGCGCCCCGATCACCTCAAGCACCTCGATGGGCTGGGCGATACGCTGGTGCTGGCCGGGCCGTTCCTTGCCGACAATGGCGACATGGTGGGCTCGATCGTCGTGATCGAGGCGGAGACGCTCGAGGCCGCGCGCGAGATTTTCGGACGCGACCCCTTCATGACGGGCAACCTCTTCGATAGCGTCACGATCAAGCCGTGGAAGCTTGGGGTCAACAAGACCAGATAGGGGAGCGCTCGCGATGGCCTATTGGCTGATGAAGTCGGAACCTGACGTGTTCAGCTACACCGACCTCGAGAACAAGCCCGTCGAGGAATGGCACGGCGTGCGCAACTTCACCGCGCGCAACAATATGAAGGCGATGAAGGTGGGCGAGCTCGCCTTCTTCTATCACTCCAATATCGGCAAGGAGATCGTGGGCATCATGAAAGTGGTGGCCCTCGCGCATCCCGATTCCACTGCCGAGCCCAACGACAAGGGCAAGGTGGTGTGGGAGTGCGTCGACGTTGTCCATCACATGCGCATGCCCAAGCCGGTGACACTCGAGACCATCAAGAAGACGCCCGAGCTTGCCAACATGGCGCTGGTCAAGCTGTCGCGCCTGTCGGTCGGGCCGGTGACGGACGCCGAGTGGAAGCTGATCTGCCAGATGGGCGGCCTCAAGAAGGCGCCGACCGCCTAGGTCCCGGCGAACGGATTGACGATACGGAGCCGGTTTTCGATGACGAGACCGGGATGCATGTCTTCGGTGTAGAGGGTGTCGCAGCCGGCGAGCAGCGCGGCGGCGACGATCATGCTGTCGTAGATGGTCAGTTTGTAGCGGACGGCGATGTAGAGACCTTTCTCGTGCACATCTTCATCGACCGGAACAACAAGCGTCTGGGACCGCAGCGTTGCAAGGAAGTCAGTAACGCGAGGCCACGGATGCTTCCATTTCCTCACCATCACATTGGCGATCTCGTTGAGCACCTGAACGCTGATGGTCAGCCCGTCATCGACCAGCCGGTGTGCCCGGAGCGCCCGTCTGTCGTCGGGCCCAGCCAGATACAGTATCACGTTGCTGTCGGCGAATTCAGCGCTCATTCGCCTCTTCGCGGTTGAACTTGAAGCCTGCCGGCATCATTCCCCGGAAGGACTTCAGCTTCTCCATCGCCTCCGCTTTGGTGAGGCGGCGGACAAGAGACAGGCTATGAGTATTGAGAGGGTCGGCTTTGAAGTCGACTTCGTCCCCTTCCTTCAACCCGAGCGCCTCCACCACATCGGCGGGGAGCCGCACGGCGAGGCTATTGCCCCATTTCGAAACGCGCATTCTCAGGCTCCGTGGATATACATTGCGTCACAATGTATATCCTTCGCGGCGGATGCTCAAGCCTCAGAAGTCCGCGGTGATGCCTTTGATCTCCCAGTCGCCGTAGCGGTTGGGATCGAGGCCGCCGCGGCCGCCTTTCTCGACAGGGCGGGCGGCCATGTCGGTGTCGATCTGCTTGCGGCGAAGCTCGGCCTCGGCGAGGGCACGCCGGGCGGGAGGTGACAGCGGTTTCGGGATGGGCTGAGCGGGAGCTGACTTGTCGGGAACCGTCATGGCCCCCATCTTATTGTCCGGTATCGCGTCCTGTCGAGGAGACCAATGTTCAACCTGATCCGCACCGGCGTCCTGATCGCTGCGCTGACCGCGCTGTTCATGGTGGTGGGATATTTCATCGGCGGGCAGACCGGCATGTTCATTGCCTTCCTGTTCGCCGCCGGCACCAACCTGTTCGCGTACTGGAATGCCGACAAGATGGTGCTGTCGATGCAGGGCGCCGTCGAAGTCGACCCGCGCCAGGCCCCCGATCTCTACCGCATGGTGGAGACGCTGGCGTCGCGCGCCGGCCTGCCCACGCCCAAGCTCTATGTCATCGAGACGGCGCAGCCCAACGCCTTTGCCACCGGACGCAATCCGCAAAATGCGGCGGTTGCGGTGTCGTCGGGCCTGCTCAACACGCTGACGTCGGCCGAAGTGGCGGGCGTGGTGGCGCATGAGCTGGCGCACATCAAGAACCGCGATACGCTGACAATGACCGTCACCGCGACGCTCGCCGGGGCGATCTCGATGCTGGCGCAGTTCGGGCTGTTCTTCGGCGGCGGCAACAATAATCGCGACAATCCGCTGGGCGGCATCGGCGCGCTGCTGATGGTGTTCCTCGCGCCGCTGGCGGCAGCTCTGGTGCAGATGGCGGTAAGCCGGACGCGCGAATACGAGGCCGACAAGGATGGCGCGCTGATTTCGGGCGAGCCGATGGCGCTGGCCTCGGCGCTGCACAAGATCAGCTCGATCGCGCAGCGCACGGTGAACGTGCGGGCCGAACGCAATCCGGCGATGGCGCATCTCTACATCACCAACCCGCTGAGCGGGGCGCGGATGGACAATCTGTTCGCCACCCATCCGGCGGTCGAGAACCGCATCGCGGCGCTGCAGCAACTCGCGGCCGAGATGGGCCGCGACGATCGCGGCTATCGGCCGGCACCGCGTCCGGACTTTACGGAGCCGTCGCGGGGCACTAGTGGCTGGCGGGTGCCGCAGTTCAGCGAGGGCGAGGATCGCCGGTCGCGCGGGCCGTGGGGCTGACAGTGTCGCGTTTCCGAGCCGAAAGGCCACGCATTTGCGGGAGCGCGCCGTGGAGATGAGTTGCCAAAACAAAAGCAGGTACCGGGCCTCGCGCTCCGGCTGATTGCCGCCGACAGGCTGGCGCAGGTCTTGAAAGGGGCGAGCTTCTCGCCCTTTTTCGCATCGGACGTCGCCGATGGCCGCGACCGCGCGCTCGCCAACCGGCTGGTCACGACGGCGCTGCGCTATCACGGCCCGATCAGCCGGCTTGTCGGCGAGTTGCTGCAGCGCGGCATCCCCAAGAAATCAGGGCGGTTCGAAGCGGTGCTGCGGCTGTCGCTGGCGCAACTGCTGTTCCTGCCGGACCTGGGCGACCATTCGGCGCTGTTCCTTGCCGGCGAGGCGATGCGGGCCGAACAGAAGACGCAGCACCTGATCAAGCTGATGAACGGCGTGCTGCGCGAGGCGCAGCGGCGGCGCGAAACGATCGTGGTCGGCGCCGACACGCTCTTTCCCGAGCATCTGCTCGTCCAGTGGCGCGCCGCCTATGGCGATGACGCCGTCGAGGCGTTCGGGCGGGCATTGCTCGATGGCGCGCCCCTCGATCTGACGCTCAAGGCGCCGGTAGCGGGACTCGACGCCGCGCCGGTGCTTGCCGACACGGTGCGCATTGCCGACCGCGACCGCGCTGTCGACCAGCTTCCCGGCTATGGCGACGGGCAGTTCTGGGTGCAGGACGCGGCGGCGGCCATTCCGGCGCGGCTGATCCGGCTCGAGCCGGGTGCGCGGGTGCTGGATCTGTGCGCGGCGCCGGGCGGCAAGACGGCGCAGCTGGTCAAGGCCGGCTATGCGGTGACAGCGCTGGACCGCGATCCGGCGCGGGTCGAGCGGCTGGCGCAGAACCTCAAGCGGCTCGACTATGCGGCCGAACTCGTCACGGCCGATGCGCTCGACTACACGCCGCCGGACCTGTTCGATGCCGTGCTGCTGGACGCGCCCTGTTCGGCCACCGGGACATTCCGCCGGCATCCGGAGGTCGCCTGGCACCGCGATCCGGCCGATATTGCCGGGCGCGTCGCGCTGCAGTGCAAGCTGATCGCGCGGGCCGCCGAATGCCTCAAACCGGGCGGGATCCTCGTCTATTGCGTTTGCTCACTGGAGCGCGACGAGGGCGAGATGCAGGCCGAATGGGCGATCGGGCAAGGGCTCGACGCCATGCCCGTGATGCCGGCCGAGCTTGACGGCTGGGCCGCACCCGTCACACATGCCGGCTTCGTGCGTACGCACCCCGGGCAGATCGTTCCTGGGGATAAGGGCGGCACGCTGGACGGGTTCTTCGTTGCGCGCTTCATTCGCCGCTGAATATTGTTCGAACTCCGGCGCCAGCCGGTGGGGCGCGGCCGCGGGGGCCGGAGCGTCCCTTATTGTGAGGTCCGGTTGGCGAACCCGCTAGCTTTTGCTGTCAGCCAGGGCACCAGGCGCATTGCCGACTTCATGGTCAGCAACCCGGTGATCCGCTGGGTGTGGACCGGGCCGGGCAATGAGGACTATGCCAGCGCGCTCAGCGACTTCCGGCCGTCGGACAGGGAATCCCTGCTCGAGATGATGCAGGGGCGCTACCTGCTGGCGAGCAAGCTGGTAGACACCAATGGGGCTTCGCCCTTCGCCATCGACATGGTGCATGACGACTGGCTGGACGATTTACAGTCGTTTGCCTGGCTGCGGCACTTCCGCGACGCGCGCACCGACGAGGAGCGGAGCTTTGCGCGGGCGCTGACGATCGACTGGATCGACCGCGACGGCGGCTTCGACCATCGCATCTGGGGGCTGTCGCTGACGGCGCGGCGGGTCCTCAACTGGCTGCGGCACTTCAACATCCTGGTCGAAGGCGCCAATCCCGAAGACGCCAAGGTGATCACGCGCTCGCTGGGCACCCAGATCCAGTCGCTGAAGCTGCGCGCGCCGTTCGCGGACGAGCCGGTGGATGCGCTGATGGCGGCGATCGCGCTGCTGGGGGTCGCGCTGTGCGACCACGACCGCGAGAACGAAATCCCGTCGCGGCTCTACGCCATGAACATGCTGCTCGACAGGCAGATCGACGAGGACGGCCTCCACCGCTCGCGCTCGGCCAAGGTGCAGTTCCAGCTCATCGTCGAGCTGACGACGCTGAGGCAGGCGCTGCTGCGCCAGTCGGATGCCTACCGGAACGAACTGGGCGAGCTGCTCGAGAGCATGCACCGGGCGCTCGACGCGATCTCGCTGGGGACCGGCGAGCCCGCCTATTTCAACGGCACCGGGCAGATGCCGCACGACATCATCGTGGCCGTGCAAGCGCAGACACCGACGCGGGCGCGCTCGACCGGGACGGCGGGCGGTTATGGCCGGCTGATCTGGGGCCGATCGATCGTCGTCGCCGATTCCGGTCTCGTGCCGCCGCCCGAATATGCGCGCCACATGCACGCCTCGGCGCTGGCCTTCGAGTTCAGCCATGGGCGCGACCTTGTGGTATGCAATTGCGGGCCGGCGCAGTCGGACGAGGAGGAGAGTGCGCTGCTGTTCCGGCAGGGCATCGCGCATGCTGCGCCGACCATCAATGCACTGTCGGCGGCGGCGATCCCGACGCGCGGGCCGCTGCGCAACCGGGTGATCAAGCTCGGCCGGACGCCGGAAATGGCGAGCGAAGAGGCTGACCATACCCTCGTGATGCGTACGCATGGCTATGCTGAACGCTTCGGCGTGGTGCTCGAGCGGCGGCTGACGCTGCTGGCCGAAGGCCATTCCCTGGTGGGGCAGGACAGGATTCTCAAGGCGCGCGGCAAGGTGTCGGGCGCCCTCGCCATCCGCTTCCACCTGGCGCACCAGACGCAGGTGAGCCAGGTCGGCGACATGCTGAAGCTGCGGCTCGCCTCGGGACAGGTCTGGAACTTCCTGTGGGAAGGCGCGGACATGCGGGTCGAGGAGAGCGTCCGCCAGTCGGCCTATTTCGGGTTCCACCGTACGCGCCAGATCGTGCTCGACGCGCTCGTCTCCGACGCCAGCGAAGTGAGCTGGATTTTCACGCTGGACGACGGCTGAGGCGGTTCCCATCGCCGGCCTCGCGTGATAGGTCGCGGCCAAATCACAGGGAACCGGCCATGCCCAACGCGATCGTCCCCATCCAGCGCGCGCTGCTCAGCGTCTTCGACAAGACCGGCATGGAGGACTTCGCGAGGGAACTGGCGCGGCTCGGGGTCGACCTGGTCTCGACCGGCGGAACGAGCAAGCTGATCGCGGGAACCGGCGCCGCAGTACGCGACATCTCGGACCTCACGGGTTTCCCCGAGATGATGGACGGGCGGGTCAAGACGCTCCATCCCAAGGTGCATGGCGGGTTGCTCGCGGTGCGCGACAACCCCACGCACAAGGCTTCGATGGACGAGCACGCGATCGGGGCGATCGACCTGGTGGTGGTCAACCTCTACCCGTTCGAAGCGACAATCGCCAAGAACGCGTCCTACGACGAGACGATCGAGAACATCGATATCGGCGGGCCGGCGATGATCCGCTCGGCCGCCAAGAACCACGCCTATGTCACCGTTGTGGTCGACCCCAATGACTATGCGCAGGTGCTCGAAGCGATCCGCCAGCAGGGCGGCGTGCCGTTCGAGGTGCGCCAGCGGCTCGCGGCCAAGGCCTATGCCCGCACCGCTGCCTATGACGCGACGATTTCCAACTGGTTCGCGCGCTTACTCGGCTATAACGACATTCCATATCGCGCCTTCGGTGGCCGGCTCGCCGAGGTGATGCGCTACGGCGAGAATCCGCATCAATGGGCGGCGTTCTATCGCAATGGCGAGGCGCGGCCAGGTGTCGCTACGGCGACGCAGCTCCAGGGCAAGTCGTTGAGCTACAACAATCTCAACGATACCGATGCGGCGTTCGAGCTGATCAGCGAGTTCGATCCGGCGGTGCCCGCGGTCGCGATCATCAAGCATGCGAACCCCTGCGGTGTCGCGATGGGCACGACGCTCGCCGATGCCTATCGCAAGGCGCAGCGCTGCGATCCGGTGTCGGCGTTCGGCGGCATCGTGGCGCTCAACCAGGAGATCGACGAGGCGACCGCCGTCGAGATCGTCAAGATCTTCACCGAGGTGATCGTTGCGCCGGGCGCCAGCGAGGCGGCGCAGAAGATCATTGCGACCAAGAAGAACCTTCGCCTGCTCGTCACAGGCGCGCTCGCCGATCCGAAGCAGGCCGGCGTGACCTTCAAGTCGCTGGCGGGCGGCATGCTGGTGCAGAGCCGCGACAATGGCCGGCTCGACGATGTCGAACTGAAGGTCGTCACAAAGAAGGCGCCCAGCGACGCCGAAATGGCCGACCTCAAGCTCGCCTGGAAGGTGGCCAAGCACGTCAAGTCCAATGCCATCATCTATGTGAAGGATGGCGCGACGGTCGGCATCGGGGCGGGCCAGATGAGCCGGCTCGACTCGTCGCGCGTGGCCCACCGCAAATCGATCGACGCCGCCGAGGCGGCGGGAATCGAGGGAGCCCTGACGCAGGGCTCGGTGGTGGCGTCGGATGCGTTCTTCCCATTCCCCGACGGCATGCTGGCGGCGGTCGACGCCGGTGCTACCGCGCTGATCCAGCCGGGCGGCTCGATGAACGATCAGGCGGTGATCGACGCGGCCGATGCACGGGGCGTCGCGATGGTGTTTACCGGGATGCGGCACTTCCGGCATTGACCGCATCGCCTTGCCGAGGCGTCGCCCGGCGTCACGCCGAACGGGCGAGGTCCGAGAGCAGGCCGGCAGCAACGGAAAGCCGTGATACTGTCATTTCGCCGCCCGTCAGCCCCCCAACCGCGTCGACAACCCGGTCGATGGCTTCGGGGCGGGCAGCTTTCCAGGCGGCGAGCCGCGTGTCGATTTCGCCGCGGCCAAAGCCGAGGACATCGACCGTGAGATCGCGCTGGGCGCGCATCAGATTGGCCAGCGCCCGGTCGAGCGCCATGCGGTCGAAGCGATCGGCGAGGACGATGCGGCCGCCGGCTTCGACGATGCCGGCGAGGCCGAACAGGTCGAGCACGCCGAAGAAGGCGCCGGCGGCCGCAGCGATGGTCGACTTCGTCCGCTCGGCAACGAGAGCGATGTCGGTGGCATAGCTCAGGGCACTCAGTTCGGCGATGCGGCGAGCGACAGCGCTGGAGGCGCCGCCGGCGATGAACGCGTCGGCGCGCGCATCGATGGTCTTGGCGAGGCTCGGCGGAACGAGGCTCGACACGAGCCCGGCCACATCGGTGACGCCCTCGGCATAGCGCAGAACGAGATCGGCGAGCGGCTGGGTGAAGTCGGCATTGCGCAGCAGCCAGAGCGTCTCGCGCTCGAGCAACTTGCCGATGTCGGCATAAAGGTCGAGCTGCGTGCTGCCGGCGATCTGGCCGTCCAGCGCATCGATCTCGCCGTAAAGGCGCTCGAGCCCGTAGGCGTCGCGGGCGAGAATGAAGGCGGCGGCGACCTGGCTCGCATCGGCACTGGTCGCGGCCATCATCTTGACGACGTAGCCCGGTCCGCCGCGGTTGACCATCTGGTTGGAGAGCACCGTCGCGATCACCTCGCGGCGCAGCCGATGCGTGCTCACGGCGTCGGGATAGCGGTCGGCGAGGGTGGGTGGGAAGTAACGGTAAAGCTCGTGCGCGAGATGCGTGTCGTCGGGGGCCTTGCCGCCGAGCAGGTCGGCATAGAGCGAGTTCTTGGCATAAGCGAGGATCACGGCGATCTCGGGTCGCGTGAGCCCCTTGCCGCCGGCGGCACGTGCGTTGAGCTCGGCGTCGTCGGGCAGGAACTCGACGGCGCGGCTCAACTGCCCGCGCGCCTCGAGCGCTTCGATGAGGCCGCGATGGTCGGGCAGGGCGGCGACGCCGGCGCGCTCGGCGAGCGACATTGCGAGCGTCTGGAGATAGTTGTTGGCAAGGCAGAGCGCCGCCACTTCGTCGGTCAGCGCGCCGAGGAAGCGGTTGCGCTGGTCCATCTCCAGCTTGTCGGTGCGCATCACGGTGTTCATCGCGATCTTGACGTTGACCTCGATGTCGGACGCGTTGACGCCGGCCGAATTGTCGATGGCGTCGGTGTCGATCCTGCCGCCCGCCAGCGCGTATTCGATGCGGCCGCGCTGGGTGACGCCCAGATTGGCGCCTTCGCCGACCACCTTGGCGCGAATGTCACGGCCGGCAATGCGGATCGCATCATTGGCCTTGTCGCCGACTTCCGTGTCGGTCTCGCCCGAGGCGCGCACATAGGTGCCGATACCGCCGAACCACAGGAGGTCGACCTCGGCCCTGAGGATCGCCGCGATCACGTCCTGGGGTGTCACCGGATCGTTGCCAAGGCCGAGAGCGCGGCGCGCTTCCTGGAACAGGGCGACGTTCTTGAGCGAGCGCGCATAGACACCACCGCCCTTCGAGAGCAGCGTCTTGTCGTAGTCCTGCCAGCTTGACCGCGGCAGGCCGAACAGGCGCCGGCGCTCATCGAGGCTGACCAGCGGATCGGGATCGGGGTCGATGAAGATGTCGCGGTGGTCGAATGCGGCGACAAGCCTGATCTGCGGGCTGAGCAGCATGCCATTGCCGAACACGTCGCCACTCATGTCGCCGACGCCGACAACGGTGAAGGGCGCGGTCTGGATGTCGCGGTCGATCTCGCGGAAATGCCGCTTCACCGCTTCCCATGCGCCGCGGGCGGTGATGCCCATCTTCTTGTGGTCGTAGCCGTTCGAGCCGCCCGACGCGAAGGCGTCGCCCAGCCAGAAGCCGCGCTCGGTGGCGATGGCGTTTGCCGTGTCCGAGAAGCTCGCGGTGCCCTTGTCGGCGGCGACGACGAGATATGGATCGTCACCATCGCGCCGGCGCACATCGGGGGGCGGGATGACGACATCGCCGTCGAGATTGTCGGTGACGTCGAGCAGGGTCTGGACGAAGATCTTGTAGCAGGCGGTGCCTTCGGCCTGCACCGTTTCGCGGTCGGCGCCCTTGGGCATCATGCGCGGGACGAACGCGCCCTTGGCGCCGACCGGCACGATGATGGCATTCTTGACCTGCTGCGCCTTGACGAGGCCGAGCACCTCGGTGCGGAAGTCCTCGGGGCGGTCGCTCCAGCGCAGACCGCCGCGGGCGATGGCACCGAAGCGCAAATGGAGGCCTTCGACGCGCGGCGAATAGACGAAGATCTCGCGATAGGGCCGTGGCTCCGGCATGCCGTCGATCTTGTGGCTGTCGAACTTGACCGCGAGGGCAGGGCGGCGGCGACCGGCAGCGTCGTGCTGGAAGGCGTTGGTGCGCAGCGCGGCATCCACCAGGTTCAGCACGCGGCGGATGATGCGGTCTTCGTCCAGCGACTGCGTCGCCTGGAGGGCCGCCGCGATCGCCTCGCGCGCCTCGTTGGCGCTGCGCTCGCGGTTGCCGCCGAAGCCGGCATCGAGCTGGGCATGGAACAGCGTTACAAGCGATCTCGACACATCGGCGTGCAGGTTCATCACCTGAGCGAGGTAGGCACGGCTCCAGGTGACGCCGACCTGCCGCAGATAGCGCATCAGGGCGCGCAGGATCGCGACGTCGTGCCAGGGCAGCCCCGCGCCGAGCACCAGCTGGTTGAGCGCGTCGCTCTCGGCGTCGGTCTGCCATACGGCGAGGATCGCTTCCTCCACCAGCGGCGCGCGCACCGCGAAGTCTTCGGCCCTTGCCCCGACGGTGTCGAGGACCATGTCGTGGATGTAGATCTCGGCCTGGTCTCGGGGCTCGATGGTGTAGGTGCGCTCGTCGATGACGCGGAAGCCGAAATTCTCGAGCATCGGCACGCGGTCGCTCAGGGGAATGGGCTTGCCGCGATGATAGACCTTGAGCCCGTAGGCGCCGTCGCCATCGGCGCGTTCGATCAGCTTGAGCGCGAGGCTCGCCTCACCGTGCAGGCGGTTGATCACGGCAATATCGGCGAGCGCCTGTTCGGCATTGTTGCGCGACTGGTAGGCGGCGGAGAAGGCGTTCAGCCATGGCGCCATGCCCTCGGTGTCGCGCGCCGCGAGCTGCAGGCGGTCGCCAAAGGTCAGGATGATATCGGCGACCTTGTCCTCGAGGTCGTCGCGGCTGGGTCGCGGCGTGCTGCCGCCATTGCGGCCGATGATGAAATGAACGCGGACCAGTTCGCCTTCGGGGAAGTGCGGGTAGTAGGCCGAGACCCGGCCCTGGTAGATTTTCGCCAGATAGTCGCCGATCTCGGCGCGCACTTCGGAGGTGTAGCGGTCACGCGGCACGTAGACGAGGATCGAGACGAAATTGTCGAAGCGGTCGATGCGCGGCAGCACGCGTACCCGCGGCCGGTCGGCGAGGGCGGAGATTTCCTTGGCGAACTCGAACAGGGTGTCCTGCCCGATCTGGAACAGCTCGTCGCGCGGGTAGGAATCGAGCGCCGACATCAGCGTCTTGCCGGCATGGCCGTTCGGATCGTAGCCCGAGCGTCGCATCACTTCGCTGACCTTGCGGCGGATCAGCGGAACGTCGGTGTGCGGCGTGGCGAGCGCGGCCGAGGTGAAGAGCCCGACGATGCGCAGCTCGCCCGAGACCTCGCCGCCCTCGCGGTAGAGCTTGACCCCGACATAGTCCATGTAGGCGTGGCGATGGACGCGCGTGCGCACATTGGCCTTGGTGACCATGATGGGGTCGGGCTCGTTGAGCCAGGCCACATGCTGGTCGGTCATTTCGACATAGTCGGTGCCGGCCCGGAGGAAGTGGAAGTCCTTGTCCTCAAGGATGCCGACGCCCGAGGTGATGAGCGGATGGAGCTTGCGGTCGGCGCCTTCGCCCTCGAGGCGATATTCGCGCATGCCCAGGAACGTGAAGCTGTGCTCGGCGAGCCAGGCGAGGAACTCCTTGGCTTCGGACGTTGCGGCGGTGGTGGCGCGCGGCGGGTTGAGCTTCCAGTCCTCGACCACGCGGCGCAGGCGCTCGAGCATTGTCCGCCAGGAGCGGGTGGCGCGGTAGGTTTCGGTGAGCGTGCCGTCGATCTCGGCGAGCAGCGCCTGGCGCGCCTCGGGGTCCTCAATGACTTCGATCTGGACCAGCAGCAGGCTTTCGTTGACCGAAACCGGTGCGGCCTCGTCGAGCAGGCGATGCGACTCGGGGTCGAGATGCAGCACCGGGTGGCTCATGAACCTGATCACGCCGCCCTTGGCGCGGATGGCGGCCAGGACCGAATCCACGATGAAGGGCATGTCGGCCGAGAAGATCTCGATCAGCTCGGGGTGGCCCGGATGCTCAGGCGGGAAGTCGAAGATGACGTGGCTCTTGCCCTCGCGCTTGCCGAGCCGCGTATAGGTCTTGCGCAGCATCGCCTCGACCACTTCGGCCGAGCTGCCCTCGAGATCGTCCGGGTCGGTGGCGTTGACCATCGCCAGCATGAAGCGGGCAAAGTTCGGCTCCGTTTCCCGGAGTTCTTCGAGGCGGTCCATGAGGCCGCGCTTGGTATCGATCACAGCGTCCACTGCCATGGCCCCCTTAACCATGACAAATCAGGCAGCCTCCAGAGTGCGGCCCCCGGCAGGTAATGTCGAGGCCCAGTAAGACCTTCTAAGAGAAGAAGGGGCATAGTCCCCGCCGCCATGGACCATAGCCCGCGTTCGGACCTGCGCAGCCTGCTGCGTTCGGGTCTCAGCAAATCGCTGGTATCGCTCGTCATCAAGGTGGCGACGGCGGGCCTGACCTATGGGATGTACGTCATCCTCTCCCGCCTGATGGGAGTGACGGAGTATGGCTATTTCGCCTTCGGGCTCAGCCTCGCGACGATCCTTGCGATCGGCGCAAACTACGGGCAGCAGACGGCGATCCTGCGCTACTGGCCCGAGGAAATGGTGGCCGGCCGGCCGCTGAAGGCGCTCGAAGCGCTGCGTTCGGGCGGTGCGGTCACGATCATTGCCGGTATCGGCATTTCGGTGCTGCTGCTCGGCGCCGGCGCGGTTTCCGGAGGCTTCGGCGTTCCCGCCGGCCACCTCTATGCCGCCGCTACGCTCATCCTGCCGCTGGCGCTCGCCGAGTACTGGAGCTCGGCGCTGCGCGCGCAGGGTTCGGTGTGGACCGCGCTGACCCCGCGCGACATCGTCTGGCGCCTGGGTCTGCCGCTGCTCGTCGTCGCGCTGTGGTATGCCGGGGTGACGCTGTCGGGCGCCGCGGCGCTGCTGCTCACGGCGGCCGTGCTCGCGCTGTCGCTGGGGCTGCAATATCTGCTCGCCCGCGCCCGCCGGTATGAAATCGCACCCGGTACCGCGGGGCTCGGCGCCTATTGGCGCGCGCACGGGGTGTCGAGCCGATCGTTCTTCCTCGGCACCGTGCTCGACAGCGCCGCGCTCAATGTCGACATCATCCTTGTCGGCCTGTTCGTCGCGCCGGCGGCGGCGGGCATCTACTTCAACGCCTTCCGCACCGCGGGGCTGCTGACGCTGTTCATGTTCGCCATCACGCTCGTCGTCGCGCCGATGGTGGCGCGGCACTACCATGCCGGCGAAATGCGCAAGGCCCAGGCGATCACGGCGCTCTGCGCCTGGGCGGGGTTCATCTTCTCGGCCGTTGTGTTCGTCGGGTTCCTGCTGTTTGGCGACCTGATCCTGGGGCTGTTCGGCGAAGGCCAGGAGCAGGGCAAGCTGATCCTGATCCTGCTCTCGATCGGCCTGCTCGTCGACGCGGCGACGGGGCCTTCCCGCATCGTGCTGATGATGACGGGGCATGAACGGCACTATGTGCGCATCTTCGGCTCGATCGTCGTCGCTGGCATGCTGGCGCAGCTTGTGGCGATCCCGGTGTTCGGACTCGTTGGCGCGGCGGTGATGAACATGCTCGCGCGCGTCGCCGCGCAGCTCGCCATCGCCTGGTTTGCCCATCGCCGCATCGGGCTCGACACGACCCTACTCGGGGCGTTCCTCGTGAACCGGCTGGCCGACCGGCCCGTGGCGTCAACGACCTGACACGGCGGTGACGGCTGAGCGGCCGAGCTCGGTGAGCCGGTAGGTGCCCGGCTTCACCCGCTCGAACCAGCCATAGACATTGCTCAGGAGGATCTTGCCGGCGTCGGGCGCCTGCGGCCGGATGTCCCGCGGGCGCAGCGGACCGGCGCACAGGGCCTCGGCGCAGAGCAGGGCCTGCTGGCGATAGGCGGTCATGATGGGCGTGCGCGTGCTGCCGCCAAGCGTGGGATCGCCGCGCCGACGCTGGTGTTCGCGCACCAGCCGGGAGCGGCGCCTGGGATTGGTGCGAGGCATGGGCGAGATGGCGCTCACGAGCACACTGACCTCGCCGCGATCGGAGACGCCAAGCATGCCGATGCCGAGGCGGCGGCAGAGGTTGCGGTAGCGCTTGTCGGCCTCGCGGCCCCGGCCGGTGGCGGAAACGCGGGCGGCGATCCAGACCTCGTCGGCGATGGCGGCGCGGTCGACGGCCTGCAGGATGAGCTCGAGGTTGAAGCTCAGCTTGAGCTCGCAGACGACGACAACGGGCGGGTCGCCGGGGCTCAGTCCGACGAGATCGCAGCCGCCGATCTCGCCCTTGACCGCGTAGCCGGCCGCTTCGATGAAGGTCTTGATCGGCTGGTATAGCGAGGTTTCCATACCCGGAAGGCTAGCAACGGCGCGTTAACGGGCGGTGCCGGCCGGCCGCGCCGTTCGGCGCGCTTGACCCGTGACCGGTGACGGGCTTATGACCCCAACTCCACCAAACCCCTAGCAAATTGGGACTTTCTGCCAAATGGGCCGCACGCTGTACGACAAAATCTGGGATGACCACCTGGTCGCTGACAACCCGGACGGCACGTCGCTCATTTACATCGACCGCCACCTTGTCCACGAAGTGACGAGTCCCCAGGCGTTCGAAGGGCTGCGCATGAACAAGCGCAAGGTTCGCGCGCCCGAGCGCACGCTGGCCGTGGTCGACCACAACGTCCCCACCACCGACCGTTCGCTGCCGAACCCCGATCCCGAGAGCGCCATCCAGATCGCGGCGCTCGCCGAGAACACCAAAGATTTCGGCATCGAATACTACGATCCCTTCGACAAGCGGCAGGGCATCGTCCACATCGTGGGGCCGGAGCAGGGCTTCACGCTGCCGGGCATGACGATCGTGTGCGGCGACTCGCACACGTCGACGCATGGCGCGTTCGGTGCGCTGGCGCATGGCATCGGCACCTCCGAGGTCGAGCATGTGCTGGCGACGCAGACGCTGATCCAGCAGAAGGCCAAGAACATGCTGGTGCGGGTCGACGGCCAGCTGCCGCCGGGCGTCACGGCCAAGGACATCATCCTCGCCATCATCGGCGAGATCGGCACCGCCGGCGGCACCGGCCACGTCATCGAATTCGCCGGCGAAGCGATCCGCTCGCTGTCGATGGAAGGGCGCATGACGGTGTGCAACATGACCATCGAGGGCGGCGCCCGCGCCGGCCTGATCGCGCCCGACGAGAAGACCTTCGAGTATGTAAAGGGCCGGCCGCGCGCGCCAAAAGGCGAAGCGTTCGACATGGCGCTCGAATACTGGAAGACGCTGAAGTCGGACGAGGACGCGCACTACGACAAGGTGGTGATCCTCGATGCTGCCAAGCTCCCTCCCATTGTATCGTGGGGCTCCTCGCCCGAGGACGTGATCTCGGTCAATGGCGTGGTGCCGAACCCTGACGACATCAAGGACGAGAACAAGCGGGCCTCCAAGTGGCGCGCGCTCGACTATATGGGTCTGAAGCCCGGTACGCCGATCACCGACATCACCATCGAGCGCGTGTTCCTCGGTTCGTGCACCAATGGCCGGATCGAGGACCTGCGTGCCGCCGCCAAGGTGGTCGCGGGCCGCAAGGTCGCCGCTGGCGTCAACGCCATGGTGGTGCCGGGTTCGGGCCTCGTGAAGGAGCAGGCGGAAGCCGAGGGCCTCGACGTGATCTTCAAGGATGCCGGCTTCGAATGGCGCGAGCCGGGCTGCTCGATGTGCCTTGCCATGAACCCCGACAAGCTCAAGCCGCATGAGCGCTGCGCCTCGACCTCGAACCGCAATTTCGAGGGTCGCCAGGGCTTCAAGGGCCGCACGCATCTGGTGTCGCCGCAGATGGCGGCGGCGGCCGCGATCGCCGGGCATTTCGTCGATATCCGCGAGTGGCACTGAGGAAGCGAGTAGTGAGGAGCGAAATAGCGAATAGGGCGCCCTGTCTGCCTCTCGCTATTCGCTCCCCGCAATGCGCTCGTCGCTCATGAATCCCTGGACCGACCGCACCGCTCCCTCGCTCGACGATTTCGAGGAAATCGCCGCCGCCGCGTGGGCTGCGCTTCCGGAGCGCTTCCGCGAGCTGGCCGGTAACGTGCCCTGCGTCGTCTCCGAGTTCCCGGACGAGGAGACGATGCGCGAGATGGAGCTCGAAACCGAGTTCGACATTCTCGGCCTGTTCCGCGGCGTCGGCCTGCCGCAGGGCGGCGCCACGCCGTTCACCGGGCAGTTGCCCAACCAGGTCTGGCTCTATCGCCGCCCGATCCTCGACTACTGGGCCGAGAGCGAGGAGGGCGAGACGCTGGGGCAGATCATCACCCATGTGCTCGTGCACGAGATCGGCCACCATTTCGGCTTCTCGGACGAGGATATGGAGGCCATCGAAGCGCAGGCCGCACTCGAAGACCAGCGCTGATGTCGCACACCACGCAGGGCACGCTGCTGCTCAGCAAGCTCGGCATCGCCTTCGAGCTCCATCCCTACGACTATGATCCGGAGGCGCCGCGCATCGGCCTCCATGCGGCGGAAGCGCTGGGGATCGACCCCAGCCAGACGTTCAAGACACTGATGGCGGAGGTCGACGGGAAGCCGGTCTGCGTGGTGATCCCATCCGACGCCGAGGCCTCGATGAAGAAGCTCGCGGCGACCTTCGGCGGCAAGTCGGCGGCGATGATGAAGGTGCCCGATGCCGAACGCCTTACCGGCTACAAGGTCGGCGGCATCGGCCCCTTCGGCCAGAAGCGCAAGGTGCCAACGGCGCTCGACGAGACCGCCGAACTCTACGACAGCATCTACATCAATGCCGGGCAGCGCGGCCTGCTGCTCGCCATCGCGCCGGCGGACGCCGCGAAGGCCGCGGACATGCGGGTGGCGGACCTGACGGCCTGAGCCGGCGCGGCGCAGCCCTGTCATGCCGCTGCCGCGGGTTGAACGGCGGGCCGGTTCCCGGTAATCCCAAGCCATGCAGAGCTTCCCGCAGCATTTGATCGACGGCTATGCCGCTTTCATCCGCGGCCCCTATGCAGAGGCCGAGGGCAAGTACAAGACACTGGCCAAGGAAGGCCAGTCTCCCACCACCATGGTCATCGCCTGCTGCGACAGCAGGGCGGCGCCCGAGACGATCTTCGATGCAGGGCCCGGCGAACTGTTCGTGCTGCGCAACGTGGGCAACCTCGTGCCGACCTTCCAGCCGGACGGCGGGCAGCATGGCACGTCGGCGGGCATCGAGTTCGCGGTCGCGGCGCTCGAGGTCGAAAATCTCGTGGTGCTGGGCCATGGCCGGTGCGGCGGCATCCGCGCCGCGCTCAATCCCGGCCATGCGCTGGCGCAGGGCGATTTCATCGGCAAGTGGATGGCGATGCTGGCGCCGGTCAGCGACGAGGTGGCCAAGTACAAATTCCTCACCCCGACCGAGCGGGAAACGGTGCTGGAGCGGCTCAGCGTGCGCAACTCGATCAACAATCTGCGCACCTTCCCCTATGTGAAGGAGCGCGAGGCGGACGGCCGGCTCCGGCTGCACGGCGCGTGGTTCGATATTTCAACGGGCGAGCTGTGGGTGATGAACCCCGAGACCGGCGATTTCAGCCGCCCTGAGCTACCACCCGAAGCCTAGGCTCCGGCGCGCCGCGCCAGGAGGCGCGGACCGAAGACGTTGAGCAGCAGCCCGACGAACACCAGCGCGCCGCCGGCGATCTCGTGGCCGGTGACCTGCTCGCCCAGGAAGATGGCACCCGCGGCGATGCCGGCGACCGGCACGAACAGGGCGAAGGGCGACACCTGGCTCGCCGGATAGCGGCTGAGCAGCCAGGCCCAGGCGCCGAAGCCGAAGATCGTGGCGGCGTAGGACATGAAGGCGATGGAGGCGACGCCGCGCCAGGTGATCGCCTCGAGTGCCGCGGGGATCGCTCCGGGTCCCTCGAAGATCAGCGAAGCGGCGAGCAAGGGCAGCGGCGGCACCAGCGCCGACCAGACGACGAAGCCGAGCATGTCGACGCGGCCCGCCTTCTTGCCGGCCATGTTGCCCAGCCCCCAGCAGACGGCCGCGACAATGGTCAGGGTCAGCGGCAGCAGGGCGGCGCCCTCGAGCCGTTCGAGCGCAATGACCCCGATCCCCGCGAAGGCGATGGCCGCGGCCGCGATCTGCCAGACATTGGGGTGCTCGCCGAACATGGCGAACGCCAGGAGGATGGTGAAGAACACCTGGAGCTGGATGACGAGCGACGCGAGCCCGATGGGCATGCCCAGCTTGACGGCGATGAACAGGATGCCGAACTGCCCCACGCCGATGGCAAGGCCGTAGCCGAGCAGGATCGGCCAGCCGACCTTGGGGCGGCGGATGAAGAACACCGCCGGCAGCGCCGCGAACAAATAGCGCAGCGCCGTCAGCAGCAGAGGCGAGACTTCGTCGACGCCCCAGCGGATCGCCAGGAAGCTGAGGCCCCAGACAAGAGCGACGGCGACCGCGAGGAGGATGTCCCTTGGTGCCACGATGCCGCTCCGGAGCCGGCTTACGCCGCCTTGCGCTCGACCAGCTTGCGCTCGACGAGCGTCTCGAGGATCTGCACGGTGTTGAGCGCGGCGCCCTTGCGGAGGTTGTCCGAGACGACCCACATCGACAGGCCGTTCTCGACCGTCACGTCCTCGCGGATGCGCGAGACATAGGTGTCGTATTCGCCCACCGCCTCGATCGGCGTGGCGTAGCCGCCGGACTCGCGCTTGTCGACGACCGAGATGCCCGGCGCGTCGCGCAGGATATCGCGCGCTTCATCGGGCGTGATTTCCTTCTCGAACTCGATGTTGACCGCCTCGGAGTGACCGACGAACACGGGCACGCGCACGCAGGTGGCGCTGAGCTTGATCTTGGGATCGAGGATCTTCTTGGTCTCGGCCACCATCTTCCACTCTTCCTTGGTCGAGCCGTCTTCCATGAAGACGTCGATGTGCGGAATGACGTTGAAGGCGATCTGCTTGGTGAACTTCCTGGGGGTGGGGGAATCGTTGACGAAGATGCCCTTGGTCTGCGTCCAGAGCTCGTCCACACCCTCCTTGCCGGCGCCGGAGACCGACTGGTAGGTCGCCACCACGACGCGCTTGATGGTGGCCGCGTCGTGCAGCGGCTTCAGCGCGACGACGAGCTGGGCGGTGGAGCAGTTGGGATTGGCGATGATGTTCTTGCGGTCGTTCTGCGCCATGTAGGCGTCGAGCACGTGGGCGTTGACCTCGGGCACCACGAGCGGCACGTCGGCGTGGTAGCGCCAGAAGGACGAATTATCGACCACGATGCAGCCAGTGGCGCCGATCCTCTCGCCATACTCCTTGGCGATGGAGGAGCCGGCCGACATCAGGGCGAAGTCGACGCCGGAGAAGTCGAAGTGCTCGAGGTTCTGCACCTTGAGGCGCTTGTCGCCGAAGCTGATCTCCTGCCCGACCGAGCGGGCGGAGGCGAGAGCGATGACCTCGGAGGCCGGAAACTTGCGCTCGGCGAGGATGTTGAGCATTTCGCGGCCCACATTGCCCGTGGCCCCGACGACAGCGACGCGATAACCCATGGAACTGATCCCTTGACCCATCCCCCGCGCCGGCGACCGGCGGCGTAACCTCTTCGGCCTCTCCCCGGCGGGGAGCTGCCCGGGGAAAAGCTTAGCGGGTGGTTTTGGTGGTTTTGGTCTTGAGGCCGAGCGGCAGCACCGGGACGCGCCGGGGACCGAAGGCCTCCAGCTCGATGATCTCGATGTCCATCATGTCTTCGCGCATCGCGAATACCTCAAGCAATGAGCGGCTTTTACGCCGAAATGGCAAAGAGTCAATTGACGGCGATTCGTGCTAGAGGCCGCTGATGCGCAAATATGACGTCCTTGTCCTTGGAGCCGGTGCGGCCGGCATGATGGCCGCCATCGAGGCCGGCAAACGTGGGCGTTCGGTGCTGGTGATCGACCATGCCAAGGCGCCGGGCGAGAAGATCCGCATCTCGGGCGGCGGCCGCTGCAATTTCACCAATGTGAACACCCGGCCTGACCGCTTCCTGTCGCAGAACCCCAAATTCGCGGTGTCGGCGCTGAGCCGCTACGCGCCGCAGAAGTTCATCGACCTGGTCAAATCCTATCGCATCGCCTTCCATGAGAAGACGCTGGGCCAATTGTTCTGCGACGGTTCGTCGGTCCAGATCGTCAATCTGCTGACCAGCGAGATGGGCAAGGCCGGGGCGGAACTCGAGCTTGGTGTGGCGATCGAGACGGTGGAGAGGGCCGAGGGGGGCTTTCGGGTGCAGCTCTCGTCGGGCCCGGTGGAGACGGCTTCGCTGGTGGTTGCGACGGGCGGCAAGTCCATCCCCAAGATGGGGGCGACCAATTTCGGCTATCGGCTGGCCGAGCAGTTCGGGCTCGCCTTCACCGAGACGCGGCCGGCGCTGGTGCCGCTCACCTTCGAGCCGCGCATTCTCGAGCGGCTGGGGCCGCTTTCGGGCATCGCCGTGGACTCGACGGTGAGCGCCAATGGCAAGACTTTCCGCGAGGCGATGCTGTTTACCCATCGCGGTCTCAGCGGTCCGTCGATCCTCCAGATCTCGAGCTACTGGCGGGAGGGCGATGCCATCGTGGTCAACCTGCTGCCCGACATGGATGTGCCGGGCATGCTGAAGGACGCGCGCGCCGCAACGCCCAAGCTGGCGCTGCAGACCGTGCTGTCGGCGCATTTGCCCAAGCGGCTGGCGCAGATGCTGGCCGAGGACATCGGCATCGCATCGATGATGGGCGACATCTCGGACAAGAAGATCGCCGGCGTGGCCGAGAGCCTCTCGCGCTGGACGCTGAAGCCGACCGGCTCGGAGGGCTATCGCACCGCCGAGGTGACGCTTGGCGGCGTGGACACCAAGGGGCTCAACTCGACCACGATGGAGGCGCGCGGTGTCCCCGGGCTCTATGTCGTCGGCGAAGTCGTCGACGTCACCGGCTGGCTTGGCGGCTACAATTTCCAGTGGGCCTGGGCGAGCGGCTGGGCGGCGGGGCAGGCGGCCTAACCGCGCCACGGGGTCAGGCGCGGGAGCCAGCGGCGGACATTGGCGCGATAGCGGTCGTACTGCTCGCCATAGCTCCGGCTCAGCGTCGGCTCTTCATAGGCCAGCACGAACAGGTGCACCGTCAGCCAGACGACGGCGCCCCAGATCAGCACGCTCACGCTCCCCAGCAGCAGCGCCTGGCCCAGGATCAGCGAGACCACAGCGACATACATGGGGTTGCGCACGAGGCGATAGGAACCGGTGACGACGAGCGATTTCGTGGGCGCGATCGGCGCAGGCGTGCCGAGGCCCCGGAGCGCAAAGCGCGCGAAGGTCTCGATGAGCAGCGCGGCGCCGGGCAGCAGGAGCGCGATGCCGAACCAGCGGAACGGTTCGAAACCCAGAAAGGGCGGCCCCAGTCGATAGCCCGAAAGGGCCCATGGGATGACGCCCGCGACAATGCCGGGCGCAACGAACAGGAACGCGATCGAGCCGACGATGGCGCGGAAGCGCTCGTTCATGGGGTCTCCTGCCGCGGCGGCGCACTATCCTCCCCGGGCCCTTGCCCCGTCAATCGCGCTGGATTATAGGGGCATATCTTCGGCACTGGCCCAGGGAGGCGTGTTCATGTTCCATCGCACCGATCGCCCGCTGGGCGGAATGGCGGCCTAGCTCCGCCTCCCGGCCTCCCCGCGGGCCCTCCTTCAGTTCCATCGCCGACCGTTCCCTGCCGTCGGCGGCATTTGTCGAAACTCTTCTCATTTCAGGACCGGTGCGTTGGCATCGGCAGTGATCATGGCCAGTTCAAAGCTCGCAAAGGAAGGCGATGCCTATCGCAAGGTCCTCGGCTTCACTCTCCGCCAGTGGCGGCATCAACCCTGGACGCTGGGCGCAATGCTCGGCGCCTTCATGCTGGCGACCGTGCTCGACGTGCTGACGCCGCTCTATGCCGGCCGGCTCGTCGATGCCGTCGCGCGGGGCGGCGACGCGGCGCTCGGCGCCGCAATCGAAGCCTTCGCGGTTCTCATCGCGCTTGGGCTGGGTGCCGTCATCGTGCGCCAGATCGGCTTCATGACGATCATCCAGTTCACGCTCAGGATGATGGCCGACACGGCGCAGAACGCGTTCCGGCGCGTGCAGCGCTTCTCCACCGACTGGCACGCCAACACCTTTGCCGGCTCGACGGTGCGCAAGGTGACGCGCGGCATGTGGGGCATCGACCAGCTCAACGACGTGCTGATCATCTTCATGTTCCCCAGCCTCGTGATGCTGGTGGGGACGACGATCATGCTCGGCCTCATCTGGCCGATGATGGGTGTGATCATCGCGGTTGGATCGGTGATCTACATCGTGCTCACCGTGTGGCTGTCGGTGAGTTTCGTGTCGCCTGCGGCCAGCCTCGCCAACATGTGGGATACGCGCATGGGCGGCGCGCTCGCCGATGCGATTTCGTGCAACGCGGTGGTCAAGGGCTTCGGCGCCGAAGACCGCGAGGAAGAACGGCTGAGCCATGTCGTGGGCAAGTGGCGCTCGCGCACCGCGCGCACCTGGAATCGCGGCACGCTCAATGGCGGCATCCAGGGCGCGATGCTCATCGTGCTGCGCACCGCGATCGTGGGCTTTGCGATCCTGCTGTGGCAGCAGGGCGTGGCGGCGGCCGGCGACATCGCGCTGGTGCTGACCTCGTTCTTCGTGCTGCAGGGTTATCTGCGCGACATCGGCCAGCACGTGCGCAATTTGCAGCGCGCGGTCAACGACATGGAGGAACTGGTCGACGTGCACCTCGCGCCCGTCGGGATCGAGGACCGGCCGGACGCCAAACCGGCCATGATCGAGGAGGGGCATATCGCGTTCGAGAACGTGACCTTCCAGTATGGCCGGCACGCCAATCCGCTCTACAGCGACTTCTCGGTGACCATCCCCGCCGGGCAGCGCGTGGGTCTCGTCGGCCATTCGGGCAGCGGCAAGACGACCTTCGTCAAGCTCATCCAGCGGCTGCACGATGTCACCGGCGGGCGGATCACGATCGACGGCACCGACATCCGCGACATGACGCAGGCGTCGTTGCGCAGCCAGATCGCGATCGTGCAGCAGGAGCCCATCCTGTTCCACCGCTCGCTCGCCGAAAACATCGCCTATGCACGTCCCGGCGCGACGCGACGCGAGATCATGGAAGCGGCGAGGCTGGCGAGCGCCCACGACTTCATCGAGGCGCTGCCCAAGGGCTACGAGACGCTGGTGGGCGAGCGCGGAGTGAAGCTCTCGGGCGGCGAGCGCCAGCGCGTGGCCATTGCGCGGGCGTTCCTCGCCGACAGTCCGATCCTGATCCTCGACGAGGCGACGTCGTCGCTCGATTCGGAGTCGGAGCTGCTGATCCAGAAGGCGATGGAACGGCTGATGGTGGGGCGCACGACGATCGTCATCGCGCACCGGCTCTCGACCGTGCGCTCGCTCGACCGGCTGCTGGTGTTCGACAAGGGCCGCGTCACCGAGGAAGGCACGCATGAGCAGCTCGTGGGCCGCGATGGCGGCATCTATCGCCGGCTGTTCGAACGCCAGGCGCTGGAGCTGACGCGCGGCATGAAGGTCGCCTAGTTGTCGAGCGGAAGCGCGGTGCGTTTGCTGCCGCGCTTCCGCGCATATTCGTCGGCGAGGGTGGTGAAGTCCGCAGCCGTGTAGTGGCTCAGCCATTCGCTGAACGGGTTCGACTTGCGCTTGTGTGGGAGCCCGAGCTCGAGCAGCAGCACATCGAGATAGTTGTGCATGTGCGCGCTGACCCAGTAGGCGCGCGTCGGTTCGACCAACGTGTTGGCGCGCTTCCAGTCGCGGACCCGCAGGCGGCTCGCCTCCTGTTCGTCGGGTGAAGGCAGCGCCAGGTCGCCGCGCTCGACGGCATCGAACCACAGGGCGGCGATCTCCGACGATGTAATGTGCAGCGGGTTGTGGTTGAAGCCCGCGAACATCAGGTGCGGCAGGGCCGGGTGGACGATGTGGCGGTAGAGCTGCACGCCGTCGCTGTTGCTCTCGAATTCGCTGCGCGCCGGTTCGGGCAGGAAGGGCAGAGCGGGCCGCTTGTAGCCGATGGCGAGGATGACGGTGTCGACCTCGATCTGCATGCCGTCCGCGAGGATCACGCCCGTCTCGGTCAAGCCGGTGAGCGCCGAGCGATGCGGCTCGATCTCGCCGCGGATGACGGCGGGGACGTAACCATCGGGTGCGAGCGTGCCGCGCAACTGCCGGTGCATCGGATAGGACGGATCGAGCAAGGCAAGCCGTGCTCGCGCCGCGGCATCGTGCCGGCCGCCTCTTAGTCCCAGTGCGCGGCGGACCATGCTGTCGGTAATGCCGGCATTGATGTCGGCGGAGCGTGGGTTGTAGCGCTGGGTGAGCTGTTGCAGGCGGTGCGGATAGACCCATGAGCGCGAAAAGAAGCTCGACAGCCGTTCGGTCGCGAGGCGCGAGGTGTACTGGCCCAGCATCTTGCGCGGGATCATCCAGCGCGCTTCGCGGAAGATGTGGTGGATCTGCGGCGCGTGGCCGACGGCGAAGCTCGCCATGTCGACAGCGCTCTTGCCCAGTCCGATGATGGCGACGCGCTGGCCGTCGAGCATGTCGGGGCCGGTCACCTCGTGTTCGGTCAGCACCTGGCCCGTGAAGCGCTCGCGGCCCTCGAGCGCGATCTCGGCCTTTTCGTGCGTGTAGTGGCCCGCGGCGACGACCACCGCGTCGGCATCGTGGGTGATCGGGCTGCCGGGTGTGTTGAGGCCGAGCCGCCAGCCCGGGGGGATCGGTGCGAGGTCGGTGACCTCGTGGCCATAGCGCACATCGAGCGCGTAATGCGCGATGGCGGCCTCCACATAGCGGCGGATGTCGGCGGCCGATGGAAACGGACCCGGATCGAACGGCCAAGGGAAATCGCTGAAGGCATAGAGCTCACGGTGATTCTGGAGCTGTACGCCAGCATAGGCGCGGGCCCATACGCCGCCCGGCGCGGACGCGCGCTCGTAGATCGTCACCTCATGGCCGAGGCGCTTGAGCGTCTTGGCGGCGGCGATGCCGCACACCCCGCATCCGATGACAGCGACCCGCATGCCGGCCTCCTTGCGCGCGCCAGCCGGCGGCGCCGGCATAAGGCCCGATGGCCCCATTGATGTCCAGTTCGGCTGGAATTTCGGCAAGCCGATGACGATATTGGCGAAATGACCCTGCCGCTTTCGATCCTCGATCTCGCCCCCGTCCCCGACGGCACGACCTCACCTGAAGCCCTGCAGAACATCGTCAGCCTCGCCAGGCTCGGCGACGAGCTTGGCTACACCCGCGTCTGGTATGCCGAACATCACGGCATGCCCTCGATCGCCTCGTCGTCGCCCGAGGTGCTGATTGCGACGGCGGCCGCGAACACGCGGCGTATCCATGTGGGGTCGGGCGGCGTGATGCTGCCCAACCATGTGCCGCTGCGCGTGGTCGAGACCTACCGCACGCTCAACGGTCTCCATCCCGGCCGCATTGATCTCGGCATCGGACGAGCCGGGGGCAGCGACGGGCGAACGCTCAGCGCGCTGCGCTCGACCGACGGCAGCTACTTCTCGCACGAGCTCGCCGAACTACTGGCGTTCGAGGAAGGCACGTTCCCCGCCGATCATCCGTTCGCGCCGATCGCTGTCGTGCCCGAGAAGGTCGCGCTGCCGCCGATTTTCCTCCTTGGCTCATCCGGCGCCAGCGCGGCAGCGGCCGGGCAGCTGGGGGTCGGCTATTCGTTCGCCGCGCATTTCTCGGCGACACCGGCTGCGCCGGCCTTCGCCGCCTATCGTGCGGCGTTCCGGCCCTCGGCGCAGTTCGACAGGCCGCACGCAATCCTCGCCGTTTCGGCGCTTGTCGCGCCAAGCGAGGAGGAGGCCAGATACCTCTCGAGCTCGCAGGCGGTGAGCTGGGCGCTGTTCCACTCGGGCGATCTGCGCCGGCTGCTCGCACCCGAACAGGCGAGCAAATGGCCGCTGACGCCGCAGCAGGAGGCGATCGTTGCCAATCAGGGCAAGCTGTGGATTGTCGGCGACCAGCAGCAGGTCAAGGCGACGATCGAAGCGCAGGCGGAGGCCGCCGGCGCCGATGAGGTGATGGTGACCACCACGGCGTGGAGCCACGCGCACCGGCTGCGGTCGTACCGGCTCCTCGCGGATGCGTTCGGGCTGACTTAAGCTGCGAGCTTCTTGAGCACGGCGGCGCCCATTTCCTCGGTGCCCACCGACTTGCCGCCCTGCGCGATGTCGCCGGTGCGCAGGCCATCGTCGAGCACGGCGGCAATCGACGCCTCGAGCTTGTTGGCGAGCTCGATCAGGCCGAAGGAATAGCGCAGCGCCATGGCAAAGCTCGCCAGCATGGCGATCGGGTTGGCGACGCCCTTGCCGGCGATATCGGGGGCCGAGCCGTGCACCGGCTCGTACAGCGCCTTGCGGCGGCCATTGGCATCGGGCGCGCCGAGCGAGGCGGAAGGCAACATGCCGAGCGAGCCGGTGAGCATCGCCGCGGCGTCCGAGAGGATGTCGCCGAACAGATTGTCGGTGACCATCACGTCGAACTGCTTGGGGTTGCGGACGAGCTGCATCGCCGCATTGTCGGCGAGGATGTGGTGGAAGGCGACGTCGGAATAGTCCCGGGCGACGGACTGGGCGACTTCGTCCCACAATACGCCTGACTTCATGACGTTCTTCTTGTCGGCCGAGTGCACCTTCTTGCCGCGGGTGCGGGCGAGGTCGAAGGCGACGCGCACGATGCGGTCGATCTCATAGGTCTCGTAGACCTGGGTATCGACGGCGCGCTTCTGGCCATTGCCCAGGTCGGTGATCTCCTTGGGCTCGCCGAAATAGACGCCGCCGGTGAGTTCGCGCACGATCAGGATGTCGAGGCCCTCGACCAGCTCGCGCTTGAGCGAGGAGGCTTCGGCGAGCGCCGGGTAGCAGATGGCCGGGCGGAGATTGGCGAAAAGCTGCAGATCCTTGCGCAGGCGGAGGAGGCCGGCTTCGGGGCGCACCTCGTAGGGTACCTTGTCCCATTTCGGTCCACCGACAGCGCCGAAGATCACCGCGTCGGCGGCGAGGGCCTTCCGCATATCGTCTTCGGAGATGGCCGCGCCGTGCTTGTCATAGGCCGAGCCGCCAACAAGGCCGCGGTCGATCGAGAAGTCGCCCTTGCCCTCCTTGTTGAGCCAGGCGACGAGCTTTTCGACTTCGCCCATGACCTCGACGCCGATGCCGTCGCCGGGGAGCAGGAAGAGGGAATGAGTGGCCATGATGTCCTCGCCGTACTGGTGGTTACGGGCCGGCACATAGGAGCTTTTGGGTCTCTAGCGCAAGGGCGGAAACCGCCCGGCGCGTCCACCGGGCCGGCGCTGGCGCCGGCCCCTATGTCGGTGTGGCCGCTAGCTGACGAAGAAGGGCTGGGTGCCGTGCGCCTCGATGGCGGTGGCGAGGCGACCGAGCGCGTGGATGTAGGCGGCGCTGCGCATCGACACCTTGCGCTCGGCGGCGATCGACCAGATGGCGCGGCCCTCGCGCTCGACGATCTTGAGCAGGCGCTGATGGATCTCGTCGAGGTCCCAGTAATAGCCCTGCCGGTTCTGCACCCATTCGAAATAGGAGACCGTGACGCCGCCGGCATTGGCGAGGATGTCGGGGAGCACGGTGACGCCGCGCTGCGCGAGGATCTTGTCGGCATCGGGCGTGACCGGTCCGTTGGCCAGCTCGAGCACGACCCGGGCCTTGATGGTTCCGGCATTGCCGGCATCGATCATGTCCTCGAGCGCGGCGGGGACCAGCAGGTCGGCCTCGACGGCAATGAGGGTGGCGGGATCGATGACCTGCGCGCCGAGGTCGGCGGCCATGTCGGCGACCCTGCGGCCGGCTTCCTTGCCGGCGACGAGGCGGGTCACGTCGAGCCCTTCGGGGCGATGGATGGCGCCGGTCGAGTCCGAGACGGCGACGATTTTGTTGCCGTCGGCGGCCGAAAGCAGGGCGTAGAACTGGCCGGCATTGCCGAAACCCTGGATGGCGACGGTGTGGGCGCGGTCGAGGCCGAGCTCGCGGGCGAGATGGCGCACCAGGTAGAAGCCGCCGCGCGCCGTGGCGTCGTTGCGGCCGAGCGAACCGCCGAGCGCGATCGGCTTGCCGGTGATGACGGCGGGGGAGACCTGGCCGACGATCTGGCCGTATTCATCCGCCATCCAGCCCATGATCATGGCGTTGGTGTAGACGTCGGGCGCCGGAATATCGCGGTCGGGCCCGATGATGCGGGCGAAGGCCTGCACATAGGCGCGCGACAGGCGCTCGACTTCGGACTTGGAGAGCTGGTGCGGGTCGACGCGCACGGCGCCCTTGCCGCCGCCATAGGGCAGGTTCATCACCGCGCATTTGAAGGTCATCCAGAAGGCCAGCGTTTCGACCTCCTCGATGCTGGCGTCGGGGTGGAAGCGGATGCCGCCCTTGGTGGGACCGCGGGTGTCGTCGTAGCGGCAGCGCCAAGCGAGGAAGGATTTGCGTGAGCCGTCATCCATGCGGATCATCAGGCGCGTCTTGGTGGTTTCGCGCGGATATTTGAGTTTCTCGATGACGTCCGGATCGATCTGCAGATGGCTGGCCGCCTCTTCGAGACGGATCAGGGCACGGTCCAGAAGGGTATCATCGCTCATAGCGGCTCCGGTTGGTCAGAAACTGTGCGCATCGCATAAATTGCGGGCACTTCTCTGCCACGGCGACGAAAGTCGGTCAACAAAGCTGACCGATATTGCCTAGATCGGCCCCATTGTGCCTACCAGCTGAGCATATTGGCCGAGCCAGCGTTCCGGCCTATATCACGGCCATGACTCTGGTCTTTCCCACCCAGCCGCTGCCGGAAATCGTTGTCAATTCGGACGACCGGGACCGGGTGCTGCTGCTCGCCGAGCGCGTCACGGAGCGGATGCCCTATGTGTCGGCCTATCTCGAGCGCGAGCTCAACCGGGCGGAAATCTGCCAGCCCTGGGAGCCGGCCGGGGTGTCGATGGGTCACCAGGTGCTGTTCCGGCTCGACGACGAACCGCGAGTGCGACTGGGCCGGCTGAGCTACCCGAACCGGCCGCTGACCGAGAAGGGAAATGTGCCCATCCTGGGCGCCGTCGGTGCGGCGCTGATCGGGATGCGCCGCAAGGCGAGCATCGAGTGGCTCGACAATGGCCGGCTGCGCACCCTCACGGTGCTCGATTACGGCTGGTAGCCGCCGGTCAGCTCTTGGCCGCGCCGATGCGAGCGGTGACCTCGATCTCGATCTTCATCGCCTCCTCGATCATCTTGACGATGAGCATGGAGGCGGCCGGGCGGATGTCCTTGAACACTGCGCCCACGGCGTCGACGACGTCGTCGACATAGGAGGCGTCGCCGACGTAATAGGTGACGCGCACGGTATCCTCGATCGAGGCGCCGGCCTGCCGCAGGGCCTTGTCGATGGTGGCGAGGGCATTGCGCGCCTGTTCGCCGACACTCTCGGGCATCTTCATGGTGGCGTAGTCGTAGCCGGTGGTGCCGGATACATAGACGGTGTCCTCATGACGCACGGCGCGGGAATAGCCGAACTTCTGCTCGAAGGGCGAGCCGGTCGAAACGCGTTGCACCATCGTCAGATCCACGGCCGCTGGTTGGCGATCTTGCCCTCATAGGAGGCGATTTCGGCGCTTTCCTTGAGGGTTGTCGCGATGTCGTCGAGGCCCTCGAGCAGCACATGCTTGCGCGCCGGGTCGATGTCGAAATGGATGGTGCCGCCGTCCGGCCCCTTGATGGTCTGGCTTTCGAGGTCGACCGAGATGGTGGCGTTGGAGCCGCGCTCGGCATCATCCATCAGGAGCTTGAGCTGCTCGGGCGTCACGACGATGGGCAGAATGCCGTTCTTGAAGCAGTTGTTGTAGAAGATGTCGGCGAAACTGGTCGAGATCACGCAGCGCACGCCGAAATCCAGCAGGGCCCAGGGCGCATGCTCGCGCGACGAGCCGCAGCCGAAATTGTCACCGGCCACGATGATCGAGGCGTGCCGGTAGGCCGGCTTGTTGAGCACGAAATCGGCGTTCTCCGAACCGTCCTCGTTGTAGCGCATCTCCGAGAATAGGGCGGTGCCAAGGCCGGTGCGCTTGATCGTCTTAAGGTACTGCTTGGGAATGATCATGTCGGTGTCGATATTGATGATCGGCAGCGGCGCGGCGACTCCGGTGAGTTGCGTGAATTTGTCCATGGCAGAACCCCTTTCGAGCGCGGGTAATGACCCGGACGCGCCCGGAAATCAAGGGCATGGGCCGACGCCGCGCTCGCCAGGCGCCGGCGCTGGCGTGCGGCTCAGGCCGGGACGAACTCGAAATCGTTGTCGAGCACGCCTTCGACGCGGTCGCCGACCTGCAGGACCAGCTTCTGGTTCTTGAGCTCGGCGATCCATTCATCCCACGCCACGAGGTCGAGGCCGCCGGGCCGGTCCTGCTCCTGGGATTCGCCGGAATTGAGCAGGTACTGGTCGAACACGATGCGGAGCGTGATCTGCGAGCGGGTGCCGGAGGGCAGTTCGGACCAGGCGGGCTGGCCGCCGCGGGCCTCGGCCCACTGGCGGATTTCATCGGCGGTTCTGAGGATACGGGACATGGGACGCTCCAAAACAAATGGCCCGGCGAACGGGCCATCACAGTAGCCGGAATCGGCGGTTAGTTGAGAGTCTTGCGCTCGACGAATTCGTACTCGGTATCGCCGTTCTCGGAAACCCGCAGGGCGAGTTGCTGCCGGTCGAGCTCGGCGAGCCAGGCGGCCCACGAGACCGGGCTCAATCCCTGGTCGGTGGCCGGCATATCCGCCGGGCGGGGCGGCCGTTCGAACCTGAGCGCCAGGCGGGCCCGCCATTCGCCGAAGCGATTGGGGGAGCGAGACATGGCCGGCAGGCCGTGGCGCTCGGCAACCCAGGCCTGGATGTCCCGGTGGCGCGTCAGTGTATGTGCGTGCGTCATTGTTCCCCTCCCAAAGCTCTACGCGTCAAACTTCGCGGCAAGGCCGTGGTTCCGAACGCAACTGGGAGAGTTGGACTCAAACTTGAGCGGAACCGCCCGCCGCCGTCTCTTCTACTCGCTGAGTCGCGTGGCGAGTTTGAGGCGCGTCAAATCCGCCGGCGAAAAATAGCTCAGCCGGTCGGGCGGCGTTTCGAGGGCGCGCAGCCACACTTCGCCGTCGACGCCCATGTCGAGGAGATAGCGCGAGATCTCGGCGGTCATGCTCTGCGCGTCGCTCATGGCACTGCCGGCGGCGGCCAGGCGCGAGGCAAGCGTGGAGTCGGCGGGCGTCGCGGCATAGATCTGGTGCACCGCGATGGCGGTGGTCGGCGACGCCACGCGCTCACTGCCACCGGCAAAGACCAGCGGACAGGATGAGGCGCAAAGCGCGCCCGCGGCAACGGACGTGGCAAAACCCTTCTCACGGATCAGGCGGCCCATTTCGAGCGCATCGGCGACCGAGCCGCCAGGCGAATCGAGCGCGACGGTCTTGATGTACTCGGCGAAGGCCGCAACCTGCTCGGCGAAGCCGGCGGCCGAACCCGGCATGATGGTGCCGGTGACGGTGAGCGCACCGCCGCTGCCCAGCTTGATCTCGAGCGGCTGGCGCAGCACGTCCATGGGCGTCGATATGTCGGGGCCGGGCGCGCCGCCGGGAGAGGACGGGTCGAAGGCGGGCAGGATCGGCACGAGTTCGGAGGGAAGGGCCAGCGGCTGCTGGCCGCTGAGCTCGGTGTAGTCGAGATAGAGGATCACCGCGGTGGCCGAGAGCAGGCCGAAGAAGGCGGCGCGGATGATGGCGCCGTCCTCGAACGCTGCGGCCCAGTCGACGATGCGGCGGGTGACCGTGGGCATCAGCGCTTACGGGTGACGTCGAGCGGCGTGACGGTGGCGTCGGTGCCGGCCGGCTTGTCGGCTTCGCCAGCGGGCATTGTCGCGGGCTCCTCGATGGGGGGCGCGGGTTCGGCCGGCGCGACTTCGACAATGCCCGGGTCGACCATCGGCTTGCCCGAGAGCTGGCGGTAGAGGTCCATGGCGCGGATCATCTCGGCGGCGGTCATCGTCTCGGCTTCCTCGATGGTCGAGGTCTCGCGCCGCATGGCGTCATAGGCGATCATCAGCACGAGCACGAGAACCACCGGCAGCAGGTCGATCGAGATCGCGCCCGCCCAACTCGGAATGAAGTCGGACCAGTAGCGTAGCACCGCCTCCGCCGAGGACAGCGGCACGAAGCGCGTCGGCTCCACCTTGGGCTGGGCGAGGATCTCGTCGGCGGCGGTGGCGAGCGCGGCCGACTGGGCGGCGACGGATTCGCGCACCGTGCCCATCACCGCATCCTGCCGGCTGACGAGGTCGGTGGTGCCGCCATCGGCGACCGGGGCGATGAAGCCGAGCGACAGGTCGGCGGCGGCACGTTTCACCGACGGAGCGACGCCGGTTTCCTGCAGCGAGGCGATGATGGCGTTGAGCTGCACCACTTCGGCGGCAAACTCGTCGGAGCGCGGTCCGACATCGCCGGTGCCCGAGACCAGCTCGCGCATCCTGGCGAGGTGGGCCGAGCCCTGGTCGAACTGGCCCTGCACCTCGGTGCGCGAATTGGTGATGGTCGAGCTCAGCTCGTTCATCTGCGCCGACATCTGGGTCAGAAGCTGAACCACCGAACCCGAGCCGGTCGTGCCGGTCAGTGCGCCAGAATTGCGCTCGTCCTCGGCAAGGCGGGCGAACCGCTCGGAGGCGCGCTGCACGTCAGGCAGCAGCGACTGGCTGGCGAGCGCGTTGGAATGGGCTTCGTCGAGGTCCTGCACATAGCCCTGGAGCGTGACCGCGAGATGCTGCTCGAGCGCGGCGGAGCCGGCGAGCGCGGCGGCGTTAAGCCAGGACGACATCGCCATGATCATGAAGCAGCCGATCGCCATGGTGACGAACAGGCCGATCCGCTGCACGCCTGCCGTGACGATGGGCACGAAGCGCAGCATGAAGGTCCAGAACGCGTAGATCGCGACCGACACGGCGGCCGAATAGATGATCGCGGCGAAGAACACGAAGGTCGCCGTGCCGTCGAGCAGGCCGCGCACGCCGAGGTAGGTGTAGACACCGGACGCCAGGGCGAGCACCGCCAGCGCGAACCGCGTCATGGTCTCGACGCCGTTCAGCGTCTGCTGAATGCGGGCGGCATTGTTCCTGCGCAGCATGTCGGTCGTCCCCGAGGGGCAACGGCCCCGAAGCGGCACGTTAAGGGGCCAAGTGCGGCGGGAAAACGGCGGGAAGAGCGCGGCACCACGCAGGCTCCTGCCACTTCCTGGCAGGCGGGACGGCCACATCTCGCGCATGAGCTATGCGCAGAGCCTCTGGATCTACACCGTCCTGCCGTTCGGCATCGTCGTGGTGCCGGGCATGGATATGCTGTTTGCCGTCACCAATGCCCTGACGGGTGGACGCCGGGCCGGCATCGCGGCGGTGGGCGGGCTGATGCTGGGCGGGGCGTTTCACGCCGTGATTGCCGCCTTCGCCGTGGGTGTGCTGCTCAGCCTTGCGCCACACGCCTTCACCTGGCTGCTGCTGGCGGCTTCCGCCTATATGGCGTGGATCGGCTTCACCCTGATGCGCTCGTCGATCGTCATCGACGCCGTGCCCGATGCGGAACGTCGGCGGCTCTGGGTGATCTTCTCGCAGGGGACAATCACGTGCCTCCTCAACCCCAAGGCCTACCTGTTCACGCTGTCGGTCTACCCGCAGTTTCTCCGGCCGATCTATGGACCGCTCTGGGCGCAGGCGCTGGTGATGGGGACGCTGGGCGTGCTGATGCAGCTCGTCATCTATGGCGGCATGGCGCTGGCGGCGAGCCAGGTGCGCAGCTTCCTGCTCGACAGCCCCGCGGTGACGATCTGGATCGGCCGGATCGCGGGACTGCTGTTCGTTGCCGTCGCGCTGGTTTCGGCGTGGCACGCCTGGACCGGGTTGGCGATCGCTAGCCCTTCGCCAGTTTCCTGAGCACTTTCTCGACGCGCGCCTTCTTGGCGGGGGCGTCGATGGTCGCGAGCCGCTTGTCGAGCATCGCGACGAGGCGTGCCTTGTGCGCCGGCGTCACGGCCGCGGCGGCGAGTTCGGCATACATCGGGAACTGGTTGGCGGCAGCGTCGGCCAGCCGGTCGAGCAATGCGGGCATGGCCCTGGGTTCGCCAGCCTGCGCCAGCCGGGCGAGGGTCGACATCGCCTTGTCCTTGGCGATCACCGAGCCCTTGTCGGCGGCAGCAAGGATATCCTTGAGGCGGGCCGCAACGTCTCCGGCCTTCACGCCGGCGATGGTGTCGATGGCCGACAGCGCGCCCCAGACATTGCGGTTGTTCCTTGATTTGAGGAGGGCGAAGAACGCCTCGGCGTGCGGCGCGACGAGGTCCGGGGCGCGTTCGCCGAGCTCGTAGAGCACCTTGATGGCGTCGTTCTGCACGGCGACCGTGCCCGTCGTCAAGGCGTCGGCCAGCGTGGCGATGGCGCGCTTATCGGGCTTGGCGGCAAGGGCTTCCGCCAGCTCGACATTGGGCCGTTCGTCGTTGCGGTCGAGGGCCGAGGCGAGCCTGTCGAGGACGCTCATGCGGTCCGCCAGCGTTCGAGCCTGGGCAGCGAGCGGGTGAAGATCCACCCCATCACACGCGGCATGCCCTGTTCGGCGAGCCGGTCGATGCAGAAGGACTGCATCTCGGCGACCGTGAAGGCGGGCTGTGTGAACCGGCCGTCGCGGTAGCACAGCGAGCAGTATTTGGCCGAGTGCGTGCCGTTGGCCTCGGTGCCGCCGTGGCCGGGGTCCTTGCCCATGGGCATCGAACAGCTCTGGCAGATATCGGGCATGGATAATCTCCTGACGCGCTTGACCGCGATGGATCGACGGCATACGAAAACCGTGGAGTTCAGTCAATGGTTTTTCAGAATGCGCATCGGTGAGCTGTCGCGGCGGAGCAAGCTGCCGCGCGACACCATCAGGTTCTATGAGCGGAACGGGCTGATCGGCTCGGCGCCGTCGGCGGAGGCGTCCAACGACTATCGCGACTATCCCGAGGAGACGGTGGAGCGGCTGAAAATGATCGGCGTCGCGCGCGCCGCGGGGTTCAGCGTGACCGATCTCAGGCTGCTGCTCCAGGCGATGGAGGGCGCGGCGGAGCCGGGCTTCGATCCGGAAGGCTATCTCGACGGCAAGATCGCCGAACTGAAGCTGCTGATCGCGCAGTCGGAACGGCTGCTCGATGTACTGAGCGCGACGCGCGCCGCGCTCAGCCGGGTTCCGGGCTAGGCGGTCGCCACGTCGAGGCAGAGGCTGACCATGTCCTTGAGCGAGGTCTGGCGCTCCTCGGCGCTGATCTCCTGATGCGTGACGAGGCAGTCGGTCATCGTGCACACCGTCAGCGCCTTCACATCGAAGCGCGCCGCCAGCGTGTAGAGCGCGGCCGATTCCATCTCGACGCCGATGACGCCGTGGCCGGGGAGGCGGCCGTAACCCGCCATGCCCGGCTCGACATGGTAGAAGATGTCCGAGCTCAGCATGTTGCCCACATGGTAGCGCATGCCCTTCTCCTCGGCCTTGTCGGCGGCCGAGCGGAGCAGGCCGTAATCGGCGATGGGAGCGAAGTTGAAGGCGCCGAAGCCATCCTTGACGATTGTCGAATCCGTGGTGGCAGCCTGCGCGATGATCAGGTCGCGCACCTTCACCCTGGCATTGAGCCCGCCGCAGGTGCCGATGCGGATCAGCGTCTTGAGACCGTAGACATTGATCAGTTCGTGCACATAGATCGAGAGCGAGGGCTGGCCCATGCCGGTCGCCTGCACGCTCACGCGCTTGCCGTTCCAGGTGCCGGTGTAGCCCAGGCAATTGCGCACCGAATTGACCAGCTTGGCGTCCTTGAGGAAGGTCTCGGCGACCCATTTGGCGCGCAGCGGATCGCCCGGCAGCAGCACGGCTTCGGCGTAGTCGCCCGGTTTGGCATGATTGTGCGGGGTCATTGCGGCTTCTCCTTTGCGTGCACCTCAAGGAAACCCTATATGTGCCCGCGCATTTGCTCCAGACGGAGGCGGAAATGGTCGCGAAGATTTTCATCGATGGCGAGGCCGGCACGACGGGCCTGCAGATTCGCGAGCGGCTGGCTGGCCGGCGCGACCTCGAGGTGATCTCGATTGCCACCGACAAGCGCAAGGACCTCGACGAGCGCAAGCGGCTGCTGAATGCGGCCGACGTGGCGATCCTGTGCCTGCCCGATGATGCGGCCAAGGAAAGCGTGTCGCTCATCGAAAACGACACGACGCGGGTGATCGACGCCTCGACGGCGCACCGCATTGCCGCCGGCTGGGCCTATGGCTTTGCCGAAATGGACAAGGCGCAGTCCGCGGCCATCGCCAACGCCCGGCGCGTCGGCAATCCGGGCTGCTGGCCGCAGGGCGCCATCGCGACGCTGCGGCCGCTGATCGAGGCGGGGCTGATCCCGGCCGACTATCCGGTGACCGTCAACGGCATCTCCGGCTACACCGGCGGCGGCAAATCGATGATCGCCGATTACGAAGGCGCGGGCGAGGACGCCAATGAATTCATGCCGTATGGGCTGACGTTCAAGCACAAGCACCTGCCCGAGCTGCAGACCTATGCCAAGCTCGGCGCCACGCCGCTGTTCACCCCGGTGGTGGGCAATTTCGCGCAGGGCATGGTCACCATGGTGCCGCTGCAGCTCTCGATGGCCGCGACGATCCCGACGGGGCGGCAACTGCACGACGCGATCGCCGCGCATTACGCGGCGATTCCCGATGGTTTCGTCGAGGTCGCGCCCTATCAGGAGGCCGAGCGGCTGCCTGAGCTCAATCCGGAAATCTACAACAATACCAACCGCATGAAGCTGCACGTCTTCGCCAATGACGAGAAGGCGCAGGCGGTGCTGATCGCGGTGTACGACAACCTCGGCAAGGGGGCCTCGGGTGCTGCGGTGCAGAACCTCAACCTGATGCTGGGCGTTGCCGCCGACACGTCGCTCGCGGCGTAGGGGCCGGCATGCAGATCTACCGGTTCCTGACAGGCGAAGACGATTCCGCCTTCTGCCACAAGGTCACCAAGGCGCTCAGCGAGGGCTGGGCGCTGCATGGTTCGCCCAGCTATGCCTATGACGCGGCGAGCAAGAAGATGCGCTGCGGCCAGGCCGTCACCAGGCTGGTGTCCGACCAGCCCTACGACCCCGACAAGAAGCTCGTCGACTACGTCTAGCCGGTCTAACCGCCGGATGAACGGCCGGTTCAAGCCCGGTTCCGGCGGGCTGCGCTACACCACCATCAAGAACGCGGCGAGATGAAGCCGCATCTGATGAGTGGAGTGCCGGAAAATGCGTGTCAAAGTCCTGAGCCTGGCCCTGTTGGCCGCGATCGTGGCTTTGCCCGTGCCCGCCAGCCAGTTGCTGTCCGGGTCGTTTTCCGCCCCCTCACCGGTCGCCCGGATCGTGCCCGGCGACGCCAATCTGCGCTTCCTGCTGCAGGACCCGTTCCTCATCGACCAGACGAGCTTCGCGTGGCCGACCGAATTTTCGGGCGAGATCCTGGCGAAAAACTAGGAAAGCAGCCGCTTCAGCGCGGCATATTGGAGCAAAAGCAGGGTTTTGGCGTCGGCGATTTCGCCGCTTTCGATCATCGCCATGGCCCGCGCGAACGGCAGGCGGAGCACTTCGATGTCCTCGCCCTCGTGATGCAGCCCGCCGCCGGCGCCGCCAGCCGGGCTGTCGACGAAGCCGACATAGAGTGTCAGCCGCTCGGTGACGGAGCCGGGGCTCATGAAGCAGTCGAACGCCTTGATCAGCTCGCCGACGCGGTAGCCGGTCTCCTCCTCGGCTTCCCTGCGGGCGCAGGTCTCGGGATCGTCGCCCTCGAGCTTTCCGGCGCAGACCTCGATCAGATAGGGCGACTCACCGCGATAGAAGGCCGGGTAGCGGAACTGACGGATGAGGATGACCGCGCCGTCGGCCCGGTCGCAGAGCAGCACGGCGGCGCCGTCGCCGCGGTCATAGGTCTCGCGAATCTGATGCTGCCATTCGCCGTTGCGGCGCCGGAATTCGAATTCGTGGCGCTGCACCAGCCCCCATCTGTCCGAGAGCGTGATGGTGCTGATGGGGCGGAGGAAGTCGGCCATGCGCGGGCTCCGGTGACGCGTTGCTCGGGGACTTTGCACAGGCCGCCAGCGATTCACACGACAGATTTCCGGGGCCGGGCAGAAAGTCTGACGCCGTGCGGACCATTCCGCTTTGACCTTGGCAGTCGAGGCGGCTAGAAGTCTCGAACCATTCCAAACTACGGGCGGCGAGCTACGGCGACCCGCCGTCGAGACGCTTATGGCAGCCCGTTTCCGGCCCCTTTCTCCGCACCTGCAAATCTACAGATTCACGCTGACGATGGCCAATTCCATCATCCAGCGCGGCACCGGCATGGCGATGTATTTCGGCACGCTGCTGATCGTGCTGTGGCTGGGCGCGGCGGCGCTGGGCGATGGCCCGCTGGGCGTGATGAATGCGATCTTCGGCTTTTGGCTGGTGCAGATCGTGCTGTTCCTCGCCACCTGGGCGCTGTTCCACCACATGCTGGGCGGCATCCGCCACTTCGTGTGGGACAGCATCCACATGCTCGATCCGGTGGGGCGCGAGACGATCACGCGCCTGCAATGGATCGCGTCCATCCTCCTCACGCTGGGCGCGTGGGCCATCCTCGTGTGGTTCTGATGATCGACAAGGCCACCCTCTCCAATCCCAAGACGCATTACGGCAGCGGCAAGCACGCGACGCGCGAGTTCAGGACGCAGCGTCTCACCGGCATGCTCAACGTCCTGCTGACGATCTTCTTTGTGTGGTTCGTCGTCCGCCTCGCCGGCGCCGAACGTGCCGAGATGGTCGACATTGTTCGCAACCCGCTGGTCGCGCTCGGGCTCGTGCTGCTCATCGTGAATGTGAGCGTGCATATGCGCATCGGCATGCACGAGGTGATCGAGGACTATCTCTATGAGGGGCAGAACCGGCTGGCCAACATGGCCAACAATGCGTTCGCCATCTTCGTTCCGGCGGTGACGATCCTCGCCGTCGCTAAAATCGTGTTCTGGGGCTAGTGCCGATGGCGGCTTATGACATCATCGACCACGAATTCGACGTGGTGGTCGTGGGCGCCGGCGGCGCGGGCCTGCGGGCGACGCTGGGCATGGCCGAGCAGGGCTTCAACACCGCCTGCGTGACGAAGGTGTTCCCGACGCGCTCGCACACAGTGGCGGCGCAGGGGGGCATCGCCGCTTCGCTCAAGAACATGGGACCCGACAGCTGGCAGTGGCACATGTACGACACCGTCAAGGGGTCGGACTGGCTGGGTGACAACGACGCGATGGAGTACCTGGCGCGCGAGGCGCCGGCCGCCGTCTACGAGCTCGAGCACTATGGCGTGCCGTTCTCGCGCACCGAGGAAGGCAAGATCTACCAGCGGCCGTTCGGCGGCCATATGACCGAATTCGGCGACGGCCCGCCGGTGCAGCGCACCTGCGCCGCCGCCGATCGTACCGGCCACGCCATCCTCCACACGCTCTACGGCCAGTCGCTGCGCCACAATGCGCAGTTCTTCATCGAGTATTTCGCGCTCGACCTGCTGATGGGCGAGGACGGCTCGTGCCAGGGCATCATCGCCTGGAAGCTCGACGACGGCACGCTGCACCGCTTCCGCTCCAAGCTCGTCGTACTGGCGACGGGCGGTTACGGCCGCGCCTACTTCTCGGCGACCTCGGCGCACACCTGCACCGGCGACGGCAACGGCATGGTGGCGCGGGCGGGGCTGCCGCTCCAGGACATGGAGTTCGTGCAGTTCCATCCCACCGGCATCTATGGCTCGGGCTGCCTCATTACCGAAGGGGCGCGCGGCGAGGGTGGCTATCTCGTCAATTCCGAGGGCGAGCGCTTCATGGAGCGCTATGCGCCCAACGCGAAGGACCTCGCTTCGCGCGACGTGGTTTCGCGCTGCATGACGATCGAAATCCGCGAGGGCAGGGGCGTGGGGCCGAAGAAGGATCACATCTTCCTCCACCTCGACCATCTCGATCCCAAGGTGCTGCATGAGCGCCTGCCGGGTATCTCGGAGAGCGCCAAGATCTTTGCCGGCGTCGATCTCACGCGCCAGCCGATCCCGGTGCTGCCGACGGTCCACTACAATATGGGCGGCATCCCGACGAACTATCACGGCGAGGCGCTGAACCCGGTCGAAGGCGACCCCGACCGCACCGTCGAGGGGCTGATGGCCGTGGGCGAAGCCGCCTGCGCCTCGGTGCACGGCGCCAACCGGCTCGGCTCCAATTCGCTCACCGACCTCGTGGTGTTCGGCAGGGCTGCGGCGCTGCGCGCGGGCAAGACGCTTGACCGTGGCAAGGCGGTGCCTGCCGTCAATCGCAGCAGCGAGGAGAAAATCCTTGCCCGCTTCGACCGGCTGCGCAACGCCAATGGCGGCACGCCGACGGCGGAGCTGCGCGACCGCATGCAGCGCACCATGCAGGAAGATGCCGCGGTGTTCCGTACCGGCGAGACGCTCGCCACTGGCGTTCGCCGGATGAAGGACGTCTATGCGCTCAAGTCCGACATCAAGGTCACCGACCGCTCGATGATCTGGAACAGCGATCTGGTCGAGACGCTCGAGCTCGAGAATCTGCTGGCCAATGCGCTGACCACGGTGGTGAGCGCCGAGGCGCGCACCGAGAGCCGCGGCGCTCATGCGCGCGAGGACTTCCCCAATCGCGACGATGCGAACTGGCGCAAGCACACGATCAGCCGCATCGACGATGCGGGCACCGTGACGCTGAGCTACCGGCCTGTGCATGTCGACCCGCTGACGCCGGAAAACGAAGGCGGCATCGAGCTCAAGAAGATCGCTCCCAAGGCGCGCGTCTACTGATGCGCCGCGGGCTCGCACTGGCCGTCATCGTGCTCGGCACGGGCGCAGTGCAGGCCGCCCGGATCGACGAGGGCGCGATCCCGGATCTGGGCCGGTTCATCGAAGGCTGCTGGGTGAACGATGAGGGCATCCTTGCCGCCGATGCCGGCCGGCAGGTCGAGCTCTGCTTCAGCGGCGGCGCGCTCGATGCGGCGCTGCTCGACGCAGGCGGCGCGCGGCTTTCGGCTGCGCCCGGTTCTTACGCGTTCCGCAACGAGAAGATCGTTCTCACCGGCCATGCCGACTGGCTGTTCGGCCGCCCCACGCTCATCTGCGACGTCGGCATCAAGCCCTATGTCCGCCTTGGGCTGTTCGACTGCGTCGGCAGCGGCACGGACGCGCCCGTGATGTTCTACGAGGACATGCTGTTCCTCGCGCAGAAGCCGGCGGCGACATGAGCGGCAGACCGTACTAAGATAGGCCATCATGGAGGCCCCAATGGGCATCATTGAAAAGATCGTCGTGAGCGACGAAACGCTGAGGGGCCTGGAGGCAGACGCGCGGGTACACGGTCGCACCGTCGAGCAGGAGGCCGCGCATCGTATTGAGGTGCAGCACAAGTCGCTGGATCGCGAAGCGCTCATCGAAAGGGCTCGCACGTTTCGCGAGTCGCTGCCGCCTCAAACCACAGACAGTCTGACCTTGCTGCGGGAAGACCGCGACAGGTGATTGTCATCGATAGCTCCGTCGCGTTGCAATGGGTGCTCCCGGAACCGGATGGCGAGCGATCGCGATCCTATTTGGGTGCGCCCGACACGACCGCGCCGGACATCATCCTCATCGAGGTCGCCAATGTGCTCGCAAAGAAGGTTCGAGCCGACCAGATGACCGCCGACGAGGCAAAGGTTGCACTCTCCATTGTGCAGGATGGTATTGGCCGAGTTGCCGAAAGTGCACCCCTCGTCCACCGGTCGCTAGAGCTTTCTGTCCAGCTCAGTCACCCCGTCTATGACTGCGTCTTCCTCGCCTGCGCCGAACGCCATGGTCGCCTCGCCACGCGCGATGCACCGTTCATCAGGCGCCTCACCGAGCGCGGCTTTGGTCATCTGCTGGAGCCGACGCTATGAGCGCCTCGACTCCCACAACCGGCTATTCCGGCACGCCGCTCGCGCAGAAGCTCGGGCTCAAGGATGGGCAGCGGGTGATGTTCATTGCGCTGCCGCCCGAGCTCAAGGAACTGCGCAAATCGCGCGATTTCATCGAGATCGCAGAAGCGGGGTGGGAGACGTTCACCGACGGCGATCCGGGATATGACGTGATCCACGGCTTCACCGCGTCGCGCGCGGTGCTCGAGAGATCGGCAAAGAAGCTGATGCGGCAGATCGACCGCGACGGAACGATCTGGATTTCGTGGCCGAAGAAGGCCAGTAAGGTTCAAACCGACATCACCGAGGACACGATCCGCGAAGTGGTCCTGCCCATCGGGCTGGTCGATGTGAAGGTGGCGGCCGTCTCCGAGATCTGGAGCGGCCTCAAGCTGATGATCCGCAAGGAGCTGAGATGAAGAAGACCCTGCTCGTTCTCGCCGCGCTGGCGTTCGTGACCCCGGCCGGGGCCGCGCCGCCAACCGCCGAGCAGAAGGCGGAGTTCCTCGCCACCTGCCTCAAGGTGGCGCCGGAGGCGGGGACGCTGTGCACCTGCAAGGCCGATGCCGCGATGTCGCTCGTCGACAGCGAATTCATGGCCGTCATCATCGCCTCGATGCAGGGCAAGGACGTGCCGGCCGCGCTCTATGACACCTACAACGACTACATCGCCCGTTCGACCCAGGCGTGCGGCATGGGGAGCGCGATGTAGCGATGGCGACGCCGCTCAAGAAGATCACGTTCGAGAAAGCCGAGCGCGAGGCCATTGTTGGTCGCATCCAGCGCTATTTCGCCGACGAGCTCGAACAGAGCATCGGCAACATTCCCGCCGAACAGCTCCTGCAGTTTTTTGGCGAGATCATCGGGCCGTTCTACTACAATCGCGGCCTCAACGATGCGCAGGCGGCGTTCGCCCGCATCGCCGACAGTTTCAACGACGAGATCTATGGTCTCGAACAGCGCGAAGCGCGCAGCCGCTAGGTAACCGCCATGGTCGAACTCTTCCTGCCCAAGAACAGCCAGCCCACCAAGGGCAAGACCTGGCCGAAGCCGTCGGGGCTGCGGCTGCGCGAGTACCGCGTCTATCGCTACGATCCGGACACCGAAGCCAATCCGCGCATCGACACCTATTTCGTCGACCTCGACGATTGCGGGCCGATGGTGCTGGACGGTCTGCTGTGGATCAAGAACAAGGTCGACCCCACGCTGACGCTGCGCCGCTCGTGCCGCGAGGGCATCTGCGGCTCCTGCGCGATGAATATCGACGGCTTCAACACGCTCGCCTGCACCAAGGCGATGGACGACATCAAAGGCGCCATCCGCATCTATCCGCTGCCGCACATGCCGGTGGTCAAGGATCTGGTGCCGGACCTGTCGACTTTCTACGCGCAGCACCGCTCGATCGAGCCCTGGCTCAAGACGACGACGCCGGCACCGGCGACCGAATGGCTGCAGAGCAAGCCCGAGCGCGAGAAGCTCGACGGGCTCTATGAGTGCATCCTGTGCGCCTGCTGCTCAACCTCGTGCCCATCCTACTGGTGGAACGGGGAGAAGTATCTCGGTCCGGCGATCCTGCTGCAGGCCTATCGCTGGCTGATCGACAGCCGCGATCAGGCGACCGAGGAGCGGCTCGACAATCTCGAAGACCCGTTCAAGCTCTATCGCTGCCACACCATCATGAACTGCTCCAAGACCTGCCCCAAGGGCCTCAATCCCGCCAAGGCGATCGCCGAGATCAAGAAGATGATGGTGGAGCGCAAGGCGGCCTGAGCCGCCTCGGAAAGGGGCGGGGCACATGGAAATCATCGCGCGCGTCCCCGATGCCACGCTGGCCCGGTCGCTGATCGTGGCGCTGCGGGCCTATGGCTTTCACCCCGAGGACGCCCAGGATGGCGGGCTGCCGGGCATCACCGATCCGATCTTCGGCCGGGGCGTGCCGATCCGGGTGCCGGAAGAAGAAGCCGAGGACTGCCGGGTGCTGGCGGCCGAACTGCTCAAGGAAATGCAGGCACGCTAGCGGGCGGGCGAGTCCCTATAATGGCCACGATCGTGCGGCCATGTGCCATCAACTTAGGGTTTGAGGCCTCCCCGCGATTGGTCTATATGGCACCGCTCATTTTCAACCGGGACATTGTCGGCATGAACAAAGCACTTCCGCTGCTGGGCGTCGTCGCCATCCTGCTCGTTGCCGGATGCTCGTCGACCCGCGTCGCCGTGAACAATGCCGGCTCGACCGAGCAGCTTGGCGCCGTGCAGACCGGATCGGTCTCGACCACCGCGCTGCCGCCGATCGGGCCCAATGGCGAAGTGCAGCGGGGCGTGCCGCCGCTGACCCCGACCACCACCGACCCGCTGGTGGCCGACACGCAGCCCGGTGTTTCGGGCGGCCTGACCAGCGCCGGCGGCGATTTCAACAGCTCCGGCCGCGACCTGTCGGGCGGCCTGACGGTCGAGAAACTGCTCGGCCGCTGGACGGTGGTGTCGGGCGGGGCCGAGTGCCAGCTCAACCTCACCCAGACCGCCAAGACCGGCACCGGCCGCTACCGCGCCAATGCCCCGGCCTGCAGCCTTTCGGGCCTCAGTGTCGTCGCGAGCTGGACCCTGGCCGGCTCGCAGGTGCAGCTGTTTGACGAGAGCGGCAACCTGATGGCGGCGCTGATCCTGAGCGGCAACCGCTTCGTGGGCACGCTGTCGGGCGGTACCGGCATCTCGATGGTGGGCTGAGGCTCGCCGGCAGAGATTCCCGCTTCGCGGCACTGACTCGGTGGGGTATGGGCTGTCTCCGTGAGCCCGCCCGCCAACCATCCCGTCTCAAAGGCCCTTGCCGATCTCGTCGGGCGCGGGGCGCTGAGCGCCGATCCGCTGCAGGCGCAGGCGGCGCGGGCGCTCGACCGCATCGCCGACGGGCTCGGCCGGCCCGCCGGCCTGTTCCGCAAGCCGAGGCCCGTCCGCGGCGCCTACCTCGTGGGGTCGGTGGGACGGGGCAAGACGATGCTGATGGATGTGTTCTTCGAGACCGTCCCCATCCGGCAGAAGCGGCGGCTGCATTTCGACGAGTTCATGGACGAGGTGCATACGGCCATCGCGGACTGGCGGCGCGGGCACCAGTCCGACCCGATCCCCGAGGTGACAAGGCCGCTGCTCGACACGACGCGGCTGCTCTGCCTCGACGAGTTTCAGGTCAGCGACATCACCAATGCGATGCTGCTCGGGCGGCTGTTCGAGCGGCTGTTCGCGGGCGGGGTGACGCTGGTGGCGACCTCGAACACGGCGCCAGACGCGCTCTATCGCGATGGGCTCAACCGGCAGCTCTTTTTGCCGTTCATCGGGCTACTGAAGACGCATGTCGAGGTGGTGGAGCTCGATGGGCCGACCGACTACCGACGGCTCAAATTCGCGGGCGAGGCGGTCTACCAGTTCGGCGCCGGGCCGGCGGTGGCGGCGGCGATGGACCGGCTGTGGCTGAAACTGACGGGCGGGGCGCCGGCGCGGGCCGAGTCCGTCCATTCGCTGGGCCGCGACATCGCGGTGCCGGCGGCGGCGATGGGGGCGGCCCGGTTTCCGTTCGCGGCGCTGTGCGAAAGCCCTTTGGGGGCGCGGGACTATCTGCGGCTCGCGCATGCCTATGACACGCTCATGATCGACGGCGTGCCGCAGTTCGGGCCGACCAATCCGAGCGCCGCCAAGCGCTTCATCCTGCTGGTCGATACGCTCTACGACCGGGGGATCAAGCTCGCGGCGAGCTTTGCGGTGCCGCTGGGCGAGCTTGCCGCCGGCTCGCGCAATGCGGGCGAATTCCAGCGTACGGTGTCGCGCCTCGTCGAAATGCAGTCCACGGCCTATCTGGAGGCGGCCCACAAGCCCGCGACGCCGACCAAGGGCTGACTTGTTAACGCAACCCTCAGGGGCTATAGGGGCGGCCAATTTCAACCATAAGGCAGGACTAGGGGCTCATGGCACGCAAGAAGATCGCTCTGATCGGTGCGGGACAGATCGGGGGCACTCTCGCTCATCTGGCGGCGATGAAGGAGCTTGGCGACGTCGTCCTGTTCGACATTGTCGACGGCGTGCCGCAGGGCAAGGCCCTCGACCTCAGCCAGTCCGCCCCGGTTGAGGGCTTCAATTCCACCATCAAGGGCACGTCCGAATACAAGGACATCGCCGGCGCCGATGTGGTGATCGTGACCGCCGGCGTGCCGCGCAAGCCCGGCATGAGTCGCGACGATCTGCTCGAAATCAACCTCAAGGTGATGGAGCAGGTGGGCGCGGGCATCGCCAAATATGCTCCCGACGCCTTCGTCATCTGCATCACCAACCCGCTCGACGCGATGGTGTGGGCACTGCAGCGCTTCTCCGGCCTGCCCTCGTCCAAGGTCATCGGCATGGCCGGCGTGCTCGATTCCTCGCGGTTCCGCCACTTCATCGCCGACGAGCTCAAGGTTTCGGTCGAGGACGTCACGGCGTTCGTCCTGGGCGGCCACGGCGACTCCATGGTGCCGCTCGCCCGCTACTCGACCGTCGCGGGCATTCCGCTGACCGACCTGGTCAAGATGGGCTGGCTCAGCAAGGACCGGCTCGAGCAGATCATCCAGCGCACGCGCGATGGCGGCGCCGAGATCGTGGGCCTGCTCAAGACCGGCTCGGCGTTCTACGCGCCGGCGACGTCGGCGATCGAGATGGCCGAGAGCTATCTCAAGGACAAGAAGCGCGTGCTGCCCGTCGCCGCCTATCTCAAGGGCGAATACGGCGTGAAGGGTACCTATGTGGGCGTGCCGGCGATCATCGGTGCCGGCGGCGCCGAACGCATCGTCGAAATCTCGCTCAACTCGGCCGAGCAGAAGGCCTTCGAGAAGTCCGTTGCCGCCGTCAACGGCCTCGTCGACGCCTGCAAGAAGATCGCCCCCAAGCTGGCCTGATCCCGCACATGCGCCTCGCCCGCCTTGCAATCCTCCTCGCCCTCGCCGCGCTGCCGAGCGCGGCACAGGCGGAGAGTGCCTATACCGACCTCGATCTGTCGTCCTGCGACGTGCTCGAGCGGTACGAGGATGGCGGCGCGGTGATGCGCTGCCAGGGCTATGGCGGCATCGACGTCGTGGTGAGCGAAGGCGATGCGCGCATGGACGTCGACTATGGCGCGCCCAGCGGCGCCTTCGAGACCTTCTTTGCCTTCAACGGCGTGGGCGAGACGATCGAATGGATGCTGGATGGCGAGGGCGCGCCCTATGCGGCTGCGCTGCGCTTCCACATCGACAATGACGGCAACCTCGCCGCGCAGGCGCTGGTTGTCAGCAAGATCGGCACCGCCGATGCTCCCGGCTGCGTGGTCGGGGTGGTGGATGCGGCGGCCGACCAGGCCAATGGCGTGGCGCGCGGGCTGGGTGCCCTTGCTCCCGCCTTCGATTGCACGACCGACAAGGTTGCGATCGTTCCCGGCGCGAGCGAGCTCGTCGCCGGCTTCGGTGGCGCCAACAACAACTAGCACGTTGCCCTTACAAGGAGTGCCGACTTGAATATCCACGAACACCAGGCCAAGGCACTGCTCAAGACGTACGGCCTGCCCGTTGCGTCGGGCGTCGCCATCTTCAAGCCCGAGGAAGCGGAGGCCGCGGCCAGGTCGCTGCCCGGTCCGCTCTATGTGGTGAAGTCGCAGATCCATGCGGGCGGCCGCGGCAAGGGCAAGTTCAAGGAACTCGGGCCAGACGCCAAGGGCGGCGTGCGCCTCGCCAAATCGCCGGCTGAGGTCGCCGCCAACGCCAAGGAAATGCTCGGCAATACGCTCGTCACCAAGCAGACGGGCGCGGCGGGCAAGCAGGTCAACCGGCTCTATGTCGAGGACGGCGCGGACATTGCGCGCGAGCTCTACTGCTCGCTGCTGGTCAATCGCGAAACCGGCGAAGTCGCCTTCGTCGTTTCCACCGAAGGCGGCATGGACATCGAAACGGTGGCGCATGACACGCCCGAGAAGATCGTGACCGTCGACATCGACCCGGTGGCCGGCGTCACCGCTGCCGACGTCGCCAAGATCAGCGCGGCGCTCAAGCTCGAGGGCGCCGCCGCCGCGGATGCCAAATCGGTGTTCCCGGCGCTCTACAAGGCGTTCACCGAAAAGGACATGAGCCTGCTCGAAGTGAATCCGCTGATCGTGATGGCAGACGGCCATATCCGCGTGCTCGACGCCAAGGTGAGCTTCGACAACAACGCGGCGTTCCGCCACCCCGAGCTCGCCGACCTGCGCGATCTCAGCGAGGAGGACGCCAAGGAGATCGAGGCGTCCAAGTTCGACCTCGCCTATGTGGCGCTCGACGGCAATATCGGCTGCATGGTCAACGGCGCGGGCTTGGCCATGGCGACCATGGACATCATCAAGCTCTATGGCGAAGAACCTGCCAACTTCCTCGATGTGGGCGGCGGCGCGAGCAAGGAAAAGGTCACGGCGGCGTTCAAGATCATCACCGCCGACCCCAACGTCAAAGGCATCCTGGTCAACATCTTCGGCGGCATCATGCGCTGCGACGTGATCGCCGAGGGCGTGATCGCCGCGGTCAAGGAAGTCGGGCTCCAGGTGCCGCTGGTGGTCCGGCTCGAAGGCACCAATGTCAAGGAAGGCAAGGCCATCCTTTCCGCCTCCGGCTTGAACGTCATTCCAGCCGACGATCTCGACGACGCTGCGCAGAAGATCGTCGCCGCCATCCGGGGATAATTCGATCGCCCGATCGTTCGGGCATCAAGCCAGTCTGAAGGACCGAACTTAATGTCCATTCTCGTCAACAAAGACACCCGCGTTCTCGTGCAGGGCCTCACCGGCAAAACCGGCACCTTCCACACCGAGCAGGCGCTCGCCTATTACGGCACCAAGATGGTGGGCGGTACGCACCCCAAGAAGGGCGGCGAGACCTGGTCGTCGGGCGTCGACGGCACCGAGCTGCCGATCTTTGCCTCGGTGGCCGAGGGCAAGGAAAAGACCAACGCCAACGCGTCGGTGATCTATGTGCCGCCGGCGGGCGCCGCCGACGCCATCATCGAGGCGATCGACGCCGAGATCCCGCTGATCGTCGCGATTACCGAGGGCGTGCCGGTGCTCGACATGGTGCGGGTCACGGCGCGGCTCGAAAAGTCGAAGTCGCGGCTGATCGGGCCCAACTGCCCCGGCGTGCTGACGCCGGAAGAGTGCAAGATCGGCATCATGCCGGGCTCGATCTTCAAGAAGGGGTCGGTCGGGATCGTGTCGCGTTCGGGCACGCTGACCTATGAGGCCGTGTTCCAGACCACCAATGCCGGGCTCGGCCAGACCACGGCGGTGGGCATTGGCGGCGATCCGGTCAAGGGCACCGAATTCATCGATGTGCTGGAAATGTTCCTCGCCGACGACGCCACCAAGTCGATCATCATGATCGGCGAGATCGGCGGGTCGGCCGAGGAAGAGGCGGCCCAGTTCCTCGTCGACGAAGCGAGGAAGGGCCGCAAGAAGCCGATGGCCGGGTTCATCGCCGGCCTCACCGCCCCCAAGGGCCGTACAATGGGCCATGCTGGCGCCGTAATTTCAGGGGGTAAGGGCGGGGCCGAGGACAAGATCGCGGCAATGGAGGCGGCCGGCATCAAGGTGTCGCGTTCGCCTGCCAGGATCGGCGTCACCCTCGCCGAAGTGCTCAAGGGCTAAACAGCGGTTGGCCGAGCGAGCCCCCTTGGGATCGCCCGGACAGAGCGCAAGGAGCGAAGCGGTCGGCCGAGCGAGCCCGATCGGGACCGTTTGGACGGAGCGCAGGGAAAGCAAGCGTCGCAACACGCGGGAAAGTGAAGAAAACCGGCCTTTGAGACCAACGTCGGAATGCCCAAATTCTTAGCAGGATGCTAATCTAACACCGTCATAGTCCGCTCAACGCGGAACGGCGGCCCTCTCCGGGCGGCCGGCAAACAGGGAACACGGGGAAAAGCCCCGCCTTACAGACACGATGACCCGACAGGAAAAGAACGAGCAGTTCTTACTTTCCTCTTTCCTCTACGGCGGCAACGCCACCTACATCGAGGACCTCTACACTCGCTTCAAGGCTGATCCGAAGTCCGTCGATCCGACCTGGGCCAGCTATTTCGGCCGGCTCGAGGATTCAGCGGCCGATGCGCGCAAGAACGCGGAAGGTCCGTCCTGGGCCCGGACCGACTGGCCGCAGCAGATCAATGGCGAGCTGGTCTCGGCGCTCGACGGCAATTGGGGCGAACTGGTCGTCAAGACCAACGCTGCGCTTGGCAAGAAGGCCGCCGCCGACGGCGCTCCGGCCCCGAGCCAGGCCGATGTGCTGCAATCGGCGCGCGACTCGATCCGCGCCATCATGATGATCCGGGCCTATCGCTCGCGCGGGCATCTGCATGCCGACCTCGATCCGCTGCGCCTCAAGCAGGACGAGCCGGCCACCGAGCTCGACCCCAAGACCTACGGCTTCACCGACGCCGACAATACGCGGCCGATCTTCATCGACAATGTGCTGGGTCTCGAATTCGCGACGATCCCGCAGATGCTCGAGATCCTGCAACGCACCTACTGCTCGACCGTGGGCGTCGAGTACATGCACATGAACGATCCTGAGGCCAAGCAATGGGTCCAGGAGCGCATGGAGGGGCCCGACAAGGAGATCCGCTTCACGCCCGAGGGCAAGCGGGCCATCCTGAACAAGCTGATCGAAGCTGAGGGTTTCGAGAAGTTCCTCGACGTCAAGTATACGGGCACCAAGCGCTTCGGCCTCGACGGCTCGGAGGCGCTGATCCCGGCGCTCGAGCAGATCATCAAGCGCGGCGGCGCGCTGGGGGTCAAGGACATCGTTCTAGGCATGGCGCATCGCGGCCGCCTGAACGTGCTCACCCAGGTGATGGCCAAGCCGCACCGCGCGCTGTTCCACGAGTTCAAGGGCGGTGCCTACTACTCCGAGGACGTCGAAGGCTCGGGCGACGTGAAGTACCACCTCGGGGCGTCGTCCGACCGCGAGTTCGACGGCAATTCGGTGCATTTGTCGCTGACCGCCAATCCGTCGCATCTCGAGATCGTCGATCCGGTGGTGCTGGGCAAGGCCCGCGCCAAGCAAGACCAGCGCGCCGCGGTCAATGACCGCTTCGTCGAGCCGCGCCAGGTCGACCGCTCGGTGGTGCTGCCGCTGCTGATCCATGGCGATGCGGCCTTTGCCGGGCAGGGCGTGATCGCCGAGTGTCTCGGTCTGTCGGGCCTCAAGGGGCACCGCACGGGCGGCTCGCTGCATTTCGTCATCAACAACCAGATCGGCTTTACCACCTCGCCGATGTATTCGCGCTCGTCGCCCTATCCCACCGACGTCGCCAAGATGATCGAGGCGCCGGTGTTCCATGTGAACGGCGACGATCCGGAAGCGGTGGTCTATGTGAGCAAGGTCGCGACCGAGTTCCGGCAGCGCTTCGGGCGCCCGGTGGTCATCGACATGTTCTGCTACCGTCGTTTTGGCCACAATGAAGGCGACGAGCCCAGCTTCACCCAGCCTCTGATGTACTCCAAGATCCGGAGTCACAAGACGACGCTGGAACTGTATTCCGAACGGCTGATCGGCGAAGGCCTGCTGACCTCCGACGAGGTCGATGGACTCAAGGCCGAGTGGCGCGCCCGACTCGAATCCGAATTCGAACTGGGGCAGGATTTCCGCCCCAACAAGACCGACTGGCTCGACGGCCAGTGGAAGGACATGAAGCGTGCCGATGCGGACGGTCCGCGCCGCGGCGACACGGGCGTGGCGCTCGACCAGCTCGTGCGGATTGGCACGGCGCTCACCAAGGTGCCGGCGAGCTTCAACGTCCACAAGACGGTCAAGCGCTTCATGGACAGCCGCCTTGCCGCGATTGAAAGCGGCGAAGGCATCGACTGGGCGACCGGCGAAGCGCTGGCGTTCGGCACGCTGCTCGAAGAGGGGCACCCAGTGCGCCTGTCGGGGCAGGATTCCGAGCGTGGCACGTTCACCCAGCGCCACTCCGTGCTCAACGAGCAGGAGACCGGCGAGACCTATACGCCGCTCAACAATATCGGTCCCGACCAGGAACGCTACGAGGTCATCAACTCGATGCTCTCGGAAGAGGCGGTGCTCGGCTTCGAGTACGGCTATTCGCTGGCCGAACCCAACACGCTCACGCTGTGGGAAGCGCAGTTCGGTGACTTCGCCAATGGCGCGCAGGTGGTGGTGGACCAGTTCATCAGCTCTGGCGAACGCAAGTGGTTCCGCATGTCGGGCCTGGTGATGCTGCTGCCGCATGGCTATGAGGGGCAGGGGCCGGAGCATTCGTCGGCTCGCCTCGAGCGCTATCTGCAGCTGTGCGCCGAAGACAATATGCAGGTCGCCAACTGCACCACGCCGGCCAACTACTTCCACATCCTGCGCCGGCAGGTGAAGCGCGATTTCCGCAAGCCGCTGATCCTGATGACGCCCAAGTCGCTGCTGCGCCACAAGCGCGCGACCTCGACGCTGAGCGAGCTGGGGCCGGAGAGCTGCTTCCATCGCCTGCTGTGGGACGACGCCGAGGCGCCCGGTCCCAAGAAGACGACGATCCAGCTCGCGCCCGACGACAAGATCCGCCGCGTGGTGCTGTGCTCGGGCAAGGTCTATTACGACCTGCTCGAGGATCGCGAGAAGCGCGGCATCAACGACGTCTACCTGCTCAGGCTGGAGCAGCTCTATCCGTTCCCGGCCAAGGCGCTGCTCGACGAGCTCAACCGCTTCAAGAATGCCGAAGTTGTCTGGTGCCAGGAAGAGCCCAAGAACATGGGCGGCTGGGCGTTCGTGCAGCCCTATGTCGACTGGGTGCTCGAGCAGATGGGCCGCACGCATGACCGTCCGCGCTATGTCGGCCGGCCGGCTTCGGCCTCGACGGCAACGGGTTTGATGCGCACCCATCTTGCGCAATTGCAGGCTTTCCTCGAAGAAGCGTTCGCGAACTAAGGACCGAGAGACATGGCAACCGACATCCGAGTTCCGGCGCTGGGCGAAAGCGTCACCGAAGCGACCATCGGACAATGGTTCAAGAAAGTGGGCGACACCGTCGCCGCCGATGAGCCGGTTGTCGAGCTCGAAACCGACAAGGTCACCATCGAAGTGCCGGCTCCGTCGGCCGGCGTGCTGCAGGCGATCTCGGCCAATCCGGGCGACACGGTCAATGTGGGCGCGCTGATCGGCGCCATCGGCGAGGGTGCCGCGGCGCCCGCCCCGAAGGCACCTGAGCCGCCCAAGCCCGCTGCTGCCACGGCAGCGCCTGCGGCTCCGGCCTTCAAGCCCGAACCGGCGCCGCCGGCTCCGGGCAATGGCGGTGCCGCTCCGGCGCCGGCTCCGTCGGCGCAGAAGCTGATTGCCGAGAACGGTCTCAGTGCCGGCGACATTAACGGCTCGGGCCGCCACGGCCAGGTGCTCAAGGAAGACGTGCTCGCGGCCATGAGCCGTCCGGCGGCTCCGGCCGCCGCGCCGGCGCAGAGCGCGGTCTCGGGTTCGGCCGCCGTTGCGCCGCGTCCGGCTCCGGCGCCTGTCGCTGCACCCGCTCCGGCGCCGGCCCCCGTGCCGCGCGCTCCGGTCGCGGTTGCCGACGAATCGCGCGAAGAGCGCGTGAAGATGACGCGCCTGCGCGCCACCATCGCGCGGCGCTTGAAGGATGCGCAGAACACCGCCGCCATGCTCACCACCTTCAACGAGGTGGACATGAAGCCGGTGATGGATCTGCGCGCTCAGTACAAGGATCTGTTCGAAAAGAAGCACGGCGTGAAGCTGGGCTTCATGGGCTTTTTCACCAAGGCGGTCGTGCACGCCCTCAAGGAAATCCCCAACGTCAATGCCGAGATCGACGGCGACGAGATCGTCTACAAGAATTATGCCCATATCGGCATCGCCGTGGGCACCGATCGCGGCCTCGTGGTGCCCGTAGTGCGCGATGCGGACAAGCTGTCGATCGCCGGCATCGAAAAGGACATCGGCCGGCTGGGCAAGCTCGCCCGCGACGGTGCGCTGTCGATGGCCGACATGCAGGGCGGCACCTTCACCATCACCAATGGTGGCGTCTATGGCTCACTGATGTCGACGCCGATCCTCAACGCGCCGCAGTCGGGCATCCTAGGCATGCACAAGATCCAGGAGCGGCCGGTGGTGGTCGACGGGCAGATCGTGGTGCGGCCGATGATGTATCTGGCGCTCAGCTACGATCACCGCATCGTCGACGGCAAGGAAGCCGTGACCTTCCTGGTGCGCGTCAAGGAGAGCCTCGAGGCGCCGGAGCGTCTGGTTCTCGACCTCTAGGGGGCCGAGACCGATGCCGCAGCAAAACGGCGTTCTCATCGTCACCGGCGGCAGTCGCGGCATCGGCGCCGCGACGTCGCTGCTTGGCGCCGAGCGCGGTTATGCGGTGGTCGTCAACTACACGAACAATGTCGCGGCGGCGGAGCAGGTCTGTGCCCGCATCCACCAGCAGGGCGGCGAAGCGGTCGCGGTGCGCGGCGATGTCGCCAATCCCGCGGATGTCGAACACATCTTCCAGGCAGCCGACCGGCTGGGCACGCTCACCGGCCTAGTCAACAATGCCGGCATGATCTATCCCGCCCAGCGGCTTGACGAGATGGACAATGACCGTCTGCGCCGCTCCTTCGAGGTCAATGTGTTCGGCACCTTCTACTGCGCGCGCGAAGCGGTGAAGCGGATGTCGACCCGGCATGGCGGCAATGGCGGGGCCATCGTCAACATCAGCTCGGGGGCGAGCAAGGTGGGCGGTGGCGGCACCTATCTCGACTACGCCGCGGCCAAGGGCGCCATCGACACCTTCACGGTGGGCCTTGCGACCGAAGTCGCGGCCGAGGGCATCCGCGTCAACAATGTACGCCCCGGCGTCATCGAGACCGAGATCCACGCTTCCGCCGGCGATCCCGGCCGGGTGCAGCGCATGGTCTCGCAATTGCCCATGGCGCGGGCCGGCACTGCTGAAGAGGTCGCCAGGGCCATCCTCTGGCTGCTGTCGGACGAGAGCTCCTATTCCACCGGCACCACCGTCACGGTCAGCGGCGGCCGGGCCATTCTCCCCTAGGATTGCCGATGACCACCGAACTCTGGCTGCTGTTCCTGAGCCTGCCGCTCTATGGGCTCTACCTCGGTGCCCAGTCGCTGATCTTCCGCTGGAAGCATGGCGTGCTGTATGCCGCCTCCGCCCGCGACGAGGAGTTGCCGGAGGGCGAGCTGCTCGGCCGCGCCGAACGGGCGCTCAAGAACTTCCAGGAGACGTGGCTGGTCTACGTGGTCCTGATCCTGATCGCCCACCTCGCCATGCCCGGCGACACGCTGATCTTCTGGGGCGCGGTGGTGTGGGGCGTCGCCCGCATCGCCTACCTGCCGCTCTATCTGGCCGGCACGTTCATGGTGCGCTCCATTGTGTGGAATGTCTCGCTGATCGGGCTTGCCATGATGGTGTGGGGCGTTCTGTTCTAGTTTTCCGGGCGTTCAGCGACTACATAGACGGCACAGCAAAGCAGGAATCTTCGCCATGGCGGACCAATTCGACCTCACCGTGATCGGCTCGGGCCCGGGCGGCTATGTGTGCGCCATCCGCGCGGCGCAGCTCGGCATGAAAGTGGCCGTGGTCGAGAAGATGCCAACCTTCGGCGGCACCTGCCTCAACATCGGCTGCATCCCCTCCAAGGCGCTGCTGCATGCGAGCGAGCTGTTCGAGGAAGCGGGTCATAATTTCAGCCACCTCGGCATCGACATCCCGCCGCCGCAGCTCAACCTGGCGCAGATGATGACGCACAAGGACGAGACGGTGGCCGCCAACGTCAACGGCGTCTCCTTCCTGTTCAAGAAGAACAAGATCACGCCCTTCACCGGCACCGGCTCCATCGCCGGCCCGGGCAAGGTGAAGGTCGCGCTGGCGGGCGGCGGCGAGCAGGTGATCGAGAGCAAGCACGTCGTCATTGCGACGGGCTCGGTGCCGGCGACACTGCCGGGGATCGACATCGACGAGGAACGCGTCGTTACCTCCACCGGCGCCCTGGCGCTCGGCACCGTGCCGGAGCGGCTGCTGGTGATCGGCGCAGGCGTGATCGGACTGGAACTGGGTTCCGTCTGGGCGCGCCTTGGTTCCAAGGTCACGGTGGTCGAATTCCTCGACCGCATCCTTCCCGGCATGGATTCTGAAGTGGCGCGGCAGTTCCAGCGCATCCTGCAGAAGCAGGGCATGGAGTTCCGCCTTTCCTCCAAGGTCAAGTCGATCGACAAGCAGGACGACGGCTCGCTCACCGTGCGCATCGAGCCGGCACAGGGCGGCGACATGCAGATCATCGATGCCGATGTCGCGCTCGTCGCCATCGGCCGCAAGCCCTACACGCAGGCACTGGGCCTCGAGACGGTGGGCATCGTGCTCGACGAGCGCGGCCGCGTGCCGGTCAGCCCCGCCTATGGCACCACGGCCGAGAATGTCTATGCCATCGGCGACGTGATCGTCGGCCCCATGCTCGCGCACAAGGCCGAGGACGAAGGCATTGCCGTGGCCGAGATCATCGCCGGCCAGCATGGCCATGTGAACTATGGCGCCATGCCGTCGGTGGTCTACACCAATCCCGAGATCGCTTCGGTGGGCAAGACCGAGGACGAGCTCAAGGCCGCCGGCATCGACTACAAGGTTGGCAAGTTCCCCTTCACCGCCAATGGCCGCGCCAAGGCGCAGCTTGCAACGCAAGGCTTCGTCAAGATCCTCGCCGATGTCGCCACCGACCGCGTGCTGGGCGCTCATATCGTGGGCAAGAATGCCTCCGAGATGATCGAGGCGTTGACGGTGCTGATGGAATTCTCCGGCTCCGCCGAAGACCTCGCCCGCACCACCGCCGCCCACCCGACGCTGTCGGAAGCGATCCGCGAGGCGGCGCTGATGTGCGGCGACGGGGCGATTCACATCTAGCTCAGGCTTTGGAACGCGATCAGCGCGTCGCCGCGTACGTGGGGGCTGGGTCCCGGCTTCGCTGGGATGACATCAGTGGAACGCTGGTAGCTGCGATTCGTGTCCGGGCCACCTAGGGCTCGACCTCGGCTGCTGCGACGTCCGCGGGCTTCGGCTTGCGCTTGCGGCCGAAGAGCCAGACGCCGAACAGGACCAGGGCCGTGCCGGCGGCGTGCCAGAGGGTGAAGTTCTCGCCCAGCACGCTGATGGCAAGGCTCACCGTCACCACCGGCGACACGTTGCCGATGATGGCCGTGCGCTCGGGGCCGATCATGCCGATGGCGCCCGAGATGCAGTAGGCGGGGAGCACGGTCGAGATCAGGCCGACGGCCAGCATCAGCACGAGGCCGTAGCCGTCGATGGCGAGGTCGCTGAGCGGGTGCGAAGCGAGGAAATGGATGATGACGGCGGGGCCTGCCGCGCTCATGGCGATCGAGGTGAAGAGCTGCGCGCCGAGGCGGTCGATCAGCGGCTTGGCGAGAATCTGGTAGGCGGCGTAGACAACGGCCGAGCCGAAGACCAGCAGCGAGCCGAGCACGACGTTGTCGCCCTCGATGGCGAAGTCGGTCGCAAAGATGAGCGCGATGCCGCAATAGCTCACCACCAGGGCCGCGAGCATCAGCGGCGTGACCTGCCGCCTGAAGAACAGCGCTCCAAACAGCAGCACGAAGAACGGGTAGGTGAGCAGGATCAGCCGGTCGAGCTGCGCCGTGATGTAGGTGAGCGCCGAGAAATCGAGGTAGCTCGCCACGTAGTAACCGAGGAGGCCGACGCCCATTGCCTGCAGCAGCGTAGTGCGCGTCAGCACCGGGGTGGCATCGCTGCCGGCTTCCGCGCGCTTCCGGCGATAGCCCAGCACGCCCAGCGTCACGAACACCGGCACCGACACGATCATGCGCCAGGTGAGCGTCGTCAGCGTGTCGATGCCGACGCCGAGCGCCAGCTTGTTGAAGATGCCCTTGGTGGCAAAGAAGGCGGCGCCGAGCAGCGCGAGGGCGATGCCGAGCATCTGGCGGGAAGCGAGCGGGGAAGCTGAAGCGGTGGTCATCGGGGTTCCGTTATCGTCGCCCCGCCCTGGATCACCGGATAGGTCCCGCGCCAGAGGCGGGGCCGGTGCGTGAGGTCAATGAACGCGCGCGCCGGTCCCGAGGGAGCCGGTAATCATGATGCCGATGGTGCGCAGCGCGGTCATGCCAGCGTTGCTACGCCTGGTGCCGGGCCGTGTAAAGGGCGAGGGCTCACCCCGCCCTGCTGCGCGGATGGGCCGCCCGGTAGGCGTCGAGCAGGCGTTCGGTGTCGACGGCGGTGTAGATCTGGGTGGTCGACAGCGAGGCGTGGCCGAGCAGTTCCTGGATGGCGCGCAGGTCGCCGCCGCGACCGAGCAGGTGGGTGGCGAAGCTGTGGCGCAGGGCGTGCGGGGTAGCAGACGGCGGCAGGCCAACGGCGCCGCGCAGTTGCGCCATGCGCAACTGGATTAGCCGCGGCGACAGCACGCCGCCCTTGACGCCGCGGAACAGCGGTTGGCTCGGCGTCAACGGGAAGGGGCAGAGGCCCTGATACGTGTCGATGCTGGCGCGGACGCTGTCGATCAGCGGCACCAGCCGCGTCTTGCCGCCCTTGCCGGTGACGCGCAAAGCGGGGCCGTCGAGATCGGCGCGGCTCAGCGCCAGTGCTTCGGAGATGCGGAGGCCGGCGCCGTAGCAGAGCGAGAGCACCGCCATGTCGCGCGCCGCGACCCAGGGCCGGTCCTCAAGCTCGTCGGTGGTCGCGATGGTCGCCTTGGCTTCGAGCACGGTCAGCGCCTTGGGCAGCGACTTCTTCGCTTTGGGCGTGCGCACGATGTTGAGCGCTTCGGTCGACAGCACGCCTTCGCGTTCGAGGAAGCGGAAGAACGATTTGATAGCGCTCAGCGTGCGGGCGAGCGAGCGGGGCTCGATCCCGTCTTCGCGCCGGCTCGCCATAAAGGCGCGCACATCGGCGCCGCGCATGTCGCGCAGCGTCGCGGTGGTCACCGGACCGCCGGCGTGGGGGCCGAGGAAATTGATGAACTGGCCGAGGTCCCGCTGGTAGGCCTCGGTCGTCTTGGGCGCGAGCCGCCGGACGCTCTGCAGGTCGCGCAGCCAGCGCACGATCTGGGTGTTGATCTCGTCGTCGGCGATCAGGGCAGTGGACATGGGTCGAGACTAGGCAGTTGATGTGAACGATGGGTTGAAGGAGTCGCTATGCCGATCGGCGATCGATGGCCGGCGCGACGCGGTGTTCCTCGTGAGCAAGGTGATCTAGTGGCGGTGGCGCGAAGCAGCTAAGGCTCGACTGATGATCCGTGTCGCGCTCGCTTTGTTGCCGCTGCTTGCCGTGCCTGCCGCCGCGCAGGAGGCGCAGATCGCTCTCGGCACGGGCGTGTTGGGACTCCATGCCGACGAGATCGTCTACGAGGGCGGCAAGCGGATCAGTCATCTCGTCTGGACCACATCGGCGGCGCCGCTGCTCACGGCGGGGCTCGAGGTGCGCTGGCCCGAAGGCTGGCGGCTCGATGTGGACGGCAGCTTCGCGGTGTCGGGCGTATCGTTCATGGCCGATTATGACTGGCTGGGGGCGGTGCAGCCGGCTGCGGGGTTCGAAGACTGGACCGACCGGTCGCTGCACCCCGATACGCGGCTCGACTTCTATGCCAGCGGCCGCGCGGCGATCGGGCATGGACTGGTCACGGCCGGGCCGGTCGAGATCGGCGCGGCGCTGGGCGGCCGCTACAGCGCGGTGCGCTGGACAGCCTGGGGCGGCAGCTACAGCTACAATTCGGGCACCGACATCGGCAGCTTCGATCCCAGGGCGCGGATCATCAGCTACGAGCAGCGCATGCCTGTCGGTTTCGTGCGACTCGATGCGAGTGCGGGCAGCGGGGCGCTGCGCCTCGACGGCAGCGCCGAACTCGGGCTCGCCCTCGGTCCGAATGACATCGACGACCACTGGCTGCGCGGCCTGCGCTTTTACGACCGGTTCGGCGTGACGCCGGTGCTGCGCCTCGCGGCCGATGCGAGCTACACAGTTTCGGACCGGCTGACGCTCACGGCGGGCGCCTCGTTCGAGCATCTGTTCACAGTCCGCGGCGACACGCTGATGGTCGACCGGACGACGGGCGAGTCCGTGCTGCTGCCCGACGGCGCGGCGATGAGCTTTAGCGCGCTCACCCTGCGCGCCGGGGCCATCGGCCGCTTCTGATGCAGAAACAGCTTGCGCCGCCTATATCAGCCGTGAACAAAGCATGATCGGATGAGCGAGCTCGGCAACATCGTCGCAGTGATGGTGAGTGTGTCCGTCGATGGGCCCTACTCCTATCGCGTGCCCTACGGAAAAACCGTGGTGCGCGGCTCGATCGTGGCCGTGCCGCTGGTCGGGCGGCTGACGCTGGGCGTCGCGTGGGGCGAGCCCAAGGACAATTACGCCCACAACCGGCTCAAGGACATCGAGATCATCTACGACGTCCCGCCGCTGTCGGACGAGTTGCTCAAGACCGTCGACTGGGTGAGCCGCTATACGCTGGCGCCGCCGGGCCTCGTACTGCGCTCGGTGCTGCGCTCGACCGAGGCGCTGGAGCCCGACCGGCCGGTGCTGGCCTATCGCCGGACCGGCCACGAGCCGGACCGGCTGACCCCGGCGCGGAGCCGCGTGCTCGACACCGTCGCCGATGGCGAAGCGTGGACCAAGACGCTGCTGGTCGGCACCTCCGGCGTGTCGCCCTCGGTGATCGACGGACTGGAGCGGGCGGGGGCGCTCGAGCGGCTCGAAATCCCGGCCCCGCCGATCGTTCAGGATCCGGACCCCGATGCCGCGCCGCTGACGCTGTCGGCTGAACAATCGGCCGCCATGGGCCAGATCCGCGAGCTCGACGCGCAGCAGTTCGGCGTGGCGCTGCTCGACGGCGTCACCGGCGGCGGCAAGACGGCGGTGTTCTTCGAGGCCGTCGCTGATACGCTGCGGGCCGGCCGGCAGGCGCTGGTCCTGCTGCCCGAAATCGCGCTCACGGGCACCTTCCTCGACCGTTTCGCCAAGCGTTTCGGCACCCGTCCCGCCGAATGGCACTCCGACATGACCCCGGCGCAGCGCACCCGGACCTGGCGCGGCATCAATGACGGCACGGTGCGGGCGGTCGTGGGCGCGCGATCGGCGCTGTTTCTGCCGTTCCACGAGCTCGGTCTCATCGTTCTCGATGAGGAGCATGACGGGGCCTACAAGCAGTCCGACGGCGTCAACTATCATGCGCGCGACATGGCCGTGGTGCGGGCTCGTTTCGCCGAGGCGCGGGTGATCCTCTCGTCCGCCACGCCCTCGGTCGAATCGCGCAACAACGCCAATAGCGGGCGCTACAAGCATGTGCTGCTGACCTCGCGCTTCGCGGCGCAGGCGCTGCCCGACATCACGGCGCTCGACATGCGCGAGGAGCCGCCCGAGAAAGGGCGGTGGATCGCGCCGCGCCTCGCGCGCGAAATCTTCGCCACGCTCGACCGCGGCGAGCAGGCGCTGCTGTTTCTCAACCGCCGCGGCTACGCGCCGCTGACGCTGTGCAAGTCGTGCGGCCACCAATATCAGTGCCCCGATTGCGACGCCTGGCTGGTCGAGCACCGGTTCCGCGGCGTGCTGATGTGCCACCATTGCGGCTACGAGCAGCGTCGCCCCAAGGTGTGCACGGAATGCGGCACCGAGGATTCGCTGATTCCGATCGGCCCCGGCATCGAGCGCGTGGCCGAGGAGGTGGCGCTGCGCTTCCCCGAGGCGCGCACGGTGATCCTGAGCTCCGACATGGGCTCGAACGCGCAATTGCGCGAACGCTTCGCCGAGATCGAGCGCGGCGAATACGATCTCATCATCGGCACGCAGCTGGTCGCCAAGGGCCATCACTTCGAGAAGCTGACATTGGTGGGCGTGCTCGACGCCGACCTCGGCCTCGCACATGGCGACCCGCGGGCGGCGGAGAAAACCTTCCAGATCCTGACGCAGGTCACCGGCCGTGCCGGCCGCGCCAGCAAGGCCGGCCGCGCCTTCCTCCAGACCTATCATCCGACCCATCCGGTGATGGAGGCGATGGTCAAGCAGGACCGCGAGGCGTTCTATGCCCATGAACTCGAGGTGCGGGAGGACGGGCAATTGCCGCCTTTCGGCCGGCTTGCGGCGCTGATCGTGTCGGCCAGCGAGCATGACGACGCCATGGGTTTTGCCCGCAAGCTGCTGAGCGCGGCACCACAGGCCGAGGGGCTGCGGCTGTTCGGTCCGGCGGATGCCCCGGTCGCCATGGTGCGCGGCCGCCATCGGGTGCGGCTATTGGCGCAGAGTCCCAAGGATTTCGACCTCTCGGGCTATGTCCGCTTCTGGCTCACATCGGCCGAGCGCGTTACCGGGAATCTGAGGGTCCAGGTGGATATCGATCCCATCAGCTTCTACTGAGTCCCGCGCCGATCCGGGACCAGCGACAAAACGCGCGAAAAAGCCCTCTGGCCCTGCCTTGCGGGCGCGCGGAAGCGTGTGATAGAGGGGGCGCGATTTCGGGGGCAGGTGGGCGCTCCCGATAGACCAACGCGCCGTTCGTCCGGGCTAGTGGGCGATTGAGAGCGCGGCCAGCAACAGGGATGAAGCGGCATTGGCAGAGCAGAGTGGTGTGCTGACCCAGATCGCGCGGCCTTACGCGGCGGCGCTGTTTGATCTGGCCAAGTCGGAGAATTCGGTCGAGGCGATCGAGCAGGGTCTCGACAGGCTCGTCGCGCTCGCCAGTGAAAGCCCGGATTTTGCGCGGTTCCTGCGCTCTCCCGTGATCAACGCCGAGGAAAAGCTCGTCGCCATGCACGCGGTGCTCGAGCGCGCCAAGCCGCATACGAGGGTGGGCGATTTTGTGCGCGTCGTGGCGCGCAATGGCCGGCTGTTTGCCCTGCCGGCGATGATCGCCGCTTTCAAGAATCTGGCCGCCGGACATCGCGGCGAAATTTCCGCCGACGTGACCTCGGCTATCCCGCTCAGCGCCGCGCAAGCCAAGTCGCTTGCCGACACGCTCACGAGCAAGATCGGCAAGTCCGTCTCGCTCAACCAATTTGTCGATCCCTCGCTGATCGGCGGCCTTGTGGTCAAGGTCGGCTCGCAGATGATCGACAGCTCCCTCAAAACCAAGCTCCAGGCGATGAAGATCGCGATGAAAGAGGTCGGATAATGGACATCAAAGCCGCGGAAATCTCTGCGATCCTCAAGGACCAGATCAAGAATTTCGGCCAGGAAGCCGAAGTCTCCGAAGTCGGCCAGGTGCTCAGCGTCGGCGACGGTATCGCCCGCGTCTACGGCCTCGACAATGTGCAGGCCGGTGAACTCGTCGAGTTCCCGGGCGGCATCAAGGGCATGGCTCTCAACCTCGAAACCGACAATGTCGGCGTGGTGCTGTTCGGCGCCGACCGCGGCATCAAGGAAGGCGACACCGCCAAGCGGACCGGCTCGATCGTCGATACGCCCGTCGGCAAGGGTCTCCTCGGCCGCGTCGTCGACGCGCTGGGCAACCCGATCGACGGCAAGGGTCCGATCCAGTTCACCGAGCGTCGCCGCGTCGACGTGAAGGCCCCGGGCATCCTGCCGCGCAAGTCGGTGCACGAGCCGATGTCGACCGGTCTCAAGGCCATCGACGCGCTGATCCCGATCGGCCGCGGCCAGCGCGAGCTGATCATCGGTGACCGCCAGACCGGCAAGACCGCCGTGATCCTCGACACCTTCCTCAACCAGAAGCCGGCGCATGCGTCGGGCGCTTCGGAGCAGGACAAGCTCTACTGCATCTACGTCGCGGTCGGCCAGAAGCGCTCAACCGTGGCGCAGTTCGTCAAGATCCTCGAGGACAATGGCGCGCTCGAATATTCGATCGTGGTGGCCGCCACGGCCTCCGATCCGGCCCCGATGCAGTTCCTCGCGCCCATGACCGGCGCCGCCATCGGCGAGTATTTCCGCGACAACGGCATGCATGCCGTGATCGCCTATGACGATCTGACCAAGCAGGCCGTCGCCTACCGCCAGATGTCGCTGCTGCTGCGTCGTCCGCCGGGCCGCGAAGCCTATCCGGGCGACGTGTTCTACCTGCACTCGCGCCTGCTCGAACGCGCCGCCAAGCTCAACGAAGACCACGGCCTCGGCTCGCTCACCGCGCTGCCGGTGATTGAGACGCAGGCCAACGACGTGTCGGCCTACATTCCGACCAACGTGATTTCGATCACCGACGGCCAGATCTTCCTCGAGACCAACCTGTTCTTCCAGGGTATCCGCCCGGCGGTGAACGTCGGTATCTCGGTGTCGCGCGTGGGCGGTAACGCCCAGATCAAGGCGATGAAGCAGGTGGCCGGCTCGCTCAAGGGCGAACTTTCGCAGTATCGCGAAATGGCTGCCTTCGCGCAGTTCGGTTCCGACCTCGACGCCGCCACGCAGCGCCTGCTCAACCGCGGCGCCCGCCTGACCGAGCTGCTCAAGCAGCCGCAGTTCTCGCCGCTGAAGCCGGAAGAAGAAGTCGCGGTGATCTTTGCCGGCGGCCAGGGCTACCTCGACGACCTGCCGGTCAACAAGGTCGGTGCCTTCGAGAAGGCGCTGCTCGGGGCGCTGCGCTCCAAGCATGCCGATATCCTCAGCAAGATCGCCACCGAGAAGGCGCTGTCGGACGACCTCCGCACGCAGCTCAAGGCAGCGATCGAAGGCTTCAAGAAGACCTTCACGGCCTAAGAAAGCGCGCGATGCCTTCGCTAAAGGACCTTAAGAACCGGATCGCCTCGGTCAAATCGACCCAGAAGATCACCAAGGCCATGCAGATGGTGGCCGCCGCCAAGCTGCGCCGCGCGCAGGAGGCGGCGGAGGCCGCGCGCCCCTATGCGCAGCGCATGACCAATGTGCTCGCCTCGCTCGGCGCCGCTTATGCGGGCCGTCCCGATGCGCCGGCGCTGCTGGGCGGCACGGGCAAGGATCAGGTCCATCTGCTGGTGGTCGCCACCGGCGAGCGTGGGCTGGCGGGCGGCTTCAACTCCTCGATCGCGCGCCTCGCGCGCGACCGGGCGAACCAGCTCCTCAAAGAGGGCAAGACGGTCAAGATCCTGACCGTCGGGCGCAAGGGCAACGACATCCTCAAGCGCAGCTTCGCCGACAAGATCATCGAGACGATCTCGTTCCGCGAAGTCCGCCAGCTCGGCTATGTCAACGCCGCCAGCGTGGGCGAGAAGATCCTCGCCATGTACGCCGCCGGCGAGTTCGACGTGGCGACGCTGTTCTTTGCCACCTTCAAGTCGGTGATCAGCCAGGAGCCGACGGCCCTGCAGCTCATCCCGGCGCAGTTCGCGGCGCCCGCCGAAGCGGCCGGGGCCTCGAGCGTCAACTACGACTACGAGCCGGACGAAGAGGCGATCCTCAACGACCTGCTGCCGCGCAATATCTCGGTGCAGGTGTTCCGTGCGCTGCTCGAAAACTCCGCGTCCTTCTACGGCGCGCAGATGAGCGCCATGGACAATGCCACGCGCAATGCCGGCGACATGATCAAGAAGCTGACGCTCGTCTACAACCGCCAGCGTCAGGCGCAGATCACCAAAGAACTCATCGAAATCATTTCGGGCGCGGAAGCGCTCTAAGCAGGAACAAGAGGTCCAAAATGGCAGAAGCAGGAAAGCCCGTCGGGCGTGTGAGCCAGGTCATCGGCGCCGTGGTGGACGTCACCTTCGACGGTCACCTCCCGGCCATTCTGAACTCGCTCGAGACCACCAATAACGGCAACCGCCTGGTGCTCGAAGTGGCGCAGCATCTGGGTGAGAACGCCGTGCGCACCATCGCGATGGACACCACCGAGGGCCTCGTTCGCGGCGCTCAGGTGACCGATACGGGCGCCGCCATCTCGGTGCCGGTCGGCGACGAGACGCTGGGCCGCATCATGAACGTGATCGGCGAGCCGATCGACGAAGCCGGCCCGGTGGGCGCCGCCTCGCGTCGCGCCATCCACCAGGAAGCGCCCAGCTTCACCGAGCAGTCCTCGGAAGCGCAGATCCTCGTCACCGGCATCAAGGTCGTCGACCTCATCGCCCCCTATGCGCGCGGCGGCAAAATCGGCCTGTTCGGCGGCGCCGGCGTGGGCAAGACCGTGCTGATCCAGGAGCTGATCAACAACGTCGCCAAGGCGCATGGCGGTTACTCCGTGTTCGCCGGCGTGGGCGAGCGTACCCGCGAGGGCAACGACCTCTACCACGAAATGATCGAGTCCGGCGTGAACAAGGACCCCAAGGAGAACAACGGCTCGACCGCCGGCTCCAAGTGCGCCCTGGTGTTCGGCCAGATGAACGAGCCGCCGGGCGCCCGTGCCCGCGTGGCGCTGTCGGGCCTCACCGTCGCCGAGCACTTCCGCGACCAGGGCCAGGACGTGCTGTTCTTCGTGGACAACATCTTCCGCTTCACCCAGGCGGGCGCCGAAATGTCGGCGCTGCTCGGCCGTATCCCCTCGGCCGTGGGCTACCAGCCGACGCTGGCCACCGACATGGGCGCGCTGCAGGAGCGCATCACCACCACCGACAAGGGCTCGATCACCTCGGTGCAGGCCATCTACGTGCCCGCCGACGACTTGACCGACCCGGCGCCGGCGACCTCGTTCGCCCACCTCGATTCGACGACGACGCTCAACCGCGCCATCTCCGAGAAGGGCATCTACCCCGCGGTTGATCCGCTCGACTCGACCTCGCGCATGCTCGACGCCAACATCGTCGGCCAGGAGCATTACGATGTGGCCCGTGCCGTGCAGGCGATCCTCCAGCGCTACAAGGCGCTGCAGGACATCATCGCGATCCTGGGCATGGACGAGCTCTCGGAAGAGGACAAGCTCACCGTGGCGCGCGCTCGCAAGGTCGAGCGCTTCATGAGCCAGCCGTTCCACGTGGCCGAAGCCTTCACCGGCGCTCCGGGCGTGTTCGTGGCGCTCGAAGACACCATCAAGGGCTTCAAGGGTCTTGTCGACGGTCAGTACGACCACCTGCCGGAAGCGGCCTTCTACATGGTCGGCACCATCGACGATGCCGTCAAGAAGGCCCAGAAGCTCGCGGCCGCGGCCTAACCAGAAGCGAACAGCGCAACAGGGAGTAGCGAATAGGGGTAACAGGCGGTTGGCGACCATTCGCTATTCGCTGCTCGCTATTTGCTAAGTTGAATGATGGCCGAAGGCGTCAAGATCGAGATCGTCTCTCCCGAGCGGCTGGTGCTGTCCGAGCAGGCTCGCTCGGTCATCGTGCCGGGAGCGGAAGGCTACTTCACGGTGCTGGGCGACCACGCGCCGCTGATGACAACGCTGAAGCCGGGCTTCATCACGGTCACCGACCAGGCCAATGTCGCGCATGTGTTCTATGTGCGCGGCGGCTTTGCCGACGTGGCGCCGACCGGCCTCACCATTCTCGCCGAGGAAGCCCGCCCGGTGGCGGATTTCAACCGCACCGAGATCGAGGCGCTCATTGCGAGCGGCATGACCGCGCTCGAAGCGGCGACGACTGCCGAAGAGCAGGATCGCCTGCGCACCGAGATCGACCAGTGGAAGAACCTGCTGCTCGAAGCCGGCACGGTGGGCCAGACCGCCCACTGACACCATCGGCTCGCCGAGCGGTATCGAGGGCGCCTCCGGGCGCCCTTTGCTTTTTGCGGCAGCGCTCATCCTCAGACATGCTTCACGGCTCCTTAACGGGGGCCGTGCGATTTCTTGCGGCGGGAATGCCTCACTGGATCTGCCGGGCTGATTTTGCCGGCGTCTGACATCAACCGCCGCGCTTCGCATCGGGCGCGGCTGAACGTGCGCGCGGGAACACTGTCACATTATGAAATTGCGGACCAAGATACTGCTCATCGTTGCTGTCATGGGCTTCGTCATCGTCGGTATTGGCGGCATGGCGGTCTACATCACCAATGTCTATTCCCGCCAGGTCAATGAGCTCGAGGCGGCCTCCGCCCGTGCCTTCAATGGCGAGCATCTCAACCGCCTCGTCACCGCGGTGGTGATGGATGCGCGCGGCATCTATGCCTCCGATACCACTGAGCAGGCCAAGCCGTTCGGCGACGGCATCCTCGCTTCGCTCGACAAGATCGATGCGCACCTCGCCACCTGGCGTCCGCTGGTGAAGGCCGAGGACCTGCCGGCTTTCGAGCAGGTGGTCACCCGCACAGCCGAGTTCCGTACCTTCCGCGCCGAGACCGCGCGACTGGGCACGATCGATCCGGCGCTCGCCAACGAGCAGGGCAACAACGAGGCCAATCGCGCCAACCGCAAGGCCTACCAGGCCGAGATCGACGAAGTGGTCAAGAAGGACCAGGCCGATTTCGACGCGCTGCATGCCGACCTTGCGCGCTTCCAGTCGATCGTCTTGCCCAGCGTGCTCGGCGTCATCCTGCTCGGCCTCATCGCCGGCACTGCCACCGCCATCTTCATTGCCACCCGCCACGTGGTGCGGCCGCTTGCGGCGATGACCGCGGCGATGGGGCGGCTCGCGCAGGGCGACCTCAAGGTCGAAATCCCGGGCCTGGGCAAGACCGACGAGATCGGCCAGATGGCTACCGCCGTCGGCGTGTTCAAGGAGAACGCCATTCAGGTCGCGCAGCTCAGCGAGCTCGAGCGCGAGGGCATCGAGCGGGCGCGGGCGCGTGCTGCCGCGATGGAGACATTCCAGTCGGGCTTTGACGATGTGGTGAGCGCCACCGTCGATGGCGACCTCTCCAAGCGCCTCCCCACCGGCTCGTCAGAGCCAGATCTCGAAGTGCTGGCGACCAAGTTCAACACCCTGATGGAAACCGTCGATGGCGGCCTGCGCGGCGCGGGCGACGTGCTGGCGGCGCTTGCCGCGGCCGACATCAGCCGTCGGATGGAGGGCGACTATCGCGGCGCCTTCGGTCGTCTCAAGGACGACACCAATGCGGTGGTCGACAAGCTGACGGCGATCGTGGGCCGGCTCAAGAAGACCTCCTACGACCTCAAGACGGCGACGGGCGAAATCCTCGCCGGCGCCAACGACCTCAGCGAGCGCACCACCAAGCAGGCGGCGACGATCGAGGAAACGTCGGCGGCGATGGAGCAGCTCGCGGAGACCGTGCTCAAGAATTCGGAGCGCGCCAGCGAGGCGTCGGTCAGCGCGGCCGACATCACCACGGCGGCGACCGAAGGCGGCAACGTGATGGTCCGCGCCAACGAGGCGATGGAGAAGATCACCGCATCGTCGGGCAAGATCAGCAACATCATCGGGCTCATCGACGACATCGCTTTCCAGACCAACCTCCTCGCTCTCAATGCCTCGGTCGAGGCGGCGCGGGCCGGCGAGGCGGGCAAGGGCTTTGCGGTGGTCGCGGTCGAAGTGCGGCGCCTCGCACAGTCGGCGGCGGAAGCGTCGTCCGAGATCAAGGGGCTCATCGAGCAGTCCGCGAGCGAGGTCACGGCCGGCTCGCGCCTCGTCTCCGATGCGGCGGGCAAGCTCACGGGCATGCTCGAGGCGGTGCAGCGCAACCACGCGCTGCTCGAGTCGATCGCCGCCGAAAGCCGCGAGCAGGCCACCGCCATCACCGAGGTCAATGTCGCCGTCCGTCAGATGGACGAGATGACCCAGCACAATGCGGCGCTGGTGGAAGAGACCAACGCGGCCATCGAGCAGACCGAGGCACAGGCCGTCGAGCTCGACCAGGTGGTCGACATCTTCCATCTCGAGGGGCAGCAGGCGACCCACGCGCCGGCACAGCGGACTGCGGTCGCCGCGCCGAAGTCGACCCGAACCAAGGCAGCCGCCAAGACGTACCTCGCCGACGGCAACGCGGCCCTCGACTGGGCCGAATTCTAAGCGTTTTACCGTAGGTTAACGCTGATCGGCGATAGTCGAAGGCGGGAATGCACTCGAACGACTGGGGTTGGGCCGGATGCTGGCCCGCCATGATCCGCGTGCGGCCTGTCTTCCTCCGCATGCGATCCCCAGTCGCCGGGTGACATCCACCGCAACAGCGGTGTCAGCGTCACACTGGGGGTTACCGTCTTGAGCTTTTCGGCAGTCGCCGCGTCCGATCGCGGCTCACTTAGCGTGTCTGGATTCTCCATGAGGTTCGGCGCGATCGCCGCCGGACTCTCGATCGTCGTTCTAACCGTCGGCCTCGCCATCGCCGGCAGCAGCCTGTGGGTGTCGCAGAGCCTCGAGCGCAGCGGTGCCGAGTCGGCGACGCTGATGAGCTCGATGCGCGATCACATGACCGCCGACATGATGCATGATAGCATGCGTGGCGTCGTGTTTCGCGCCATGTACGCCGCGGCGATCGCCGACAGCGCGATGCTGGCAGATGCGCGCGTCGAGGTCGATGAGTATGGCGGTATGTTCCGTGCGGCGATCGCCGCGCAGGAGGAGCTTTCGCTGCCGGCCGATATCCGCAGCGCCGTCACCGCCCTCGGCGAGCCGCTCGATGCCTACATCACGGCGGCGGCTCACATTGTCGACCGGGCGATCGGCGGTGACGTCCTGGGCGCCCGCGAGGAGCTGAGTGCGTTCGACGCGAGCTTCAAGGCGCTCGAGGGCAAAATGTCCGACGTGTCGGACGCCATCGAAGCGGCCAATGCCCGTGAAGCAGCCACCGCCGCGACCAATGCCACCATGGCGCATATCGCCAATTGGGGTGGTCTCGCCATCTTCCTTGTGCTCGCCGGCGCCATCGCCGTGCTGTCACGCAGCCTCATCGCCCGGCCGCTCGCGGGTACCACCAGCAGCCTCACCAAGCTTGCGGGTGGCGACCTCGACGTCGCACCGATCGCGCGCAGCGCCATCCGCGAAGTCGCCGAGATCGGCCGCGCGCTCGACGTGTTCCGTGGCGTGCTGCAGAACCGGGCGGAACTGGCCAAGGTCGCCGACGCGGCGGCCGCGACCAACACCACGCGTGTCGAGCGGACCAGCGCGCTCAACGCCGATCTGTCCACCGTCGTCGGTGCGGCGATCCTGGGCGACTTTTCCAAGCGCGTGCATACCGACCTGGGCGACGCCGAGCTCAACGGCCTCGCCCAGAGCGTCAACAATCTGGTCGAGACCTTCGACCGCGGCATTTCGGAAACCGGCCAGGTTCTCTCGGCGCTGGCCGAGGCCGATCTCACGCAGCGTATGAACGGCCAGTTCGCCGGCGCATTGGCGCGGCTCAAGGCCGATACCAACGCTGTTGGTGACAAGCTGACCGACGTGGTCCAGCAATTGCGCGGCACCTCGCGGACGCTCAAGACCGCGACCGGCGAGATCCTTGCCGGTGCGAACGATCTCAGCGAACGTACCACCAAGCAGGCGGCAACGATCGAAGAGACGTCGGCCACAATGGAGCAGCTCGCCGCGACCGTGGCGCAGAATGCCACGCGCGCGCAGGAAGCCAGCGCCAGCGCCCAGTCGGTCACCAACACGGCGGAAGCGGGCGGCAAGGTGATGCTGGCGGCCACCGAGGCGATGGAGCGGATCACCGCCTCGTCGGGCAAGATCAGCAACATCATCGGCCTCATCGACGACATCGCGTTCCAGACTAACCTGCTGGCGCTCAACGCCTCGGTAGAAGCGGCGCGCGCCGGCGATGCCGGCAAGGGCTTTGCCGTCGTCGCGGTCGAAGTCCGGCGCCTCGCGCAGTCGGCGGCGAGCGCGTCCTCCGAGGTCAAGGCACTGATCGAGCAGTCGGGCACGGAAGTGGCCGGTGGCTCCAAGCTGGTGGCGGAAGCCGCCAGCAAGCTCGAAGCCATGCTAGAGGGGGCGCGCAAGAACTTCGAACTTCTGCAGGGCATCGCGCGCGAAAGCCGCGAACAGGCCTCGGCGATCGACGAGGTCAATGTCGCCGTGCGTTCGCTCGACGAGATGACGCAGCACAATGCTGCGCTGGTCGAGGAGACCAATGCCGCCATCGAGCAGACCGAGGCACAGGCCGCCGAGCTCGACCGCATCGTCGACATCTTCACCATCGCCGACCAGCCGGCCCGCACCGCCCAACCGGCGCGGCGCGAGGCGCGGGCACCGCGGGAGCAGATCAAGTCCGCGGCGCGGACCTATCTCGCCAGCGACGGCAACGCGGCTGTCGACAAGGACTGGTCGGAGTTCTGACAGCCGGACGACCTAGTCAGGTCCCCAGTACAATGCGGCGCTGGTCGAGGAGACCGGCGCCGCCATCGCGACGGACCATGCAGCGTTCTGACCACCGGCAGAATAGAACGGCGTTCACTCGGTCTTAACGTGCCAACGTTATCTCTGCTCTCGGGAATGCACTTACGGACTGGCTTTGACTGCGGCGAAGTGCGGCTTCCCCCGTTCGGCTCCAGATTTGGCGAGTGCAGGCCAGCGCACTTTGGAGTCGATTTTCAGCATGCGTATCAATTCCCTTTCCCTCAAGGTCGCCCTTTTTGGCGGCATTGGCCTCGCGGCGGTGTTTGCCGTGGGCATGACGGTCCTCGTCCAGCAGGTGTCGCGCACCATTGAAGCGCAGACCCGCCAGCTGCAGACCGAGACCACCAGCGGCATCGCCGAGTCGGTGTCGTCCGGCCTGATGCATGCCGAGCGCTCGGCCGAGGGGGTGGTGACCGCGCTCGAAGCGCTGCACGCGGCCGGGGTCACCGACCGCGCCGCTTATGATGCGGCGCTCAACCGCTTCCTCGAACGCAACGGCGAATTGCTGGGGACCTGGGCCGGGCTCGAGCCCAATGCGCTCGACGGCAACGACGCCGCTTTCGCCAACCAGCCGGGCTACGACGCCACCGGCCGCTACGTCGTCTACTGGAACCGCGCCTCCGGCTCGATCGTGCGCGAAGTGCTCATGGGCTATGACGAGCCGGGCACCGGCGACTACTACCTCAAGCCCAAGGCGCTCGGCCGCACCGTCGCCATCGAGCCCTACAGCTATTTCGTGGGCGGCAAGGACACGCTGATGATGTCCTTCGGCGCCCCGATGATGGCGGGCGACACCTATATCGGCACCGGCGGCATCGACCTGGCGCTCGACAACATCAATACGCGCGTGTCCGCGGTGAAGCCGTTCGGTACCGGCAGCGTCATCATCGTCAGCACCTCGGGCCTCGTCGTGGCGCATCCCGATGCGACGCTGATCGGCAAGGTGCTCGAGGCGTCCGACCCGGCGCGCGGCATCGTCGAGCGCGCGCTCGAAGGCGACGAATCCGAGGAGGCGACGACGATCGGCGCCGGCGGCCAGCCGGTCCGGCTGATCGCCGTGCCGTTCAGCGCCGGCGGCACCGCCGATCGCTGGGTCGCCATTTCGAGCGTCCCGCTGGCGACGCTCGAGGCCACGGTCAATGAGGGCCGCACCACTATCATCGCGCTGGCGGGGCTGTGTGTGCTGATCGCCTGCGCCCTGCTGTTCGTCCTTGTCGGGCGGCTGGTGGGCGGTCCGCTGGGCAAGATGAGCCGCACTGTCACCGTCATGGCCGAGGGCGACTACAGCGTCGCCGTGCCTGAGACGCAGCGTACCGACGAAGTGGGCACGCTCGCCCGCGCCGTCGAAGTGTTCCGCCAGAACGGCCAGAAGGTCGCCGAGATGACCGAAGCGGAAGCCATCCGCATCATCCGCGACCAGGAAACGCGCAGCGCCATGATGAAGGGGCTCGAGGAAGCATTCGGCGCCGTCGTCGACGCCGCTGTCGCCGGCGACTTCAGCCGGCGCGTTGATGCCGAGTTCCCCGATCCGGAGCTCAGCGCCATCGCCACCTCGATCAACAATCTGGTCGAGACGGTCGACCGCGGCATCGCCGAGACCGCCTCGGTGCTGGGCGCGCTCGCCGATACCGACCTCACCCGCCGCATGCAGGGCGACTATCGCGGCGCCTTCGCGCAGCTCAAGCAGGACACCAATGCGGTGGCCGACAAGCTCACCGCCATTGTCGGCCAACTCAAGACCACCTCGCGCGATTTGCGCACGGCGACCGGCGAGATCCTCTCGGGTGCCAACGATCTCAGCGAGCGCACCACCAAGCAGGCCGCAACCATCGAGGAGACGTCGGCGGCCATCGAGCAGCTCTCCCAGACGGTGCTCGCCAATTCCGAGCGCGCCCGCGAAGCCTCGCGCGATGCGTCGGACGTGACGACGGCGGCCGAGGAGGGCGGCGCGGTGATGACCCTCGCCAATGGCGCCATGGAGCGCATCACGCAGTCCTCGGCCAAGATCAGCAATATCATCGGGCTCATCGACGACATTGCGTTCCAGACCAATCTGCTGGCGCTCAATGCGTCGGTGGAAGCGGCGCGGGCGGGCGATGCAGGCAAGGGCTTTGCCGTGGTCGCCGTCGAGGTGCGCCGCCTCGCCCAGTCGGCCGCGAGCGCCTCCGCCGACGTCAAGGCGCTGATCCAGCAGTCGGGCACCGAAGTTGCGGCCGGCTCCAAGCTCGTCGCCGATGCGGCGCGCAAGCTCGGCAGCGTGCTCGAGGCCGTACGCAACAACCGTAGCCTGCTCGAAGGCATTGCGCGCGAAAGCAGCGAGCAGGCGTCCGCCATCGCCGAGGTCAATGTCGCGGTGCGGCAGATGGACGAGATGACCCAGCACAATGCGGCGCTGGTCGAGGAAACCAATGCGGCCATCGAGCAGACCGAGGCGCAGGCCACCGAGCTCGATCAGGTGGTCGCGGTGTTCCGCATTGCCGGGGGGGCCGCGGCGCGGGAGACGCCGGTCCGAGGGCCAGCTCCCCGCAGCAAGCCCGCCGCCCGGCAGCAATATCTGCGCGAGGGCAACGCCGCCGTGGACAGGGATTGGGCGGAGTTCTAGGGCCACGCAGTTCTCCGTAACCGATCCTTAGCCATGCGGGCCTAGCATTCCCGCCCGACAGTGCCCGTCCGCGCCAGCGGACGGCAGCCGGGGGGTCTCGTCATGCAGCTCGTTCCGTCGTTACGGCTTTCGCAGAAACTGCCGCTGGCCCTGATCGGCTCGGCCATCGTGGTCGCCGCCGGTGTCGGCATCGCCTCTTATCTGATCGCTTCGAACGCGCTCGAAAGCCAGGCGCGCCAACAGCTTGCCACCATCGCCTTTGAGCGGGCCAATCAGCTGGCGACGTATCTGCAGACCGTGCAGCTCGACCTCACCAAGACCGGGCGCGCCACCGCGACGCGGACCGCGACCAACAACATGGCGCAGGGCTGGCAGGGCATGGAACTGCAGGGCGGCGAAGGGAACGCCTCGACCAAGCTCAAGGGCGTGTTCTCGGGCATGGATGCCGCCGAGCGGCTCGCCACCGACGTACCCAAGGGCGCGCCGCCCGACTACACGCAGAACCACAAACGCTACCAGCCGGTATTCCGCGAGCAGATCACGGCGAACGGCTACCGCGACCTCTATCTCTTCGATGCGCTGGGCAATCTTGTCTATTCGGTCACCAAGGCGGACGATTTCGCCTCCAATTTCGCCGCCGGCAGCGCCGATCCGCTCGCCAGTTCCGGCCTCGGCGAGGCGTTCCGCGCCGCCGCCGCGCAGACCACGTCCGATGGTGTCGCGTTCGTCGATTTCTCACCCTACGCGCCGCAGGGCGGCGAGTTCCTTGCCTTCCTCGCGACGCCGCTGCTCGACGATGACGGCGCGCTCACCGGCGTGCTCGCCATCTCGTTCGGAGCGGAAAAGCAGAGTGCGGTGATCTCCTACCGCTCTGGCCTCGGGGCCACGGGCGACACGATCATCGTTGCGCCCGACGGGCTGGCGCGCTCGGATTCGAGCTTTACGCCGCAGAACGACATGCTGCAGCCGACGCTGTTCGACGACGCCATCAAGGAGGCCATCTGGGGCGTGCCGACCGAGACCGGCTCCAACGACTTCCGCGGCCGCAGCGTCATCGCCGCTGCCGCTCCGGCCGACATCACGGCCACGAAGAGCTGGGCGGTGATGGCGGTGATGGATCGCGACGAGATCTTCGCGCCGGTCGCCCGGCTCTACCAGAGCATGCTGCTGGTGGGCGGCACGCTGCTGGCGCTTGTCGGCCTTGCCGGTCTGCTGTTCTCGCGCGGCCTCACGCGGCCGATCACGGCCCTCACCGCCGGGATGAAGAAGCTGGCGCAGGGCGACCTCGACGTCGAGAACCGCTACGCCGGCCGGCGCGACGAGATCGGCGAGATGGCCGATGCGGTCGAAGTGTTTCGCGCCAATGCGCGGCAGGTCGAGGCGATGTCCGAGGACGAGCGCGCCGCATCCGAGCGTCACCGCGAAGAGCGGGCGCTGATGATGCGCAACCTGCAGCGCTCCTTCGGCCAGGTGGTGGACGCTGCGGTGCGCGGCGACTTCTCGCGGCGCGTCACGGCCGATTTCCCCGATGCCGAGCTCAACAGCCTGGCCGACAGCGTCAACAATCTGGTCGAGACGGTCGATCGCGGCCTCACCGAAACCGGCGACGTGCTGTCGGCGCTAGCCAATTCCGATCTCAGCCTGCGCGTTGTGGGCGAGTATGAAGGGGCCTTCGGGCGCCTGCGCGACGACACCAACAATGTGTGCGACACGCTGAGCGAAACCATCCAGGGCCTGCGCCACACCTCGCGCACGCTCAAGACCGCGACCGGCGAGATGCTGTCTGGCGCCAACGATCTCAACGACCGCACCAGCAAGCAGGGCCAGACCATCGAGGAAACCTCGACGGCCATGAGCCAGCTCGCCCAGACCGTGGGCGACAATGCCAAGCGCGCCGAAGCCGCGAGCGCCAAGGCCCGCGCGGTCAGCCAGACCGCGACTGAGGGCGGCGTCGTGATGAACCGCGCCACCGAGGCGATGGAGCGGATCACGGCGTCCTCGGGCAAGATCAGCAACATCATCGGGCTCATCGACGATATCGCGTTCCAGACGAACCTGCTCGCGCTCAACGCCTCGGTGGAAGCGGCGCGGGCCGGCGAAGCGGGCAAGGGCTTTGCGGTGGTTGCCGTCGAAGTGCGCCGCCTCGCGCAATCGGCCGCGCAGGCGAGCTCGGAGGTCAAAGGCCTCATCGAGCAGTCGGGCAGCGAAGTCACCGGTGGTTCGCGGCTCGTCGCCGAGGCCGCGCAGAAGCTCGTCGCCATGCTGGAAGCGGCCAAGGAATCATCGTCGCTCATCGACGGCATCGCCACCGCCAGCCGCGAACAGGCGCACGCCATCGACAAGGTCTCCGAAGCCGTCCGCGCGATCGACGAAATGACCCAGCACAACGCCGCGCTTGTCGAAGAAACCAACGCCGCCATCGAGCAGACCGAAGCGCAGGCGAGCGAGCTCGACCGCGTCGTCGACGTCTTCCACCTCGAAGACATGCCCTCTCCCCGCCGCGCCGCCTGACGCGGCTTGCGTCCAGCCTATTGATCGTCATCCCCGGGCCTGACCCGGGGACCCAACACGCGTCGCACCCGGCTGGGTGGCCGGGTCTTCGCCCGGCCATGACGGGTGAAGGGCGGTTGATGGTGAGGGGCCCCGCTCTTGCGGGGACGGCAGGCGGTAGCTGGGATGGCATCTGCGGGTGAGATGCCATCGATGATGCGTTGCCGCCGGTACAAACTTGAGGGCCGTCAGGACGTCCTGGCGCGGGCTCAGTCGAGCGCAGCCGCCACCAGTGCCTTGGCGTGGAGCTCGGTCGTGTCGTAGGTCGGGATCGGGCTGACGCTGTCGTCGATCAGCATGCCGATTTCGGTGCAGCCCAGGATCACCGCCTCGGCGCCGCGGGCTGCCAGCCGCGCGATAGCGTCGACATAGAGGCGTCGCGACTCCTCGCGCACGATGCCGCGACAGAGCTCCTCATAAATGATGCCGTTGAGGTTGGTGATGCCGATGTCGGGCACCAGCACCTCGAGCCCACGCTCCTCAAGGCCATCGATATAGAAGCGCTGCTCCATGGTGAAGCGCGTGCCGAGCAGGCCCACCGTCCCGATCCCGTCGGCGAGCAGTGCATCCGCGGTCGGGGCGGCGATGTGGATGAAGGGCACGGTCAGTGCCGCGACGATCTGTGGCGCGCAGATATGCATGGTGTTCGTCGCGAGCCCGATCACGCCGCAGCCCTGGGCTTCGAGCGAAGCGGCGATCTGCGCCAGTTGCGCACCGGCGCCATCCCAGTCGCCGGCACGCTGCATCGCCTCGATGGGTGCGAAATCCACCGAGTGGACGATCACCGGCGCCGAATGGAGGCCACCGCGCAGCCGCGCGGTCTCGCGATTTAGAATGGCGTAATAGTGAGCCGTCGACTCCCAGCTCATGCCACCGATGAGGCCGATCGTCTTCACGCGCGCCGGAGCTGCGACGGCAGCTCGCGGAATGCCCTGACCACTTCGAGATAGGCCTGTTTCTTGAACGGCACGATCAGGTCGGGCAGCCGGTCGAGCTCCTCCCAGCGCCACATGTCGAACTCGGCCGGCATGCTGCCGTTACCCGGCTCGAGCACGTCGATCTCGCTTTCGGTGCCGGTGAAGCGATAGGCGAACCAGCGCTGTCGCTGACCGCGATACTTGCCCTTGAGCGCAATGCCGATCATGTCGTCGGGCAGATCGTAGTAAATCCAGCCGGGGGCTTCGGCGACCAGTTCGATTGAGCGGATCGAGGTTTCCTCGAACAGTTCGCGCACCGCCGCATCGTGGGGATTCTCGCCCTTGTCGATGCCGCCCTGCGGCATCTGCCAGGGCGCGCCGCGCTCGGAAGAGTCCTCCGGGTCGTCCTCGGGCTTGCGACGCCCGATGAACACCTGTCCCCTGGCGTTGAACACAGCGGTGCCCACGCAGTCGCGATAGGGCATTTTTTCGCGATCGATCTTGCTCATGCACCGGCCTTCATCAGCGCGCTCACGGGGACGATGGCAAAGCCGCGGCTCTCCACCGCGCCTGCCCATTCGGCGAGAGTCTGCACCGAAACGGGCAGGGCCGAGATGACGCCGATCGCCTGTCCGGCATCGGTGGCGCGCGCTTCGAGCGCGGCGAGCTGCGCGAGGATCGAGGCGCGCGTGGGGTTCTGGTCGAGCATCATGTCGGCGCGCCCGAACTCGACATTGTTGGCGGCGGCGAGCTGAGGCGCCACCGAGCGGTTTGAGCTGCCGTCGTCGAGATAGCCGAGCCCGCGGGCGCCGAGTTCTTCCATGATCGGCGCGAAGTCCGCCGTCGAAGCGGTGAAGCGGGCGCCCATATGGTTGATCACGCCGACATAGCCGCCGAAGCTCGCCATGACGTTGAACAGCTTGTCGAGATTGTCGCGCGGTGCCTGGCCGGTCAGCAGCGTGTCGGGGCCGGGATCGCTGTCGGGATAGTCGAAGGGCTCGAGCGGGATTTCGAGCACGATCTCATGGCCGCCCGAGCGCGCCGACGCAACCGTGCGGTTGAGCGACTTGCCGTAGGGGGCGAAAGCCAGCGTGATCGCTTCGGGCAGCGTGTCGATGGCGTTGGCAGTCCCCGTCTCGTTGAGCCCGAGGCCGGTGACGACGACGGCGATGAGGCGCTTGCCGCCAGCCGTCGCGGGTGTCAGCGAGGGACGTGCATACGCCTCGAACGGCGTTTCACCCGTTGCCGCGACGCGCGGGATGGCGCCCCGCTCGGTTTCCTCGAGCAGATCGGGGAGCAGGCCGTCGGCATTGGCGGTTTCAGGGCCGATCCCGGTGGGGTCGCCATCGGGCACGTCGTCGCCCACGATCGTGACGCCGAGATTCTCAACCGGCATCTCGGGGCCGGCGGTGATCGTCACTTCATTCGGCGCGACGACCTCGGCGATCGCGTTGGAGCTGCCCGAATTGAGCGAGATTTCGGTCACCGGCCGGCCGCCCATCGGGTCGTTGACCAGCAGCACGCGGGCGCCGATGCCCACCACGATCAGGGCGGCCACGCCGAAGGCGATGCGCGCCAGCGGCAACGCGGTCGGCTTGAGGTTGAGGTTCAGCCCGCGCGATACCGGCTTGGCTGCCTTGCGGCCCAGCGGAGCGCTCAGATCGTCGGCCATCGCTCAGTTCGCCCCCGGGCGAATCAAGCGCCCTTCGTTGCTGCCCGAGCGATAGCACATTTGCCGGCTCAGCCCGTTGCCCGGGGCGGGAAGGCGTCGTTGGTCTCGGTGCCCAGGATCAGCTTGATCGCGTACTGGAGCTGGGTGTCCTCGTCCTTGTTGGCCGGCACATAGACCGACGAGCCGGTGGTCGCCTGCTCCTCGGTGCCGCCGCCGATCTGGCCGGAGAGGCCGGCCTCGCCGAGGATTTCGTCGCGGCCCGCGAATTCGGCCGGCACGTTCTCCTTGACGGTGATGTCGGGCGTGATGCCGGCCGCCTGGATCGAGCGATTGGAGGGGGTGTAGTAGCGCGCCGTGGTGAGGCGGATGCCGCCATCGGGGCCCAAATTGATGATCGACTGCACGCTGCCCTTGCCGAACGAACGGGTGCCGATGAGCGTGGCGCGCTTGTGGTCCTGCAGCGCGCCGGCGACGATCTCGGCCGCCGAGGCCGAGCCGCCATTGATCAGCACGATCAGCGGTACCGCGGCGAGCTTGGCGTCCAGGTCGTCGGGCCGCGCATCGTAGCGCGTCGCCTCTTCCTCGTTGCGGCCGCGGGTCAGCACCACCGCGCCCTGCTTGAGGAACGCGTCGCTCACATAGACCGCCTGGTCGACGAGGCCGCCCGGATTGTTGCGCAGGTCGAGGATGATGCCCTTGGGTGCGGTGCCCTTGCGCTCCTCGTAGATGTCGCGGATCGCCTTCTGGATGCCGGGGAAGGCCTGCTCGGTGAAGCGGGCGAGGCGCAGCACCGCCACGTCGCCCTCCATGGTGTAGCGCACCACGCGCTGCGCGATGACGTCGCGGGTCAGGTCGAAATAGAGCGGCTCGGCGGCGCCTTCGCGGATCACCGTGATCTTGATCTTGGTGCCCACCTTGCCCTTCATCATGCCGACGGCTTCGTCGAGGCTGATGCCCTGCACCGACTTGCCATTGATCTCGACGATGAAGTCGTTGGCGAGCACGCCCGCGCGCTGCGCCGGGGTGTCGTCGATGGGCGAGACGACCTTGATCACGCCGTCTTCCATCGTGACCTCGATGCCCAGGCCGCCGAATTCGCCGGAGGTGTCCTGCTGCACGTCCTCGAACATCTTGGGATCGAGATAGCCCGAATGCGGATCGAGCGAGGTCAGCATGCCGTTGATGGCGGCGCGCAGCAGCGTCTGCTCATCGGGGGCGTCGACATATTCGCGGCGAATGCGGTCGAACACCTCGCCGAAGAAGGTGAGGTCCTGGAAGATCTCCGCGTCGGTACGCGGCGTCGGCTTGGGCTCGGGCGCCGGCGGTGCGTCGGGGGCGGGATCGGGGACCGGCTCCTCGCTCGACGGTGCGCTTGAGGGACCGTCGGCCGGCGCTTCGATCGATGGTTCGCTCGAGGGCGCGCTGTCCTGCGCGAGTGCGGAGGGCACGGCGGGCGTCAGCAGCAGGAGCGCGGCAAGAACGGCGCGCGAAGGGGTCAGACGCATCAGGGTCTATCCACTCTGGGTAGTGTTTGTGGGGGAAGCCCACCATCCGGTCGGATCGATGGGCGAATTGCTGTTTCGCATCTCAATATAAAGGGTCGGGTTTGAAGCACCAGCGCTGGTCGCCACCGTCCGCCCAATTGTCCGTGATCCCATCGCCCCGAGCCGCTCGCCCATGCGGACGAATTGGCCGACCTTGGCCTCGACGGCTTCGAGACCTGCGAGAAGGATCGTGTGATCCTGGCCCACATCAAGAATGACGATTTGGCCGTAATTGAGGTACGCGCCGGCATAGAGCACGGTACCGTCCGCCGGGGCGATCACGGGCGCCTGCGCGCGCGTCACGACCGACAGCCCCCGCGAGATGCCGCCGAAGCCGTCGCCGTCGCCATAATTGATGACGTTGACGCCCGAGACCGGGAAATTGAGGAAGCCGCGGGCCGAGGCGAAGGGCACCGCCGGCTCGGTCCGTTCGGGATTGGCGAGCGCCAGCAGCACCGTCTCGCGGTCGAGCGTGGGCGTGGTGCCGCCGGCATTGGCGCGCTCGGTGGCCGCGGCGGCGGTCGCCACGGCATCGGCGCGCTTCCCCAGATCGGCGATGAGCTGCTTGAGTTGGGCGGCCCTCTCGGCCATCAGTGCCGCTTCCTGCTCCTCGGCGGCGAGTGCGGTGGTGGCCGTCTCCTCGCTCGATTTGCGGGCGGCGATGAGCGTGGCGATGCGGAGCTGCTCTTCCTCGAGCACGTCGAAATTTGCGCGGAGGTTCTCCTCCTCGGCCTGGGCGGCGAGTTTGATCTCGTTGAGCGCGTTGAGGTCGGCCATCACCGCGTCGGCCTTGGCCTGGAGCTGCGGCAGGATCGCCGAGATCAGGATGGCGCTGCGGGCCGAGCCCAGCGCATCGGAGGGATCGACGATCAGCGCCGGCGGCGGGCTGCGTGAAATCCGCTCGAGCGCAGCGAGAACGTTGGAGATGGATTTGTCGGCGCCGTCGAGGCGGCCGCGGGTCTCGAGTTCCTCAACGATCAGCTCGCCGATCTTTTCCTGCACGGCGGCGACGTCCACCTCGGCGAGGCGCACGCGTTCGCCGGCGGCGATCAGCGCGGCGTTCTGCTTGTCGCGGTCGCCCTTCATCGCCTCGATCTCGGCCTTGAGCGCGGTGGCGCGCTCATTGCTCAGCGACAGCGACGCCTCGAGCTCGGCGAGCTGGGTCTGGCTGTCGGTGGCCGACTGGCGGATCCAGCCGGGCGCGCCGCTATCGGTCGTGGCCGAGGAAGCGGGGGCCGGTTCGGACTGAGCGAGGAGCGCCATGGGGGCGGCAACCGCCGCTGCCACCACGCCAACCGCCGCCCAGCGCGTCAGTCGCTTCATTGCACCCCAAACCCTACGAATCAGCCGCAAAACCCTAGCAGCCCGCGGGTTAACAGCCGCATGTGTTTGGTTTTTCGATGGCCGGATCTAGGGTGATTGGATGCAGGGGCACGGCAGGTACGCAGTCTACATTCTCGCCAGCCGGAAGTACGGCGCGCTCTACATCGGCGTCACTGGTGACCTGTTGGGCCGAGTGGTCACCCACCGCGATGAGCTGATCGACGGATTCACCTCGCGCTACCACATCCACCACCTTGTCTACGCCGAGTTCCACACCGACCCGAGCGCCGCGATCCAACGCGAAAAGCAGCTCAAGAAATGGCGGCGTGCCTGGAAGATCGAGCTGATCGAACAGTTCAACCCAAAGTGGCGAGACCTGTTCGAGGATTTCACCGGGTAAGGGGCGCTGCGAAAGCGGGGACCTCCGTTGGCTGGCCCATCGGCAGGCGTTTTCGCGTGTATGAAACAGAGGTTCCCGCTTTCGCGGGAATGACACCGTGGGTGGGGTGCTTCTGGCGGCGCGTTGCGGTCAGCACGGCGCGCACCGCGGAGCATGGCAGTCAGCACAGCGCCAACCGCCCCCACAGACGTCATCCCCGCGAAAGCGGGGACCTCCGTTGCAGGCCCATCGGCAGGCGCTCTGGTGCAAGTGAAACAGAGGTTCCCGCTTTCGCGGGAATGACGCAGTGGGTGGGGTGCTTCTGGCGGCGCGTTGCGGTCAGCACCGCGCGCACCGCCGGCGGAGCATGGCAGTCAGCACAGCGCCAACCGCCCCCACAGACGTCATCCCCGCGAAAACGGGCCCCCCCCGTTTCTGTTACGACCTCACTCCCGGTGGTACGGGTGTCCGCTCAGGATCGTTGTGGTGCGGTACAATTGTTCGGCCAGCATGATGCGGACGAGCTGGTGGGGCCAGGTCATGGTCGAGAAGCCCAGGGTCATGTCGGCGGCCGACACGAAGCCCGGGTCGAGGCCGTCGGCGCCGCCGATGACGAAGGTTACGGCCGGCTTGCCGTCGTCGCGCCAGCGGCCGAGCCGCTTGGCGAATTCCTCCGAGCCGGTCGACTTGCCGCGCTCATCGAGCGCCACGACGATGCCGCCGGGGAGCTGCGCAGTCAGCGTCCTGGCCTCCTCGGCCTTGCGCGCGGCGGCGCTGCCGGCGCGGGACTCGGTCAGTTCGGTGACGGAGAAACCGGTGAGGCCCAGGCTCTTGCCCGTGGCGACGGCCCGGTCGAGATAGCGCGCCACGAGCTCCCGTTCCGGCCCCTGCTTCATGCGGCCGACGGCGAGGATCAGGACGCGCACGGAGCGCGCTTAGCGGGCGTCGGCGGCGAAGTCCGCCTGCCACATCTTCTCGATGTTGTAGAACTCGCGCACTTCGGGGCGGAAGATGTGGACGATCACGTCGCCGCCATCCACCAGCACCCAGTCGGCATGCGGCAGGCCCTCGATCCGGGGCTTGCCGAAGCCGTTGTCGCGCAGCGCCTTTGTCACCTGGTCGGCGACGGCGGCGACGTGGCGGTTGGAGCGGCCCGAGGTCACCACCATGTGGTCGGCGAGCGAGGACTTTCCGGCAATATCGATGGCAACAGTCTGCTCGGCCTTGGCGTCTTCGAGGCTCTGCAGCACGACGTCGATCATTTTGGGTCCAGTGCTTGGGGTCGGTTGTGCCGCCGAGGCGGCCTTCTTCGGCGATGCTGCCATCAGCAATTGGCCTTCGCCCATGCAGGTGCATGAGTCATGCGGGTTTCAGCATTCCTTGCAGGTTGGGAGAGATGGTGTCGCGGCTAGCGATGGTCTTCAGTTCCCTATCGTGGCCTTTGGCCACAAGCATCATAATGGTGCTTCGTTCCCGATTGTGCAAGGCGAACGTCTACGGACGATGACGCCATCAGCCCGCCCTGGCCCGGCGGATGGCGGTGGAGGACTGCGCCGACATGACGCCGCGCAGATAGACCCAGGCGGGCGGACGGCTCTCGGCGAGAACGGCGGCCTTGTCCTCGGGCAGGCGGAACTCGGCGAGCGCCACCGCCGCGCGGGAGCGCGTCGCCCGGAACGTCGCGCCGGGGCGGGCATAGATCGCCATGGGCATGGTGCCGGCGATTTCCTCCCAGCGCTCCCAGCGGTCGAAATTGAGCAGGCTGTCGGCGCCCATAATCCACACGAAGTGCACGCCGGGCTCGGCGGATACGAGGTGGTCCAGCGTCTCGTAGGTGTAGCGGAAGCTGTGACCGGCCTCGAAGGCGGTGACGTCGAGCTGCGGATGGTCCATCAGCTTCTCGGTCGCGGCAACGCGGTCGCCCAGCGGCGCCAGTTCCGAATGGTCCTTGAGCGGATTGCCGGGAGACACCAGGATCCACACGCGGTCGAGCGCCAGCCGCCTGAGGCACTGCAGGGCCACCAGCCGGTGACCCTCATGGGCGGGGTTGAAGCTGCCGCCGAACAGGCCGATCCGCATGCCGGGCTCGGCGGGTGGCCGCTTCAGGTAGTCCGGCATCAGGGGCGGGTCTGGCCGCTGCCGCGGACCTGGTATTTGAACGAGCAGAGCTGCTCGAGTCCCACCGGTCCGCGCGCATGGAATTTGCCCGTGGCGATGCCGATTTCGCCGCCGAAGCCGAATTCGCCGCCATCGGCGAACTGGGTCGAGGCGTTGTGGAGGAGGATGGCGCTGTCGATCTCAGTGAAGAAGCGCGCCACCGAAGCGGGGTCCTCCGAAATGATCGCTTCCGTGTGATGCGAGCCGTAATGCTCAACGTGGGCAATGGCTTGCGCGATATCGTCAACAATCTTGACCGAAATGATGGCGTCTTCATATTCGGTGTGCCAGTCGTCTTCGATGGCCGGCTTGGCGTCGGGAAAGAGCCGAACAACCGTCTCATCGCCGCGGATTTCGCAACGGCGAGCGACCAGCGCGTCGAGGACCGGCTTGAGATGCGTGCCGACGACGTCCCTGTGCACCAGCAGGGTTTCGGTGGCGCCGCAGACGCCGGTCCGGCGCATCTTGGCGTTGACGGTCACGTTGATTGCCATCACCAGCGACGCCGATTTGTCGATGAAGGTGTGGCAGAGTCCTTCGAGGTGAGCGAAGACCGGCACCTTGGCCTCGTCCTGGACGCGGCCGACGAGCGATTTGCCGCCGCGCGGGACAATCACATCGATCGTGCCGCCGAGGCCGGCCAGCATCTCGCCCACGGCGGCGCGGTCGGTGGTGGGGACGATCTGGATGGCGTCGAGCGGCAGGCCCGCCGCCTCGAGCCCCTGCACGAGGCAAGCGTGGATGGCGCGCGAGGTGCGGGCCGAGTCCGAGCCGCCGCGCAGGATCACCGCATTGCCCGATTTGAGCGTCAGCGCGCCGGCATCGGCGGTGACGTTGGGGCGGCTTTCGAAGATCACGCCGATGACCCCCAGCGGGGTGCGCACGCGCGAGATATCGAGGCCGTTGGGGCGCTGCCAATTGGCCATTACGGTGCCGACCGGGTCGGGCAGGGCGGCGATGTCGCGCAGGCTCTGGGCGATGGCCTCGATGCGCTTATCCGTGAGCGTCAGCCGGTCCAGGAAGGCGCTCGAGATACCGCGTTCTTTTGCGGCAACGATGTCTTCGGCATTGGCGGCGAGCAGAGCCGGGCTTTCGGCAATGATGGCGTCGGCGGCGGCAGTCAGGGCCAGGTTCTTGGCGTCGGTCGTCGCATAGGCAAGGACGCGCGCCGCTTGGCGCGCGCGCTGGCCGATGGCAGCCATGATCGATTTGACGTCGCTGTCCATGGCGTTCATGCGGTCTTTGCCTCAAGGCCCATCAGCACCACCATGTTGTCACGGTGGACCAGTTCGGAGCGGGCGCCAAGCCCCAGCAGCTCGGCGGTGCGTTTGGAGTTCTTGCCCTTGACCAGGTCGGCCTCCTCGCGGTCGAGCCCGACGAGGCCGCGGGCGATCTCGCGTCCGTCCGGATCGAGGATCGCCACGGCGTCGCCGCGTACGAACTCGCCCTTGACCCTGGTGACGCCGATCGGCAGCAGGCTGCGGCCGTCGAGCAGCGCCTTGGCGGCGCCGGCATCGACATAGATCTGGCCGGCAAGGTCGAGCGTGCCCATGATCCAGCGCTTGCGCGCCTGGGCGCGCGAACCGGCGGCGGCGAACAGGGTGTGGAGGCCGCCCTCGGTCAGCGCCTTGAGCGGGTGCAGCGGCGTGCCCTTGGCGATGATCATCGCCGTGCCGGCTTGCGTCGCGATCTTGCCGGCCTCGATCTTGGTTGTCATGCCGCCGCGGCTCAGATGGCTGGCCGCGCCCCCCGCCATATCCTCGATCTCGCCAGTGATCGCCGGCACGAAGGGAATGTGCCGGGCCTCGGGGTCGCGCGCCGGCGGGGCGGTGTAGAGGCCGTCTATGTCCGAAAGCAGGATCAGGCAGTCGGCCTCGATCATCGTCGCCACGCGGGCGCTCAGCCGGTCGTTGTCGCCGTAGCGGATTTCCTGCGTCGCGACCGAGTCGTTCTCGTTGATAATGGGGATGGCGCCCAGCCCGAGCAGCGTAGTGATGGTGGTGCGGGCGTTGAGGAAGTAGCGGCGTTCCTCGGTAATATTGGGTGTTATGAGTATCTGGCCGGTGACGATGCCGTGGCGCCCGAGGCTTGCCGCCCAGGCCTGACTCAGGGCGATCTGTCCGGCGCTCGCCGCGGCCTGCTGCTGTTCGAGCGTCAGGTTCACAGCGCTCAGTCCGAGCAGTCCGCGCCCCAGCGCAATCGCGCCGGAGGACACAACCACCACCGACACGCCCTGCTTGTGCAGTGCTGCCAGATCCTCGGCCAGCGCCGCCAGCCATTCGGTGCGCACGCGTCCGGTCGCGCCGTCGACGATGGTCGCCGAGCCGATCTTGACGGTCAGCCGGCGGTAGGGGGCGAGGGCGTTGCTCACGGCGTCCAGCCGGGTTCAACGGCGCGCCGGGCGACTTCCGCGCGCTCGGCCTTCTCGGCGTCGAGCACGGAAATAACGCGGTATAGAACCTGCTGCACGCCCTGGCCGGTGGCGCCGGCGCAGGTCATCACCTCGGCCTTGCTGGCGCGCTTGAGTGTCTTCACCTTGTCCTTGACGTCGTCTTCGGTCAGCGCGTCGATCTTGTTGAGGACGACGATCTCGGGCTTTTCGGCCAGGGTTTCATCGTAGGCGGCGAGCTCGCCGCGGATGATCTTGTAGGCCTCCTTGACGTCGTCCTGTGTGCCGTCGATCAGGTGGATCAGGACGCCGGTGCGTTCGACATGGCCGAGGAAGCGGTCGCCGATGCCGGCGCCCTCATGCGCACCCTCGATCAGGCCGGGGATGTCGGCCAGCACGAAGTCGCGCTCGCCCACTTTGACCACGCCCAGATTGGGGTGAAGCGTGGTGAACGGGTAGTCGGCGATCTTGGGTTTGGCCGCCGATACCGCCGCGAGGAAGGTGGACTTGCCGGCATTGGGGAGCCCCACAAGTCCGGCGTCGGCGATCAGCTTCAGGCGCAGCCAGATCCACTTTTCCGTGCCGTCCTGGCCGGGATTGGCGTGACGCGGGGCCTGGTTCGAGCTGGTCTTGAAATGGGCGTTGCCGAAGCCGCCATTGCCGCCATGCAACAGGGTCAGCGTTTGGCCGACTTCCGTCATGTCAGCGATCAGCGTTTCGTTGTCTTCCTCTAGGATTTGCGTTCCGACGGGGACCTTGAGGATGACGTCATTGCCCTTGCCGCCATGCCTGTCCTTGCCCATGCCGTGGTGGCCGGTCGAGGCCTTGAAGTGCTGCTGGTAGCGGTAGTCGATGAGGGTGTTAAGTCCATCCACGCATTGCACAATCACGTCGCCGCCGCGGCCGCCATTACCGCCGTTGGGACCGCCGAATTCGACGAATTTCTCGCGCAGGAAGCTGACCGAGCCGGCCCCGCCATCGCCGGAGCGGACAAAGACTTTCGCCTGATCGAGAAATTTCATGTGGTTTCCCTCGCCGCCGCGCCGTGTCGCTGTTCGTCCCAGCGGGCGCGCGTCAATCGCGTCTCGATATGGCGCAGGTCCTCCTGACGCGCAAGGCAATGCCGCTTGGAGGTGCTGATCTCGGTAAAGCCCAGCTTCTTCTGCACGGCGAGCGAGGCTTTGTTGAAGGCGAAGACGCCGGAGTCGAGAGCAGCTACGCCGGTGGCGCCGAAGTACCAGTCGATCGCTGCCGCCGCGGCTTCGCTCATGAAGCCGCGGTTCCAGAACGGCTCGCCCAGCCAGTAGCCGATCACCACCCCCTGTTCGTCGGGGTGAAAGCCGCAATGGCCGATCAGCCCTTCGCCCGGGAGGTCGATGATGAAGCCGGTCTCGCCCGGCGGCTTGTCGGCGCGCCAGGTCCCCAGCCACCACTCGGCATCGCTGAGCTTATAGGGGTAGGGGACGCGGCTCAGCTTCCCCGAAACGGCGAAGTTGTTGAGGAGCCGGGCAATCCGGAGGGCGTCGTCGGGCCGTGGCTGGCGCAGCAGCAGACGCTTCGTGTCGAGCCTCACATCCATCGCGGCCTCACAAGCTCGAGCGACACCGTGGGCCGGTCCGCGATCTGGCCGGCGTCGCGCCTGGTCTGCTTCACTCGCTTGAAGCCGACCTTTTCGAGGACGTTGAGCGAGCCCGCATTGTCCGCGAGCGCCCGTGCGGCGATCAGCTCGAAATGGTGCGTGCGGTGGGCAGCCTCGATCAGGGCGCGGGCAGCTTCGGTCATGTAGCCCTTGCCCCAGTGCGGTTCGCCCAGCCAGTAGCCAAGCTCGGGCGGCTTGCCCTCGAAGAAGGTGAAGCCGATGACGCCGATGAGCTTGTCGCCCAGTGTAATGGCATAGGGCCGCTCATCGGGACGCTGCGCGAAGATCTCGACGAAGCCGACTGCGTCGGCCCGGGTGTAGGGGCTGGGCAGCCGCACGAGCTTTTCGGCGATCGCTTTGTTGTCGGCGAGCCGCACGAGGTCGGGTACATCGCCGCGGATCGGCGCGCGCAGGACGAGCCGCTTGGTCGCGATCCGCCCGGGCAGGCTGTCGCGAATGCGGCGCATGGTGAGTCGGTGGGTGGCCTGGGCGAGCTCGCGGATCGCGCGATCCGTGCCACCCGGCCTGAACACAACTGTCTCTTCGATCTCCGTCTTGGCCTTCTTCATGATGCCAGTCTCTCGAGGTTACCCACCTGAACGATCACTTCGCCATCCGAGATGGCGCGATACCGAGTTCGCCTGGCCCGCATATAGGACACCACTTTCTCGGCCGACGCCGCCTCGGGGTGGCGCGAGCGATAATGGGGCACGATGGCAAAGGGAGTGAGGCCGAGGCCGCTCCAGATCAGCGGTTCGTCATAGCTGTCTGGCAGCTCGAACGGGTCGTCCATCAGCTCCAGTCCACGCAGCGTCGGACCGGCCACGACGGCGCCCGCGGCATAGCCGCCATAGGCGACAGCGTCGGCGTCGAGCATGTCGCGGATGACGGTGTCGAAGCCCGACTGCTTCATGGCGCGGCGGAGGACGAAGCTGTTGCCGCCCATCACCCAGACCAGATCGTAGCCGGTCAGGCGGCGGCGCAGGCTCGTGGCGTCGCCGAAATGGGCGCGCAGGTCGACCTCGTGCGGCTCCAGCCCGAGCGCCGTGAACTCGGCGATCGGGTCGTAAACCTCGGTGCGGTAGATGTCCCGCGCGGTGGCGGATGCGCCGTCATAGCCATTGGCGATGACCGCGATGCGGGGGCCGTTCAGAATGTCGAGCAGTGCTCCCGCCCGCTCGCCCAGCCGTTCCGACGATAGATAAAGCCTCATTTCACTGCCCTCAAAGCGAAAAGGGGAACCGGATTCCGGCTCCCCTTGGAACTTTGCCTGGCGGTGTGAGTGTCGCCTTGCCGGGGAGCTAGTCTCCGGCAGGGATTTTGTGTCCTACCGGGTTATTCTGCAGCGTCCATGGTCGGGAGTACCGACACGAGGGATCGCTGGTTAGCTCGGGTTTTGAAGCTGACGGTGCCGTCGATCGTCGCAAAAATGGTGTGATCGACACCGATGCCCACGCCCGAGCCGGGATGCCATTTGGTACCGCGTTGACGAATGATGATGTTGCCGGCGACGACAGCTTCGCCACCGAACTTCTTGACGCCGAGACGACGACCGGCGGTATCGCGACCGTTGCGGGACGAGCCGCCTGCTTTCTTGTGTGCCATTCGTCTAGCTCCTTATTCCTTGTCAGCCTTCTTGGCCGCGGCCTTCTTCGCCGGGGCCTCCTTGGCTGCGGGCGCGTCGCCCTCAGTCTTCTTGGCAGCGGCCTTCTTGGCCGGCGCTTTCTTGGCGGGCTTGGCCGCCGCTTCGTCGTCGCCTGCAGCTTCCGCCGGGGCGGCCTTGGCGGCTGCCTTCCTGGCCGGAGCCTTCTTTGCCGCCAGCTTGGGCGCATCGGTCACGTCCGCGACCGGGGCCGCGCCGTTCAGCAGCGCCGCGTAGCGGGCCTTGGCCTTCTCGTCGACGGCCAGAGTGGTCTTGGCGCCGCCGATCAGGATCTCGCCGATCCGCACGGTCGCCAGTATCTGGCGATGGCCGTTGCGGCGGTCGAAGTGCTGGCGACGGTGCTTCTTCTGGATGATGACCGTGCGCTGCTTCTTGTTGTGGACCAGATGGCCGGCCACCGAAGCCCCCGCGACGAGCGGCGCGCCGACGGTCACGTCGTCGCCATTACCCACCATCAGCACCTGATCGAAGGTCACCACATCGCCGGGCTCGCCCGCGAGCTTTTCGACCTTCACCACGTCATTGGCGGAAACCTTGTACTGCTTCCCGCCGGTCTTGATTACTGCAAACGTCATTTCCTATCCGGCGCATCGGCCGGTCCTTCTTGCTCGCGCTCTGCGGCGGGGCGTCTCGCCCGCTTCGTCGGCCTCGCGGCCAGCCTCGAACTGCGGAGTTCTCAGACAAAATCAAAACACGCACCGGTCGCCCGGTACGTGCAGTCGGCGCCTTATCCGCGCAATGGGCCCCGGAGTCAAGCTGGACGGGCTGCTTTATCGGCCGCCCACGGCGCCCCTAATGGGGCCGGATGGCGATGAGCTTGAGCCGCAGCTCGTCGGCGGTTGTCCGCTCGCTGGCCAGTACCTGCTGCTTGTGCTCGGCCTGCCAATGCTCCAGCGACCAGTCGGGCTGGTCGGCGGCCGATATGACGAGGAGGTACGCGAAGGCTTCGTGCAGTTCCCCGTCGATCATCACGGGGACGATGCTGCGGCGATACTCCGCGCCCTCGAAGGCGTCGAGCAGCTCGATCTCGAAGGGCGTGAGGTCAGTCAGGACAAGCCCATGGGCCGCCGCGCCCGGTCGCCGCAGCAGCGCCGGATAGATCCGGCCGGGATAGTGTACCACCGCAAAGCCGGGAGCCGCCGCCGCGAGACCACGGGCGCGGCGGCCGAGCACCGCGCCAAGCAGCTCCGGATCGCGCAGGGTGCCATAGACGAAAAGCATGGGCGCAAGGCCTGTTGCAGGTGACCTTCTGCTATGTCATAAGCCCGCCCGTGTCGACCGCGCCGCCCGCAAGGCGGTGTTTTCATCTCGCGGAGAGGTGGCAGAGTGGTCGAATGCACCGCACTCGAAATGCGGCGTGGGGGCAACTCCACCGGGGGTTCGAATCCCTCCCTCTCCGCCACTTCCGCCATCGCAGATATGCCGAAAATGCTGCTAACCCGCCGTAGCAGCGCGGGTATTGCTTAGCGCTTGCAGGGCATTGGCGGATGGTCAGCGAGCCACTTTCCGCCGGTAGCAGCATAAGTGCCGGAAGTCCGCGGGACACACGCCACAACGTACCGTCTGTCCGATCGTCTGTCGGCCGCGTGCCCAGGCCACCCTCTTTTGGGGCACGCTGTTCGGCATCAACTTCGCCATGGGCGTCGCAACGGGGATTGTGATGGAGTTCCAGTTCGGCATGAACTGGAGCTACTACAGCCATTATGTCGGTGATGTATTCGGCGCGCCGCTGGCGATCGAGGGGCTCATGGCCTTCTTCCTCGAAGCAACGTTCATCGGTCTGTTCTTCTTCGGCTGGGATCGGCTGAAGCCCGTCGCCCACCTAGCAGTTACTTGGCTCATGGCTTTAGGCGCGAACTTCTCCGCGCTATGGATTCTCATCGCGAATGGCTGGATGCAGAACCCCGTGGGCGCCGTCTTCAATACAGACACGATGCGCATGGAGGTCGTTGACTTCATGGCCGTCATCTTCAACCCGGTGGCACAGGCGAAGTTCGTTCACACAGTCAGCGCTGGCTACGTCACGGGCTCTGTCTTCGTGCTTGCCATCAGTGCTCTTTATCTGTTGAGCGGAAAGCATGTCGACCTCGCCAAGCGCTCAATGGTGGTCGCGGCGAGCTTCGGGCTCGCTTCGGCGCTCTCAGTGGTGGTTCTCGGCGATGAGTCGGGCTATGTCGCCACAGAGCACCAGAAGATGAAGATCGCCGCCATGGAGGCGATGTACGAGACGGAACCTGCCCCAGCGGCGCTCACCCTGTTTGCAATACCTGGCGCCGACGGGCGACCCGCCTTCCAGGTCCAGTTGCCCTTTGTCCTCGGCCTCATTACGACGCGCTCGATCGACCGCGACCTGCCGGGTATCACAGAGCTGACCGAGCGCGCCGCCTTGCGCATCGCCAGCGGCATCACGGCCTATGAGGCGCTCGAGGCTATCAAGGCAGACCGCACGGATACCGCCGCGAGAACTATCTTTGACGAGCACAAGGCTGACCTGGGCTATGCTCTTCTGCTCAAGAAATACCGTTCGGACGTTGAGAACGCGACCGGCGAGGAGATCACGCTGGCCGCACTGGACACTGTTCCGGATGTCTGGCCGCTGTTCTGGAGCTTCCGCCTCATGGTCGGTATCGGCTTCCTGTTCATCGCAGTATTCGCCCTCTGGTTCTGGAAGGCATCGCGACACACGCTCGACAGCAGCCCGCTGTTGTTGCGCACCGCTGTTGCGATGCTTCCTCTGCCCTGGCTCGCCGCGGAGGCGGGATGGCTCATCGCCGAATACGGCCGGCAACCTTGGGCCGTCGAGGGCGTGTTACCAACGTTCTACGCGGCGTCGGGACTGAGCGTTCTTGACCTCGTGATCTCGCTCACATTCTTCATCGCCCTCTACTCGGCGCTGATCGTTGTGATGGTTTTCCTCATGGTGCGCGTCGTTAGAAAGGGCCCAGCTGACCGCAGCGTGCTCGACGATCTCACTAACCCCGCCAACGCAAGACTGGAGCCGGCAGAATGAGCGGCCTGCCACTGGACTACGAAACCCTTCGCCTAATCTGGTGGGCACTGCTGGGCATCCTGCTGATCGGCTTTGCCATCATGGGCGGCATGGATCTGGGTATTGGAACGCTGCTGCCCTTCGTGGCTCGCACCGATGAGGAGCGCCGGGTGCTGCTCAACCTTTCCGGCCCCACCTGGGAAGGCAATCAGGTCTGGCTCGTGCTGGGCGGCGGCGCGATCTTCGCGGCCTGGCCGGCGATTTACGCGGCGAGCTTTTCGGGCTTCTACCTCGCCATGATCGCCATCCTGCTGGCGCTCATCCTGCGCCCGGTAGGCTTCAAGTTCCGCGGCAAGGTCGACGATCCGCGCTGGCGCAACGTGTGGGACTGGGGGCTCTTCGTTGGCGGCTTCGTGCCCTCGCTGGTGTTTGGCGTCGCCGTGGGCAATCTCTTCCTCGGCGTGCCGTTCCGGCTCGACGACATCATTGAGCGCGCTTGCCAGTTGTTGCTCGTTGTCCGAATTGAGCTTGAGGAACCGCAGCTTTGGCTCCATGGCCTGAGCAACACTCTCGTACTCTGGCGCCATGTAGCGACAAGGCCCGCACCAGGGCGCCCAGACGTCGACCACCACGGGCAACGTCCCCTTATGCACCTGCCGCTGCAGCGTCTCCCCACTGACGTCTGCTGGCCTGCCATCAAACAGCCTGGCGCCGCAGCTGCCGCACTTGCCGTTGATGGCGTCCACGCGATCGGTCAACCGGTTCACTACCCCGCAGGCCAGGCAGACCACACGATTTTCGCTCACGCTTTTGCCCTCCGGGTCGCGCCTTTCTGAGGCGCACAATAGATGCCGTGCAGCGTTGTCAGGATACGAGCCACATCGCCGGATGCCAGGCGGTAGAGGATCATCTGGCCTTCCCGCCGCGTCGCCACCAGCTTGAGTGCCCTGAGCTTGCTGAGGTGCTGGCTGAGCGGGCTTTGCGCCAGCCCGACCAGTTCGCTGAGTTGATTGACGCTCAGTTCCTCCGCCAGCAACCGGCAGAGGATCAGGAGGCGCTTGGGGTTCGACATCGCCGCCAGCAGTTCTGCGGCTTCGTCGGCGCGAGGTTCAAGTTCTGTGATATCCATACTTGACATATTAGAACATTCGAATATTTATGTCAACGAATAGACGGCAGCGCTTATGGAGGTGTCCATGCCGAACGTTGGAAACATTGATCGCATCATTCGCGCCATCCTTGGCATCGTCCTCGTCATCGTCCCCTTCGTGGCAGGCTGGCCTACGCTCGGCGTCGTCGCCGGCGTCGTCGCGGGTGCTGTCCTGCTGGGAACTGCAGCGTTCAGCTTCTGTCCAATCTATGCGGTGCTCGGCCTCTCCAGCAAGCGGCGTCATTCGGCGGGGGGGCGCTGAGATGACCGCTTCAGGACTACCGTTCGACGTCGATCTAGACCTTGTTCCGGAGGTCGTCCCGTTCTTCGATCCCGAGACCAACACCATCAGCTACGTCGTCCACGACCCGAAGTCGGACGCCTGCGCGGTGTTCGATTCCGTAATGGATTTCGACTACGCCTCCGGGCACATCAGCTTCACTCACGCCGACGCCATAATTGCCCACATCCGGGCGAAGGGCTGGCGCGTCGAGTGGCTGATCGAGACCCATGCGCATGCCGATCACCTCTCGGCGGCGCCGTATGTCCAGCGCCACCTCGGGGGCAAGCTGGGCATTGGCGAGAACATCACGGTCGTCCAGAACGTCTTTGGCAAGGTGTTCAACGAGGGCACCGAGTTCCGGCGCGACGGCAGCCAGTTCGACCGGCTGTTCCGCGATGGCGACAGCTATTCGATCGGCGCCATGACGGTTCACGCCATGTCCACTCCCGGCCATACCCCGGCCTGCATGACTCATGTGGTCGGTAACGCCGCCTTTGTCGGCGATACCCTGTTCATGCCGGATGCCGGGTCGGCCCGCGCCGACTTTCCGGGTGGCGACGCGGCCGTCCTCTACCGCTCGATGAAGCGCATCCTCGCGCTTCCCGATCCGGTCCGCCTGTTCATGTGCCACGACTATGGCCCGAACGGCCGCGACATTCGCTGGGAGACCACCGTCGGCGACGAACGCGCGCACAATATTCACGTGCGCGAGGGGATTACCGAGGCCGAGTTCGTCGGCATGCGGCAGGCCCGCGACAAGACGCTGGCGATGCCCCGCCTGATCATCCCCTCCCTCCAGGTCAACATCCGCGGCGGCGAACTGCCGCCCAAGGACCAGGACGGGCGAACCTTCCTCAAGGTTCCTGTCAACACTCTCTGACTCGTCTCTAGAAAGGACCTACCAGCCATGTGGCCATTTTCCTCCAGCGCGAATGCCGGCCTCAGCTTCCGCAAGATCGACCCCAACTTCGCCATCGCCGGGCAGATCCTGCCGGCCGACGTGAAGAAGGTCGCCGAAGCGGGCTTCAAGACCATCGTCTGCGCCCGTCCCGACGGTGAAGAGCCAGGGCAGCCGACTTTTGCCGCAATTTCGACGGCCGCCAAGGATGCCGGCCTCGAAGCCGTGTACATTCCCGTCTCGGGCAGCATCGGCGAAGGTCAGATCATTCGCATCGAGGATATCGTGAAGCGGCTCCCCAGCCCGATGTTCGGCTACTGCCGCTCGGGCGCCCGCGCCGGCTCGCTCTTCAACGCTGCCAAGGCCGCGATGCGCTGAAGCTATCGGCGGATGGCACTGGCCGTCCGCCTCCCCCATCATGATCGCCCTGTCCCCCATCCAGTATCTGCTCGGCGCGCTCTCGGGCAGCGCCGTCGGCCTCAGTCTCGGGCTCTTCGGGGGCGGCGGCTCGATCCTCGCCGTGCCACTTCTGGTCTATCTCGTCGGCCTCTCCGACCCGCATGTCGCCATCGGCACCAGTGCGGTAGCTGTCGCCGCGAACGCCTTGAGCAATCTCGTCGTCCACGCCCGGCGCGGCAACGTCGCCTGGCGCTGCGCCCTCATCTATTCGGCCGCCGGCGTAGTCGGCGCGGCGCTCGGCTCGATCGTGGGCAAGGCGCTCGATGGCCAGCACCTGCTGCTCCTCTTCTCACTTCTGATGTTTGCGATCGCCGCACTGATGTTTCTCAGCCGGAACCGCCAGGAAAAGGCCGCGGTCGCCTGCACGCTCGAGAACGCTCCCAAGACGCTGGCCTTCGGCGCCGGTACCGGCGCCGTCGCGGGCTTTTTCGGCATCGGCGGCGGCTTCCTGATCGTACCGGGCCTTGTCGCCGCCACGGGCATGTCGCTGCTGAACGCCGTCGGTTCGTCGCTCGTGGCGGTGAGCGCGTTCGGCCTCACCACCGCAGTGAGCTACGGCGCGTCGGGCCTCGTGGATTGGCCGCTTGCCGCGGTCTTCGTTGCCTGTGGCGCGGTGGGCGGAAGTCTCGGAGCGCTTGCGGCAGGTCAACTCGCCCGCCGCCGGGGCGCGCTAAATACAGCCTTCACGGCACTGATCGTGATCGTGGCGACATACATGTCGATACGAGCGATCGGCGCCTTCTGACTCCTGGGAGGGAACAACATGGCACACGTCGTCGTCCTCGGTGCGGGACTGGGTGGCACCATAATGGCGTACGAACTTCGCGACCTGCTCGGTCGCGAGCACCGCATTTCTGTGGTCAACAAGGGCACGAAATACGCCTTCGTCCCGTCCAATCCATGGGTGGCCGTAGGCTGGCGCGACCGTGACGCAGTGAGTGTCGATCTCGAGCCGGTGTTCCGCCGCCGCCAGATCGATCTCCATCCCCAGGGGGCAAGGCGCGTCGATCCAAAGGGCAAGTCAATCGAGCTGATGGACGGCACCGTCGTTGCCTACGACTACCTCGTCATCGCCACCGGCCCCGACCTGGCGTTCGACGAAATTCCCGGCTTTGGCCCCGAGGCCGAAACCAACTCGGTCTGCTTCATCGATCACGCGCTCGATGCCCGGACGGCCTTCGACCGGCTGGTCGCAAACCCGGGCCCCGTTGTCATCGGGGCGGTGCAGGGGGCGTCGTGCTTCGGCCCGGCCTATGAGTTCGCCTTTATCCTCGACAAGGCGCTGCGCGATGCCCGCGTGCGCGACCGGGTGCCCATGACCTTCGTCACCCCCGAGCCCTATATCGGCCACCTCGGCCTCGATGGCGTCGGCGACACCAAGGGCCTGCTCGAGAGCCAGCTGCGCAATCGGCACATCAAGTGGATCACCAACGCCCGCGTGGACAAGTTCGAGTCCGGACACCTGTTCGCCAGCGAAATCGCCGAGGACGGCAGCGTCGCACGGGCGCATGATCTACCGTTCGCCTATGCCATGATGCTGCCCGCCTTCCGCGGCGTCGAAGCGGTGCGTGGCATCGAGGGCCTCACCAACCCGCGCGGGTTCATCCTGGCCGACAAATACCAACGCAATCCGGCATTCCCCGAGGTGTTCTCGGTGGGCGTGTGCGTTGCCATCCCGCCGCTCGGCAAGACGCCGGTGCCGGTCGGAGTGCCCAAGACCGGCTTCATGATCGAGTCGATGGTCACCGCCACGGCGCAGAACATCGCCAGCCTCATCGCGGGCAGGCAGCCGACGGCGGTGCCGACATGGAATGCCGTATGCCTCGCGGATTTCGGTGACGGCGGCATTGCCTTTGTGGCCCAGCCCCAGATTCCACCTCGCAACGTGAACTGGTCGTCCGAGGGCAAGTGGGTACACGCCGCCAAGATCGGCTTCGAAAAGTACTTCCTGCACAAGATCGAGTCAGGCCGGTCAGAGCCCTTCTACGAAAAGCTCGCCCTGCAGGTGCTGGGCATCGAAAAGCTCAAGGCGGTTTCCTTAGAGGACACTAGTCAGATATTGGGTCAGAAGGTCCGCTAACGGCCAGAAGCGACCGCCTTCAAAATTTCTGGTCTCCGGTTTGTCCCGCGATAGGTGTGGGCCCCGGCGGGGCCGCGATAGCCCCCACTATCGCGGGACGGGCGGAATGGGTCGTATAGGGTCATAAGACCATATAGCTGCTGACAGGGTCGGCTCCACCCGCAGTTAGGCAGCAGCTACAGACTTTTCTGCCTCTACCTCTCCTCACAGGCGCCGCCAGACAGGGTGACAGTTACAATCGCTGGCAGGAGCTCTGGCGTGATGCCCACGGCCAGCGCCGCCGCGAACAACAGGGACTCAAGCACCGGGCGCCCGAGCAAGACATTGGCGACGAGAACAATCGTCACAAGCACCAGCATCACCTGGGGCATCAGGAGACCGAACCGTCGGATGCCGCGCGCGAAGCTCGTCTCGGGTTTCCACGGCGGAACCGGGGGACTCGCCGGCACCGCGGGCATGGGTGGTGACTTTTCTGGCACCTTCGTAACCGGGACCTATCCGGGGTATGGGACGATCTTTGTTGCGGAGGGAGAGGATGGAACCCCCGGCCTGGTCGGTACGATGGGCGCGTCGTATCGCCCAGGGCTGACGGGAACCACCAATACCGGCATCCTGTTCGGAGACGGCAGCTCGGGTAGCGTGAAGCAGGGTGCGACACTGGTCTATGCGCATGGCCTCGACCTGGTGGCGAACGAGGCCACGGGCGAAACCGAAATCCGCTTCAACATCATCCGGATGGGCAATACCGCGGGTGACATCGATGTGACCTGGGTGGTACAGGGCGCCACGAGCGGCAGTAGCGCAACGGGCGCCGATTTCACCGGCGGCAAGCTGCCCGGCGGTAAGGTGCGGCTGGAGGCCAAGGTCACGGGCGAGACCTTTCATACTGGCGCGGTTGAGACAGTGTCCTTTACCGTCGCAAGCGACAGGATCGCCGAGGCGACCGAGGGCTTTCGCATCGTTCTGACCGGGACCACGGGCGGCGTCGGCACTGTGCAACTCGGCACCTCGGTGCTGGCGGGCAGCATCGGGGACGGGGTGAGCATCGATGATGGAGTCAGCGGTCCGACCGCGGGGCCGGACCGGCTGATCGGCACCAATGCCGCGGATCGGATCGACGCGCTGGCCGGGAACGACATTATCTTCGGGCGCGGCGGCAAGGACACGCTGAGCGGGGGCAGCGGCAGAGACACGATCCAGGGTGGCAGCGGCAAGGACAGCCTGGATGGCGGCAGCAGCAAAGACACTGTGGACTATGCCGACAAGACCAAGGCGGTCGTCGTCGCCCTCGATGGCTCCCACAAGGCGACGGTCAAGATCGGCGGCAAGGCCGAGGACACGATCCGGAACTTCGAGAACGTTATCGGCGGCTCCAAGGGCGACAAGCTCACCGGCGACGGCAAGGCCAATGTGCTCGACGGCGGCAAGGGGAACGACACGCTGAGCGGCGGCAAGGGCAACGACACCCTGATCGGCGGCACGAGCAAGGACAAGCTGACCGGCGGATCCGGTAAGGATCAGTTCGTGTTCGATGCCAAGCTGTCCAAGTCCAACGTCGATAGCATCGCCGACTTCAAGCACGATACCGACGTCATCGCGCTAGACGACGCGATCTTCGCCGTAATCGGCACCAAGCTCGACAAGTCCGAGTTCTATGCCAAGGCCGGCGCCACCAAGGCGCACGATGGCACCGATCACATCATCTACAACAAGTCGACGGGCAAGCTCTACTACGACGAGGATGGCAAGGGCGGTCATGCTGCAGTGCTCTTTGCGACGCTGAGCCACAAGCCAACGCTGGACCATGGGGATTTTGCCATCGCCTAGGCGCGGCCGCCAGTGGCCCATCGATTTGAAAGGTCGTCACGCCGTCCATGGTCGAAGGAGGCCGTGAACCAGTGAGGCCGTGCGCGACGTCGTCGCCCGGATGGGTTCCGGCTGCCAACACTATCGGAGAAGCGATGGTCAGAATGGCCGCCACAAGGAGCCTGATAAGAGTCACTGTTCCCCATGCTGGTGCTCTGGTGGACTGTTTCAAAAGAAACATCCTGTCCAGGCGGGCCGCGTCGCCTTGGCTACGTCTACATGCGGGGCGGGTGCATAAACCGTTACCCTCTACCTGGGTCAGCGACGTCCTGGCATGAGGCGCTGCGTGCCGCAGACGCAAAGTTGCCTCCGGAGAGTTTGTGACTTGAGGGACTGAACGCCGGCAGCGAACCAGTATGCGCCCGGCCCGCTGCCGGCGCCTCCGGACTGACGAGCGGAGAACGACGTCTTGGCGCGACCGGCAGGGGTGGTCCATAGTCAAGCTCGACTATCGCCCCGTGAGCTCAATCCGGCCCAGAATGCTGGCACTCGAAGTATGACTAGAACAGAGTTCATATACACCTGTCACCCAGGCCAACTGCCGGTTGCTCTCTTGTCCGGACACTTCAACACGCGGGTCCTCCGCCGGAGAGAGATCATGAGCCGAAGCGTTCCTCTAGCGCACGAGCCGCGACACGACATCGAAGCTGACTGCAGTCGTCGCCACGTGGGGCGATGTCGAGCTTGAGGAGGTCTATGCAAGCCCCGCGCTGCAGGGCATCGACCGTCCTGGCGCCTATTTCGACCTGATCGGCGATCCCGCGGCCTCTTTGGCGAAGTTTCTGCCGGTGTATCGGGTCAAGGGTGGAGCGGGCTACATCTATGCCGCAAACTTCGATTCATCAGGGATCGGCGACCGGTACTACGTCGCGGTGAACGCGAGGGAATTGGCGCCGTCGTCCTACAGGGCGAGCTTGCGTGCCTTGTTGGAGAAGGATCAGACGCTCGATCCGACCGACTATAGTCTCTGGCCCGAGGTTGCGATGGCGACAAGGACCCTGAGCCTTGCAACATCCAGTAGCGTTGCAAATCAGCAGTTCGACGCAGTCGTCGACCGGTATTCCTCCAGCAAATTGCGGTCTCACGTCTGGGCCAGCCTGCCTAGCGGTGCAATCGATCGCTTGAAGCAGGGCAGTTACTCCTCATTGAGCGAAAGGACGGTGTCGAGCAGCGTCACTGGGAGCGCAAGAAGGGTATGCTGAACGAGGCCCTCGACTGCCGCGTCTACGCCTATGCGGCGCTCCACGGGCTCTACCAAGTCCGGCAGCTGAACCTGGAGACGCAGGCAGCAAGTCTGTTCGAAAACGCCGCTAAGCTCGCCCAGACGCAGAGTGGGAACGCAGAACTCACAGTGCAGCCGCGTCGCCGGACCATTCGGCAGTCCCTGTACTGATGCCGAGCGCACCTCTGACAGTTTCTGGCGAGGCCCGGCACACCGCGCTCCTGTAGGACCCGGCGGGGGCGACCATAGAGAGTCGTTCTAATCCTGAGGAGAGACTTACCTTGGTCGGCTGCCGGCTGTTGCCTCACCCGCACTTCTAATGCGTTGGGTCCTGTGCGGTGGCAGACAACGAGGGTCGGCTCCACCCGCAAGATGGAAGCAGCTTGACACGTGCGCATGGGTTCGCACGCGAGTGCCGGGCGAGGCTAATGAGTCAGCTTGGCCAGGTTGCAGCATCTGCCGGCCTGCGAACTGGGTGCGAACAGTGTTCGCACCCTTTGGGGAGGGGATCGCCGTGCTGAATGCGGGCATTGACGTGCAGTCGATATGGGCGCCACACGAAATGGTCACCTTATTCTCATCCACGTGCGGCAGCGGAGCCCACTCTGTACTGGTTCGGCTCGACTTCCGGGTCTGCGCAAGCGTGTGTCCGTCACCTCGAACAAAGGAGACGAGCATGCCCATGATCAAAGTGAGCGACCACACGCTGCAGCTGATCCGCGAACAGGCGCGGGAGGGCTTCAGCTTCGTGTGTACGGCGACCCGCCGGGCTGACGGGCTGTGGAATGTTCCGGTCGATGACGCGGTTGCCATGAAGATCGCGATCGAGCGATTGCCGACCGAAACGGACGAGGATGTCGTGTCGCGGCTCGTGCGGGCGGCGATCGGGAGGCGACCTAACTGACGATACGACTGGGCGCTGGCAGGCCGGCCTCCGGTGCCAGGTGAAGCAAATATGAGCGCCATCCGGGCCAGTAGCTGGCGAATAGCCGACTATGCATCGAATGTGCGGAGTTCCGGGCCTTTGCGCGATATCAGATGTATAGCTGCTACTATGCATAGACATCGCGGAGTTCCGGGCCTTTGCGAGCGGCTCAAAACTGACCACTATGCATCACGGCCCCTATTGCCGCCGCCAGATTGATGGCCGCCATCAGGGGCATGCTTGATCTGCCGGCCTACCCGATGGTGCATAGTCCCCTTTTCCTCTGTCGCTGCTGGCTGATCGCCGGCTGGAGCCGACCCTCATAGCCTTACAGCCGGGAAGGACCCGTCGGCCTCATCGTCCTCGGAGTGACGAGGGTGTGGTTGCCAGACACCTCGTCTTCGAGCCTGGGCGGGCTAGGTCATGGTTGTCCCACCACAGATGCTTCCGTAATCGGGGCGGGCAACAGAGGCGATGAGGAACACATCTGGTGCTGCGGTGTCGGGCGTATGCACAAGGGCGTGCTTAGAACCCTCGCACAGACCGAGCACTACATGCTCACAGTCCTTAAGCGCATCATCGTTCAAAGACAAGAACATAGTTCGACTCAGAGTTCTCATCAGCGTTGTGACCATCACACTCGACGACAAGGAACCTGGCAACCATCCCCCCCGGCGACTAGTCTCCAGCTAGTGGAGAAACGGGCGGGGTATCATACGGCTACCCCGCCGGCAGTCCGATCATTTGGCGTGTACTGCGGCACATTCGAGGTTCGCCAGGTGCCCCTCACCCTGAAAGGACGCGGAACCATCAATATCGTGAAAGCCACGGAACGTGGGGCTGTGCTGGGGAGGACCCTGAAAGTCGTGCCTTTCAGGGTGCGAGGCGAGGACTTCGCTCTTTTGTCTCGAAGTCATCGGGACATAGCGCCGATTGCGCAACCAAGCGGCCTGAAAACCGGGGCCGTTTCAGGCCTCTGCCAGTGCACGATGCCCGATAACGTCGACCCATCCGAGACATATCCGCACTTGTGCAACCAAACAGGGTGAAAGCCGGCCGGGGGCCGAGTTCACCGGCAGTCGCGGGCTCGACGTATGATGGGGCGCTTTCGAGCACCCGCAGAGGCCCGGAAACTGGGAAACTCGACGTATGATCGGGATCATACGCCACAATCCGGCCAAAGCCCCGGAACTCCGCACATCGGGCGTATGATCGGGTCTGCGCGGACCGAACGACAAAAAGCGCGGATCGACGACCTCACAGTCGGCGGCCACGGGGGCAGGGGCGGCCCCCCGGGGCCGGTGGACTGTCGCGCGGGGGGGTGATGCGACCCAGAGCCAGTAGCCGCCCGTGTGGCCTCACTGCCGCCGGAGCAGCCAGGCCTCTACTCCTGGTTCGAGAGTCGTCGCAGGGATCGCCGGAATCGTCCCAGCCACCGTTGGGTGCTGCCATCGAGGACATTGTCATCCGCGCCGATCCACCACCAGATCGCTTCGTACTGAATGACAAGCTCATCGAGGTCGCTCGGCTGCTCTCGAGAGATGGCATCGGCGATCTTGAGAGCATCCTCGATTGCCTCCGACCACGCGCCGTGCCGAGTCGCCGCAAGGGCCGGCTCGACCTCATCGCCTAAGGTCTGGTATCTGCGCCAAGCGCGTCCGGCCCGCGCCCGGTGGCGCTTGAGTTCCAGACCCAGGCGCAGCAAGGCGCTGCCCTTGTGTGTCGGTCGGCTCAACTCTCCACTCGCCATTTGTCGCTCCGACGCAGTTTCGGTGCGATACACAAGGACGAGTTGCTCCTCACAGTCTAGCTCGTCTCGACAGTGCAGGGAACAAGTTGGACGGATCGGGCGGCGAGGCAGGAGGCCATCGAAAGCACGAGCTAGAACAATACTCGTCTCAGTCGATCGCTTAGCCGAAGTGCCGGTGGCCGTTCCATCCGACACTTCAATCCGTTGGGTCCTCCGCCGGCGAGAGATTATGAGGGTCGGCTCCAGCCGCAAGACGGAAGCAGCTGGACACGTGCACATGGGTTCGCATCATACTGCCGGACGCCAATAGTGAGTCAGTTTGGCCAGGTTGCGGCTATTGCCGCGCTGCGAACTGGGTGCGAACAGTGTTCGCACCTTTTGGGGGGAAGGTGCGAACGCCGACTAGGGGCTTTACCGAGCAAATGCACCACCGGTTAAGGGCGAGCCGGTACTTTTGGGGGTGGATCGGACAGAACGGAGGGCGGCATGGGTGCAGATGTGACGGGCGTTAGCCGCCGCGCCTACGCCAAGTCGCGCGGCATCTCCGAGGCCGTGGTCCGCAAGTACCTCTCCCAGGGCAAGCTCAGCGACGCTCTTCTGCCAGATGGGACATTGGATGTCGAAAAAGCCGATCAGCTCCTCGCCGCCTCCATCACACGAGATCGTGCGCAGCCGGTCGAGTTGAGGACGGCAAAAGCTCGACATCTGCGGGCAAAAGTCCGCCGCGTTGGCGATGCAGTGCGGGACCTTGAGAGAAGTCTGGTCCACGCCGACCGTGTTGGGCCGATTGCCAGTGTGGTGGGCATCATCGTCGCCAACGCTCTGCGTCCGATCGCCGAGCGCATGGCGCCGATCATAGCCGGGATGAACGGGAAGGATGCGCACCTGGCGCTTCGCAACGCCGTGTCTGACGCGCTGGAGATCATCTCGTCCACGATAGTGGCCGGCGTGGATGGTGCAAAGGGGGGCGAAGAGAGAGAACTAGAGCTCGATGAGCTGAGCGAGCCTCAGCTCCTTGCAGTGCAGGCCAATCTGCAGGCCGACAAGCTTGAACTCGAGCGCGCCCTGGCGAAGGGGATCCTCTGTCAGGTTGCCGATGTGGTTGAGGCGCATGAGGAGCAGATGGTCGTCTCCAAAACTCTCGTGTTGGCAATGCCCGGCCGGGTGGCGCCGCACGCGGAGAGCGAGACCGCCGAGCAGCTAAAGGTACGGATCACCGAGGAGATCAAAGACGCCCTTGCGGCCGGTCCGCCTGTGGAGGTGCGTGATGAGAACCAACTCGCTGGCCCCTTTGCGGAGCTGGCCGGCCAAGAGGTTTTGCGGCGAGCGCTCATCGAGAGCAGCCGGGCCATCAACCGGCCGCCGCCACGCATGTCCGTCCCTGACTGGGCCGACGCCTACCGCTCCCTCTCGACGTCGGCTGGCGCTGTAGGCGGTCCATGGCAGACGCACCGCGTGGAGGTCGCGCGCGGGCCCATGATGGCTGTGACCGAGCCGGACGTCGAGACGATTACCATCATGTGCTGCACCCAGACGATGAAGACCTCGGTTCTGGAGAATACGCTCGGATACTTCGCTCATCTCGACCCGGCACCTATGCTGGTTCTGCAGCCCAAGGACGAGATGGCCGACGCCTTCTCAAAGGAGCGTATCGCCCCGATGATCGCGAGCAGCCCCGCGCTGCGCGCCATCATGGGAGACCGTCGTACGCGGACTGGCGCCGACACGTTGCGCTTCAAGAAGTTCCCGGGTGGGTTTTTGGCGATGGCTTCGGCGGGCTCACCGTCCAACCTCGCCATGCGCGCCATTCGCATCGTGCTCCTCGACGAAATCGACAAGTACGAGACGAGCAAGGAAGGCGATCCGGTCGCGCTGGCCGAGGAGCGCACCGCGACCTTCACGACCAATCGGCTCAGCATCCGCGCCTGCTCCCCGACCTGGGAGGAGACCAGCCGCATCTACAAGTCCTACATGGAAGGCGACCAGCGTAAGCCCTTCGTTAATTGCCCACACTGCGGGCACGCGCAGGTCCTCGACTTCTTCGCCCACGTGGGCTGGAACAAGAACGAGGATGGCAGTCACCGGCCGGAGACCGGGCACATCCACTGCGAAGCCTGCGGTGCCGAGTGGTCAGAGGCTGAGCGTCTCAAGATCGTCTCGACCAAGCACGCGATCCAGCACCGCCAGACCAAAGTCTTTCACTGCTGCGGCTCCCGCCAGGATCCGCTGATCGAGCGTCGGTGGGAGTGGGACGACGAGCACCAGGTCGGATACGCCATCTGCAAGGAGTGCGGTCGCCGGGGGGTTCCGAACCGGCACGCGAGTTTTTGGGCATCCAAGCTCTACTCGCCGTTCATCAGCGTGGCTGGGCTGGTGGAGAAGTGGCTGAGTGCCCAAGGCGATCAGGACACTAAGCAGACCTTCTACAACACGCAGCTGGGGGTCCCGTTCAAGGCGGAGACACACCGGGCCATCGATGCGCACTCCCTCGCGGCGCGGGCGGAGCCTTACGATGGCACCAAGGAGCTTCCCGAGGGCGTTGTGGTGCTGACGGCGGGCGTTGACGTGCAATCGATGGGCGCCACGGGGCAGGGGCGCCTCGAGGTTGAGGTCGTCGGATGGGGTCTAGGGGAAGAATCGTGGTCCATCGCAATCGCGGCGTTCGAGGGTGACCCGGCTTCGCCTCAGGTCTGGAGCCAGCTCGATCAGCTCCTCATGGCACCTTACAAGCACCCGCTCGGCTTCAACCTCTACCTCGCTGGAGCGTGCATCGACTCGGGCGGCCACAACGCCCAGGACGTCTACCGCTTCGTGAGGGAGCGCAGCGGAGGCAATATCTGGGCCATCAAAGGCACCAATGCCGACCGGGGCGTGAACTGGTCACCCATCTGGCCGGACGCGACCCAGGAGCGTCCTAAGCAACGCTACCGCACCGGGTACCGTCCGACCATTGTCGGCGTCAACGCGGCCAAGTGGGCGGTGCACCAGCAACTGCTCGTCGATGAGCCCGGCCCGGGCTACTGTCACTTCCCCACTGGCAGGCCTGATAACTGGTACCATCAGCTGACCAGCGAGGAGCTGCTGATTGAGCGAAAGGACGGCGTCGAGCAGCGCCGCTGGAAGCTCAGGAAGAGCATGCTGAACGAGGCCCTCGACTGCCGCGTCTACGCATATGCGGCCCTCAACGGGCTCTACCAAGTTCACCAGCTCAACTTGGAAAAGCAGGCAGCAAGTCTGTTCCGAAATGCGGCTGAGCTCGCCCGGCAGCAGTATGGGACGGCAGAAGTCAGAGTTGAGCCGCGTCGCCGGACCATTAGACATTCCCTAGACTAGCCCGATGCCGCGTGCGCCCCGACGGGTGCTGGCGGGCCAGACGCGGTGGTGGCACATGGGCGTCACGTGAGAGAGAAGACGCTAGGCAATCGTTCTAATCCGGCTAGAATGGAACTTAGTCGACTTCCGGCGAGTACCATTTCAAATGGGCCGGGCCTTCCGCGGGTGGAGATAGAGGGTGGCTCCAGCGGCAGGTAGGCAGCACCTAATGGAGAAAACCTGCTTGCTTCTTTCGGTCCTAGCGGCCGGCATCGGAGGGGGTACCCGAAGAGTTTACCAAACAGGCAGTGGTGCGTAAAAGGACCATTGATAGGCAGCTGCCGACTCATCAACGCCCCTTCTCTCCGAGACTTCCGGACGTTGCGCCGGCTTGCGCAAGTAGTGCTCGCGAACATTGGGGCAAACCCCAGCTTTGGATTTGGCGAAGTCGAGGAGAATTCTGCCATGGGGGAAGAAACGGCGGCACCGTACGGAACGCCTCAGCCGTCGGGCCTAAAATGGGGCTCGGCAGCGGCGCGACCATAGGCGCGCGAAGTTAGCGTTCTTGACCGGGTCAACCGGCTGCGTCGGCTGTGCGCCGTAGGTGGGCACTCAAGGTGCCCGTAGAACCGCCACGACCTACTCGAACTCGTAGCCGTACTTGGCGATTATCGCCTTACCCTCGTCGCTCTGAAGGAACTCGAGAAAGGCCATGGCCGCAGGGTTAGCTTCGCCGGTCTTCAGGAGAACGGCGTCTTGAAGGATCGGGGAGTAGTTGTCGCGTGGCACACGCCATAGCTGAAGCGCCGGCTTATCGATAACCTGACTCAAGGCGACGAACCCGAGCTCTGCGCTGCCACTGTCGACAAAATGAAGCGCCTGGGAGATGTTCTCGCCGACCACTTGTTTCGGTGCAATGACATCCGTCAGCCCCAGCTTCTCAATGGTCTCCACTGCCGCGGCTCCATAGGGGGCGGTCTTGGGGTCCGCGATCGCAATGTGCTGGAAGTCACCACCCGCTAGCACCGCAGCACCGTCGGTCAGGTCGATAGAGGGGCTGTAGAGAACTACTTTGCCGACTGCGTAGGTGAAGACGGAACCTTTAACGCCAAGACCGTCGGTAACCGCTTGTGTGGGACGCTTGCTGTCGGCTGCGAGGAAAACCTCAAACGGAGCAGCCTGACTAATCTGATTGTATAGGGCTCCAGTCGCACCAAAACTAAACACTACGTCGTCGCCAGTCCTTGCCTTGAAGGCGGCGCCGAGTTCTTCCGCCGGTTTGACAAAGTTGGCAGCGACCGCTGCGCTGACCGTTGCTGCATGGACTGATGACGAAGCCAGAAGCGCAATAACGAAGCCGCCTAGAAGGGCCGAGAGGCGCATATCATGGCTCGATATGTTTGGTTGAACATATTAAGGCTGCCATAACGCCCACTGGCGGGCAAGGCGCTTTTTCATCGGTTTAAGGCAGCCCTTACAGTGGCAACGTTTTCTTTGATGGCCGCAGCCGCCTTTTCCTGCATCGAACGGTAGCTGGCCAAGACCATCTGCCCATGGTTGGTCAGCACGGCGCCGCCTTTGGTTTTGCCGCCACGTGACGAGGAAACCAGAGCGGAACCGAAGCCCGTATTGAGCGCTCGGACGATCTCCCAGGCCCGCTTGTAGCTCATCCCCATTTTCTGACTCGCGGCCGCAATTGAACCAGTGGAGGCTATCAGTTCAAGTAGATCAGCGCGGCCTGGGCCGAGGTAGAATTGATCGTCAAAGATGACCCGAAGGCTGATATGGAATTTGTTATCGTCGGTCGGGCTCATGCTGCACCCCACTAGTGTTGGGGGATAAGGCCATGAACGTTAGCGCTAGGACAAGTCAAAGGTTCGGACTGTGAAGTTTGATGGGTGCAACGATGGCGGCCGTGCGGTCGAGGATAGACCATCAGCGTATCCAAACGGACAAGTCAGAGACTCAATGAGTCGGCCGTTGTAATAACGTTCCATTGATGTCAGCGGAATTTACTTGGCCAGACTGCCGGTAGCCATTCTGCCGGATACTTCAATGCTCTGGGTCCTCTGGCGGCGGGAGATAAATGATGGTCGGCTCCCGCCGCGCATAGGCACCCCGTGGGGGGATCTACCTCTGCCTCTTGGCGGAGTGGGCGACAGGCAAGCTAAGCCGCCGCACGTCGACTGATTAGGGGCGCGGCGGTAGAGGCCTTGGAGTAGAGGAGGAAAAACTGGAAGCCGCAAAGGCCGAGCATTGGGGGAGTCTGTGACTGCCCCGAGAGGGAACATGCGAAGTGAGCAGAAATCATCGATGCTTGCGCGGCTTAAGTCGACCGCGGGTGGCTTTGGAGTAAGGGGCATCTTTGCCCTACTCGTCATCTAGAACGACGTGTTGCGTCAGCTTTTTCTGTCGGATTGGCCGAAGCTTCGCGGCAGTTGCGTTGGGACGCGGCGTCATCGTCATCGGACTTAGCGGCCATCGGCGGTGCCACCTTAGATGATAAACTAAACAGTCACCGCAATGCCATCTGAGGCAGCCGAACGGTCACTCCGGCTGCTTTCATCTCGACTTATCGGCCGCAGCAAGCGGTGTGTCCGTCACCTTAAACTTGAGGAGACGACCATGCCGAAGATCAAAGTGAGTGGCCATACGCTACAACTCATCCAGGAGCAGACGCAGGTAGGCTTCAACTTCGCCTATACGGCGACCCTACGGGGCGACGGATTTTGGGATGTCCCCGTGGACGACGAAATCGCGATGAAGATCGCAGCAGCCCGACTGCCCGCTGAGACGGACGATGATGTGGTATCGCGGCTGGTGAGGGCGGCGATCGCCAAAAGGCCTGACTGACCGAAGCCTGCGGCGCTCGACCGTCTGGCACGCGATGCAATGCACATCCCTCGCGTATTGGCGTACCGGCGAATGCGGTGTACTATCCCAGTCAGAACCCGAGAGGCGGCCGACATCAGCTCGCGGCCAGTGATCCTGTTCTCGGGGTGCGCTCCTTCATAATCGTAAGGAAAACCGTGTCGCCAGTTGGCGATGCGAACCTATCGATGCGGGGGGTCCCGATGACCGATCGAAAGATGCTTATCGTCGAGGACGAAGCGATCGTCGCGCTTGACCTTGAGCTCCACTTCGAACTGGCGGGCTTTGTCCCGACGGTGGCAACAAGTGTTCAACAGGCGCTGGCAACGTTGGCGTCCATGCCAGTCGACTTCGCGCTTCTCGACTATCACGTGGGTGGCGAGGATACCGCGCCGGTTGCAGTGGCTCTCAAAGAACTCAGGATTCCCTTCGCGGTGTGTTCCGGCTCGCAGATCGCAGACCTTGGAGAGGCCTTCGCGGGCGTTGAAAATATTGGCAAGCCGTTCAGCTCAGAAGCTCTCGACGAAACGGTCAAGCGTTTGCTGAGTTGAGAGCCATCGTGGCGATAGCGGAGGCATGATGACAACCGTTCGAGCGGCCGGTATCGCGGCCATTGTTGTGATCGCTTTGATAGGAGTGCGGAAGCTCGACGCCAGCTGGCTCGACATATCGATTGTGGCTGTAATGGCGGCTGCCGCAATCGTCGTCTGTTTGCGACTGACGAGCACCGGGAGCAACAGGTGATGCTAGCGCACGAGCCTTTCAGGGAGCCACGGCATGGTGCAACTGCGGCTCACCGTAGTCGCGTCCGAACATCGGAGCTGACGATGGAACAAGTTTTGTATCGGATACTCGAAGTCGTCCTGGGTGTCGGCCTCGGCGCTGCTCTCCTCGGCGCCATTGGACCACGTTCTTTGGATGGCGATGACGTTCAGCCCACTCCAGCATGCGCGACCACCCGAGACCGCCTCCTTTGAGGCCGTCTCGCCTAACAAGCTGACCTGTAGCGGCCCTGCGCGGACGATTGAGCCTTGAGCTAGACTTCCTCCGCAACTCACCCCGTTGTCGGTCTTGTACTCGGAGACGTCGCATGAGGCGAGACAGCGAGATAGATACTAGCGCCCTTGCACGGGAACTATCTCGCCTGCGTCGTCGCGCGGCCCGTCAGAAGCGCAATGTCAGCTCGAACCTAGAAAAGTGGCAAGATTGGTCCGCAACCATGGATGAGATTGCCACCCTTACCCTGCGCTTCGTTGCCCGTCCCGCTGATGACCTCGGGGGCTTGGCCGCCAAGTTCGACGCCATACTCTGGCTGATCGGGGTCAACGAGAGCCTTCTCGACAGCGGTGACCTGCGACGCTTACGCCGGTTCGGTCGAGACCTTTCCACCCTTGCGGGGGACCAGTCACAAGCATCGTCGGGCAAGGCATACCGCACTCGTTAGCCTAGAAACTCGCGGCCATAACAAAGCTGTTGGACTGTCCGTGCGTAGCAAGCATGTGTTGCGTTCACCGCCCGGGCCACTCCGGGCCCTTGTCGGTAACGCCGGGCAATCCCGCTCTGGCCGTTTGACAAGGAGTTCACCATGGCCAAGACGCCGACTAAATCCACCGTACCGCGCATCGTCCGCGGAAAGGCCGCCAAGACCCGCAAAGCCGCCCCAACGCCGGCAAAGCAGACCAGCAAGCAGGACCAGGTCCTCGCTCTCCTCCGCCGCCAGAACGGTGCCTCGATCGACGAGATCGTCGCGGCCACCGATTGGCAGCCTCACAGTGTTCGTGGGTTCCTCAGCGGCGCGGTCAAGAAGCGGCTCGGGATCGACGTCGTTAGCGAGAAGGGCGAAGACGGTGTCCGCCGCTATCATGTCGCGGCACTGAAGTCGTGAGCGCGCTTGTGATCTTCAGGTGGCGTCCAAGAGGCCGCCACTTCTCTATCTCCAAGCGCATCTGGGCTTCGACATAGTCCAACGTTGAAAGCATCGGTAGGTGTTTCTTGTGCCCGTGAAGTTTGCAACGCTCTAAAACCCGCGGGAGATGTCCCGCGGGTGCTCTTTCTTTACGTTGCGGTCGAGGTTTGTGGCGACTAGCGGCGACTTCCACGTCGCTCTGAGACAATAGGCTGTCTCCGGAAGTTCGGAGTTCTAGTCCTCTGCAGGAGCCTCTTCACACGATGGTAGTTTGGAGCCGTGTCGCACTATCTAGGCGACAGAACGGAACCCACATCGGGTGAGCCCCTCTGATGTCTTAGCTGCTGTGATGCCGGGGACCTCAATGCTCGTGCCTGTGGTGGAGGTCGGGGTAGTGCGGATGCTTATGCCCCAGTGGTTCGTGACGGTGCCAGTGTGAATGAGGCTCGGCCACCGGGCCATCATGCGTGTGCTGATGATGTTCGTCGTGGACATGCGCATGCTCGTGCTCCAGCGGCTCATGCACATGCTCATGTTCGTGCCGTTCCTGAAGATGGAGCCAGAGACCAACGGCCATGAGGACGCCGGCAGCACCGAGTTGCCAAGTAATCTGATCGCGGAAGATTGCGATGCCGAGCAGCGCGCCGATGAAGGGCGCAAGGGAGAAGTAAGCTCCGGTACGAGCCGTCCCGAGATGGCGCAGGGCGAGCATGAACATCACGAGGCTCGCGCCCACGCCCATCAAGCCTACGGCGGCGCTCGCCAGCGCGGGCAGCACCGGAGGCAGGGCTGCGCCGAGGATCAGCGCGAGCACCAGATTGGTCGTGCCCGCCACCAGCCCCTTGATCATTGCGATCTGCACGGGATCGGCCGAGGAAAGTTTTCGCGTGAGGTTGTTGTCGATGCCCCAGCTGAGGCAGGCCGCCGCGATGAGAAGGCTGCCGCTATCAAGTTCCAACCCGCGCCCTGTCCACGAGAGGACGATCGCGCCGATGAGGATAGACAGGGCGCCGAGAAGCAGCTTGCGATCGACGTTCTCGCGGAAAACGAGCCATGCAATCATCATCGTCGCGAGGCCCTCGAGGTTGAGCATCAGCGAGCCCGACGACGCTGTGGTGAGGGACAACCCGAGCATCAGAAGCAGTGGGCCAAGCATGCCGCCAAAGAGGATCACGGCCCCAAGCCAGGGCAGATCGGCGCGCCGCAGCGGAGCCTCAGGATTCTCAAGGCCAAAGAACCGCCGTGCGATATGGACGGCTGCCAGTCCAACGCCAGCTCCGAGATAGAGGATGCCCGCCAGAGCCCACGGATCGACGGTTCCCAGCAGGACTTTGGACAACGGGGCGGACGCGCCAAATAGCACGGCGGAGCCAAGGGCGAGGGGAACGCCGGGCCAAAGATGTGAGCGAGTCATGGCGCCACGTGGGTTGTGAACTGGGTCCAATTCATGGAGCGGTAAATGCTAGATCGTTGCGTGCTGATCGGCTTGCGACAAATGGCAGGCGGCCAAGCCACCGTGCGTCGCGGGATTGAGCACAGGCTCTTCGTTTCGGCAACGCTCAAAGACGAGAGGGCACCGCGTGTTGAAGCGGCAGCCCGCGGGTGGGTTGCTGGGGCTGGGCGGATCGCCGGCGAGGATTACGCGCTCGCGCGTGGTCTCGATACGCGGGTCCGGCGAAGGCACGGCGCTCAGCAGGGCCTGCGAATACGGATGGGCTGCATCATCGAACACACGTTCCGTCGCGCCGCTTTCGACAATACGGCCGAGATACATCACTGACACGGACGAGCAGATTTCACGCACTACCGCCAAGTCGTGGGCGATCATGACGATGGTGAGGCCGAGCTTGGCCTGCAGGTCAGCAAACAGAGCAACGATCTGTGCCCGGATCGATACGTCGAGCGCGCTCAACGGCTCGTCGCAAATGAGAATCGAGGGATCGAGCGCGAGGGCGCGGGCAATCCCGACCCGCTGGCGCTGTCCGCCCGACAATGACCTCGGCAGGCGTCCTAGCGCCGTCCTGGGCAGCCCAACGAGATCGAGCAAGGCCTCTACACGTTTGCGCCGATCAGGCACGCCATGGATGATCAGCGGCTCTTCGAGTGACTGCTCGATGGTCTGCCGGCGGCTCAGCGAACCCAGGGGGTCCTGGAACACGAACTGCATCTTGCGCGCGAGACCCTTGCGGTCCGCACGACGCCAGTTCGACAGCGACCGGCCGGCAATCGAAATCTCGCCTTCGGTAGCGCTCTGCAGCCCGACGATGGTGCGGGCGAGCGTGGTCTTGCCGCAGCCGGACTCGCCGACAATGCCGTGAAAGGTCCCAGCCGGGATCGCAAGGTCCACCCCGTCGACAGCTTTCACGAAGCGGCCGGGGGCGATCCTGAAGTGGACTTTGACGCCCGAAGTCTGGATGGCAGGAAAATCAGGCATCGGCCATCTCGCGAAGCGCGCGCAACTGCGGGGGGCAGGCGACGCGCTGCACGACCGCGCGACCACGCACCTGATCGAGGGGCGGCCTATGCGTGCGACAACGCGGCTCTACCTTCGGGCACCGTTCGGCGAAGCGGCATCCGGGGACGAGCATCGACTGATCCGGAGGCACACCGGGGATGCCTTGCCGAGGCTCGCCGATCGACTTGCGCAGGTCGGGCACGGAGTCGAGGAGGCCGATCGTGTAGGGGTGGATCGGCGCGGTCAACACCTCGAATGCCGGGCCTTCCTCGGCGATGCGGCCGGCATAAAGGACGATGACGCGGTCCGCGACTCTAGATACGACGCCGATGTCGTGCGTGATGAGGAGGACGGCGATGCCGTCCTCGCGCTGCAGCTGACGGATCAGTTCAAGAATTTGCGCTTGCACAGTCGCATCCAGCGCCGTTGTGGGCTCGTCGGCGATCAGCACCTTTGGTTTGCCGGCGAGAGCGAGCGCGATCATCACGCGCTGCAGCATGCCGCCGGACATTTCGTGGGGATAGCGGAAGTAGCGATCGTCCGGGTCGGGGATACCAGTGCGCTTGAGCAGATCGAGCGCGGCCTGACGCGCCTCTCGGCCAGTCGCGCCGGTTAGCCGCCTTGCCTGTGCGGCAAGCTGCGGGCCGACCCGCTTCATGGGATTGAGCGCGCTAATAGGGTCCTGAAAGACGACGCCGAAACTCCGGCCACGAAGTTCCGACAGACGGCGCGGACCGAGAGTCAGCAGGTCTTGACCTCCGCTCTGGGCCCTGCCGCGGATATCGACCGTGACGCCCTCAGGGAGCAGCCCGAGCGGACCGAGCGTCATAACGGTCTTGCCCGAACCGCTCTCGCCGACGATGGCGACGGTTTCGCCCGGATGGATCGCGAACGACACGCCATCGACGGCCCGCACCGAGACATTGCCGGCGTAGAGGTCGATCACCAGATCGCCAACCTCGTAGATGGGTCCCGACGCGGTGCTCACGGTCGTGCCTCGACCTGGGCGCGCGCAGCTTCTTCCTTGGCGCGGTCACGCCGGCGGCGGCTGAGCGTAAGGCCGCGAGCCGGACGTGGAACCTTGCTGAGCGCGAAAGCCTCCCCGAGAAGATTGAAGCTCACCACGACGAGGGTCAGCGCCAGCCCCGGCAAGATCACCAGCGCGGGGTTGTCTTCGAGATAGCCCATCCCGTCGACCAGCATCTGGCCCCATTCCGGGGTCGGCGGCTCTACACCAAGACCGAGGAAGCTCAGAGTCGCGATAGCCAGCACGAGAGCGCCCGCATCGGCGCTGGCGTAAACGACGACCAGGGCGAGAACGCTGGGAAGGATGTGCCGGCTGAAAATGTGCAAGTGGTTCGCACCCATGATGCGCGCGGCCTCGATGTATGGCTGGCGCAGTTCCGCGACCACCACAGCGCGGCTCATGCGCGCGTAGTTTGCCCACCAGGCGAGGGTGAGCGCCACGATCATCGACCAGTAGCCCGGCCCCATGATGCCGATAAGCGCCAGCGCGATCACGAGGCTGGGCAGTGCGAGAAAGATATCGATCGCGCTAATCATCACGACTTCGAAGCGGCCCCCGATATAGCCCGCAAGTGAGCCGACGACTACGCCCAGGATCAGCGCCGCCAGCAGCACAATGGACATTGCCGTCAGCGATACCCGCGCACCTCCAATGATGCGGCTCAAGAGGTCGCGGCCGAGATAATCGGTGCCCAACCAATGCGCCCAGGACGGACCCTGCAGTATCGACATGTAGTCTTGTGCGGCTGGATCGTAGGGTGTGAGCCACGGTGCGAGAACGGCGACGGCTACAAATAGCAGCACCGGTGCGACGATGTGCCAAGGCCACGTCCGCAGCGATTTCAGCAGCTCGGTCATGCGCCCGCGGCTTTGCGGATGCGTGGGTCGATCAACATGCAGACAATGTCTACCACGAGGTTCGTGACCACGAAGAACACCACAAACAGCAGGAGGATCGCCTGCATCGAGATGAAATCGCGGAAGCGAATGACTTCGATGAAGAAGGCGCCAATGCCACGAAGCGCAAACACCGTCTCGACAACCATCGACGCCACCATCATCAGGGCAAATTGTGCGCCGAACGTGGTGAGGAACGGGACCGCTATGGTCGGCAACGCTTCCTGCAGAATAACGCCACTTCGGGTCAGGCCCTTGGCAAAGCCCGTCGTCGCATAGGGACGCGACATCGCGTCCTGGAGGTTGACGCGTACGACACGGCTCAAGATGCTCGCAGGCAAGACCGATGAGGTCGCCCAGGGCAATATCCATGAGAGCGGTCCGCTGCCGCCGAAAGAGGGAAGCCAGTTCAGCGTTACCGCGAAGGTGATCACCAGCACTGCGGCGACAAAGAAGTTCGGGGTAGACGCACCCACCAGCGAGATTGTCCTCAGGACATTGTCAACGGGTCCGCCATTGCTGATCGCTCCGGCGATCCCGAGGCCGAGCGACAGCGCAAACGCAATCAGACCGCCGCCAAATAGAAGCAAGGCGGTCACAGGCACCCGTTCGGCGAACTCTACCGACAGCGGTTTGCCGCTGCGTAGCGAAATGCCAAAATCCCCTCGCACGGCATCACCCAGCCAGCGCAGGTAGCGTACCGGGAGCGGATCGTTGAGACCCAAATCCGCGGCGATCCTGGCGATCAGCTCGGCCGATGCATTCGGACCGGCCATGCGTTCAGCGATGAGGGCGGCGACATTGCCGGGCGCCGCCGCGACAAGTGCAAATGTGAGCACCGAGGCGGCGATAACGAGCAGCGCCGCAATCGCCGCTCGTTTCAGCACCAGGATCGACATCGCCGTCCAGTCCGCCTTAGCCGTTGAGCTCGATGCCCTCGAATGGCATATCGTAGTCCGTGGGCGGAAGCACGAAGGTCTTCACGTTGCTGCCGTATGCCCACAGGCGCTGCGCCGCAACCAGCGGGCATAGTGCCCGGTTGGCGTCGAGCCAGTCAAAGATCGCCTGCATCGCCGCTTCCCGCTCTGGACCGTCGGGCGCCGCGAGCGCAGCCATCACTATGGGATCGAGTTCGGGGCTGGCGTAGATTTTGCCGTCGGGCCCACTGTCCACGTTGGAAAGGAACATGTTGCCGAGCGTGCCATGCGGATCGTAGGGCGCGCCATAGGTCGTGAAGAAAGTGAGATCGTAGTCGAAGGCCGGACGGCGCTCATGCATTGTTGCGTTGTCGACAGACGAGATTTCGGCCTTGATGCCTGTCTCCGCGAGCATTGCCTGGATCATCTCCGCAATGCGGCGGGAGCCAGGCAAGGACTCTTCCGACACAAGGAAGCTAAGCGTCAGTGGAGCGCCGTTCTTGGTCCAGCTGCCGCCAGCTTCCTCCCATCCCCCTGCGGTGAGCGCGGCCTTGGCGGCGGCGACATCGCGGGTTGGGACGGGGAGTGGCTTACCAGACAGCGGAATTGTGGGCGGAAAGAGGTTGGCGATAGGGTCGGCGAACCCTTCAAAGAGCACCTTTGCCATCGCCGCTCGATCGATGCTGGCGTAGACCGCCTCACGAACAGCCTTGTCGGCAACCACTGCATCGGCGCGCGGCGAGAAACCGAGCAACATCGTGGTTGTGCCGGTGTCGGCGAAGATCTTGGCGCCACCCTCACTTTCAAGCGCACGTGCGCGGCGCGGCGAGAGCGGGGATACCCAGTCACCGCCGATGATGTCGAGGTCGCCGGCCCGCAGGCCGTTGGCGCGTGCCAGCTCATCGGGCACGACCAGGAGCTCGATGCGCTCGAAGGGTGGCTTGGCGCCCCAATAGGCGTCATTGCGGACGAGCACCGTGTGGCTGTTGTCGTTTTCGGTGATCACCCACGGGCCGGTGCCGACTGGCGCGGACTGGTTGCCGTCGGCGTCCACTGCCTTGGGGGAGAGGAAGCGCACCGGGCGGACGATTGTGAACTCGAGCAGAGCCGCGGGCACGGCCTGCTTGAGCTTGATCGTCAGGCCCGTCGCCCCGTCGGTCGAGATCGACTCCATGGCGTCCGACACGCCGATCCACGAGAAATCGGACTTACCCATCCAGCGCTCGAGGTTCCACTTGGCAGCTTCCGCATTGAACGGCGTCCCGTCGCTGAAAGTCACGCCTTCGCGGAGCTTGAACCTCAGGGTCAGGCCGTCGTCGGAAACGTTCCAGCTCTCGGCCAGAGCCGGCTCGAGCTTGCCGCCCGCGCCGTAACGGATGAGAGGGTCGAACACAAGCGTATAGGTATTGAGACCGGAAATGTTCTGCAGCAGGTCAATGTTTCCTGCTTCGACCAGAATTGCGATCTTGAGAGTGAGATGCCCGGCACCCAACACCTGGAACGGAATCCCAGCAGCGGCCAGGGCGCTCGCCGTCGCGAGCATGAAACTACGTCGGCTAAATTCGGTCATTGTGTACTCCCCGGGAGACGGAACCTGGGGGGAGGTTAACATCGCGACACTATTTGTCTAGACGAAATGCTGCGTTTCGAGTCCTGTGTAGAGGATCCCCGACTTTGGGTGGATATGAGGGTGGCATGTTCAACCTTGTTCGCTTCGAGTCGCTTAGGCCGCGACCCTGGAGGAACGGTGGCGGCGTAACGCGGGAGGTTCTGAGTCTCCCTCATAACGCCCCGATGGAGTCGTTCGCGCTCAGGTTCAGCATTGCGGACATTATCCGGCCCGGACCCTTCTCGCCATTCCCCGGTGTAGATCGGACTCTGGTGGTTATCGATGGTGAGGCAGTGAACATCGCGATCGGCTGCGAGCCACCAAAACGTCTCGGGCGGCTGGAGCCATTGAGCTTTCGCGGTGAAGACGAGGCATGGGCCGAACCGGTCTCGGGGGACACTCGCGATTTCAACGTGATGAGCCGGCGAGGCGCCTTTAGCCACGAGGTCACCATGGTGACACCGCACGAGCCCCTTGCATCAAACGGTGCGGAGGTCTGGGCATTTCTCGCCCTTGTCCAGACTGAGCTCGCGATCGCGGCCGACAAAATCGAACTCGAGCGTCTCGATCTCATCTGGGGAGAGACCATGGACATCGCCCTGGTAACCTCTCGGGCCGGCCTACTCATTCGAGCCTACCCGCAACTCACTTGACATATATGTCTAGACATAATTGACTGCTAGCCTGCGCGAGGATCGCATGGGTCTGACGGTTCTTGAAAATTGCCGGGTCGCCACGATGGCCTTTGGAAAGCCCGCCTACGGTCTGATCGATGACGCCACGATCATGCTAGCCGACGATCGAATACAGTGGGTTGGTCACCGCACCGACCTGCCGCAGCCTCCCGCAACCACAGCACGAATCGATCTGGGGGGAGGCCTTGTTACGCCCGCGCTGATTGATTGCCATACTCACCTCGTGTTCGGCGGCGATCGGGCAGACGAGTTTGAACGCAGGCTTCACGGCGCGACGTATGCAGAGATTGCCCGGACTGGCGGCGGCATCATGTCGAGCGTTCGGGCGACGCGGGCCTCCAGCGAGGATGAACTGGTTGCTGCTGCGTTGCCGCGACTCGACACTCTGATCGGAGAGGGGCTTGCTACATTGGAAATCAAGTCCGGGTACGGACTGACGATCGAGCACGAACTCAAGATGCTGCGGGCCGCCCGCCGGCTCGCCACCCTTAGGCCGGTTCGCGTGACGACAACCTATCTCGCTGCGCACGCCGTGCCGGCGGAGTTTGCCGGCAACGCTGACGGCTTTATCGATGAGATCGTCATTCCCGGCTTAATTGCTGCCCACAGCGCCAACTTAGTCAATGCGGTCGACGGCTTCTGCGAGCGGATAGCATTCACGCCGGCACAAATGGGGCGGGTGTTCGACGCTGCTGCCGCGCTCGGGTTGCCAGTGAAGCTCCATGCCGAGCAACTCAGCAACTCGAATGGCGCGACGCTGGTGGCTTCACGCGGCGGCCTGTCAGCCGATCACCTCGAATATCTTGATGATAAAGGCGTTACTGCGATGGCCGCCGCGAGAACGATTGGGGTTCTCCTCCCCGGCGCATTCTATGCTCTGAGAGAGACTCGCGTCCCCCCTATCGAACGCCTGCGCGAGGCCGGTGTGCCACTGGCCGTGGCGACGGACTGCAATCCGGGCACCTCACCGCTTACATCCCTCCTTCTTGCAATGAACATGGCCTCAGTCTTGTTCCGGCTAACTCCGGAAGAAGTTCTGGCAGGCGCGACCCGGAATGCCGCCAAAGCCCTTGGCTATGACGACCGGGGGGTCATCCAACCAGGCAAGCTCGCGGACCTTGCCGTCTGGAACATCGCTCACCCTGCCGAGCTTTCCTATCGGATCGGCTTCAATCCACTTCGGCAGCGCATCTTCGGGGGTACGTTGTGAATCACATCTTGAAGCCGGGGGAGGCGACACTCGCCGAACTGCGGCAAGCCATCACGGCCGATCATCCATTCGAACTCGATGCGGCAACGCGGCCAGCGGTTGAAGCCGCGGCACGGCGTGTTGCCGACGTATCGGCCGGCGTGATTCCGGTCTACGGAATCAACACGGGCTTCGGAAAATTGGCGAGCATCCGCATCGCTGAAAATGACGTCGGACAACTGCAGCGCAACTTGATACTCTCGCATTGCTGCGGCGTCGGCGACCCGCTGCCCTCGAACGCGGTCCGCCTGATCATGGTGCTCAAGCTCCTGTCGCTGGGGCGGGGAGCATCCGGTGTCCGCTGGGACGTGATCGCTCAGATTGAGGCCATGCTGGCTCGCGGTGTCCTCCCGGTCATCCCAAGCCAGGGCTCGGTGGGAGCGTCAGGCGATCTCGCACCTCTTGCCCACATGACGGCGGTGATGATCGGTGAGGGCGAGGCGCTTTACTCTGGGCGGCGGATGACGGGCGGGTCGGCGCTCGCGGCTGCTGGATTGGGGCCGCTTGTCCTCCAGGCCAAGGAGGGCCTGGCGCTCATCAACGGCACTCAGGTGTCGACCGCTCTGGCGCTGATCAACCTGTTCTCGGCATTCGACAACGCTCTCGGCGCTCTGGTGACTGGTGCCCTGACGACCGAAGCGGCGATGGGGTCGATTGCCCCCTTCCACCCCGAGATTCATGCCCTGCGGGGATTGAAGGGGCAGATCAGGACGGCGGCGATGTTGCGGAGTCTGCTTGAGGAGTCAGAGATCGGTCGTAGCCACTTGGTCGGAGACGAGCGCGTGCAGGATCCGTACTCGATCCGTTGCCAGCCGCAGGTTATGGGAGCGTGTTTCGACCTGCTTTGGCAGGTCGCTGCGACGCTGCGTATCGAAGCCAATGCTGTAACGGACAACCCGCTCGTTCTGTCCGACGGATCGATTGTTTCTGGCGGCAATTTTCACGCCGAGCCTGTTGCGTTTGCTGCTGACCAGATGGCTCTGGCCATCGCCGAGATCGGATCGCTCTCCCAGCGTCGCATCGCACTACTCGTCGATCCGGCGTTGAGCTACGGCCTTCCTGCGTTCCTTTCCCCCCGCCCGGGTCTTCATTCCGGCATGATGATTGCGGAGGTGACGTCCGCCGCGCTGATGAGCGAGAACAAGCAGCTCGCCCATCCCGCCAGCGTCGATTCTACTCCGACGTCTGCGAACCAGGAAGACCATGTGTCGATGGCCTGCCACGCGGCCAACCGGCTGTTCCGGATGAACGCGAACCTCTCGCAAATCATTGGCATCGAACTATTAACGGGCGCGCAGGGAGTGGAACTACGTTCTCCGCTGCGTCCTAGTGAGTCATTGCAAACCGCTGTCGCCGCCTTGCGCGCCAACATCCCGCCGCTAGACAGCGACCGCTACATGGCCGGCGACCTAGCCACAGCAGCTCAACTGATCGCCAGCGGCGCCATCGTGCGGGCCGTCGAGGCCATCGGCCTCCCGCAGCTCGAGGACGCGCAATGAACGCCATCGTTCACGAGGGCTCGTCCCCAATAATCCTAGGCTTCCCGCATGTCGGAACCGAGGTGCCGGACGACATTGCGGCGTGTCTGAGCGAAGAAGGCAAGAACCTGCGCGATACAGACTGGCACCTCGATCGGCTCTATTCTGGAGTTCCGGTCTCCGTCACCACGGTCAAGGCGCGACACCACCGCTACGTCATCGATGTCAACCGCGATCCGGCTCGTGTCAGCCTGTACCCCGGCCAAAACACTACCGATCTGGTTCCGCTCAACACCTTCGACAACGTACCGATCTGGCTGCCGGGCAAGGCGCCCGACGAGGCCGAGATTGCGCGACGGCTGGACCTCTACCACGAGCCCTACCACAGGGCCTTCGCCGAGCAAATCGAGCGTGTGCTCAGTCGTCACGGTGTTGCCATTGTGTTCGACTGCCACTCGATCCGTTCAGTGATCCCGCATTTGTTTGAGGGCAGGTTACCCGACCTCAATGTGGGCGACAACGAGGGGCGGACATGTGGCCCCCAGACGCGCGCGGCGCTGATGGGTCCGGCGCAAGAAGCGGCGGGCTACACACACGTCCTCAACGGCCGCTTCAAGGGAGGCTGGACCCCACGTCATTATGGCAAGTCGGGGAGCAAGGTGGAGGCTATCCAGCTCGAGCTCGCTCAGCACAATTATCTGGCCTCAGAGGATTTGCCTTTTGCGTTTGACGACGTCCGCGCCGCGCGCCTGCGTCCGCATCTTGCCGCTATGATCACCGGTCTCGAGCGCGTCGCGCTTGGGCATCTCAAGGACAACAGTCGATGAGCCCTTCCCTCAGCAACGCCCGCACCATCCGTGCTCCTCGCGGCAATCAGATCAGTGCCAAGTCGTGGATGACCGAGGCACCGCTTCGCATGCTAATGAACAACCTCGATCCCGAGGTTGCCGAGCGTCCGGATGACCTTGTCGTCTATGGCGGCATCGGAAAGGCGGCCCGCAACTGGACGGCATTCGACCAGATTGTCGAGAGCATCCGTGGGCTCGAAGCTGATCAGACCTTGCTCATTCAGTCAGGCAAGCCGGTGGGCGTGTTCCGAACGCATGCTGACGCCCCTCGCGTGCTGCTCGCCAACTCCAACCTCGTGCCCCATTGGGCGACGTGGGAGCACTTCAACGAACTCGACCGCAAGGGTCTTGCGATGTACGGCCAGATGACGGCCGGATCTTGGATATACATCGGCACGCAGGGGATCGTGCAGGGCACCTACGAGACATTCGTCGAGGCTGGCCGCCAGCATTTCGGCGGGAGCCTCAAGGGAAGATGGATTTTGACAGCCGGACTGGGCGGCATGGGCGGGGCCCAGCCTCTTGCGGCGGTCATGGCCGGCGCCTCGTGCCTCGCGATAGAATGCGATCCCACCCGTATCGAGTTCCGCCTCCGCACGCGCTACCTCGACGAGAAAGCGGTCAGCCTCGATGAGGCGCTCGAGAAGATTACGCGATGGACGTCGTCAGGCGAGGCGAAGTCCGTTGGACTGCTCGGCAACGCCGCCGAGATCCTCCCCGAAATGGTTCGCCGCGGCATTCGTCCCGACTTCGTCACCGACCAAACGTCGGCGCACGACCCGATCAATGGCTATCTGCCCAAGGGCTGGACGATGGAACAATGGGTGGATACCCGGCAGCGCGATCCTAAGGCGGTCGAGCTCGCATCCCGTCCGTCAATGCGGCAACATGTCGAGGCGATGGTCGCGTTCAGCGACATGGGCATCCCCACGATCGACTACGGCAACAACATTCGGCAGGTTGCTAAAGACGCGGGCTTTGAACGCGCTTTCGACTTTCCCGGATTTGTGCCGGCCTACATTCGACCGCTGTTCTGCCGCGGCGTCGGCCCTTTCCGGTGGGTCGCCCTGTCTGGCGATCCCGAGGACATCTATCGCACCGACCGGAAGGTCAAAGAGCTGCTGCCCGACCATGCGCACCTTCACAACTGGCTCGACATGGCTCGCGAGCGTATCAGCTTCCAGGGGCTGCCGGCTCGCATCTGCTGGGTCGGGCTGGGGGAGCGTCATCGCCTGGGGCTCGCGTTCAACGAAATGGTCCGCATTGGGGAGCTGTCTGCACCGATAGTGATTGGTCGCGACCACCTCGACTCGGGGTCCGTGGCATCCCCAAACCGCGAGACCGAGGCGATGCAGGACGGTTCCGACGCAGTCTCCGACTGGCCACTGCTCAACGCTTTGCTCAACACCGCGTCGGGAGCCACTTGGGTGTCGCTTCATCACGGCGGTGGTGTCGGAATGGGTTACTCTCAGCATGCCGGCATGGTGATCTGCTGTGACGGTAGCGCCGACGCTGATCGCCGCCTTTCGCGGGTGCTCTGGAACGACCCGGCGACCGGCGTCATGCGTCACGCCGACGCCGGCTATGAGATCGCTCGCAACTTTGCGCGGGAAAAGGGCCTGGACCTTCCAGGAATCCTCTAAGGGCTGAGTCTGGAGTGCGATACCGTGGTGGCACGCAATTCGAGTAGAGCTGTGAATAAGCGCCTAGCCGCCGTCCCACGACCGATCGAACTTCACCAGCGCATTCGGGCTGACATCGAGGGCAAGATCTTGTCCGGCGAATGGCAGCCGGGACACCGGTTGCCAAACGAGCACGAGTTAATGGCGCAGTACAGCTGCGCGAGAATGACCGTAAACAAGGTCATGTCGGGGCTCGTGACTGCAGGCCTGATTGAACGGCGGCGGCGCGCCGGCACCTTTGTCTCCCGGCAACAAACCGACTCGGCGATCCTCCAGATCCCTAACATGCGAGAGGAGGTCACGAGCCGCGGCGCGCGCTATCGCTACCGGCTGCTGGCGCGGACGGTCCGAACGCACGTTGAGCTCGAAGCCGAGACGTTCGAGTTCTTCCAGGGCGGTCCGGTGCTTGAACTTGAGTGTCTGCACTACGCCGACGACCGGCCATTTTCCTACGAGCGGCGTCTGATCAGCTTGGCAGCGGTGCATCACGCCGAGGAGGCAGACTTCAGCCACTTCCCACCGGGGACCTGGCTGATGGAGCATGTGCCGTGGTCGGAGGCGAGTCACCGCATCGGGGCGCTCAATGCTGACGCAGAAATTGCGCGCGTCCTGCAGGTCGCCGTAGGGGAGGCCTGCTTATTGGTCGAGCGCAGAACCTGGCGGCTGCGCGAGGGAATCACTCAGGTGAGCCAGTTCTTTCCTGGTGACCTCTACACGCTGGGGGCCCGTTTTGCTCCTGACGGGCAGATCCGCACCCGCACCAACGCCCTCAAGAACCTACACTAGCGCTAGGCGGCCAGCAGTGGCGTCACCCTCTCTCGGTATCGCCTCATGATGTCGCCACGGCGCGTGTGCCGTCCTTCCCGAACGACCTCTCGCCCAGCAACGTACACAGCGTCGATTGCGCCGGCGCTTCGGCCGAATATCCATGCATCCAGAAGCTGATCGTTGATTCGCCCGATCAGCGAGGGATGGCCCAGATCGAGCGAGACGAGATCGGCGGGATTGCCGATTTCAATCCCAGCGCGAGTCCCGGTTGCCTGCGCGCCTCCCGCTAGGCCAGCGCCGAATAGCCGTCGGCCAGTGGACATGTCGGCACCGGCGAGTGCATTCCGAGAACGCTGCTGCAGTCGAACCGAGTACTCGAGTTGCTTGACCTCATCAGTGACGCCGATGGCGACGTTCGAATCGGTCCCAAAGCCGATGGCTCCCTCAGCATCAAGCCAGGAGACGGCGTTGAAAACTCCGTCCCCGAGATTGGCTTCGGTCACCGGGCACAGGCCAGCGACGGCGCCTGATCTGGCCAGTCCGCCGATCTCGTCGGGCGTCATATGTGTTGCGTGGATAGGGCACCATCGCTCGTTGACGTTGGCATGGTGAAGGAGCCACTCCACGGGACGCTGGCCGCTCCATGCGACACAGTCCTCGACCTCGCGCACCTGCTCGGCGATGTGCATATGGATCGGTCGCGACCCCGCAAGCTCGATGGCGGCGCGCAAGCCGACCTCATCTACGGCACGCAGGCTGTGGGGGGCGATCCCAAGGTTGGCGGTGGGCAAACTCGCCACATGCCTTTGGCTCGCCTCTACGAGGTGCACAAAGGCGTCTGGCGTGTTAACGAACCGCCGCTGCGCCGGAGTGGGCGGTGCACCGCCAAAGCCGGAATAGGTGTAAAGCACCGGGAGTAACGTGAGCCCGAGCCCCGTGGCTCTCGCCGCCTCGACGATCTGCGCACCCATTTCCGCGCGGTCGGCATAGGCCGATCCATCCTCGGCGTGATGCAGGTAGTGGAACTCGGCAACCCGGGTGTAGCCGCTTTCGAGCATCTCGACGTAGGCTAGCTCCGCAATCATGCGGCAGTCGTCCGGAGTCATCCGGTCGACGAAGCGATACATGGTGTCACGCCAGGTCCAGAAACTGTCGGCGCGGCTCGTGCGATACTCCGTCAGTCCCGAGATTGCACGCTGGAAGGCGTGGCTGTGAAGATTGACCATTCCGGGCAGGAGGGCGAGGCCGTCCGGCACGTCAGCGACACCTGTCTCGATCGCCACGACGAGGCCGTTCTCGATCTGGAGCGCCACGTCAACCGCCCAACCCGACGCCAACAGTGCTCTCTCGGCTTTTAGCTGCATTGACCGACTCCAATCCCCAATATGTCTATACATATTTTCGCGCGGGCTCAACGCGTGTCACCGAACAGGCGGCGCAAGCGCTCCTCCTGATCCACTGGCAATTCAGCCGAGACCGGCGTGATCAGACCTTCGTCGAGCTGTGGGTTGGAATCGGGCGCGATGCCCAGCATGGGGGCGACGCGAGCAATGATGCGGCCACTGACTTCCCCGGCGTTCCAGCCGGCCGTGTTGCCCGACTGGGCGTTCTCGGGCTCGGCTTCGTCGAGGAGGACGACCATGACGTATTGAGGACTTTCGAGCGGAAATGCGGAGGCAAAGACATTGAGGTTCTTGCCTGTCCCATAGCGGCCTTCGACGACCTTCTCGGCGGTCCCGGTCTTGCCGCCGGCCCGATACCCAGCCGCGAGCTTGTTCATGCGGGAGGCGGAGCCCTCCAGTGCATTGAGGCGCATCAAGAAGCGAATCTTCTCGCTGGTACGCCGGGAGATCACCCGTTGCGCGTTAGCCAGCGCAGTTTCTTTGTCGCGAGGATAGAACGTCGGATCGACCAGTAGCCCCCCGTTTACGAACGCAGCCATGGCCCTCGCAAGATGCATCGGCGAGATACTGAAACCGTGTCCGAACGACGCCGTGGCCGCCACAACTTCCGACAGTTGAGAGGGCACTTTGGGCGGTGTCCGCTCGGGCAATTCCGTCTCGATGGGCCTGTCGAAGCCGATAGTCGACATGAAGGCTCGGAGATTGTCCTTGCCTAGCGTCTGCATGATTTGGATCGTGCCGACGTTTGAGGAGTATCGGTAGATCTCGGGCACCGTTAGAATTCGGTTCTGCCCTTTGAAGTCCGTAATGGAGAAGCGGCCAAACCGGACCGGAAAGCGCGAATCGTAGCGATCACGCAAGGAGACGGCTCCGCTGTCGAGCGCCGCAGCGAACGTCACTGTCTTGATCACGGACCCGAGTTCGAAATTTCCGGCGGTAATGCGATTGAAGCGGCCCTCGGCTACAGCCGTTGAAGGCACGTTGGGATCGAAGTCCGGCAACGAAGCCAGGGCGATGACTTCGCCACTTCTGGCGTCAAGGATCACCCCGGCCGACGCGATCGACTTATACCGTGTCATGCCGTCGACCAGCTCCGTGTACATGGCATGCTGTACCCGGACGTCCAGAGAGAGCTGTACCGGCGTGAGTTCCTGGTCTCGCGCGATGCCGAGTTCCTGTAGTAGCGCTACGCCGTCGCCGTCGATGTTTCGCTCAATACCGGCGATGCCTTTACTGTCGATGTCGACGGTCCCAAGCACATGAGAGGCCTCGCGACTCGGGTAGAATCGCTTGCTCTCGCTGAGAAAATCGATGCCGGGAATTCCGAGGCGCATGATGCGGTCGCGCGCGTCAGGTGATATTTCGCGTTTGATCCACACGAACCCGGCTTCGCCCGTGAGCCGCTGCACGAGCCATTCTCGGTCGAGATCCTCGAGGACGGTCAGAATGGCGTCGGTAGCTTGTTCGGGATCGACGATGCGCCTCGGCTCAGCAAATAGCGAGGGAACACGCAAATCGAGGGCCATCTCCAGCCCGTTCCTGTCAACGATAGGCGGCCGTGATGCCTCGATCTCGCTGACCTCGCGTCCATCGATGACCACCCGACGCTCGACTAGGCCGAGCTGGGCGAGCCTCACGCCAATGATTGCGAAGAGAAGCCCGAGCACGAACGCCGCGATCAAGATTCGGGAACCGGTTGACGCGAGAAACCGGCGCCGCGAACCCTCTATGAGGGGCCGAACGGGCAACGCAGCGTGCTTGCCTAGACAAGAAGCAGGGACGGCTACGGGGTCGGACGACCCGCGAATGACTTGCAGAAACATTAGAATTTCCATGACGGCTTTGCACGGCCCAAACGGGCGGCGGAAGGCGCGAGACGGTCGGTGGTAATCGTGCCGCGCTAAAGCGTGGTCGAGACTGGGGGCCGATAGCGACTTTCGGGCACGCGTCCGACGGTCGCGGGGACCAAAGGTAGGTGGAAGTCGCGCTCGAGGAACGCCGTGAAATCGTGAGCCGCCTCTACCAGTGAGCAAGCGTGCGAATGGTCCTCGTGCAGCTGTTGATGCGCTGGACGGTCGTGCGCGAGGCCGGTCGCCGCGACCTCGGTGCCTTCCTCAATGCACGCGATCTGGGCGTGAACAGACGGCACCTCGTGCGCTGTCCACGCTCCTCCCACCAGCGCGGCCAACGATAGTGCGAGAAGCAATCGGCGAATAATTGTCCACCCACCCGAGGTCATGATCTGACTCTTGGGGCTTGGCCTTAAAGCGAGGTTAAAGAAGCGGGGTATTCCGTGTCGGAAAGCTAGACACGCCATCGAGCGCAACATAGGGTGCTCCCCTATATTATGGGATTCCGATGACCCACACCATCAAAGAGAAGGCCAAACTGCTCGCGCGAGTGCGTCGCATCCAAGGTCAGATGCTGGCGGTCGAACGCGCGCTCGAAGAGGAAATCGGCTGCGCAGATGTGCTGCAGTTGGTGGCATCCGTTCGCGGCGCCGTCGCGGGGCTCACTGCCGAGCTAATCGAAGACCACGTGCGGCTTCACCTGCTCGATGACGATGCGAGCCGCAAAGAGCGTGCCGCCGCCGGTCAGGAACTGATCGATGTCGTCCGAACTTACATGCGCTGAGTACAAGACATGACCATAGAAGCCAAAGCGGGTTCCTCTGTGCATTCAGCCACCGGGATCAGGGATCTAATGACTCGCGAACGCTGGATCGAGGTCGCGCGAATTGCCATCACCGGGTTCGCAGCTTTACTCTATTGGCAGAACCTCATTCCGCTTTGGGTTCTCTGGGGGGCGGTCGCAATTGGTCTCTATCCGCTGGTGAAGACCGGCATCATCGACCTGTTCACCGAGCGCAAGATTGGGACCGAAATCTTCGTCACGGTCGCAACCCTGGTGGCCGTGTTCGGGGGCGAAACGGTAGCCGGCGCCGTACTGATGGTCATCATCCTGATCGCCGAGTTCATAGCGGAGCTGAACACCGATCGGGCGCGCGCTTCCATCAAATCGCTGATCGGTTCGGTGCCGCAGTCGGCCTCTGTCCGCTCCACTCAGGGTGAGCGCAAGGTGGCATTGTCCGAGCTCAAAATTGGCGACGTGGTGTTGGTGAAAACGGGCGAGCGCATCCCCGTTGACGGCGCCGTGGTCGGCGGGCAGGCCTCGGTGAACCAGGCGCCGATCACGGGCGAGAGCATCCCGGTCGATCGATCTGAGGGTGAACAGGTCTTTGCAGGTACGATCGTCGAGTCGGGGGCACTCGATGTGAGGACCGACAAGGTCGGCGGTGACACTATCTTTTCGCGTATCATTGCACTGGTCGAGAACGCCGAGGCCGAACGCGCGCCGGTACAAAAGCTCGCAGACCGAGTTGCCGGGATCCTCATCCCCGTCGTCTTCGTGTTTCTTGCGATCGTATACTTTGTGACGCGCGACGTCTCGACCATCGTCACGCTTCTCATTTTCACCTCGCCGGCCGAGCTAGGCCTTGCAACGCCGCTGGTAATGATCGCCGCAGTGGCTCGCGGTGCGCGCTCGGGCGTGCTCATAAAAGGTGGTCTTTATCTCGAGCTGTTGGCCAAGGTCGACGCCATAGTCTTCGACAAGACAGGAACACTGACCGCCAACAAACCGGAAGTGGTCGAAGTGCAGTCTCTCGACGCTGCCTATTCCAATACGGACCTCCTCAAATACGCGGCAGCGGCAGACCGTCGTTCGGCCCATCCGCTCGCCAAGGCCGTCGTCGAGGCTGCCGCCCGAGACAAGCTCGACGTGCCAGAGCCGCAGAGCTACGACCAGTTGCAGGGCCGCGGTGTAAAGGCGACTGTGAATGGCAAGGCTGTCCTTGTCGGCAACCCGGCCCTCCTCAACGAAGCCGGGGTCGTGTTCGACAAGAAGATCGACGGCAGCGGGCGCACCCCCGTTCACGTCGGGATAGACGGCAAGCTTGCGGGTGTCATATTCATCGCCGACACTCTCCGCCCCGGTGCCAAGGAGGCTCTTGCGGCATTGCGCGAGAGTGGCGTGAAGAAGCTAATCATGCTTACGGGCGACAACGAATCGACCGCCAAGGCGATCGCTTCGAGCGTTGGCCTCGACGAAGTGCGCGCCGACCTGATGCCTGAAGACAAGGTCGCGGTTATCGCCGACCTGCAGAACCAGGGCCTGCGGGTAGCGATGGTCGGCGACGGTGTCAATGATGCGCCCGCCCTCGCTCGAGCGGATGTCGGCATAGCCATGGGTGGCGGCGGTACTCAAGCCGCGCTCGAAGCGGCCGACATCGCACTGATGACGGATGACCTGAATAAGATCGTGGCGGCACGCAACATCGCCAAGCGCGCCTACCGAACCGTACAGGAGAACCTGTGGGTCGGAGTCGGCGTAGTGCATGTCCTGGGCATCACGGCGGCGCTGATGAACTGGATCGGGCCGATCGAGGCGGCCTTCATCCACCTCGGTCCGGACGTACTCGTGTTTCTCAATTCCGTGAAGCTGCTCCGGGTGAAGATCCCGGGCACTCGGTGAGGCGGGAGGTGGCATTCAAGCAACTGGGTGCCGCGAGCCTATCGCCCCCCCGGCCAATGATCGGAACGCGTTGTCAATCTCATGAGCCGGTTCTTTGGCACCGCGGTTGAGCCACCAGGTGACAACCGCAAGGTAGGCGCCCACCATGAATTGCACGGTCGTTTCATCGGAAGGCTCGGTCCGTCTCAGCTGCCGCCTGAGGATGTCACAAAGCGTTTCGCGGATCGTGTCGAGCACGATCGTGCCCGCGCTCGAGCGCATCATCGCCCTGTAAAGCGATTTCTGTTGCCCAAGGTGCAACGTCAGGAACGAGCTGAAGGCAAAGGGGTCGTCGGACTTGCTGCCGTCCGCGCCGTGGATAAGCATGCCCCTGAGGTAACCGATGCCGCTTCTTAGCAAGTCGTCCTTGTCGGTGAAGTGCGCGTAGAACGTCGACCGACCGACATTGGCAGCATCGGTGATCTCGGCCACGCTTATCTCGTCATAGTTCTTCGTAAGCGTCAGCTCGATCAGAGCGTGGTGTAGAGCTTGCCGGGTTCGCTGAGTGCGGCGATCCATGCCCGGATGAAGCTGTCGGTCAGCCTCGGCTACTTTTTCACGGTCAATTTGCGCGAAGTGTTCCGAAACAGACATTCAGCGTGACTCCGTCGCTTGCCTTACGAGACATTTGTTCAATATCAAACGAGCGTCTTGAAGCAAGGAGATTGCGTTGAATATGGGTAATGAGTCTATTGTGGTCCGTGGTGTCAGCAAGGTCTTCGAAACCCCCGCAGGCTCATTTCGGGCTCTCACCAACGTCTCCATCGAACTCAAGGCAAGCGAGTTCGTGGCCATCGTCGGCAAATCTGGTAGCGGCAAGTCCACCCTTATTAACCTTCTGACCGGTATAGACCGCCCCACAATCGGCGAAATCAGCGTCGCGGGCGAAACCGTCACCGGAAAGACAGAAGCAGAGCTGGCCCGCTGGCGTGGTCGCAACGTCGGAATCGTGTTCCAGTTCTTCCAGCTGCTGCCGACGTTGACCATCGCCGAAAACATCATGCTGCCGATGGACCTGTGCGGCACCTATTCAAGCGGTCGCCGCGAGCGGGCCATCGAGTTATTGTCTCGTGTCGGCATTTCCGAACAGGCCGACAAATTCCCTGCCGCCCTTTCGGGCGGGCAGCAGCAGCGCGCAGCTATCGCCCGCGCGCTTGCCAACGACCCGCCGCTGCTCGTCGCCGATGAACCGACGGGCAACCTCGACAGCAAGACGTCGAGCGAGGTGATGGATCTGTTTCGCTCGCTTGCCGGCCGTGGGATAACCGTTGTCATAGTCACCCATGAGCGCGACATCGCCAAGATCGCCGACCGCACGATCAAGCTGAGGGACGGCCATGTCGAAAGCGACACCCTCGCAAAGCACCCCGAACCTGCGGAGTAGAGTCGTGCGTTGGATCAAGCTTTTCCGCGATCTCCAAGCCGACGCGGGACGCAACCTCATCATGCTTGCCGCAATCGGCGCTGCGTTGTTTGGCGTGATGGTGATGCTCGGCGCTTATGCGGTCGTGACCCGTGAGGTGCGCGTCAACTATCTCGGAACCAACCCTGCGTCGGCCAGCATCGACGTCGACGTCACGCCGACGGTGCTGGAGCTGGCGCGGTCGTTTCCGGGTATAGCGGAGGCCGAGCCCCGCTCGGTTCTCGAAGCCCGGGTCCAGGTCAACGGGGCCTGGATGCGCATGCTGGTCTTCGTCGTCGACGACTTCGCGACGATGCGCCTGAACACGTTCACTCCGGTCTCCGGAACGTGGCCGCCGGCCAGGGGCACGATGCTCATCGAGCGGATGGCCCGCGATGTGATCGGCGCCAAGGAAGGGGCCCTTGTCACCGTCAAACTCGGCGGTAATCCGCAGGTCCCAATCCCGGTTTCCGGCTTCGTGCATGACACTACCCTTGCGCCGGCCTGGCAGGAGCAGTCGGGCTATGGCTACATGACAATGGAGACCTTTGCGCTTCTTGGTGCTCCGCCTGTGTTCGAAGAGTTGCGCATCCTCGTAGAGGGCAGTCCCAGCCAGGCCGAAGTTGACGCCAAGGCTATGGAGCTTGCGCGCGCACTTGAAGCGAACGGCGCGAAGGTCCACGAGATCAAGGCGCCGCCGCTGGGCCAGCACCCCCACCAGCGGCAGATCTCTGTGAGCCTCGCGATGTTCCTGACGCTCGCTATCCTCTCGTTGGCGCTCGCAGCCATCCTCGTCGCCGCAGTGCTTGCCGCCAGCCTTGCCCGGCAGTCGCGGGAGATCGGGATCATGAAAGCGGTCGGTGCGCGCAGCACGCAAATCGGCACAATGTACCTCGCCGCGCTGGCGTTGCTCGGTGCCGCCGCTGGCCTGGTGAGCATCCCGCTAGCGGTACCGGCTGCTGTACGCCTCTCGACGCTGATGGGCGACACGATGAACTTCACCATCACGGACGGTTCGATCCCGCTTTGGGTCTACGCCCTCGTGGCAAGCGCATCCGTACTGATGCCAACCGTGGCCGGCATGCCTTCGATCGTTCGGGCAAGCCGGACCACCGTCAGCAAAGCGTTGTCCGCATCCCATGAGGTCGCCAGCCCTAGAGCCGCCCCGTTAATTGGGGTGCTCACCGCGCTCGCCGGACGCAGCGTGATCATGCGTCTTGCCATCCGCAATACGTTACGGCGCCGTGGACGCATGATACTGTGCGTCGTCCTGCTAGCGACGGGCGGTGCGCTATTTGTTGGTGCCCTAAGCGTTCGTGAGGGCTGGCGTGCTGTTGCCGCGACGGCTCTCACCGACCGCCACTACGATACTGAGGTACAACTCTCAGAGCCGGTCGCCGAGGGACGGCTGATGGCAGCAGTCCAGGCCTCCGGCGCCGTCCAGCAGGTCGAGCTTTGGGGAGTCGTGCCGGCGGTTATCGCCAACAGCTCAGACGGTCTGGACGTCATGCGTACCTATCCGGACCGCGGTCATGGCAGCTTCCGTCTCTTCGGCGCCCCCTATGATGTCTCACTCGTCACCTACCCGGTCGTTGAGGGTCGCTGGCTGGACCCTGCCGACACCGACAAAGTCGTGCTCACGCTACAGAGTCACGCCGGCGGAGGGCGCAAGGTGGGCGACTCGGTGACGCTGCTCATCGACGGACAGGCGCATGAGCTCACTGTCATTGGGATTGTGCGCGAAATCGGGGGCGGCGGCGGCTACGTCAATCGGGCGGAACTCGACCGACTCACGGGCGGCAGGGCCGGCCAGATGATGCGGGTCAAATTCGATCCGCAGCGGCAGGGCGCGCTCGCCAAATTTGAGGCGTCACTGTCCGATGCAGGCATCGGCGTCGAGCGGGCCTTTGGGATCGAAACCCTTTACCAAGCACTCGTGGGACACGTCGAGGTTCCGGTGACCATGTTGGTAGCGGCAGCGGTGCTGCTTGCCACCATCGGCGGACTCGGTCTCGCTTCGATGATGACCATCGCCGTTGTCGAACGAACCCGGGAAATCGGGGTCATGAAATCCATCGGAGCAGTACCCTTCGTTATCGTCCGCATGATCGTCGCTGAAGGTTTGTTCACAGCCGGTCTCAGCTGGATCGTGTCCATCGCAGCCGCCTTACCGATCATCTACGGCATTGGTCAACTCGGCGCATCGATGTTTGGCATACCGCTGCCATTCATCGTCTCGCTCCCCGCACTGACGATCTGGCTCGGCATCGTGGTCACCGTTTCGATCGTCGCAAGCGCGACACCCGCTTGGCGCGCTTCGCGGCTCATCGTCCGCGAGGCCCTTGCCCACACATGACCCTGGAGCATCTCTTGAGCAGACCCCTTCGAATTACGCTCATCGTCGTCAGCATCCTCGCCGCCAGCGCGGCTCTGGGTTACGCGGCACACTCGATGAATGTAGTCGGCTTGCTTCTGTCGATGCATACGCCGCCGCAGCACTGAGCCGTGGTCTATTTCCAGCGTGGCCCGGCGGCCTGACGCCGTCCGCGAAAAATGGCGATCGCTGCCATCGAGAGAACAAGCAATCCCGCTCCGGCTAGAACCGGAATACGCCACGGATTGGCTTCGACGGGGTCTTCGACCGGGACTGTCCCGGTGCTCACCAGGATTGGCTGCTCTGCTTCGGCCAGATCCATGAAGGCGTCGAGAGCCGCGACGGCCGTCGACGCCTCGGCGATCGGGCTGGACGAAGGACCCCCACAATTGATCAGAATCGCCCCTTGGACGCCGCGCAGTGCGGCCTGCAGACGCGCAGGCAGCTTGGTGATATCGGCCGGTAGGGCGGATAGTTCCGCAGCCACGCCGTCCGGCATCGGCTCGGGACGCTGGAGTTCTACTCCGCAGCCCGGCGGAGCGCCGACGAGATCTATGGTGTCGCGACTGGCGAACTGGATGGCCAGATAATACTGCGGATCGCTGATGTCGAGCTCGAGCGTATTGCTCATTGCTACGGGTATGGCAAAATCGACGTCGAAACTCAGGGTCACTCTGTTGTCGACATAGTCCAGCGCCGCGCGGCGGCCGTTGACGAAGGGAACGCTCTTTGCGCCCAGGCCAGCGGAACTATAGTAGCCGTACTCGGCGAGGCCTGCCACGTTCTCATCGGCGAGGGACTGCAACTCGTTCCGCGTTACCTTGCCATCAAGGTCCGCGTCGAGCCCTTGAATGGCGAAGGAGGAATAGCCTTCGTCGAACGTCCAGATGTTATGGAGCGTAACGGCGCGGCCCTCCTTGTCGAAGAATAGTTGGGCCGTGGCGTCGACGAAGATATGAGGGTGGGCCAGCGCTGGACTGGTAAGCAACATACCGCTTATCAAGACTGCAATGTGCGTTCTGCTCAATGAGCTCTGCTCCCTCAACCCGTAAGCTGCAGCACGGCAAGGAGAAGCAGCATGATCCCGGCAAGTGCGTCGACAGATCGGACGACGACCGATACGGCTACCCCTTTTGTCTCGATCATTGCGACGATAAGTTGACGGGCCCATACGCTCGCTATCGCCACGCCCGCCAAGACAAGTCCGACACCGCAAAGCATCGAGAATGCGAACGTAAGGCCCGCCTCCGGAACTCCGCGCGACAAAGCGTAGAACATCAGGAACAGAGTCAGCGGGCATGGAATAAGACCGGCTGCGACGCCCGCGAGGACCCCTTCCCCATGGGCATGCGACCGGCCGAAAAGCGCGCGTGCGATCAGCCAAAGGCCGATGACGACCAGCAGAATGCGGCTGATGAACTCGAGCGCCGGAGCTTGCCCCGCTCCGGCAATCGTCCGCGTTACCAAAGTATTGGCCACTACGGCGAGTAGGACCGCCGTCCCGATATGCGTGATCGTAAGGGCGGCGGCCGTGGCGACGACCTTGGTGCGGGAAAGATCCGAACCGACGGCATAGATCGCCAGGATCGATTTGCCGTGGCCGGGGGTCAATGCATGCGCGCTGCCAAAGACGATGCCGATCGGGACAAGCGCGAGCAGGGCCAGCCAGTCCCCAGTCTGTGCGAAGCCATCGATGCCGCCGGAAAACGAGGAGCGAATAGACGTCTGGAGTTGGACGAGGAACTCAAGCATTAAGGGCCGTGCGTCCGCTAGAGGAACTTCGATAGCGTCTTGAACTCTGCGAGGGCTTGCGACGTCGTCATTTCCCCATCGCTGACCCCGTCGCCAAGACAGTGCTCCATGTGGTCGTGGATCAATTCTCGCTTGGCATTGGCGATCGCGCTCTCGACCGCCTGCAACTGCTGCGCGAGTTCGGTGCATGGCTTGCCATCTTCCAGCATGGCGATGACGTGCTGAAGATGCCCGCCGGCCCGCTTGAGGCGTTTTGATATTGAGGGATGACTGTGGTGCTTCATGCTGCCCTCGTATCCTCCCCCGGAGGATTTTTCAAGGGTCACCGAAGGCGATTGGCGAGCGTCGCAATGGTGTGCCGCATCCTCTGCCGAGGAAGTTGACACCATCCCCACGGGAGGATACCGCACGATCCACACTGAAAGGTCGCTCGTGACTGGCTTCGCCGAACTGATCGCCCAGAGTGCTACCAACGCCTGGTTCTTTATGCCAAGCGCGATCCTGCTGGGGGCATTACATGGCCTGGAGCCGGGGCACTCCAAGACGATGATGGCGGCCTTCATCGTCGCAATCCGCGGAACTGTCTGGCAGGCCGTGCTTCTAGGTGTCGCCGCGACGATCTCCCACACGCTCATAGTTTGGGTGATCGCGCTTGGTGGCCTGTATTTTTACCAGGGTCTCGACGCAGAAACGGTAGAGCCCTATTTCCAGCTTCTGTCCGCCCTCATCATCATCGGACTCGCCCTGTGGATGATCCAGCGCGCCTATCAGGACCAGCAAGCTGCTAAGGCGTCGGCCGAACACGATCATCCTCATCGTGCCCACGGGCATGATCATGACCATGGTTACTCGCAAGCCCACGACGAATGGCAAGAGGTAAATACCGGCCATGGGGTCGTCCGCCTCGAAATTTTCGAGGTCGGCCAGCCACCGCGCTGGCGCTTCCGGACACTCTTTGGCGACAAGTGGAAAGCGGCCGAAGTCGCGGTGACAACCGAAAGACCGGATGGGTCCAGACAGACGTTCCAGTTCGTTGACCGTGGCGACTTCTACGAATCGGCCGACGAGATTCCGGAGCCCCATGAATTCGGGGTACGCCTCAGCCTCTCGCACGGTAGCCACAGCCACGACTACGATCTCACCTTTACCGAAGTCCACCGGCACGATTCGCACCACCAGGAGCAAGGGCTGGAAGTCGCGACCGAAGGTTACCAGGATTCGCACGAACTCGCGCACGCCAACGACATCCGCCGTCGCTTCGAAAGCCAGAACGTGACTACCTGGCAGATCGTACTGTTTGGCATCACGGGCGGTTTACTGCCCTGTCCCGCAGCGATCACCGTTCTACTGATCTGCCTGCAGCTCAAGGAGCTGACTCTTGGCGCTGTACTGGTCCTCTGCTTCTCAATCGGCCTGGCGATCACCCTCGTGGCGGTCGGAGCGGCTGCTGCGATTGCCTCTCGGCAGGCGACCAAGCGCTTGCCTTGGCTTTCCGCGCTTGCGGCACGTGCGCCCTACCTAAGTGGGGTGTTGATCATCCTGGTGGGCTTTTATGTAGGCTACACTGGCTATGTTGGTCTGACCGTTGGGCACACATAAACGACTGTTGGACGACGGTTCCCTCACTGAGCTGCAGGGACAGCTCTACAGAGTCGTTGATGTCGACGTCCAAGCTACACGCGACCACAACGTGGCCGTAAGGATCGACTACGTCGTGAGTCGTCAACACGAGCGTGCAGTGGCTAGAGGCAAGGCTGCCCCGTCAACGCGGCGCGTCGTGCTCTCAGTCGAGAGGGCGGCGGAGTGGATGCACCGGCTAGAAAGCCTTCGCCTGGCCCCCCGCGATAGGCCTGGAAGCCCGGAACCGTCTTCCAATTTCGATGGCAAGCTTCTCGACGACGAACCATGACAACAGGGCGGCCGGCAGCGTAACCACCAGTGCAAGTACCGCATGTAGGATCGCACCTACATCCGATTGCGGCCAGTCGAGTTTGATCGTCATGACCTGTTGGATAGGCCAGGTAAGAATGTAGAGGCCATAGGAGATGTCGAACCGCTGCGTCGCGGCACTCAGGTAAGGCACCGTGACGCCCCCGAAGGCCAGTGCGACGTAGCTGAAGCTCAAGATCCAGACGGGGGCGCCGTAGACGGTCAGTCCGAGTGGGAGGGCGATAGCTGCAAGAACCCAGGCCACCGCCGCGTTAATGGGGATCGCTTCGCGATATTGATGCGCGCAGACGCCAAGAAGGAAGCAGAACGCGAACCGCAGCAGCCAACCCACCGAGCCCTGGAAGACGCCAAGCATGTCGGTGACCGCAAGGCACACACCAACGGACATGCATAGGAAAAGCGTGCGGGATCGAGTCTTGAAGATTCCCAGCGCGACGGCGGCGCAAAGCAACGTGTAGGCGAGCAGCTCATACTTGATCGTCCAAAGCGGGACATTAGACTCGTTGGGATAGGTCGACCCAGCCCACGCGCCGTCGATGTGGGCAGTCTCGAACTGCCAAAGGACGTCGAGCGGATACCAAATTGCGTGAGCGCCCAGATAGTAACTGGGATGGAACTGCGTTAGCGCCAGCGGGACAAGGACCCAGGCCGTGAACACCGATGAGACAATGAGAGCGGGGAAGATGCGAAGAACACGGGCCACCGCAAAGGGAAGGAGGCGCGCGTCTCGTTCTAGACTTCCCATCAGCAGAAGTCCGGAGAGAAAGAAGAAGACGTTTACCGCGTTGCTGCCAAGCTCATACGGACCCCAACTCAGCGGGCGCGCCTCACCATTGCCAAATACGAGCATGTAAGAATGGCTGGCCACCACAAGGATGGCGGCCAGCAGGCGGACTTGGTTGAAACCGTTGGTGGGACGATCAAGCAAATCCTTCAATGTGATTGTGCTCATGTTCAGACGAGCTTTTTCATCTCGGTGTAGTCGCCCCTGACGCGCAGAGTGACGACAACGTCGGCGCTCCCCCGGTTGCGGAAGAACCAGCCATGCGTGCCATCGAAGGGAGGCAACAATGCGCCGTTTCCGACTGGAACCCCCCGCACCTGCTCATACTTGACTGATTGACCGTTGCCCTCGCCGTGGACGTCCACGTTGATGACGCCGCCATCAACTAGCCACTCGTACTCCGCGGCGGCGCCAGCCGCCATTACTAGCTTGTATTCCGTGCCCTGGCCGGGGGTCAGAACAAAGCTGATTTCGTCTCGCCAGTCAGCGACGAGCTTCTGGACTGGTTCGACTGCTACGACCGGCTCCAGGGGCGCTATGCCTGCGACAGGCACAGGATCGATCGCCTCGACTGGAGCTGTTGGTTCCGTCGGAACACGGGGGGCGATCGTTCGGTCCGACTGAGACTGCAGCGCCGCGACGGCCTGCTCTAGGGCCGCGATTCTACCTGCAACTGCCGGATCGCTACGCGAGGCGGCACTGGTCGGAACCACCGTCTGGCCCGCAGCGGCCTGAGCTTGTGCCGCGGCTTCTTGGGCTAATTGGACTTTGATCTCGCCCATCTGAGTCAGTCCCAGCATACCGCCGACGCGGAAAGGATCGATGCCATACTCGGACGGCAGAACAATCGTGACCAGAATGGCGATGGCTGCGAAGCCCGCGACGACTGTTGAGCGGATCAGTTTGAAGGTTGATGGCAGGTCAGCGCGATCGGGATAATCGGTGTTATACATCTTGTATCTCCTAGCGCATGACCACGAGGCCGACGAGCTGGTAGCCCATCAGCACGAAGCCTGCGCACATCATAGCTACATTGGCGGTGTAGGCGTGGCGCCAGAACGATTCCGTTCGGCGCCAGAAACCCATAGCGATCAAGATCGTCGCGAGAGCTAGAAGTTGCCCAATCTCGACGCCCACATTGAATGCGAGCAGGTTGGCGAAAAGCCCATCCGGTGAGATCTTGTAGTCTAGGATCTTCGTCGACAGACCGAAGCCGTGAAAGAAGCCGAAGATCAGAGTGGCAACTTTCGTGTTGGGCTGGAAACCTAGCCAACGCTGGAATGCACCGAGATTGTCGAGGGCTTTGTAAACCACCGAAAGCCCGATGATAGCGTCTATTAAATACGAACTGACCGCGATGTTGAAGAAAACACCTGCCAGCATAGTCGTGGAATGTCCGATGGCGAAGAGGCTGACATATGTCGAGATATGCTTCAGCCGATAGAGAAAGAAGATCACACCGAACAGGAAAAGTAGGTGATCGTATCCGGTCATCATGTGCTTTGCGCCCAGGTAGATGAACGGAAGGATATGCACTCCAGTGATCTCCTGGATGTATCCCTTGTCGCCTTCAGCGACACCGTGAGCGAAGGCGGTTGAACTGAGCGCGAAGACAAGTAGCAGCGACGCCGCCCAGGGCGAAACAGCCCTGTGCCAGCTTGCCCTCGGGGCAGGCGAATGCGCGCAAATCATGGGGTAGTCCTCGATGAGTTGAAACGGACAGGCGGGGCTAGACCGCAACCCGTGGAGGACGATCGATAAGTAAGACCTGGGGCGTGTGAAGCAGGCGCTCGCGATAAGACTGCCACACGGTCGCTGGCGGCCTTACCACGAGCAGCGGAAGAGCCTGTAGCAGTTCCTGATCGTGCACGTGGTCGCGAGCGTTGTGCTCGAGTCCGTCGTGCAAATGGCCATGCTCAGAAAGCATCACCGCGGCAGCCGCCGTCGCTTCGACGTGGTCGGACGCGACCGCCGTTGCCTGCGCAACGGAGCCAAGGGCTGTCAGCAGCAAGGCAACAAAGGCCAGCAGTGCGAGGGATCGCCGCATCATCGCTCAATAAGTATGACTCGTGGCGCTAAGATGTCGTTAATCATGCCCTAGATGGGGTGTGCGTTACGGTCGCAGGCGGGCAGCCGGAACTCGTTCAATCCTGGTTAGGGCCTCGTAATAACCGCGGACCTCAGAACTGTTCGGCACGATCTCGTTCTTGGGCGCGAAGGAGGGACCGCTATTTTGGTGCTCCCTTCCGCTGTCTACCGATGTAGTCCCTTCCGCCTTCGTCGTCGATTCGATCCGCCGCTCTGGGCCCTGAGGCGGTCGAGGTAGGGAGTTCCAAGGTGGTTACAGCTGAGTTGACATCGACGCACCGCAGCTTTGCCAAGTGCCGACCCTGACGTGCCGCTGGATCATAGTAGGGCCGAACACTTCGCGATATCTCGAGTGTGCTAGCAAAACCGACTTCATAACCTAACCCATCAAAGTCCGGCGTGTTCGTCATTAGCGACCGCGTCAATCGTCATACTAGCGTCACTCCTATCGATGCCCCACACTGGGGCATGTCCTAGGGCGCCACGGTTCGGCCAGAGCTGACGAGGACTTTGAGATGACCAACTTCAATCGACGCGACTTTCTACTGCACGCGCTCGCCGCGGGCACAATTGCTCCGACGCTGCGGGGTTCTACAAACGTCTTCGCGTAGGCCACCGGAACAGGGACATTGAAGGTCCCGACGGCACGCGAGGCCAGCGACCTCAACCCCTGGAAGTACAGCGAGTTGTGGGTGCTCTCCTCCCTCATTTACGATCCGCTTGTCGCCTACGGGCGGGTGGCAAGATCGTACAGGCTCTCGCCGAAGCATGGACGGTGAGCGACGACGGTCTCGAATATGTGTTCAACATGCGCAAGGGCGTCGTCTTCAGCGACGGTACGCCGTTCGACGCCGAAGCCGCTCTGTGGAATCTCAACCATTGGATCGGTCAGCCCGATCACAGTGGCTATCGGTATCTGCGAACTTCGAGGCCACGGAGAAGATCGATGACTCAACGATTAGGATCAACCTGAAGGCTGCGGCGCCACCAGCGCTAATCGAGCTCTCATGATCGGCATCTTCGGACTTGGCTACTGGACATGGTCGCGGCGTTGACCATCGCCTGGATCCCCAGCTACGCGCGCATCTCCATTGGCGTCGTGGTCGCGACCGTGCACCAGCCGCATATCGAAAGCCTCTGGGTCCTCGGCGCTACGCGGGCAAGGTTGGTGGTCTTCCACCTCCTGCCGACCGCGACGCGCTTCCACTCGTCTGTGCTTCTGTCGATGCGGGCGTCCTTGCGCTGGCCCCGAATGGGGCGAGATGTCAGTACGCCATGCCATATCTCGACCTCAGCCCACGCAAGATCATCCTGCGCCCTACCCCTTGGTGAGTAGGCATCCACAGGGTCATTGCCGATTTTCGGTTAAGGTCGGGCATCCCGGCTTGTCGCGGCGCCATCGCTTGGCTCCGCCGTTAGCCCGTGGTGTGCAATGCAGGAGCTGTTCAACCTGGCGCTGAGCACGATGATGGGTATGATGGCTTTCGCAGAAGGCAATCTGACATTGAAAATCACTGACATCCAACGCAAAATCTTGGAAGCGGCTCGAGGAGCCGGAGGACAGTATCGCCTGCGAGCGCAGCGGTCCGCAATCGAAGCCGAGTTAGAGCGGCAGGCCTGTGAGTCATTCGTGGCCGGCGACTATGCGCGCTGGATATCTGGAGGGAAGACTCCGGGTATCGTGTTCACGGACAAAGCGCTTCGCCTCCAGCAGCCGCAGAAATCTAACACGTGACTTAGCCTTCTCCTTCGCAGGTTCGCGAGTGCGGCGCGCACAAGAACAACGGTCTAGTGCTCCAACCCGCGGCATCCAGTCTGCCGGGCCGACCACGCCGCCAGGAGAATACGGATCAGTTGGGGCTGTTTCACGGGGGCGACCGTCATTCCGTCCCGCAACTTGCGCGAGTTCTGCCGCGCCCTTGACCCGCGGACGAAATGTTATACAGTTACGATGCCGCTAGGATTGGAGGGCTGCTTTTGTGGGATCTTCTTGTTGAACCTTTTGTTGAGTTCGCCTTCATGCGGCGGGCATTGGTTGGAGGATCGATCCTCTCGCTTAGCGCCGCTCCAATTGGAATCTTCCTGATGTTTCGGCGCATGAGCCTCGCTGGCGACGCTATGGCCCACGCGGTTCTGCCAGGTGCCGCGGCAGGGTTTCTTATCTCCGGACTTGCCATCCTGCCTATGACCCTAGGGGGTTTTGCAGCAGGTCTTATAGTCGCGATCTTGTCTGGCCTCGTTTCGCGGCTAACCATTCAACGGGAGGACTCGAGCCTCGCAGCCTTTTACCTCATATCGCTCGCGCTTGGCGTTTTGCTGATCAGTCTTCGCGGCTCGAACGTTGATCTAGTTCATGTATTGTTCGGTACCGTGCTGGCGTTGGACAACGACGCATTGATTTTGATCGGCATTGTGGCCACCGTAACGCTAGTGGGGATCGCAGCGGTTTGGCGCCCGCTGGTTGCGGATAGCCTGGACCCCCAATTCCTGCGCAGCGTCAGCCGTTCGGGCAATGTTGCGCATCTGATATTTCTGACATTGGCTGTCCTTAACCTCGTTGGGGGGTTTCAGGCACTTGGCACGTTGATGTCCGTGGGGCTGATGATCCTCCCGGCTGCCGCTGCTCGATTCTGGGCGCGCAGCTTGGAAGGGATTTGCGGGCTGGCCATTGTTACGGGTCTACTTTCAACCTATTTTGGCCTGCTGCTGTCCTATTATCTGGGCGTCGCCTCCGGTCCTTCAATCATTCTCGTGGCGGGTGCAGTCTACGTGATTTCTCTTCTCGCGGGGACACGTGGAGCAATCTCCAGTCGATTGCGATCCACGCGTCACAGGACCGCATGATGAAGCTTGCTTTTGCCGCCACCGTCGCGCTTTGTGTCCTCGTCACCCCCACCTGTTCGGCTGAGATTACCGCGGTAGCAAGCTTCTCGATCTTGGGCGACTTAGTGCACCAAGTGGGCGGTGATCGCGTTACGGTCAAAACCATAGTGGGCCCCGACGGCGACGCACATGCGTATCAAATCACCCCGACTGACGCGGCCGACGTTGCAAGAGCGGACATCTTCTTTGTAAACGGGCTTGGCTTCGAGGGGTGGATGGACCGCCTGGTGGAATCAACGGGCTTCCAAGGTGAACTCGTAGTTGTGAGTAGGGGCGTCCCGACGCACGAAACAACTGAAGAGGATTTTGGTGACGATCACAACCTTGAGGAAAGGGACCCTCATGCATGGCAAAGCCTTCTGAACGGCGTTCTCTACGTGCGAAACATCGAGCGCGCGCTCTGCAAGGTCGACGCCCCAGGGTGTCGTCAGTACAGTGCCAACGCTGCGGCCTATATCAAGGAGCTTGAGGCTCTAGACGCACAGATCAAGTATCAGATTTCAACAATATCGCCCGAAAAGCGTACGGTCATCACCACCCACGATGCATTTGCGTACTTCGGAGATGCCTACGAGGTCACCTTTCTTGCACCCGAAGGGGTCAGCACCGATGTTGAAGCTTCGGCTGCAGACGTCGCTAGATTCATCGAGCAGATTGTAACCCAAGGCGTTACGGCCATCTTTGTCGAGAATATGAGCGACCCTCGGCTGATTCAGCAGATTGCAAGCGAGACAGGTGCGACTATAGGGGGAGAATTGTACGCGGACGCCCTTTCAGGCCCCAGCGGTCCCGCACCGACTTACATCGAATTGTTCAAGCATAATGTCCGGGCCTTGTTTGGCACTGCGGAAACCGAATGGTCTGGGATAGCGGCTCAGGGATTCTAGTATCGCCGAGACGGCACAGGGGACGAGTAATGGCCGGTTCGCCGTCCGGCGTGCAATCGTTAGAGGTGGCGGCCGCGGGCTAGAGTGGCGACTCTTCTTTGCAGCGGGCGGAAATGGCTTGCTCTAGGCCGGAGTGAAAACTCGCTCATTTACGGAATGCTCGGAGCGCATTCCTACGGTGTTCGTAATGGAAGTCCCGAGAGGTGGACCGTTAAATCGCCGGCGATGGATGGTGTCATCTTGCCCAGAATGGCCGACAGCTTCTTTGGCTCGATCTCGGCTAAAATCTCAACTACGGTTCCGTGAGGAATAGCCTCTAATATCTCCGCCGCTTCTGCAGGCCTCATCGTCTCGAAAGTCGCGGCGCTGGCTTCGAGCCGTGCCTTTTTTGCCGTGGCACTGGCTTCGACGCCGGCACCCACCTGTTCCTGCATTTCGGCTAGCTTTTGGGCTGCAGCCTGCATCCGCTGTTCTGCCGCTTCGAGTAACGCGCGTTGCATCTCAGCTTCTTCTTCCCACTTGGCCAATTGCTCCCGCCGTTCGGACAGACGAAGGGAAAGAAGCTCTTCGGTAGTAGGTGGCGTTTGATCGAGCTGAGACCAAGCAGGTTGGGCCACTTCCAACGGATCAACCTGCTCAACTTCACCTGAGGCACATTCGGTGTCGCTTAGTTCCTCTCTAGATGGCCCAGTGGGCATCTCCAAACTCGCCCCATCAACTGCGCATGCATTTTCACTAAACTCGCCGGCTAGAGGTGTTCCCATGGCAGCGACCGCATTCACGTCTTGCAAGACCGGAGCCAGATCTTCCATCGTCACATCAGTATCTGGTTCCTCATCCTCTGACCTTGCATCCCCGACCTGCAGGCCAATGGTAGGTGTGGCGTCACGTATCGTTGGATCGCCAACAGCTTCTTTCCCCGCTGATTGAGCAAAGCTACCAGTGCTCCACCACGCGCATGTGAGAAATAACGTGAATGAAACCGCCAGGGATAGTCGCTTGGCTATTGCAGCCTGCCCCGTAACAACGACGCGCAGTACCAAGGGAACTAGGTGGAACCGACTGATAGCCAGACTGGCGTAACTACGCATAAGGAACGGTCCGTAACGTCTCGGTAGGACGAGCACGGATTATACCCCCCGGGAGTATAATTTAGCCCTAACAAGGCGATGCAAACTTGGGCATCGAACCGTTAAGGCGTCCTCCTTGCCTCGGGGGCACCAAGCTGAGACCGCAATATGCGCGCCCCGTGACGTTCGCAAGTTAAGGAAAGTGATAAGGGTTCCCCCCGATACATGCCTGACAGACGACGGCGGTCACGACAGCGGCCTTGTAGCGACGCTTGGCCGTTCGAGATGAGCCGCAATAGTTGCCAAGGGCAGACGAGGTACGGCTGCCTTCGCCTAGCAAAGTTGCACCCTTTGCGATCTGGTCCACAAGTTCGGCTGGCTCCCGCCAAGGCGCTGACTTTCAGGGGCGCCGGCTACGCGATCCAAGAGCCCGGCTTTATTCGAACAATGACCCGAGGGATGCCAGGCGACGGTGAATTACCCCTTGCCGGAACCGCGTTGCTCTTGTCGTCGCGGAAACGTCTATCTAGGGCTTGAAAAGGCCCACGGGCGGCTACCTGGCGCGATCGCGCACGGCTGCTCATCAACCTCGCATCTATCCGCTCCGCCCACTTGCGTTTGGTTGGACTGTGACCAGTAAGTATTGCGTCCACCGCCCGTCTAAGGCGCCCGTCCCACAACGCAGGGCCACGAAGCTGGATCGAGTCCTCGCCGGTTAGAAGGCAAACCGAAGCGCGCAAAATTGCTAACGAAATCGGCCATTAGCGCGACCCGACCGACGTTCGTCTGTTCGCCTGTCTGTCCCCCCTCGCACGGCGGCTTAGAAGACGCGGAAATAGCCCCTCACGTCCTGTCTCCCTCTCCGCCACTTTTCGCCATCGCAGACGTGCCGAAAATGCTGCTAACCCCGCGTAGCAGCGCGGCTTTAGCTTAGGGCTTGCAGGGCGTTGGCGGATGGTTGGACACCCGCTTTCCGCCGGTTGCAGCACAAGTGCCGGAAGTCCGGGCGACACACGCTTCAACGTACCGTCTGTCCGATCGTCTGTCGGCCGGCGGGCCTGTTGAGCCGGAATCTCGCAAGGTCGTCAGGCCATTAAGGATAATCTCAGGGCTTCTTGACGACAGCTCTGGATAATCCGGCCTTAGTACGCATGTCTGTGGCGACCACAGGACTTGGGGCTCATCGAATTGGCTCAGGCTCGCGCGCTCACCGCCACGCAGGTGAACGCCCTCACCAAGGAGGGCGTGCACTGGGTTGCGCCCAGCCTCTACATGCAGGTGAGAGACCACGGCACCCGCAGCTGGCTCTTCCGCTACAGCCGCAACGGCACGAACCAGTGGATGGGCTTGGGCTCGACCGAAGAGAAGCCGCTGAGCGATGCCCGTGATGACGCGGCGATGCTTCGGGTCAAGGTCAAGCGCGGCGAAGATCCGATCGCCAGCAAGCGTGAAGTGCAGGCGCAGCGGAAGATCGAGATGAAACCGAAGGTCCCGACCTTCGCCGAGTGCGCCGCCAAGTACATCGCCTCCCACAAGTCGAGCTGGAAGAACGAGAAGCACGCTCAGCAGTGGCCGAGCACGATCGAGATGTACGTGAACCCCTTCATTGGGAAGCTTCCGGTTGACCAGGTCACGGTCGAGGACGTGCTGAAGGTGCTCAAGCCTATCTGGACGAGCAAGCCCGAGACCGCGAGCCGTGTGCGCGGCCGCATCGAGCAGGTGCTCGGCTGGGCTGCGGCAATGGAGTACCGCAGCGGTGACAATCCGGCTCAGTGGAAGGGCGGAGCCTTACCGCACCTGCTCCCGGCGATCGGCAAGATCGCCAAGGTCGAGCACCGCAAGGCGGTGCCCTATCAGGAGGTGTCGGAGCTGATGGCCGAGCTGCGCAAGAACGGCAGTACGAGCGCCAAAGCTCTGATGTTCACGATCCTAACCGGCGCCCGTACGACGGAAACACGGGAAGCGACCCACAGCGAGATTGATCGTAAGGCGAAGGTCTGGACGATCCCCGCCGGCAGAATGAAGGCTGGCCGCGAGCATCGGGTCCCACTCACCGATGAAGCTCTCGCGCTGATCGCCAGCGACCCCTCTGACAGCAAGTATCTGTTCCCGAGTCCGTCCGGTTACGCGCTCTCAAATATGGCGATGCTGCAGCTCCTGCGTGGGCTCCGCGAAGACGGCAGCACGGTGCACGGATTTAGAAGCTCGTTCCGAGATTGGGCTGCTGAGAGGACCGACTTCCCGCGTGAAGTAGTCGAGGCGTGTCTCGCCCACGCTCTCGGTGATGACGCTGAGCTTGCCTACAAGCGAACCGACTTCTTAGAGAGGCGGCGGGAGGTGATGCAGCAGTGGACCAACTTCACAATGAATGGCGCTTCTGTAAACGTACGAATGCTCCGCGGGAAGCACCAAGCTCAGTGATTACCGATGCTACGGAAGTTCGAAGGCCCGAAGTAGCCTGACGTGCAGGCGCATGGATGGGTCGAGTACGCTGTTGCGGTAGAGGTGCACACTTCGTCGTCGCTTTGAGCGCACGCGGGTGCTGCGAGAAGTAGCACCGCTAACGCCAGTCCATACCGCATCCGCTTGCCCCCAAAGCCCGGTCTGTGCTGAACATTATCAGGGGGACCGGATCATGCACTTGAAATCGATGGTTGCCGCAGTCACGGCGCTGGTGATCAGCCTGTCGGGCGCGAATGCCGCCGAGGAGGACGCCCGGGCGGCGAAGGTGATGTGGACGGCCTGGCTCTGCTCGACCTATGCCGAGCTCAGCGGGGATGCGGAAGAGCAGCGCCGCCTGTTCACGCTGGGTTACTCATCGGGCCAGCGCTTCGTGGCCGCAGCGGCGGCGGGGACGATCACCGCAGAAGAAGCCAATTCCATAGTCCCGATGGTAGTCGGGTTCCTGATGGCCGGGCCATCGGAAGAATTCATCCTCGGTCGGGTCTTCGAGAGCGCGGCGAACCAGGGCTACGACGAGGTCGTAAAGCACGACGCCAGCGGGATGTATCTCGAGCTCAAGGACTGGGTGAGCGACGACGAACTGAAGGCCTCCATCGCGTCCAACAAGTACATGCGGGGAAACTGCGAACTGTTGCGATGAGCCACAAGCCGGCCGCGAATGCGAGGCGACCTAGATCTCCTCCGAGAGTTCGAATAACCCCTCCTAACGTGCCTTGCGGCTACATCATCAACCCCGAAAGGATGCCGGTGTCGCCACCCTCATCGTGACGAACGGTGTTCTGATACATACCAGCAACTACTTTCCGCAGTTCATCTACATCGTTCTGGCTGATTGCTCTCTGGCCCTGTTCCGCCAGTCGATCATGCAGCGCCTTGTCCACCGCATTGAATCGAGAATCTACCAAGCTTTCGTACTGCGCCACCCAGAATCCCGGTTGCTTAAACAGGAAGCCACGCAACAAGGCGCTGGCCTCGTCCATCGCGTGCCGACTCTCCTTTGAATCCCCTCGTCTTAGAGCGTCGCGGCCCGAGGCGATCTGTCGTGTAATGTTGGCGTTGACGTCGGGCTCCACATCCTTTGCCAAGTATCGCGTGTAGTGGTTCTCGAAGTCGTCCCACTCTATCTGGAGAACGGCAGCAACGTTCTCGGAGTCGTGCTTGAGCCGGTGGATTTCCTGACGTAAGAAGCGTGCTTCCTGCGTCACCATCCGTTTGGTGTCGGCGTCCGGGGAGAGCGCCACGGCCGTCTCCTGGGTGTCGAGCCGGTTCCGGAGCTCACTGGACTTGGCAACAATGCGGCTCCCCAGCGCCCGCTCCAGTTGTTCGAGGTCGCGACGTGCGTCTTCGATGCCGCGCCGGGCCAATTGCGCACCGTCGTCACCATCGAAATTCGACGCCGAGCTCGTCGGCACATACATGTTTTCGAGACTATGATAGAGCCCTGCGTCTGGAATCTCGAAATGGCAATGAAGCAGGCTGTTGGCGTCAATGCTCCAATGGACGTTGACGCGATCGCCTTTCCGGATGATCTGGCCGGTCGTCAGGCTGTCGCCCCGGAGCTCAAAAGATCCGACGCCGAGGTTCAGCGAGGGGTCATCTACACCGTCCGCCTGCTCGTACAGCTCGAATGACAAGGAAGCTTTATCTCCGGCGCGCAAATCCCGGGCGGCCCGGAACGATTCCATTCCGCGAGCAGGGGTGGGAGCCCCCTTCTTCGCGATCGTATGAAGCTTGTTCACCTCGGCCCCCGGGCCGCCCTTTACTACTTTGATTGCCAGATTGTGCATCAGGGGCATGCCATCGGCCGTCGCAGTAAGACGGGTTATCCTCAAAACCGTACTGGCCTCTGCATCAAGCGAGCCGTCCGGGCCGAAAACCGAAACCTTGACCTCGTTCGACCCTACACGTGGCAGAGGAATACCCTTTACGTCCAACGTGGGAGAGAGAGGCAGCTTACCCGATGTCCAGCCATTTGCGGCGTCCACCTGGACGTGAGTGTTCTGCGGAACAGCATCGGCCGGAGCTTTCAACTTCAGGCTGAAAGTAGCCGCGGCCGTGTTGTCCACGTACTCGAAACGCAGTTGAAGACTGGATGTGGAAGTCTTCGTCGCCCGCCCGGTCTTGGGGGCAGTTGCGCCGTCGGATGCCCAATCGCGGCCCGATGCGAAGATAGCAGCTCCGGTCGCCACAGCGGTCATAGGGTCGACATTAGTGTCTAGAGCTACCCCCAGTTCGAAAGCGACGCGCTCCCTGATGTAGGGCATCCTGCTCGGTCCGCCGATCAGGACGACTGCATCCATATCGCCCGGTTGGTAGCCATTGCTCGACAGTAGCGCGCGACACTCGGAAATGGATCGCTCGACATTACTGGCAATCAAGTCCTCCAACACGCCGCGCGTCACCTCCACATCAAGGTAGATGTCCTTTCCAGATTCATCCTTGGTGCCAACCTGGTTCTCGTCGGCAGAGACGTGATCGACTTGCTGCGACGACAAGGCGATCTTGCACATCTCCGCCCGATACGACGCGATGCGGATTAAGCGAGAATAGCGCGCATCTGACTGAAAGTTATCCGGTAGATTGAAGGTCTTCAGCAACCATGGGCGCACCACGCTATTCACGATAGCCCGGTCGAAGTCGGCGCCGCCCAGCATGTTCACACCGGCGTGCGCAACGATCGTCACGTTCCCGGAAACACTCTGCACGATTGCGGCATCGAAGGTACCGCCGCCCAGGTCGTAGACCAGGAATTGACCAGATCCTCCACCAATCGCCGAGTTTGCGGTCATGGCAGCAGCAATCGGTTCTTGCAGCAGAGAAACCTTATCCAGCCCCGCAAGCCGGGCAGCTCGCATCGTCGCTTCGGATTGCATTTGGTTGAAGGCCGCGGGAATGGTGATCACCGTACCCTCGATCTCAATATCCGGAAGATCACGGCGGGCCTGAGCTACCAAGCTTTTGAGAATCTCGGCACTGGCTTCCTCGGGTGACAACACTCGATCGGTACCGGGAAACTCGACCATACTCCCGGTCCCCATCAGGCGCTTGAACTTCTGCTGCACGCTCTGCGGGGAATAAGCCAGTTGTTCGTAGGCCTTGCGCCCTACAAACATGCCGCCGCGCCGGTCGATCATGATTGCACTCGGCATCACGTCCATCCCCTCGACCGTCTTGAAGAGTCTCAGGACCTCGCCATCGGTGCCCACGATAGCCGAGTTGGAGGTGCCTAGATCGATACCGATGTACATGATTGTTACTCCAAGGACTTTTCGGCGCGGAGGAAGACACGACCCGTTCTGATAGCGGTGGTGCCGATAATGATGGCGGGTTCCAGAGTTTGCTCGATCACCGAGTCGCGCTCTCCGACGACGTCTTCTGCATTCACTGCGGTAACGGGAAGGTTGGCGCTGTACGGGGCGCCATCGAATGTCTCGATATGCATGCCATGACGTTCAAGTATGAGTGCCAGACGACGGTTGCCGTACTTCGCTTGGGCGATGAGGCCCCCCTTCAAGTTCTCGGGCGCCGCATCCACCACGCGATCGTAATTGCGCAACAGCTTCCAAAACTCGGACGCCAGTTCCGCCAAGTCGACCGTCTTCTCGTCGATCTGATCCGTCAATTCGATGCCCTCCAACGCTGTAAAGTCGCCCTAGCATCCGACGCTATCTGTGCGCTTCTTGCCGTTAGCTCGCGCTGCACGGTCAGCATGTCCGCTTCGCGATATCGATAATTGGCGCATCGCGAATTGTAATCGTCGACCACCTGGTTGAAGAGTCTGATGACGGCGTTGCTATCGCTTACGATGAGCGCATTGAGCGCGTCGATCCGTGCGTTCTGAAATTGACAGTACCGGACGTTTCCTAGCGAAAACACTGCTGTACTGTAGGGCGCGGGCTTGACCTCTTCGAACGAGGTCGTCGCAGGCGTCGGAAGGCTTGTTGATGCCGAGCGATTCGTCGAAGTCGAATAGCTTGAACTGCTCCGCCCACCGCCTTGGTTCGCCATGGCCACAATCCCTCCCAGGATCACCACTCCCCAGAATATCCATTTTATGACTCGCCATCGCTTGGAGGCGGCCAGACTGTCGATTGCTTGCTGGTATTGTCGGCGTTCGTTGTCGTCCTTGGCTAGGCCCAGGAGGGCAGTTAGCGCCCTCTCGGCTCCCGCAGTATCCTTCTGTTCGATCGCGCGCTTGAAACGGCTTTGGGCAGCGTTCTCCTGCAATGTATGACGATCTGCTAAGAGAGCCGTCTTCATCTTTGGGGGCGCCTGAGAGAACGAACGATGTTCGATCAATCCCGATATGAGCGCATCACAGGCTGCGGCTTCACCCAGGTCATTGTTCATGTCGAGGGCGAGTACCCTGACTGCTCCCCACGGAAGCTCCGCGGCTGCCGTACCGTAGGTGGCCTTAACTGACCGGTCGAAAAGATCATACAGGCGCTTGGCTTCGCCCTTAGCCTGGGCGTCAAAGCCGCCCTTGAGATCGGACACCAAAGGGTCCAGGTTGCGCCGGGTTCGGTCCGCGAATTCAATAAGGTCCTTTGCACCCTCCTGATCGACGAGGTTCTGCAGGGCACCAAGGTCCTCCGCAAGTTGGGCAACTGCCCGAGGCAATTCGGCAAAGACATTGTTGCAGACCTTGCTGATGCGCAGTGCCGCCGAGGGAGCATCTTTCTCGTTCGCCAGTTCGATCATGAAGCCGCGAAGATGCTCGAACAGTTCTCGGGCTTGAGGCTCATCTCGGCCCTTTTTCTCGGCGAGCAGTTGTGCAGGTTGCGAGAGTTCATCCCACGCCAAGAGCGAGGTCTCGATATCCTCCAAAGACTGGGAATGCTTGGTGTCTGCGAGGAATGTTTCGACGGCTGTGTCTATGCGACGACGTAGTTCGCTAATGGGCGCCGATGCATACTCCAGATAGGCAGACACTAGAGAGGAAAAGGCGACAAGATCATCCGAGGATGCGGCTGGAAGGCCATCTTCTAAGCATCGACGCATATCCGCCGCAGCGGGCCTAGCGTCCTTGTAGCTGGAAAACAGTCTTCTGATGTTGCTTGCGGTCGTGATCTCGAAGGCCTCCGAGACGCCTTCCCACCCCGGGCGTGAAAGGCCAGCATTCTCGAAGATGTGGCCAACCGTCTCATGGACCTGGTCCCGGTCAACCAGCGCAAGCGTCAGCGCGAAATACCGCAGGACGCCGGAGCTGGGGCGAAGCTGGGCGACGTTGGATAGGAAACTCGCTCGAGACGCCTTGGGCAGTCCCTTGGCCAACGCGATGAGATCGGAGAGGGGGCTACTTCCCTCGAGGGCGGAAATGGCTAGGTCCCTTTGACCCGGATCCGCGTCGACAAGGAAGTCCACCGTCGCCGCCAATCTGGATTTGGGTGCGAGCAGTTGTCGGCGTGCGTCGCGAAGGATGGCGTCGTCGGCGCGCCCCTCGACCAGAGCGTCGTCAAAGGCGGCTGCAACGTCTTCCTTTGATGCAGTCAGCGGAATGCGTAGGATCGCGAAGGGATTTTTGAGCAGATCGAACTCGATCCGGTTCACCGCCCCCGCTGTGATCGCCCCCTGTTCCATTTAAGTCAGCCGCTTGAGCCACTGGGGCTAGTGCTAAACCGCCTAAGAAACGGATCAGTCCTGCCAACATATAAAGTACGCGTCATAACGGCCCCCAAAACGATGCCTGTAATACAAGGTTTTGGGATCCTTGGCGAAAAAGCAAGCTTCGTGTCTACGTCGATCTCTTGCGGGAGTTTCCGGCCATCTATGTAATTGCCGGCGTGGGTGGAAACTGCGCGCCTGGAGCGGGCACGGTTGGTACCGCATCCCTGGCCACAAAGCCGCCCTGAATGTCCGAGTCCGCTTCGGCGGACAGACTGCTATCGTTACGCGGGAGCGATCTTTTCCGCGATGATCTCCTGTTGCCTAACGGGTAGGTGGAGCCGTATTCCAAGACGCACTCATCACAACAGGCCGCGTCTGCCTTTCGCAAAGGGATGGCTTGCGGTGGAAGCCGATCTCAACCTCTGGCCGAAAACAGGCGAGGAACGTAGGGCAGGGGCGTTTCCCTGCTTTCGAGGAATGACGCCTGCTAAATCGAGCGGCGCCTAACCGTTGCAATCAACAATAGCTCATATCATCTTAGCGCAAGGGGACGCGTTCATGAAATTACTTCGATTTCGAGTTAAGGATTTCCGCTCTGTTGTCGACAGCGGGTGGGTCGATGCGGACTCGGTTACGGCTTTGGTTGGGGTAAATGAGTCCGGCAAGACCAATCTGCTTTTGCCGTTATGGAAGCTGAACCCGGCTCGCGATGGCGAGATTGTTCCGACATCTGACTACCCTAAGGCCCAGTACGCAGCCATCCGCGCCAACCCAGAAGACTATGAGTTCGTTGAAGCGGTATTTGCTTGTTCAGACCTCGCTGCAGAAATCTCTGCCAAGACCGGCCAACCCCAGAACGTTGTTGACGAGGTCATCGTCGGCAAGAGGTTCGATGGGCAGTTCACGCTGGGCTTTCCGAAGTTTCACCCGAAGACGCACGCGTCAGCAGATGAGGTACGCGGAGTTCTCCAGTCGGCACTAGAAGAACTCGCCGGCATTACCGCTCTGCTGAAGGAGGGCTCTCTCAAGGAAAGCCTGACCCAGCGCATTCAGGGTTCACTTGCTCAAGTGGCGGCCGGTGGAGCGACCGTTCAGGTCTTGGACTCACTGATCGGAACGCTCCGGACAGCGCTCCCCGCAGAGGCTGCAGCAACAAGCGCTCTGGTCCCGCGGTATCAACGGATGCTGGACGGGTTGGCTGAACTTAAGGCCACGTTGCAAAGGCCGGCGCCTGGACAAGTGGAGAGCGTCTGGCCCCTGATCAAATCCAAGCTTCCCAAGTTCGTCTACTACTCCAACTACGGGAACCTCGATTCCGAGATATATCTGCCCCACGTCGTGGATAACCTCAAACGCACTGATCTGGGAGCGAAGGAAGCCGCCAAAGCCCGAACGCTTAAGGTGCTGTTCTCGTTCGTAAAATTGGAGCCTGAGGATATCCTCGAACTGGGCCAGGAAGCTCAGCCAGTAAAAGGCGAAGTCAAGGAGGAGGATATAGCTGAGGCGGCCGAGCGAAAGCGAGAACGGACCATCCTGCTCAATTCAGCCGGAACCGACCTCACTAAGAAGTTCAAGTCTTGGTGGCGCCAAGGCGACTATACCTTCGAGTTCCAGGCCGATGGCGACCACTTCCGGATTTGGGTGAGCGATGCACGGCGGCCGGAGAAGGTCGAGCTTGAGGATCGAAGCACTGGTTTGCAGTGGTTCCTCAGTTTCTACCTCATCTTCTTGGTTGAGAGTTCCCAGGACCACCGCGACGCCATCTTGCTCCTCGACGAGCCGGGGCTTTCACTGCACCCGCTCGCACAGCGAGACCTTTCGGCATTCTTTGAGAGCCTATCGGGCACCAACCAGATTATCTACACCACGCACTCGCCGTTCCTCGTCGACGCCGACATGCTCGACCGAGCGCGAAAGGTTTATGTCTCGGAGGACGGCTCGACCAAAGCCACTTCTGACCTGCGGCGTGGCAGCGAGGATCCACGCAAGTCGGGCGCAACCTACGCGATCTATTCGGCGCTGAACATGAACGTGGCCGAAAGCATGCTCGTTGGCTGTCATCCGGTGATCGTTGAGGGTCCCTCAGACCAACACTACCTGACGGCGATCAAGACCATCCTTATCGCAGCAGGCAAGATCAAGCCGGCAAGGGAGCTCATATTCCCACCGGCGCACGGGGCACGAAACGCGCAGGTAATCGCGACCATCCTTTCCGGACGGGATGACGTGCTGCCGGTGATGCTGCTGGACGGCGACGACGCTGGCTTGAAGATGGCCGGCGATATGCGAAATGGCCTCTACAAGAACGCCAAGACGCGAGTGGTAGACACCAACGAGTACGTTGGCTTCGCCGATTCAGAGATAGAGGATCTGATCCCCGTAGAAGCGATCGTCAGTGTCCTGGATCGATGGCAAAAGTCTGCCGATCATGAGTTCGAGACCGTTGCCAAGGCTGGACAACCCATCGTGCCCCAGATCGAAGCATGGGCCAGTGTGGAGGGCCTCAAACTTGAAGAAGGCTGGAAGGTGGAACTCGCGCGAAGAGTCAAAGAGCGGCTACTGGCTCGAGGCACAAAAGACATCGACCCGGAAGTGATCGATCGCTGGTCCAAGCTTTTCAAAGACCTCGTGGCGTAGGTCGCCTGAACGCGGTGGTGGGGTCCACCGTTCGGGGAAATCGGGCTCGGTGGGCGCGGGGAGTGGGTTCACGCCCGCTAGTGCCAAATTGAACTGTCGTCAGCGCCAAATTGGATTACACGGGACATCGGAAAGCGAAGCGAGTAGCCATTGCCGACGTAGACACTACGCAGTTTCGCCGGCCGGAATTGCTTGATGTAAGCGGCCTTGATTCCATCCTTTGTCTAAGGTGGGGGCAAGGCGCGTAGTCTGCGCAATGTAATGGATCGCATCGTAAAGTTCGGACATCCGAACAGTCTGCACGAGCCGTCATTTCGGGTCTAGACCTTCGGCCATTGGCTGTTCTGATCGCTGCGCCGTGACCCAGAGTTCGATCGAACGGTGCGGTCACGCCTCGCTCGTCATGCGTTTTGCCTGTGACGTTGCCCCCTGAAGCGCCCTCGGTTTGAACTGGACTCCGTCGCACAAGGAGACGGAGATGAAGAAGAGCCGCTACACCCAGGAGCAGATCATCGCGGTGCTGAAGCAGCACCGTGCTGGGGTG